>Ga0068856_100002465_pt1 | contig 19051 bp, 21 predicted proteins | sample KBSCornC62_FD_66595 | JGI IMG/M metagenome (GOLD analysis project Ga0068856, IMG submission 66595) | Corn rhizosphere microbial communities from Kellogg Biological Station, Michigan, USA - KBS Corn C6-2 | ecosystem: Host-associated > Plants > Roots > Rhizosphere > Soil ...
GTCAATCCCTTTTTCAGAGAAGCATTGGGCGGTTTTGGGCCGAGCCAAACGGAAAACAGCATTTCGGCGAAGGCCGGACCCGCGATGGTCAGCTTTTCTTTATCGCCAAGAGCGACTGAAGTGCCTTTCTCCGGCAGGTAGGTGAAGGTGATTTCTTCGCCGTCCTTGACGGCTTTGAGCGCGGAGAAGAGGCGATCGATGTCCGGCTTCAACGTGTTTTCCGCATCGGGCGTGTTGTTGTGGAAGGACTCGGCGAATCCGTCGGTCAGTTGGCTCTTGCTGACGTCGCGCACGAAGTGCATGACGATCCGCTTCGGGGCATCAGCTTTCACAATTGCATTAGGGTCGGAGGACTTCTGCGTCAGGTATAGACCCGCGACATAGACTTTTACCATGTACTTGGTGCGGAGTCCCGCGCCATTGAGCAGGAGCGTTGTTCCGGCGACTTGAACTGTATCGGGCAGGGTCACGCCCGCAATGTCGGCGGCAGAGACATTCGAGGCGGATGCAAATATCAGGACGAAAATGTTAGTCAAAATTATGGGAATTCGCATAGGAGTTCCTCGCGCGAAGTTTGGCTGGCAGTATCACCAAAGAATTTGTACACCGGGATGGAATGTCAGGCGGTGACGGCCATCACTGGCAATGGCGCGATCTCCCCCCGACTCGATGGGTGAATTCACATCCTGCTCGGAAAGGCCACGTTTAGCGGCTCCAGGCGAGCCGTGAAGTGGCGAAGAAACGGAGCCTCGTAGGCAAGACACATGCCGGGAATTTTCTCCCGATTCTTCCAGACTTCGAGGATGACTTCGACCACGTAGTCGATATGACTTTGGGTGTAAACGCGGCGGGGTATCGCGAGTCGCACCAAGTCCATCTGAGCGGCCTCGCCGAACATGAGAGTGCCAATTTCCACTGAGCGGATGCCGCCCTCCAGATAGAGCTCCGCGGCCAGGGCAACTCCGGGAAATTGAGCTGGGGGAATATGCGGTAAGAAAGCGCGCGCGTCAAGGTAGATGGCGTGTCCACCGGGAGGCTGCACGATGGGCACGCCCTGGGACGCAATGTGATTGCCCAAGTAAGCAGTGGATGCGATCCGGTAACGCAGGTAGTCTTCTTCAAGCGCCTCTTGCACACCGATGGCGATGGCTTCGAGATCACGTCCGGCGAGGCCTCCGTAGGTCGGATATCCCTCGGTGAGAATCAGCAGGTCCTTTTCCTGCTGTGCGAGGAGATCGTCATTGGTGCAAAGGAATCCGCCGATATTCGCCATACCATCCTTCTTGGCGGACATGGTGCAGCCGTCGCCGTAGCGGAACATTTCCTGCGCGATCCGTTTTGGAGTTTTATCTGCGTAGCCTTTCTCGCGCAGCTTGATGAACCAGGCATTCTCAGCAAAGCGGCAGGCATCAAAATAGAGCGGAATGCGGTGGCGCTTGCAGACAGCGCTGACTTGCCGGACATTTTCCATGGAGACAGGCTGGCCTCCGCCGGAGTTGTTGGTGACCGTCAGCATGACCAGGGGGATGCGTTCGCGGCCTACGCGGTGAATCAGAGACTCGAGGGCGGCCACGTCCATATTGCCTTTGAAGGGATGCCGCAGGGATGGGTGGTGACCCTCTTCTATGACAAGGTCCAGCGCTTCGGCTCCGACGAATTCTACATTGGCGCGCGTTGTATCAAAGTGCGTATTGTTGGGAACTACATCTCCCTTTTTACACGCTACTCCAAACAGGATGCGCTCAGCGGCTCGTCCCTGGTGCGTTGGGATCACGTGCTTGTAGCCGACAATTTCCTGGACGGATTCTTTGAAATGGTCGAAGCTTTTGCTGCCTGCATAGCTCTCGTCGCCTTCCATGATTCCGGCCCACTGATGCGTGGACATGGCGCCGGTGCCGGAGTCTGTGAGCAAGTCGATTAGAACGTCTTCGGCGGGAAGCAGAAACAAATTGTAAAAAGCGGCTTCGAGCAGTTGCTCGCGCTGTTGGCGCGTGGTCCAGCGAATGGGTTCTACGGTTTTTATTCGGAAGGGTTCGATTATGGTTTTGACGGGCATGGGCGGGGGTTCGACACGAATGTCGAAGACCAACGCACCATCGTATCTTGCCGATTAGAGCAAGCTGTGATTTGTCGCACGTGGGGGAGTGCGCGACGTCGCAGCAAACACGTGGATTCTCGGGAGTCAAAACCCCACCTGTCGCACAAATCGCGACAAGAGTGGGGCACCCTTTACTCGACTCTAGCTTTACTCGATTATTTATCTCCAGTAGTTACGGTCGCGCCAGCGGTCGTTGTAGCGATCACGATAGCGGTAGCCGTAGCTGTTGTAGGTTTCGCGATATCCGCGCTCGTAGCCTTTGCGGTACGCGTGTTTGTAGTCGTGCTTGTTTCCCATCCAGCGTTCGAAGCCGCGTGAGTCTTCCCAATCATCATTCTTGAATTTCAAGCGGCGGCCACGATCAGCATCGTACTGACCGGCGCGCTGGCCGTCGCGATAGCCGTTCCTGTAACCGTGCTCGCGGGCTTCGTCATGGCGACGATAGTAATCATCGTCATTGTAGTAGCCCCATGATTGGCCCCAGGCGACGGTGCCAAAGGCCAGCGTGATCGCTGCACCAAGGGCCGCCATCCGAAGCCAGTTCCCGATCCTCTGTCGCAACATAGGTACCTCCGATACCACAAACCCGAAACGGGCCATTTTGTTTCTTTCATGAAATCGGATGCTAGATGCGGTCCGGCTGATGCCCGCGCTGGGCACGGGATTTCGGGCCATGCGGCAGCAACGGTACAGCGCGTTTGAGAGCGGGCAACTTTTACTTGGAGTATGTCTTTTCTGCATACTGATTCGCGGGGAGCGAAGGCAATGGTAGACTCGAACGTTTTCGCGAGGCGCGAGCAGTGAGCCTTGAGCTATCAGCTTTGAGCCAACCTCATCGCGCACTGCATAGGAAAGAGGGATGGGCATGGAGATTCGACGCGTGGGAGTGGTTGGCGCCGGGACTATGGGCAACGGCATCGCGCATGTGTTCGGGCGCGGCGGATACGATGTGGTTTTGTGCGATGTTCAACAGAGTTTTCTCGAACGCGCGCTGGTAACTATCACTAAGAATCTGGAACGCGAAGTTGCGAAAAACAAGATTACTGCTGCAGATAAAGATGCGGCGCTGGGGCGAATTCATCCGGCAACGGATCGCAACCAGCTCGCGGAGTGCGATTTTGTGATTGAGGCAGCGACGGAGAAATTCGAAATCAAGACGGAGATCTTTCGCGATCTCGACCGGCTGACGCGGCCGGAGATCATCCTGGCAACGAACACTTCTTCCATATCGATTACCAAGCTCGCCGCGCTTACGAAAAGGCCGGAGAAGGTCATTGGCATGCACTTCTTCAATCCAGTACCGGTGATGCAGTTGGTGGAAGTGATTCGCGGGCTGGCCACTTCGCAAGAAACTTTTAGTGCCGTTCGCGAATTAGCGCTGAAACTGCAGAAGACTGCGGTCGAGGTGAACGATGCGCCGGGGTTCGTCTCGAATCGCGTGCTGATGCCTTTGCTGAACGAAGCTATGTACGCGGTTATGGAAGGCGTCGCTACGCCGGAGGCTGTCGATGAAGTGTTCAAGCTAGGGATGGCGCATCCGATGGGGCCGCTGACGCTGGCGGATTTCATCGGGCTGGATGTGTGTCTCGACATTATGCGAGTGCTGCAGGCCGGATTGGGAGATCCAAAATACCGGCCATGCCCGCTGCTGATCAAGATGGTAGATGCGGGCTGGCTTGGCCGGAAAAGCGGGAGGGGGTTCTATAAATATCAGCAATGAGCGGTGAGCCATGAGCAATTAGCTGATACACCTTGATCGGTCAGCTCATGGCTCATTTCTCATTGCTCATCGCTCGCTGCCCGAATGCCAGCAAGTCAACAGAACTCGACTGCCACGAGCGATACCCGGTTTTATGTCCTGGCGGCGCTGTTTGGGATTGGTGCCGGATGGGTTGATGTTGCGGTCGACGATCTGTTGTTAACTGCGCTGCTGGTCTTAGCTTCGTGCATCCTGCTCGGGCTATTGCGACCGCGATGGCCATGGCGATGGGTGGTCACGGTTGGGATATTTGTCCCGCTCGCCGAACTTGCTGCTTTCCTGGCGCTCATGGTGAAGCCTTCGCGAGCGCAGGTGTACGGCTCTTTTCTGACACTTCTTCCCGGAGTCGCGGGTGCTTATGGGGGCGCGGTCATGCGCAAGGTGTTTGATAACCTGTGGGCAGGGCGGTGACGAGATTCGATTGCCGGGCGCTCAGGAAAAGTCACCCAATCCGATTTTGGGCAAAGATTGCCGGGATCCTTCGCTCCGCTCAGGATGACATTCCCGTAAGTGAGCATAGCCGATTGTGCAAACAGCTTCGATGATTGCTACCTATGCCTCGCGCACATGCCGCTCAAGGGGCTGTCCTTACGTGGTTCGGGGTGGCTAGCCACAAAAGTTACTCACGATTCCACAGGAACTAAGGGTATGCTTGCGGCCATGGGTGTAAGTGTCTCCATGCTGGCCTCGGGGAGCCGCGGTAATTGTGCGCTGGTAGCGAGCGCTTCAACCAAAATTCTGGTAGACGCGGGAATTTCGTGCCGGGAGACTTTCAAGCGCATGAAGGAGCTGGGCGAAGATCCGCATTCGCTTTCCGCGATCCTGATCACGCACGAGCACTGCGATCATATTTACGGATTGGCAGTTTTGGCTAAGAAGTTGCGCATCCCAGTCTTCATGACGGGCGCCACGCATCAGGTCTGGTCGCGTGCCATGCGCGATGAGAATGGTGAGCGTCCGAAACTGGAGAAGCTGGAGCGCTTTGAATCGGGGCACACCTTTCAGGTGGGCGACATTTCCGTGAAGCCTTTCACGATTCCGCATGATGCGGCAGACCCGGTGGGCTTCACGTTTCGCGCCGAAGGGATTAAGGTGGGCGTCGCCACCGATTTGGGGTACATTCCGGTCAGCGTGCGGGATCACTTGCGCGGCTGCGATGTCCTGATTATGGAGTCAAATCACGATCTGGAAATGTTGCGCGTGGGGCCTTATCCCTGGTCGGTTAAGCAGCGGGTAATGAGCCGCGTAGGACATTTATCCAACCTAGCCCTCGCGGATTTCTTCACCAAAGACTATGATAATAGTGCGACTTTTGTAGTGCTGGCGCATCTGTCTGAGCAGAACAATCATCCGGAAATTGCCCGGAGAGAGGCAGAACGGGCGCTAGCTACACGTGGTGGGTTGTTCTGTAACCGGGTATTGCTGGCGTCGCAGACGGAAGCTTTAGAGCCGATTCGCCTGTAGTTGGTTAGGGTGGTTGGCTATTTCGTGCCCCCAAATGAGTCAGCAGTGCATTGATCCAATCGTAGGGAAAATATTGGCGGGCTGGAGATACGATATTTCCGGCTTGGCGCCGGAGATGCGCGGCGACTACGAGGATCATTTTGAGACCTGCGAATACTGCCGCAGCCGTCAAAAAATCCATCGCATGATCGATGTGGGACTGATTGCTTTAGCTTCGGTTTCTGCCGGGGTTTTCCTCTTGGCCTTTGCGGTGATTCGATATTTGGGGCCGCGGCATGCCTTGATCCTCGAACTTGCCGCCCTGGCCGGATTCGCGCTTTCCGCACTGATTTGGCTGGGAGTTGCGGTGGCAACTCCAGCGCCAGTCACCGTACTGGACGCCGCAAAACAGGGTGCACGCCGGGTTCACGACAGGCTGCCGGAGGAGATCCGGCAGCGCCTGCCGGAAGAACTGCGCATGAAGATCACCGGGACATAACGCCGCAATGAAGAGAACCTCACGCCTGCTCGCGCTAGTGCTTATCGTCCCTATGCTGGCAAGCTTGCATAGTGCGCTGGCGATGGCGGTACCGGCCAATGGCACGGCCCATCCTGCACCATGCCACGGCACAAGACCTACCACTCCTCCTCCCGCCCGCTCGGACTATCAGTGTTGTGCTGCCGGTCATCGTTGGGCTATTGCGTCGGCGGCGTTTTCCGCGGAGCTGCCGCTTACCGCCTCACTGTCGCTCGTGATCTTGCCGGAAGATGCGCTCATCCGCGATAACTTGAACTCTAACTTGGTAATGCCTTCCGATAGCCCACCACTCTCTTCGCCATTGCGCATCTGATCTCCCAGCCAACGCTGAACTGTCTGTACAGCATTCGCTTGTCGGAAAAAACCTTCCTGCCGAACTGCATGCATGAGGTTTGTGTGAGATCAATTTTATTCGTATTGATATCTTTACTTCTCTGCCAGGCCTTGTCGGCCGCACAGGCGACTTCAGGCGTTTCGATAACTCCCGCGCAGCAGCACGAGCATGAAAACATGTCAATGCCCGGGATGGACATGGAACAGCAGATGTCTTCTGTGTCGTCATTGCCATCCCCGCATGAAGGCTCGGGCACGTCATGGCAACCGGCTTCGGTCAGCGGGCATTCATGGATGTGGAAGCGGCATGGCTGGGACTTCATGGCGCATGGATCCATTTTCGCTGACTACAACCAGCAAGGCGGACCGCGTGGCGCAGGCAAAGCCGAGTCGGTGAATTGGGGCATGCTGATGCAGCAGCACAAGCTTGGCTCGGGGATGATACTTTTCCGCGAGATGTTTTCCGCCGAGTCGCTGACCTCGCCTCATCCGGGATTCCCGGAGTTGTTTCAGACCGGGGAAACCTATCACGGAGCGCCGCTGGTCGATCATCAACATCCGCATAATGTTTTTGCGGAACTGGCAGCTCTTTACACTGTGCCTCTCAGCGAGAAGGTCCAGTGGGAACTCTATGGCGGCCCAGCGGCGGAGCCGGCGTTGGGGCCAGTCACGTACATACACCGAGCATCGGCGGCCGAGTTGCCCCTGGCTCCGTTGAGCCATCACCTGCAGGATTCCACTCACACGAGCTTTGGAGTGATCACGACAGGACTCATCATCGATTGGCTCAAACTGGAGGTATCGGCATTCAATGGACATGAGCCGAATGAGAAGCGCTGGAGCATTCAGATGGGAGCGCTCAACTCCTGGTCGGCGCGCGCTAGCATCGCTCCTTCGCGCAACTGGACTGCGCAATACAGTATTGGCAGGGTGGATCGTCCCGAGGCGCTGGAGGAGATTAGCCAGTGGCGGCAGACGGCGTCCGTGGAATACAGCCGGCCGATGAAATCGGGGACATGGGTCAGTACTGCAATTTGGGGACGAGCGCACAAAATAGAAACCGGCAACGCGCTCAACAGCTATTTGCTTGAGTCGACAGTGAATTTCCAGCAACGCAATTACGCATTTACCCGGCTTGAGCTGGTGGATAAGGACGAGTTGTTTCCCTCAGTGTTGACGCATGCGGCGTATCGCATCGGCGGGTACACCTTTGGCGGCATGCGAGACCTGATTCAGAATCGGGCATGGCAACTTGGGTTGGGAGCGGATCTCACTGTTTATTCGAAACCGGCGGCACTCGATGCCAGCTATGGCAACCATCCGGTTTCATTTCAGATTTTTCTGCGCGTGCGTCCGGGCAAGGGGCAAAGTCATCACTCCCACCAATGAAGCGCAGGCGATTGGTGAACCAAATTCATCAGGTTGTAATTGATGCTTTAGCAAGCGAGAATCGTAGTGATGTTGCGGACCTTGAGACTTCTCCGCGTGGTCCAGTGGTCAATGCTCGCCAGTATTGTCTTGTACGTTGCCGTGGGAGAGTTGGTTCGTCCGCCTCTCAGACCGGTAAATCCCTCGCTCAGCTACATGTTCACGACTCTGTCGGTGGCGCTTGTGGGCGTGATCTTCGTGGTTCGGCGCACTATGGTTGCGCGTCCGGGGCTGAGCCTGGCTGCTCAAGCAGACGATCTCGTCAGCTTGAATCAGTGGAGAACGGGATACATCGTGACCTATGCGCTTTGCGAGGGCCTGGCCCTGTTAAGACTGGTACAGCGATTCCTCGGCAGCAGTCTGCAACAGAGCGCGCCCTATTATTTTGGGGGATTCGTCCTGATGCTGTTTTTCTGGCCACGACAGCCAGAGAGCACCAGTTGACCGGTGAGAAGAAAGCGGCGCCATTTCTGCGAAATAAGCATAACTACGCCCAGTGCATGTTCACACTATCAGTTGTCTAATGCTCATTGCGGCTTTCGTTCTTCGGTTTCAAATTTGGGGCGGCAGATAGGGCACTGTTGCAGACGGTGCATTAGGCGCTTCCACACTGGCCAACTCTGCTTCTGGGACTCGTGCTGGAGCTGACGCAATCTGGGTCCCAAGACTTTCTTTCGAATTTCGGGGTCACTCACGCCCATATGCATCCCTTAGCGCTTGATTTCGAGCCAATGACACGGTGTGGTGTCATGGGATCGCTCACCGTTAATGATATACGCTGCGCCCGTGCAGCGTGTTTCACGCCATTGTGCAGCGCAGATGCTAGCGGATGGGCCAGCCGTGCTGGAATGCCTGCACGCGAAGACTGCTCCAATTTTCGCTCGCCAAGCCTGCTTGAGCGAACGGCGTGGGCACGCCTGAAATGCAAATACTGCCGAAGGGTCCGGGTGGAACCGCGTACTGCGGGGCAGCAACATCAGGAACGGAAAAGTCCAAAGCTAGCGCAAGGTTGCGTGCGGAAGCATCGCGAATTGTGAGCGGTCGCAGGTTCCAGCGCCACTCGATCATCTTCAGCACCGAGGTATGGTCGTAGATGCCAGCGGCAACAAAACCGCGCCGCGACCAGGGGGAAATGATCAAGCAAGGAACACGGAAGCCGCGGAGGCCGTCCTGGTTACCCGCTGCGCGATCGGCGGGAGGGATCGGGGCAGCGGTTGGAGGCACGTGCTCGAAAAACCCGCCCCATTCGTCAAAGTTGATGATGAGCACGGTATTGCGCCATAAGGGGCTGGATGTGACGGCAGCATATACCGAGTTCAGAAACGCTTCACCATTTCGGATATCCGCGAACGGATGATCATCATTGGAGAGTCCTTGCGACTCCCCTAAGAAGCGAGGTTCGACGACGGAGACGTGGGGCAAAGTCCCGGCGAGGCAATCGGCAAAAAATTGGGCAATGGGAGCGCTGATGGAAAGGTATTTCGAACCCCACAATGCCAGCAGAGGTATGTCGCTGTAATAGTAGCGGCGGCTGATGCTGTGGTCTGCCAGGCGATCCCAGATTGTCGGCAACTTGGAAATGGTGGTGGAATTACTGAGGCGATCGGTTTGCGCAGCGTGCTGGTAGATGCGGTTGGGAAACGTCTCTGCCATGATGGCGGCGAAATAGGAATTAAATGTTGTCCAGCCCGGAGCCGCTTGCCCTAGAAATGCCAGGTCCGATTGCTGATAGTAGCCAATGGGGAAGGTGTCTCCAGCAGGCGCCGTCTGGAGAAATCCGTCGCACTTGCCATTATCGTACTGCACCCGGCCACCAGCGTAAGAGTGGTCAGGATCGGCATGTCCGCAGCCCTGGTAATCGGAAAGCGCATACGTTGGGTATGTACTCCCCGATGTGTCGGTATAACTGAGGCCCGCTTGTACTCCGTTGGCACCAGGCAACCATCCCAGAAAGTGATCGAATGACCGATTCTCCATGGTGACGAGGACGATGTGATTGATCCCTGATTTGTTGGGTTTTGGCAGCGTCGTTGTCTTGGCGAGAATAGACTCGGCTCCGCCCAGAAAGGCAGCACCTCCGCCGGCTACAGCAGCGGACTTTAGAAATTCTCGACGACTGACGTGACTATTTGTGTCGTGGGCCTGTGTTTTTGCTGAATCGCGGACGTGCTTGTTCGAGGGCATTTGCGCCTCCGGGCACGGGGTAAGTAGCCGAATGAGATGCCAAGACCGGTTTGCAGGGTTGGTGCGTGATCGGGCCAGAGTCCTCTAGCCGAGTGGACTCATTCACCCTCACTCTTTTCGCACCTCACGTGACCGGCTGCGGCGGCTCTTCACCGATCAGCGCTGGACGTGGCTGCTATTTGATGTGGCAACTGGCCAGGCCGCGCTTCTCCAAGTATTGCTGGTGATAGTCCTCGGCTGGATAAAAGGTCACCGCGGGGACGATCTGCGTCGCAATCGGCTTTGAGTAGCGGTGCGAATTTTCCAGCGCTTCTTTGGAAGCCTGCGCCTTGGCCTGCTGGTTCGCAGAATGAAAGAAGATCGCGGTGCGGTACTGAGTACCCCAATCCGGACCCTGCCGGTTCACCTGCGTGGGATCGTGATTCTCCCAAAAAATTGTCAGCAGATCGTCATACTTCACTTTGGCGGGATCAAACTCTACTTCTACGGCTTCCGCGTGGCCGGTGCGATCAGTGCAGACTTCTTTGTAGGTTGGATTCTCGCTATTGCCACCGATGTAGCCAACTCGGGTAGAAATCACTCCGGGAATCTGGCGAAACGTTGCTTCTACTCCCCAGAAGCATCCTGCTGCGAACGTAGCCTTCTCCATTTATCTGTGCCTTTCCGTGACTGTCTTGTATTTTCCTATTATTAGATGATCTAGCGCGGGGAAAGTCACGCCGTTCAGAATATCTTGAATTCCGGGCAGCACCTCCCTGAAGGGGCGATTGACGGCTGTGAGGAATCGGGGTACATTCCGGGCAGGTGTCTTTGCAGGACGATTCGTGGATTTTTTTCTCAGCCAGCTGCTTGCCGTTGTCCGGCGTGCCCAGAGAATGGCGATGGCTCTCGTCATCATGGTCGGCGCCACGCAAGCCGTGCTGGCTGCCTCTGGATTCACCCCGCAAATGCGGCTCGGTTATCGGGCGGGCGATCAATGGGAGCCCGCGATGGCAGCCGATACCCATGGACACATATATGTTCTTTATCCCCAGTACGGGCCGGTGGCAGATTGCCGAATGTGCACCGCCCCCATCATGGCGCTGGTCGTAAGCGAGGACAACGGCATCTCGTGGCACAGTTCACGGCCGATGCTACCCTTTCCGACTGGACAGTTTGATCCACAGATTGTGGTTGATCCTGTGGACCATCAGACCGTGTACGCGTCCTGGCTGCAAAATGACAAGCGTGACATTGTCGTGGCGCGGTCACTTGATTTTGGACGTACGTGGTCCTTCTCGTGGGCGGAACGCGGGCAGGAAGACGCCGACAAGCCGACGCTTGCGGTGCACGGCGCCGATGTTTACGTGGGCTTCAATCACGAAGAAAAACTTTTTGTGGCGTCTTCCCACGATGCGGGCCAGACGTTCAGCAGCGTGGTGGTGAACCCCAATGCGGAAGCGGGCTTCTCGCTAGCAGGTGGTGCCACGGTCGATCCGGCGGGAAATCTTTATATCGGGTGGACGGCGTACGCGCGCCGGGATGTGAATAATCGGCCTGTCAGCATTTATTTCAGCCGGTCCGCGGACGGCGGGCGCACATGGACTACCGCCCTGCTGGATCAGTCGAGCGCTCCTCCAGGATGCGAACCGGAAAAGTGCCAGACGGGATACCTGGGACCTCAGATCGCGCTTGCCTCCGATGCTGCAGGCGCCCTTTACGCTCTGTGGAATGCCGGTGCGGTGAACGGAGGAGCGGAGCGCATTTACTTTTCATCCTCAACTACGGCGGGAGCAACCTGGTCGGCGCGGGTGGACGTTTCCGGGGCCAGAGACAGTGTCGAGCATGCATTTCCAGCTATCACTGCCGGACCTTCAGGAGATGTTCGTGTGGCTTGGATGGACACGAGAAAGACGGAGCTGTCGCCGCGCCCGCTTACGCTTTGGAACACTTTTTACCGCAGTTCCACGAATGGCGGAGCTAGCTGGGGCCCGGAACAGCAACTGTCCAGCGCGGCGCGAGGTTACGACTACATTCACCCCGACGGATTCCGCTTTCCTTTTGGAGACTACTTCGGGCTCGCCATTGACAGCGATGGCGCTACACACGCGGTGTGGGGTGAAGGACGCGACTACAAATCTCCGGGATCGATCTGGTATACGCGCGGACGGTAGCGTCAGGCTAACCTGGATTGTCCGGGACTCGTGGCTGCGAATTACTCCAGCAACATTCCACCGACGAAATCGGAGATTCGCGCGACATGTTGATCGCGACACCACTGCTGTAAGCCGTCCACAATTTTCTCTGTCGCACACGGATCCCAGTAACTCGCAGTACCGATCTGCACGGCGGTGGCGCCGGCCAGCATAAATTCGATTACATCTGCGGGGGTTGAAATGCCTCCCATACCAATGACAGGGATCCTGACGGCGTGGGCAGCATCGTAAACCATGCGTACAGCAATAGGCTTGATGGCGGGACCCGACAATCCAGCGGTGACATTCGCGATCCGTGGCTTGCGGGTTTCGGGATCGATCGCCATGGCGGTAAAGGTGTTGATGAGCGAGAGGGCGTCGGCCCCCGCCTCCTGGGCTACGTAGGCCATCTGCGCGATGCTGGTCACGTTGGGCGAGAGCTTGACGATAAGCGGCTTCTGAGCAACTCGGCGCACCGTGGTCACGACTTCATCCAGCGAACGCGGGTCGCTGCCAAATTGCAAGCCGCCGTGCTGGGTATTGGGACACGAGACGTTGAGTTCGTATGCGGCAATTCCCTCCCCCTCGTTGAGAATCTGTACTGTGTGCTCGTAGTCCTCGCGGGTATAGCCGAAGACATTGGCCATCACGACTACATCTTTCAATTGCCGCAGGTGCGGCAGCTTCTCCTGCAGGAACGCGGGGGCGCCAATATTCTGCAATCCGATAGCGTTCAGCATGCCCGCGGCAGTTTCCCAGAGACGCGGCGGAGGATTGCCGATCATTGGCTCGCGCGACAGGCCTTTCACAACGAAGCCGCCCAGCTTGGCCAAATGGACTACATCTTCGAATTCCACGCCATATCCGAAGGTGCCGCTGGCGGCGATGATGGGATTCTTCAATGCAATGCCGGCGAAGTTCACGCTGAGATCGGGATTAGTGGAAGTAGCGCTCATGGCCGGCTTTCTCCAGCACGGGGAGTGGAATGAGGCACAAGAGCTTCAGTTAGAACCCGGCCGACAGAGTGAGTAGGAGGATTGATTCCCAGCAGCGATGCCAGTGTGGGGGCCATGTCTATTGGTTCAGTTTTGTCGCGGTATGTTCCAGGGTGAAAGGGCACGCCGTAGAAAGCGAGCGGCACATATGTGTCGTATTTGTAAGGTGACGCATGATCCGTTCCCGCCGCCGATCCCACAGTGTAGAAGTTCGGAACGCCCATAACAAACCAGCTTCCCAGCGGAGAATAGCTGTTCAAGTATTGGCGGCCGAGTTCGTCGTTTCGGATCTCTCCTTCGGCCAGTTGCGATTTCGTGTAATAGTCGCGTATGCCTAGATTCTTCATCGCTTCGCCCACCGCTTTCTCTGCCTCTTCCTCTTTAACGTGAGCGACTAAGAAGGCATTGTCGTCAAGCCAGACCAGCGGATAACTGAACCTGGCGTACCGGCCAGCTTTGCCCGCGAAGAATTTGGCGCCGATCGCAGCGTTGAGTTGCTGGTCGAGCTTCGCTCCCGCTAGATTCGCTGCCGGGATGTGCAACTTCTTCACTGTGTTCGGCAGCGAGGAAACCCCATGGTCGGCAGAGAGGGCGATCCAAACATTGGCTAGTCCGATTTGGCGTCCAATAAAGCTGAAGAACTCCGCGAGTTGATGATCCATGTCGAGAGTCATCTGGCGCATCTCGGGCGCATCGGGTCCGACGGCATGTCCCAGGAGGTCATTGGCAGAAAGACTGATGGAAAGAAGATCTGTGGCCGGGCCGCGGCCTACGTTTTCATTGGCGACCAACTGTTTTGCGAAGTCAAACTCGTACTCATTCCCCAGAGCCGTGCTACCTATCACTTCGAAGAATCCTGCGTCGGATCCATCGCGTTCTTTGCGATGCGCAGTCGAACGCAGGACTGTTGCCTGATCGTCTTTCCACTCGCGATCCCAATATTTCGCGGGACGCGTCGAATTGAACTCCTGGACCCACTGTGGAAGATTCTCGCGGTAGTAGGTGGAGGTGATGAATGCGCCCGTCTGGGAATCCATCCAGTAGGCGCCATTCGCAGCGAAGCCCGCGGGGAGAATCGCGGCCCGATCTTTCATCGAAATCCCGAACACTCGGGACTTGCCTTGGGAGGCGAGCTTTAATTCGTCGCCCAGAGTATCGGCGAGAAGACTATGTGGCGACGCACCGGTTTGATCTCCGCTGACTCCAACCAGTTTGGTGGAGTCATCTTCGACCGAAGTGACCATGCGCTTCGTCTGCGGATCCCACCATTCATTATCGGCGATACCGTGGCCGTCGCTGTAAGCGCCGGTGAACAGCGTCGCATGTCCGGGTGCGGTGCGCGTGTTGGCGTAGTTATAAAAGCAATTGGAGAAATATGCGCCATGATCGAGAAAGAGGCGGAAACCGCCCTCGCCAAACTGATCGCGATAACGGTCCAGATAGTCGCCCCGGAACTGATCGATGATGATGACCAGGACGAGCTTGGGATGACCGTTGTAGGCCGAAGCCAAGCCAGACGGCGACTGACTAAATAGGACGGCGATGAAAATTAACGCTAGCGCAGTGAAACGGCCGACAGACCTGGGGGACGATCTCATCCGACGCTAGTTTACACGCCGGGCGCTTTGAGCCCAAAACATAGCTCGCGGATGCTGCCTAAGCAGTCGTGATGCCAGGGCAGTCCTGAAGAAGATGGGGTTTCGCGTTGCTATTCCGCGTGACAGGAGCGCGGGGTGCGTCAGCTTCCGTCATGATTGAGAGAGGCTTGTTACGGTTCGCGCGCCAGATGCTGGTGAATTTTAGAAACAGCGCAACTGCAATTCCCAAGACCGCCGCGAACGCTACGAAGTACCAGAGCGTCGGGAATCCCAATACGAAGATCAAGGCGGTGCCTGCGGCGAAGAGCAATCCGATAAAACCACCCCCAACTGAGAGTTTGTGCATGGTAATGCCGGAATGCCATTTTTCAGCCAAGGACCACCTCGCGTTGGCTCAATCTTCCCACTGCAGGGTTGAGAATTCAAGGACTGTTGAAGTCATGACGTGTTATATTTCGGCCAATCCCCCAAAAATCAAAATAAGGGAATCCCTGTGATGAACAAGAACATTGTTATTGTGGCCATCCTTGCGCTCGGGTTGGTGTCGATTGTCAACGGCGAACCGAAAACGCGTTCCAGCGTTTCCTCGGCAAAAATAGAACACGGAAAATATCTCGTGGAGAACATCGGGATGTGCGGTGACTGCCATACTCCGCATAACGACAAAGGCGAGCCGATTAAGGATCAATGGCTGAAGGGGACGGAACTTCCTTTCAAGTCAACGGTTCCGATGCCCTGGGCGGAGAAGTCCGTCAATATCGCGGGACTTCCCGGGTGGGAACACGATGCGGCCGTGAAGTTCTTTATGACGGGCATTGCCTACAATGGGCTGCCTGCACGGCCACCCATGCCGCAGTACCGGTATAGCCACGACGATGCGGAAGCCATTGTGGCGTACTTGAAGTCGCTGGGTACCTCGAAATAAAGCGCATCATCATGAAGAACACGAAGATGCGCGAGGGAATCTGCATTCTTGTCATCTTCGTGTTCTTTGTGGTTCCTGACAATCCGACGCAGGCATGACGCCGGCGTGCATTTCCCGTCTGCTTTCCGATACAGTATTGAGTTCTCATGCTCGATCTGAACTTTGTCCGAGAAAACCTTCCTTTCGTGGAAGAACAGCTGCGCCGACGCGGCATGGATCCGGCTGCCGTGCTCAAGGATTTTCGTGAAGTAGACACGAACCGGCGGCAGGCCATTACCGAGGCGGAGACCAGTAAGGCCGTCCGGAATAGGGCTTCGGAAGAGATCGCGAAACTCAAAAAGAGTGGGCAGGACGCGAGCTCGGCCATGGCGCAGAGCAAGGAACTGCGCGAAAAGATTGCGGAACTGGAAAAAACTGCCACCGATCTTGATGGTCGATTGCGCGAGATCCTCGCCGCGATTCCCAATCTGCCGCATGCCAGCGTCCCGGTGGGCCACAGTGCGGATGACAACGTCGAAGTTCGGCGTTGGGGAACTGCACCGAAATTCGATTTCACACCCAAAGCCCACTGGGATTTGGGACCAGAGCTAGGGATTTTGGATCTGGAGCGGGCGGTGAAACTCACGGGCGCGCGCTTCGCTGTTTACTGGGACCTGGGAGCGAAACTGGAGCGCGCCCTGGCCAATTTCATGCTCGACCTGCACACGCGCGAGCATGGATACATCGAAGTGTTGCCCCCATTTCTGGTTAACTCCGAGTCGTTGTATGGCACCGGGCAATTGCCGAAATTCGCCGCAGACCAGTTCCGGGTGCCTCATGGGGAGAAAGACCTGTGGCTGATTCCAACGGCGGAGGTTCCGGTCACTAATCTTTACCGCGACGAAGTGCTCGAGCAGGCACGGCTGCCGATTTCACTGACCGCTTACACTCCATGCTTCCGCAGTGAAGCTGGATCCTATGGCAAGGACGTGCGCGGTATTATCCGGCAGCATCAGTTCCAGAAGGTGGAACTGGTGAAATTCACGCGTCCGGAAGAGTCCTACGAGGAACATGAAAAGCTGACGCGCGATGCGGAAGAGATTCTGCAGAAACTTGGTTTGCACTACCGGACAATGCTGCTGAGCACGGGCGACATGGGTGCTTCTTCGGCGAAAACCTATGATATCGAGGTCTGGCTGCCGGGACAGCAGCTGTATCGCGAGATCTCATCCTGCTCCAACTTTGAGTCGTACCAGGCGCGGCGAGCGAACATTCGCTTCCGGCCTGAGGGCAAGAACAAGACTGAATTTGTACATACGTTGAACGGTAGCGGGCTGGCAGTGGGGCGTACGTGGGTGGCAATCATCGAAAATTATCAGCAGGCAGATGGCAGCGTGGTGATTCCCGAAGTGCTTCGGCCCTACATCGGAGCGGATCGAATTACGCCGAGAAGGCTTTGAGCAGTGAGCGATGAGCAGAACTCATGACGCCGTTTGCTACCGAACCTCATGCTTGATCGCTCGTTGCTCGTTGCTAATTGCTCATAGCTCCCCTCGATTTGCCAAGAGCATTGGGGGTCACTAGACTTGCATAGAGAGCTCACGACCGCCGCGCCTGGCGCGCCCGTGCCCATGAACGCCATCTGGCGAACAATCCGGGGATACATTCTGTGGCAGTACGAGCGGGGCACCCTCCATTACGACATCATGGTGACGCTGATTATCCTGTTTGTTTTGTTCTCGCCTCGCGTGATCAATTTCAATGACAAACCCGTCTCTCGGAATCCGCATCCCACCGAAGTGACGGTGCTAGCCGAGGCGGACGGACATTTGACCTTTCAAGTGGCGGCCACAGCAGTGACGCCGGGTGATGGCACCGCAGTTCGGGATCAGTTGCTGCATATTATCGAACCCATCTCGGGTGCAGTCTCGATTGAGAGTTACGAAGCTGTTTCAGACCGCACGGGCAACGTGCAAAGCTACAAAGTTTTTGCCCAGCGGGAGTAGACGCAGTTCAAAGAAAGCAGAAAGCTCGAATGAAACCTCTCTCGCTGATCTTTCCACTCGTAATGGCAGCGCTTATGCCAGTGGGCGCATCGAGCCAGGAGTCGAAGCCGGCCGATCCTGCGGCGCTGGATTCGGTTTTGAGGAAAATGGACGCGGTTGCCGCGAATTTCACAACCGCGCAGGCGAACTTCCAGTGGGAAACCTATCAGAAGGTTATCGACGAAGTCGTGGACTACCAAACCGGCATCATCTACTACCGGAAATCCAACAAGCAGATTGAGATGATGGCCGAAGTAAAGCGAGCGGGCAGCAGTGCGTCATCGATGAAAGACGAACCGAAGTTCGTGCTGCTGAGCGGCGGCAAGGTCCGGCTGTACCAGCCCAAGACAGACCAAGTCACAGAATTTGATCTGGGCAAAAATCAATCTGAATTTGAGAGCTACATTGTCCTTGGATTTGGCGCGAGCGGCCAGGATTTGCAGAAGAATTTTGATGTGACCTATGAGGGGCCGGAGACCATCGAGGGCGTCAAGACGGCCAAGCTGCAACTTATCCCCAAATCGCAAAAGGTGAAGAACACCTATAGCCAGATTTTTTTGTGGATCGATCTGGATCGAGCGGTGTCCGTGCAGCAGCAACTATTTCAGCCGCAGGGCGACTACCGGCTGGCCAAGTATTCGCAAATCAAGCTGCACGATAAAGTTTCGGACGATGTTTTCAAGCTGAAAACAACGAGCAAGACACAGACCGTGACGCCGAAAGGCTAAGTTGTTGAATGGAAAGGAAAAGAGCGTTCCTAGAATTAGCTCGAAGATTTAGCACGCAGACGCTATACTGACGGCACTTCAGTTGGGTTCATTCATGGCCAAAGTTTTTACGATTACAGTCCCTCCTAAGTTGGGCAATAAACGCCGCGAACGCACTGCCGATCCACGCTACGTCGATGGGCAAAAACTGCTCGTGGACGCCATGAAGTATCTGGCGCAAGACGATCCCATCCGCCATCGCTCAGCGATTGAATTAATCTCGGAGCACGTGCGGACACGGTTTCGCATGAGCGACTCGCCGCTGGCGTAGAGTTCTGACCACTGCGCACCCCTTGACGCGGCCACACCACACACAAAATTAAAGGGCGGATCGCTCCGCCCCGGAGGAATTCCCTGCGACTAGAACTCGTATCGCACTCCAAATTGCATGACGCGCGGGGTGCTCAGAGTGTTGGTGTATGCGCCGAAGATTCCTGACGTAAGGTCGAAGTTCGCGGCACCTTGGGCAGCGTCGAAGCGCGGAGTATTAGTTACGTTGAAAACCTCCCAGGAGAACTTCAAGTTCTGCGATTCGGTCACTTTCCAGTTTTTGTAAAGCCCACTGTCGAGCTCGAAATAGCCTTGTCCGCGCAAATTGTTACGCTGTCCGGATTCGCCGGGGTAGGGGAAGCGGAACGCGTTTTGTGCTTTTGTGGTATCTTGGAACATGTTGAGGGTGCCATTGGCATCGCGAAACACACCAATCTTTCCAGGCGGCCCAGTCTGAACCGCGTCGCCTTCCCATTGCCAGTTAGTGGACCAACCAGCTCCTGAACCCATGGTAA
>Ga0068856_100002466_pt1 | contig 19047 bp, 19 predicted proteins | sample KBSCornC62_FD_66595 | JGI IMG/M metagenome (GOLD analysis project Ga0068856, IMG submission 66595) | Corn rhizosphere microbial communities from Kellogg Biological Station, Michigan, USA - KBS Corn C6-2 | ecosystem: Host-associated > Plants > Roots > Rhizosphere > Soil ...
ATGGAAGCAAGGCCGCGCTCCGAATCTGGGACTACCTGCCATGGGGTCCTTGGAAATCCGAAGCGGAGTTCGCGAACGTTCTGCGTCAGCAGACCGCGGGGCAAGATCGGATTTACTATACCATTCGACTAGCGGCAGGAGAGAAAGCGTGCGGACAGATATGTTTTCTTGATATTCAACCGGAACAAGGGGTCATTGAAATTGGATCGATCTGGTTTGGTCTGACCCTGCGGCGTACGCGAAGCGCCACGGAGTCGATATACTTGATGCTGCGCTATGCGATGGACGATCTCGGTTATCGGCGCATGCAGTGGCGATGTAATGCACTAAACGCCGCTTCCCGTGCGGCAGCTCGCCGGCTTGGCTTCCGCTTTGAAGGAATCTTCCATAACCACATGATCTTCAAGGGCAGAAATCGAGATACGGCTTGGTACTCGATCCTTGACGACGAATGGCCAGAGGTCCGCGAAATCATGGAACGATGGCTCGCGCCGGGGAATTTCGATCAAAGCGGTGCTGCCAAAACTTCGTTGGCCGCGCTGATGGAAGAACGCGGTCCCAGCCGTCGGACGTGATGTCGGCGAAGCAATAGAATGTCCGCTTCTGACCCAAAGCCGACTGATCACCCCCTCCCGGGCACCAGCTTTTACCGTTACGATGGATCGTCCTTAGGCTCGGGGCGGCGATGAGACGGCGCGAGTTCATCACGCTTCTCGGCGGTGCGGCGGCTTCTTGGCCGCTAACGGCGCGCGCGCAGCAGCCGGCGACGCCGTTGGTGGGCGTCATGTCCCCGCTCTCCGTAGCCACCGCGGCCCGCAACCTTGCGGCGTTGCGGAACCGGTTGCGCGAATTGGGATACACCGAGGGGCGGAACATCAATATCGAGTATCGGTTCGGTGACGGACTGGCCGAGCGCTTCCCCGTGCTCGTCGCCGATCTGGTTGCGCTCCGACCGGCTGTAATCGTCGTTGGGTCAACGGCCGGAGTCTTGGCCGCGCGAAAGGTTACCCGAACGACCCCCTTGATCTGGTTCGGAAGCGTCGATGATCCGGTGGCACTTGGGCTGGTTGAAAGTTTTGCCCGTCCGGGTGGCAATGTCACCGGGTTCTTGCTGTCCAACGATGCGAGCATGGTCGGGAAGAGACTGGAGCTGCTCCGGGACGCCGTGCGCGGGTTCTCGCGGGTTGGCGCCATCCTTAACCCCGAGTACGCCGCCGCTGACGGAACGCTGAAGGCGCTCCCTCCGGCGGCACGCGGGTTGGGCCTTGAAGCTCGTGCTTACGAGGTGCGGTCGGGAGCCGAGTTAGAAGCCGCATTCGCAGCGGCCGCGCGTGACGGCATGCAGGCTCTTTACGTGCCAGAAGCCCCTCTCTTCCTCACGCGCCGGAGTGAGATCGCCGCCGTGGCGGCGAGCGTGCGGCTACCGGCGATTTATACGTTCAGGGAGTTCGTCCAGGCAGGAGGCCTGATGTCTTACGGCGCAGATCTGCCTGCGCTGTACCAGCGTGCGGCTGGCTACGTCGATAAGATCCTGAAGGGCGTAGAACCGGGCGAGCTGCCGCTGCAGTCCGCAGAAAAGTTTGAGTTGGCCGTCAACCTCAAGACGGCGAAAGCCCTGAACCTCACAATATCAGAGGCATTCCTGCTGCGCGCCGACGAGGTAATCGACTAGCTTCGCAATGTCCGCTTATGGCCCTTAGCCGACATTGCTAGTTGCACCGCACATGTCTGCTTTCGGAGAGTAAAGCGGACATGACCCTTTGCATATTTGGGCCGCGCTTATTGCCCTCGATAGGCTTCACCGGAGGATATTATGTTTGAACGTGTTCAATTCTTTCTACTTGCCATGGCGGGCATGGTTGCTGGCGGATGCGTGGTGGTTCAACAGGCATTGAATGCCACGTTGCGCTCAGAATTGAGTAGCTCGGCTTTTTGGGCTGCATTTGTAAGCTATACGGCTGGTATGCTGACGTTGTTTTTTGTTCTCGTGGTCACTCGCGAGCCTTGGCCTGCATTGTCCATGATTGCAAAAAGTTCGCCGCTATCTTGGATCGGAGGAATTTTCGGTACCGTCTATATCGTGGCTTCGATCATGCTGCTTCCTCGTCTCGGCGCCATGACCGTGATTGCCTTATTGATTACGGGTCAGATGCTCACCTCAGTGGCATTCGATCATTTTGGGCTACTCGGGCTCACACAGCGCCCGATTGATATGTATCGAGCCGCCGGAGCCGTTCTGCTCATCCTGGGTGTGCTGCTAGTACGAACCTGAGATTTTCAACGATGCGAAGAACGAGTTGGTGCTCAATCTGAAAACGGCCAAGGCGCTCGGCCTCTCCCTGCCCCCTTCGCTCCTTTCCCGGACCAACGAGATTATTGAATAAGACTCGCTATCGTCCGCCTATGGCCCCGTCCGGGAATTCTGACCGGCAGTTCGGTGTTATAACGAGCACCGACCAGGGAGGTTAAAAATGACCCGCACGATTTTCGTGGCTGCCGCCCTTGCTTCTTCAGCCTTTGGCCTTCAGCCAGCGGCAGCGGACTACTACGGGGCTCCATGGTGCGCGGTGATGGCGATGGGCGACGGTGATATGCAGTGGAGCTGCGAGTATCGCTCGGTCGAAGAATGTCGGCCGAACGTGCTGGGCGGTAATCGGGGCTGGTGCAATCCGAACCCGTACTTCGTCGCGTCCCATTCGTCGCCAGAACAGCGGCGCTACACCAAGCGTCATGCTCGCCCGCAGTAAGAACGGGCGCCGTTCCTTTCTCGCAGTGGCTGCGGCGCTGAGCCTATCGGCGGCCGCGCCCGCGCATGCCGACGTTTATCCGTCGAAGACCATCACCATCGTCGTCGGCTTTGCGCCGGGCGGCCTCATCGATGTGATCGCGCGCCTCGTCGGCCAGAAGCTGCAAATCAAGCTCGGCCAGACCGTGGTCGTTGAAAATCGCGCCGGCGCGGCCGGCAATCTGGCGCATCGCCGCGTCGCCACGGCAGAGCCGGATGGCTATACAATTCTTGGCGGGACGACGTCGTTGCCGATCAATGAATCTCTTCACCCGAAGCGCGGCTACACGGCGGACGATTTCAAAGCCATATCGATTGTCGCGACCTCTCCGGAAATGATATCCGCGCCGCCGGGCGGAGCCAAAACCTTGAAGGAGTTTATCGACAATGCGCGTGCGTCGACGGCGCAATTCGGCACCGCCGGCGCGGGCAGCGCGTCGTACATCGTGACCCAGTACTTCTTTGAAAGAATCGTCAAGATCCCCACGACGCATATTCCGTTTCAAGGCGGCGCACCCGCCGTGGCGGCGGCGATGGGCAACCAGATCCCGTTGGTTGCCACCCCACCTGCTGCGGGCGCGGCCGCTCCGATCAAGGCCGGGGCTCTGCGCGGTCTTGCCATCGCCAGCGAGAAGCGCATGGCCATCCTGCCCGACGTTCCGACTTACGGCGAGAATGGCTACCCCGGCTTCGTCGCATCAGCATGGACCGGATTTTTCCTGCCGGCGAAAGCTCCTGACGAGATCGCCAGGACGCTCAATGTGGCGATCAACGAGATTTTAAAAGATCCGGACGTGGCCTCGCGTCTCGAGCAACTCGGCTTTGAACCCCTCAACCTTGATCAGAAGGCTGCCGACACGATGTTTCGATCCGACATCGTCAAGTGGCGGAGCATGGTTGAAGCCATTAATCTCAAGCCGGATTGAGCCGCTGCGAAACGCCCGAGCGCGAGGCGGTCCGCAATGTCCGCTATTGGCCCATCGCACCTAAGCAACTGATTTTGCTGGTGTGAAGTCTTACAGTTTTCCAGTGTTTTACAATCCCGTTCACTGAGTGTTCGGTCCGTCAGCTATCGGTTTTAGTGCGGGTAACCAAAGGGAGAGACCAATGAATTGGGATCACATACGCAGTGTGCGCTTTACCAAAGAACCGACACCGCAGGATTGGCCTGAGGATATTCGCGGGATCAGCATTGACGGCGTTTCGCTGCTTGGAGTGCATGAAAAGACCGGCAAGCTGTACTGGGATGGCAAGGAGATCAGGACCCGCAACATGATCCTGCTCGGCACTTACGAGCGGTGGGTGGCCGGCATTGCGGCCTCGGGTGCTTTCGGCTCGTTCGTTGTCAATCTCGGGCACAACGCCTTCCGTTGGTGGTGAACAGCACGGATTTCCTTCAGTTTCCTCAAGGTTGTCCGCCTGGTGCCCTAAAGGGCAATTTATTTCGCGCCGCGTTGGCGTGAAAATCGGCGGGTTCGGGGAGCACGGAGGTTGACGATGACCCGCATGATTTTAGTTGCCATCGCCGGTCTTGCCGGTGTGTTTTTCGGGCTACAGCCGGCCCAGGCTTACCAGGCCCCCTGGTGCGCGGTGATCCAATTAGGCCCAGGTAGTAACTATTGGGACTGCCAGTATCACTCGTTCGAAGACTGCTACCGCAGAGGCAATATTTTGGCGGGCAATCGTGGCTTCTGCAATGCGAACGGGTATGCCGCCAACGCTGCAGAATACACGCGCCCAGTGAAACGCCGCGCTCGCCCGTACTAGCAGCAGCACCGGACATGCCGTTAACGTCCGCTACTGGCACTTAGCGGACGTGGTGTTTCGCGCCGCGTGCTTCCGAGTGAAAGGACATGCAATGGCAAAGAACACAATCTGCGTCTGGTACGATAAGGATGCCGAGGCCGCTGCTCGATTTTATGCCCAAACCTTTCCAGACAGCGCAGTGGGCGCCATCTGGCGTGCACCCGGTGACTACCCATCCGGCAAGAAGGGAGATGTGCTGGTGGTCGAATTCAAGGTTGCCGGCGTCTCCTGTATCGGCCTCAACGGCGGTCCGCAGTTCAAGCACAGCGAAGCCTTTTCGTTCGTGATCGCCACTGACGATCAGGCCGAGACCGATCGCTATTGGAACGCCATCGTCGGCAATGGCGGCCAGGAGAGCGCGTGCGGCTGGTGCAAGGACAAGTGGGGCGTGTCGTGGCAGATCACGCCGCGTGTACTGACCGAAGCGATGGCGGCCGGCGGCGATGAAGCAAAGCGCGCGTTTGAGGCTATGATGGGCATGAGAAAGATCGACGTCGCAGCGATCGAGGCAGCCCGGCGCGGCTAGGTTTGGCGGCGAACAGCCCATGATGTCCCGCTATTGGCCCAAAGCGGATATGCCGAAAAACGCAATCGATGTCCCTATCGGGGGGTAAAGCAGCAATGTCGGAGTTCGATTTAAAGGTTGCTTTGATAATTTTTGTCACGAAATTCATTGATCCATTTGCAGCCGTGCCTGCATTGGTCGCGGGATATTTTTGCCGCACCTGGTGGCAAGTCGTCATTGCCGCAGCGGCGGTCGGAATATTCGTTGAAATGATTCTGGTATTATTTGAACCAACGCCGGGAGTTCACCAAGGACGGCTCTTGATGGCTGTGTTGGCGGCGGGCGTGTGGTCCAATCTGGCTTTTGCCTTCAAAACCTGGCGCGCTAAGCGAGCTTAGTCGCAACGACCGAGGTGCGCCCAGGCTCGCAATATCTCCGGCGGACTTTGCGGTGCGAACGTCGGCTTTTGACCCAAAGCAGAAACAGAGGTTTTGGGTAAGCTACTTAGTCGTGCTCAATTGACTATCGTGTCAGCCCGGAAACTATGGGCGGAAGAGGCGCCGCACCCAGGGTGACGAGGGCGGCGCCCCAGCGCCGTCCCCGGTAGGAGGTTCCACACGCCCGCCCGGACAGTGCCGCGTCCACAATGCATGGTGAAGTTTTAGGAAGTTGCTAACGAACCCCTCACAAGGCTGGTTGGATTATCGTGCGCTATCGGTCTGCAGTGGATGTCCTGCCATTCCTGTTTCGAACGGAATCCATCGCGATTCCGCCAATTTGAAATTTGGGCAATGCTTCGTCCAAGGTATTATGGCACCTGCCAGAAACCCAATCGCCGCTGAAAACGCTCTTTTTGTGATCGCCATCACATCTGGAGCCGAACCGATAGCCCTACGGTTAGATGGGGCATGAAACGAGATAAGGACATAGTTGCACTTATCGAGTTGCTGAAATTGGCAGCCGAGCAATGGCCTCATGCCAATTGCGAAATCTCACAAACAGATTTGTTCCACCGCAATCAGTCGTTGCTCGAAATGTGGCCGGAAGCCTGCCGCCGCGCTGGCGTCGGCGGCCGGGACTTTCCTTCGGGAGTAATAAAACTCTGGAAACAGGGAGCAGGCAGAGTGAACTAGGGGTGGTTGCAGGAGCACATGATGCGTACGTGTGGGGTTCGAGGCGTTTCGATACCAAAGTCTGAGTCTGCCGAAAGCATTCCCCCCTCAAAATATCGAACACACGAGGACGGGTTGATAAAATCGACGGTCGTGAAACGTTCGATCGTCGTTGAAGGACACAAGACCAGCATTAGCCTAGAGGATGAGTTTTGGACCCACCTGAAGGCAATAGCGGGTGCAAGACAGATAACGTTGTCACAATTGGTCGCACAAATCGACGCGGAGCGTGAGCGCGGCAATCTGTCGTCGGCGATCCGCGTATACGTACTCGAACATTCCGTCGATTTCGCGAACACCGCCTAGCAGCAATGACACGAAAGCTTTTCTGTTAGAGATCCAACGTCCGCTTTTGGCCCTTAGCGGATATGGGCTTGTGCACCGCACATGTCCGCTTTCGCGCGCAAGGCCGACATGACTCCAAAAAAGAAACGCCCCTGCTTGTGAATTAGCTCACAAAGCCATGGGCGTAGTGATTGCATAAATCTGGTCGCTCCCAGCTTGGGAGATGGCTGATATACTCGATTTGTTTGATACCTCGCGACGTCCGGATTGCTGGCGCGACAACGGTCGAGTCACGACCGCGAGGCCCATCCCGGTCGCAGTAATGCTCGTTTCTACAGGAGGCTCACGGTCGCATCCCTTTTTGGAAATTATTGCCTGAGAGGACTGACCAATGAACGACGAACCTCATTTTCGGCACCTGAATCACAACGCGCTTCCGCTGCCCGCCACCCGAGCGACGGCCCTGCAGTCGGCGGTCGCCTACCTCGGTGACAACGCCGCGTACTACCGCCTGTCCGAGGAAGACCTGAAAAACCTGCCGCTTGTTCTGGCGCCGCGCCGCCAGCCCGCGCAGGAGGAGCGGTCGTACCGCCTCGAGACCGAGAAGACGGTGGGGGGCATCACCTCCGTCACGTTCGTGCAAACCTATGCCGGCGTGCCCGTCTGGGAGGCCGGCATTGGCGTCACCCTCGACGTCCGACGGCAACGTATCCTGGGCTCGGTTTCGACCGCCTTCGATGCGATTGACCTGGCCATTCCGAAAAAATGGCCGCGTGAAACAAGCCTCGCCGCCCTCAAGGCCGCACTGGGGATCAGCCGGACGAAATCGCGTAAGGGCCAGACCCTGCGAGTCGAGTCGGAGCGGATGCTCGTCTACCACTTCGAGGAGAGGAAACGCACGCTGCAGCCTTTGCCTTCGACCAGGAGCCGGCCTGGCGAATGGAGGCACGGGGAGGACTTCGTTCTGCCGCTGGCGAAACTCCCTCGGGCGATCAAGGACGGGTCGTTCTATTTCGTGCGGGAGCTGATCTTCCATTACCCGCTGCCGTCGGCGCCGAAGATGGTCTGGCGGGCGTTCGTGGAGATCAGGACCGGCGCGGTGCTCCGGCTGCGCGCGTTCGGCGACAACGCGACCGGAAGGGTATTCATCCGCGATCCCATAACCAAGGGCGGCACCGTGACTTCTTCGTCGTCCGAAGCAGCGCTCGACTTTTTTCGCGACCCTCCTGTCACGCTGGACAACCTCAATGCTCCCGTCGCCGGGGCGCAGTCGCTGCAGGGCTCGCTTGTAAGCATCGAGGAGGTGCAGTCACCCACCGTCCCCGCTCCAACCGCCCCCAGCCCTTTCGACTTCAGCTTCGGTTCCCGAACAAACAACTTCGGCGCCGTCAATGCCTACTACCATTCGAACGGGCTGCTGCAACTGATCCTCGACATGGGTTTCGGGGCCGGATACTTCGGCGGGACCGTATTTCCAGTCCCCGTGGATCACCGTGGGTGGGACGAGCCGAAGACGACCGAGACGGCGGCGACGAAGTTCAATGCGATCAACGCCCACTGCCTGGGCGACTCAACAGGCATCACCTCGGTTGATTACGAACTGGGCGACGTCAGCGACCTCACGATTCCCATTACTGCATTGCAGATCACGGCCGATCACCTGGTCAGCGCGTGCGACAACCGGATCACGCTGCACGAACTCGGCGGCCACGGCGTGCTGTATTGCCATGTCGGCGCCGCGAATCTCCGCTTCGCACACAGCGCCGGTGACAGTATCGCGGTCATCCTGAACGATCCCGGCAGCGCGGCACCTGACCGCTTCGAATCGTTTCCCTTCACGATGTCCTCCTTTCCGCTCGCCGCGAAGAGATTCCACAACCGGACGCCCGCCGCGGGCTGGGGATGGCAGGGCAACATCGCCCTGAACGCGTTCGACCTTACGCTTGACCGCATGGGATACAAAACCGAGCAGATTCTATCGACGACGCTGTTCCGGCTCTACCGGTCCATGGGCGGCGATTCTCCGGATCTCAGCACCCAGCAATTCGCCGCGCGGTTCGCCGTCTATATTATTTTCAAGGCGATCGGCACGATGACGACGACGATGAACCCCGCAACGGCTGGTGATTTCGAGCAAGTGCTCGAAGACGCCGACGCCGATGATTGGAATTCGCTGAACCCGCTGGAGACTCACGCCGGAGGCGCCTACATGAAGGTGATCCGGTGGGCCTTCGAGAAGCAGGGGCTCTTCCAACTGCCCGGCACAGCCACGCCGAACAACAACGTTGGCAGCCCGCCGCCCGTCGATGTCTACATCGATGACGGCCGGCATGGCGAGTACGACTACCAGCCGAACCATTGGAGCTGCCAGGATATCTGGAATCGCAACTCCGTCGGCGCCGGCGGCGGCGTCCACGAGGAGCCGATCGTCGGTCAGACCAATTACGCCTATGTGCGCATCAAGAATCGCGGGTACCAGGGCGCCACCGGCATCGTCGTGAAGGGATTCCACTGTTTCCCGGGCGTTGGCCTGGTTTATCCCACGGACTGGATGCCGATGGACACGCCGCAGCTCACGGCGCCCGACCTGGCAGCGAGCGACTCGGTCGGCGAGATCGTCGGCCCATTCGAATGGGTGCCGTCGCAGGCTGGTCATGAGTGCATGTTTTTCTCCGTGTCGGCGACCGATGATCCGGGCAATATCGACGGTCGCGTCACCGGTCCCATCCCCGAATGGCGGCTCGTACCGCACGACAACAACATCGGTCAGCGCAACGTCGCGCCCGTGGCGGCGGGATTCGCCGGACTGGTTGCCTCGTTCGAGCGGCGTCCGCTCTGGATCCGGAACACGTTTGCCCGCGACGTTCGGGTCGAGATCGAGGTGAAGCTGCCCGAGGCCCTGCGCGAGAACAAGTGGCAGCTTCGCATTGTCAGCGAGGGCGGAAACGCCTTCACGATAAAGGCTGGCGAACGCCGCAAGGTGCTCATGGAAATGGTGGCCGGGACGGCTGGCGAGCCCCGCGTGGCCGCGCACGAGCGGATCGAGCTGACGGTCAAACAGGACGGCATCGTGGTTGGCGGAATGACGTACTACGTGGATCCGTCCTTGCGTCCGTCGCGAGAGAAATGCGTGGAAATCGCAGGCGACTTGCTTAAATGCCTCTGCATGCCGTTTGCAAAGGTCAAGGCTGTGAGGATTCGAAGGGTGAGCCTGGACATCGACTTCGAGGACGACGACCGGTAGCCAATGCCACTGCTGGTTCCCCTACCCAGGCGGACAGGCCATGCCAGATTATTTTGAAGGTAAAAGAGGCACACCGGGATGGGATAACAAGGTGGAGCGTTTTCTCCAACAAGAACTCGTTGTGGGTATTCCGGATAGACAAAAAATCGCTGAGGAGCTGGCCGACAAAGCACAAATGACTCTGCTGCGTAAACGAGGTGAAACCCTATACGAGAGGGACAGCCACGCAGACTCCGTATGTTTTATCCTCAGCGGAAGCCTCGAGCTAGTGGACGATGATTATAAGTTCATAGCTGCTGTAGAAGCCGGAAAATCCATAGGCGAGTCTCCCCTGGTAGACCCGCGCCAGACATACACTGTCACTGCGATTGCGCGGGAACCAAGCCATATTGCACGAGTGCCATATGATCATTTTTTGAAGATCGCCGAGAAGAATAAAGAAATCTACAGAAGATTGTTCGTGAAAGTTACCGAGCGCCTGAACAGGCGACTTTACGAGGATGCGATCCGTGAGCGACTGGTTATCCTGGTGCACGGAATTCTCACCTTTGCAGACTGGCAATCGAAGCTGGGAAAAGTGCTTAAAAAAGCGGGACTGAACGTCGCGGAAACAAACTTTGGTCTGCTCGACCTGATAACATTCTTGCTGCCGATAAAGTACTTTCGACGCAAGAGGATCGATAAAGTATTGAGGCAATTGCGACACGCACGCATTGAAAATCCGAACGCCAAGATATCGATCCTCGCCCACAGCTTTGGTACTTACATTGTCGCGGAAATCCTAGCCTCGGAACCTGACATCACCGTACACCGGGTGGTTTTCTGCGGCAGCATCGTCCCGTTCGACCATCCCTTCGTTAACGAAATAGGCCGTCGAGTTACGGATCGTGTCGTCAACGATGTCGGCAGCAAGGATATTTGGCCGGCGTTCGCGAACAGCGTCACGACCGGCTATGGAGACACTGGGACATACGGTTTTCGCCATCCTAAAGTGACGGATCGTTGGTTCACGGGTTACGCACACTCGGATTTTTTGACGGCGGACTTTTGTGGAAAGTATTGGGTTCCATTCTTTAAAGATGGAAAAAAAGGACTCGACGAGATCGACAAGAAGCACCCGGAAAAAACAAGGACGAAGGACTCGACCGGCGCAGATGAGCCGCTTCCGTTCTGGCGGCGCTGCTGGCTAGTCGTTCTGGCCATTTTCAAAAAAAATGAATCGCTCCCGTTCTGGGTCTACTGGCTGGCCATTTTCAAGATCAAGTATGTTGTTCTGTTCCTGGCAGTGACCGCGATATGGTGGAACTGGAGTAATCTCACGCATTTCTTCAAACAGACTTGACCTCGAACATTCTCGCTTCCGCCTTTTTCTCGCGCTGAATGTCCGCTATTGGCGCAAGGCAAAGCGGACAAATATCCATCCCGGCGCGAACTCAAAACGCAGTTCGCCGTTATAGGACAATGGATCTCAGCAAGCGGCAGTTGTTGCAGGAAGCGCTCGCCAAGGCGGAGGCGCATCATGCGTACATCGCCGTCAGCACGCCGTCGGGCACGCGCATCCTGCTGCGTCCCGATTTCACCTGTTATGAAACTTATGTTGAAGGAACGGGTGCCGACGGACAGTTATTGACCCTGACTTACGAGCAGATCGCGTCGGTGGACGTGGAATAATTACTTATTGGCGCGCGACGTCAGACCCTTGCGTTGCCCGATCCGCCGCGGCGCGGTTGTCTTTCGTGCCCTGCCCGTTCTTGCTTGGCTCTTTCTTGTCTTGCTCTTTGTTATCCGGCTCTTTGACGTCGGGTTTCGTTTCTTGCGTTTTCGCGCCCTCTTCTTTCACACCCTGCGCTTTCGTTTCCGGCTTTTTGGCGCCGTCCTGCTTCGCGTCGTGTTTCGCGTCCTGCTTTTTCGTCCCGGCCGCTTTCGCAGCCTTCTTCGCCTTCGCGGCTTCGCGCGCCGCCGCAGCAGCGGCGACCGCAGCAGCCTTCGCCTCCACAACGCGCGGGCTCGGCACAGGCATCGGGATCTCGTCGGGCCCGTCCCACGCCAAGAGGCCGGCAGCCTCCTGGCACGGCGCGCCCTGCTGAACCTTGATCGCCGGACCGCCGGCGAGCGGAACATTCCAGGTCTCGACCGGAAAGCCGGTGATCACCTTGACGTAGTCCTGCGTCTCCTGCGGCATCGGGCCTTTCTTCGCGCGCCATTCGTCGACGCGCCGCGGGCCGGCGTTATAGGCGGCGGCGGCGAGACCGAGGTTGCCGTATTTGCGATAGTGATCGCGCAGCAGGCGCGCCGACGCCGGGATCGCCTGCGCCGGGTCGAACGGATTGTCGAGCCGCCGGTGCGCGGCCGTCTCCGGCATGAACTGCGCGATGCCGAGCGCGCCGGCCGAACTGATGGCGGCAGGCCTGAAGGTGCTTTCCTGATACAGCAGCCGGATGAAAAACGGCACCGGCAGGTCGTTGTTCAACGCCGACTGCACAAGCGCGTCGCAGATCTCCTCGCGCGAGCGGAAGACCACCGGCTTGAGCAGCGGCTTGAGTGGCGCCAGCGGGAGAATAACCGGCTCAAAGCCCGGCTTCACGTCGACGAAATTTTTTTCGGGCGGCTTGCCGGCCGGCGTTGTCAGGAACAGATCGAGATTGTGCCACGCGGCCGCGAGCCAGGCCGCGACGAAAACGCCGGTGACACCGGCGCCGATATCGGCGGCGAGCCGGATGCCCCTGCGCTCGGCGAACATGCTCGGCAGCAGGCCGGCGGTGACGCCGACCAGCACAAGGAGCGCGATTTCCTGGGCCGTGAAATCCATGGGCGCCTATCAGGCAGGCAAAACTTTTGCATCCGAGCGTGACAAATATGCGGCAAAGACGCCGGCGGCAGGCCGCCTGAGGCCTGGCCGGTATCCCGCGCTGAAAGCCGGTTTATCTGACCGAGGCGACGCTGACTGGGCGTCCGCCGTGCCGACGCCCGCTAACGCGCGGCTACGCAAACGTGCGCCGTCTCAACCACAGCTATCGTTTTCACTCGATAACGTCGTCGGCCGTGGCAAGCAGCGATTGGGGAATGGCCAGGCCGAGCGCTTTTGCCGTCTTCATATTGATGATGAGCTCGTATTTGTTCGGCGCCTGCACCGGCATGTCGGCCGGTTTCTCGCCCTTGAGGATGCGATCGACGTAGCCGGCGGCCCGTCGCATCGGATCTTTCGTGTCGGGACCGTAGGTGATGAGGCCGCCGTCCACGGCGTAATAGCGATACGGATAAACCGCCGGCAGCTTGTGGCGCGCGGCGAGACCGATAAAGAGCTTGCGATGAGGCGCGGTGCCGCCGGCCGTCACGATCATGCCGCCCCCGCCGGAGCGCGCGAACGCCGTCACGTTCCGCTCGATCTCATCGGCGTCGCGCACGCTCGACGGCACAAGCTCGATGCCGACGCTCTGCGCGGTTGATCGGACTGCCGCGAATTGTCCGATGCCCGCCGCGGAGGACGGATCGCGAAGCACCAAGGCGCGCATCACCTTCGGCGCGATCTGCCTGAGCAGCTCGGCCCATTTCCCGCCGATGCTGTACTCGAAATTCAGGAAGCCGGTGATGTTGCCGCCCGGGTGCGCCATGGTCTGGACGAAGCCGGCGCCGACCGGATCGGGAACGTTCATAAAGACTATCGGGATCGTGCGCGTGGACTGCTGCAACGGCGCGACCGTTACGCTGCCCATGCTGAGAATCACATCCGGTTTGAGCGCGACCAGCTCGTCCGCATAGCGGCGAAGCCGTTCGCGATCGTTTCCGACATTGCGGTTCTCGAATTTCAGATCGCGGCCAACCGCCCATCCCAGCTGCTGAAGGGATTGCTTGAACAGGTCGGTCCGCGCCTGGGCCTCCGGATCGTCCGACCCAAGAAGGTTGAGGACGGCGACGACGCGCGCGCGCTCGGCCGGCTGTGCTTTCAGCGCGGCCGGCCACAGCGCCGCACCGCCAAGTGCACCCAGAAATTCCCGCCGCCTCATACGGCCCCCAGGCCCGCGAATGATCTTGCCCGCTCAGGCTAGCACGCCGGAATAGGCCGGAGTCGCGCAGCCTCCAGTCAGAGCGGGCATTTGATACGGTGTTTATTGCTGGTGATTCCGGCGAGATATTCGGCGCCTGCACGGGAAGCACGCCCGGTTGGACACCCTAACGCCCGCCGGAACTGCCGATGCTGCTGCCGCTGGAGCCGCTTGTAGATGTGGCGCTGGAGCCGGTGGTCGACGTGCCGGCCGAGCCGGTCACCGGCGCGCTCGGTGCGACCGGCGCGTTGCTGGGTGTGGTGCTACCCGTGGATGTGCTGGGCGGATTGCCGGCACCTAAGGGCGTAACTCTCGGCACTGCCGCGCCGGGCGCACGGACGCCCGGCTGGGGCGCTGCAGCCTTGCCTTCCGGCTCCTCCTCGCGGGCCAGACACTCCTGGATATATTTGGTTTTTTGCTGGCCCGTATAAAGATGCAGCATCGCGTTGCGCTCGCACCGCTCTTTCTTCACCGCGTCTGCGTCTTTTGCCTCGGCTGCCTTCATCGCGTCCGGGTCTTTTGCTTCGGCCGCCGACGCCGATGGGACCGATAGAGCGAAAGTTGCGCTCCCGATCAGAACAACAGAGGCCAAAAGGACTCATGACAGAACTCCGTCACCGCGTCCGCGCGGGCGTCAATACATGCGCTGTAACAACATCGAGTGCCCAAATCTGTTCCGCCAAGGGCTAATAGCGGACATTTGCGTGCCCAAAATGTTTTTCGAGATCTCGCAATTCCTGAAGCGATGATTCACGGCAACGCAGCGACGTCGAAGCCGCAACACCCGGAGCCTGTTACCTCTGCAGCAACTGATTCACCATTACATGCCGTTTTCCTTGTAGTGCCACCTGAAACGCGTAAAGATTTTTTCGGGCAGCTGGGGTTTTCAGACCGTGTCGGATGTTGCAACGCTTTCCGGGCAGGAAGCGGTAGAGCGGTTGCCGCTCGTTGCAAGCTCATCGGACATAAACGGCACAGTCCTCGACGACACAATTGTTCAAAAGAACTGCTCCTTACACATTCGTGGAAATCTCCTGGCCAATCTGACAATCGAGTCGGGCGCGAAAGTCGTTGTCGAAGGTTTGGTCGATGGAAAAATCGTAAATAGAGGCGGCAGGCTCGTTGTCAATAACAAGCCGCATGCGGCGTGTGTTACGACGGATGGACCCGCGGAAGCGGAAGCTTCCGGTGTTCTCAAAATCGATCTGACGGCCGTTGTATCCAATTGGGAAAAGCTGGCGAAATACGGGGTGGCTGAATGCGCCGCCGTGGTCAAAGGCAACGCCTACGGCTGCGGCATCGAACCGATCGCGGGAGCCCTGGCCAAGAATGGCTGCGGCACATTTTTTGTCTCCGATATTCCAGAAGCCACGCGCGTTCGCGCTGTTGCGCCAAGCGCAACGATCTATGTTCTGCGTGGGCTGTGCACGGGAACCGGGGAATCTTACGCGAAAATCAATGCGCGACCCGTAATCTATAGTTCCATCGAAATGGCCGAATGGGATCACTTTATCAGCTCGTATCGATGGGCGGGCGGTTGCGCGCTTCACGTCGACACCGGCGAAAGCAGACTCGGTCTTTCGATTGAAGAAGCGGCCGCGTTTGCGCCCGGTGCGCGCAGGCACGGCATCACACTCCTGATGAGCCGTCTCGACAATTCCGACAAGCCTGCTCACCCGTTAAACGACCGTCAAATCAGCCTGTTTTGCGACCTGCACCGGCTCTATCGAGGCATTCCTGCGTCGATGGCCAACTCGTCCGGTATCTTCTTTGGGCAGAAGGCGCATTTCGATCTCCTGCGGGCGGGTTCGGCGCTTTACGGCGTCAATCCCACGCCGCGCGCAGACAACCCGATGCTTCCGGTGATCGAACTACGCGCTCGCATCGTGCATGTTCTAAACCTGGCGGCCGGGGAAACTATCGCCGACACTGATTGGGCTGCAAAGCGGCCGACGCGGCTTGCTTTGGTTTCAGCGGGATACGCGGACGGCTATCCGACACCCGCAAGCGCTTCCGACAATAAATTACAGGCAAATGTGGGCGGCCAGCGCTGTCCAGTCGTGGGGCATCCATCGATGGATCTTTTGGCCATCGATGTAACTGACATATCAGACCCGAGCGCCGTGCGTCGCGGCAGGATGGTCACACTTATCGGCCCGGAGTTCACCGTCGACGATCTTGCAGTGGCAAGCAAATCGACCGGTCGCGAGGTGCTCAGTCATCTCGGCCGCCGGTTCCACCGCGTCTACTACGTTACCTAAGCAAGTTGAACTTCCATCAATGAGTACAAGCGTAAGGAGAGAAACATGTTCGGAAAATCCAAAGGCAAAGCGGCAGATACCAAACGAGACTTGTCATCGACTCCCGAGGTGAGACACCACACTGTTGGACACTCGGCGGCGCCAGAGGCGACCTCTTCCATCAGTTCGGGCCTTTCGATTATCGGCACAATTGTTGGCCAAGGGAGGTTGGCGATTTTCGGTCACGTGGAGGGAGAAGTACAAGCCTCAACTGTCGAGATAGGCGATAGCGCGCAGGTAGAGGGCAACATTATCGCGGAGGAACTAACGATCGGCGGTCTCGTCAAGGGGACGATCCACGCCAACCGCGTCAAGCTGAATAGCACCGCTGTGGTAGAGGGCGATATCTATCACCGCTCCCTGGCAATCGAGGAGAATGCACAATTTGAGGGAATGTCGCGACGACAGGATGATGTCATCGACACGCCGTCGCTGGTCCCGGCGAAACGCTCGCAGGCACAGGGGATCAACGTCAACGGACAAGGCAACGGCGCATCGGAAGCCCTCAACCTATCGCAAGTGCCGGCCGATTGATCGCAAGGTGCACGGCAACACGACGTCCGCGCCTCTAATCCTTGAGTCAACGCTCACGCATCGATCGCGTGCGCGTGGCCTGCTACAAGCACGCAACATGTCCGCTTTGCCCCCGAAAGCGGACATGTGCAGTGCAAACGCCCATGTCCGCTAAGGGCCAATAGCGGACATGCTCAAGCGAAAAATAGAAGACCCCCTCGCGGGGGTCTCTACTCAATTTCTGGCTTTTTGGTGCGGCCCACTATTTTGTCTAGAGTGGAAACTTAACAATCCCATCCACCGCTGCGATCCGCAGACGAAAGGGATCTCTTTCGCCGGCGCTAGCCTTGTCGAAAAGGCGCGTAGCAATCTGTTTCTTGCTCGTTCGTGATCGTTCCTCTGGTCGCAGGGTCTCCCACGTCTCATCCAAAACGGTTTGCAATAGCTTGATTGTTTCCGGGGGAATCGTCTTCATTTTGCAAAACCAACTAGTAGTATCACTCCAACACGGTCACCAGATGAGCAGCCAAATCGCGCAGCCGATTAGACTGGCAATTCCAAAGGTCGCAACGATGCCGACAAGGGTAAGCACATCCAACCCATGATCTCTTAGGAGATGGATTGCTTCTGTGCTTAAATGGCTCTTCGTTTTGATTGTCATGAATTGCGCGCTTGAGAAAAACTGGCCCGCGCGGCTGCGGGGCCAAGGACGAAAATTACTGCTTCAATATTTTGATGGCCTCGCCTGCTATCAGGAACGCACTTCTCTATGGGCGCTTTGCACCAGCCGATTGAAAACTCTCATACTGAATAAAAAACACCAGCAATCGTTGCGGTTAACCTAAATACTCGTCTCGGCCGAAGGTCATGTCCGCTTTACCCCCGAAAGCAGACATGTGCAGTGCAAACAGGAATGTCCGCTATGGGCCACAAGCGGACATCAAGAGGAGCGTGTTCGCGCAAGCGTTATGACAGAAAGAACAATATTATGGCGCAGTCTCGAATAGCGGCCCAAATGCTGAGTCGAATCGTAGTTCAACTACAGCGTTTTCCTCGCTGAGCTTAGCCTCGAGCGCGGCAAGTCGCGCTCGCGCTGTTTCCTGGGCAGTCCGGGTCGTCGCTGGGTCCTTCGCGGAAGGCAGCGACAAAGCCTTTTTAAAATCTGCGTGGGCGCGTGCCAGATCGCCCATCTTTTCCAATGTCAGCGCACGATCGGTATAGACGACCGCGCCATCTGGAGAAATTTCCAGCGCTTTGTCGAAATCCTTGAGGGCTTGCTCGAGTTGCCCCCGATCGCGAAGAGTTTCACCTCGCATCGTCAAGATCATCGGGTCTTTAGGCGCGAGTTCAGCGGCCTTGTTAAGGTCAATCAGTGAGCGGTCGAAGTCGCCCGTCAGGCGCCAAATCTCGCCGCGATTCCCATATGCTAGTGCATAAAGTGGATTGACCAGGATCGCTTGACTGTAATCGTCGATGGCCTTTTGCAACTCGCCCCTGTCTCTCCAGACCAACGCGCGGTTGTTATAGGCGTCGGCGGAATGGGGGTCGAGCCGAATTGCTGCATCATGGTCCGCGAGCGCTCGATTCATGTCACCTTTTAATCGCCATGCTTCGCCGCGGCTGCTCAAGGCTCGCCAATCTTTCGGAGCTAACCGGATCGCCTCATTGTAGTCTTCAATGGCGCGGTCGAAATTGCCCTTGTCGATGAAAACAGCGGCGCGATTATTGCGGGCGGCGTCCGACTGCTGCGCCAACGCGACGACTTTGTCGAAATCCTGTAGCGCGCGATCAAGTGCGCCCTTGGCATGCCACGCCAAGCCGCGGTTTTGATAGGCTGCAACCGAACGGTTGTCGATTTTGATCGCCTGATTGCAGTCGGAAATTGCGCTGTCAAATTCGCCTTTACTAATCAGCGAAGCGCTGCGGTCAGTATAGCCGGAAGCGGAATTCGGATCGAGGCGAATAACTTCGCTGAAATCAACAATCGCGGAATCGAATTGCCGCTTGCGATGCCACGACAGACCTCGATTGCGGTATGCGATAACATTGTTGGGATCGCGTTGTATGGCCTGGCTGAAATCCGAAATTGCATTATCGAGTTGCCCCTTGCGGTACCAAGCTGTCCCCCGATTGGTGTAAATCGCTGACAAGCCGCCAACGCGCCCTACCTGGTCAATCAGTCGCGTGCAAGCGGGAATCGCCTCGTCCGGATTCTTGGCTGACGTGTTGCACAATTCGGTGTCGTCGGCGGCCACCGTCCCATTCGCTATTGAGGTGGCGCCTACCAAAAGGGCTGCAAGAAATCGGGCCACGTTTAACAGTGTCGTCATTTGCCAACGCTGCTCGCGCTCCGAGGTGGCAATTTTATTTCAGTGAGGCTGAAAAGGAAGTTGA
>Ga0068856_100002469_pt1 | contig 19039 bp, 10 predicted proteins | sample KBSCornC62_FD_66595 | JGI IMG/M metagenome (GOLD analysis project Ga0068856, IMG submission 66595) | Corn rhizosphere microbial communities from Kellogg Biological Station, Michigan, USA - KBS Corn C6-2 | ecosystem: Host-associated > Plants > Roots > Rhizosphere > Soil ...
CTGCTGGGCGTGAAGCTGCTTCTGCTGCTCAAGCCGGCGTCGATCCCGCGCGTCGACGACATCGGGATCGATTGGCGCGTGCTGACGTTCGCGGTGGCGGCGAGCGCGGTGATGGCGCTGGTGCTCGGCCTGGTCGCGGCGTGGCGCGCCGTTCGCGGCGACTTGCGGTCGGCGCTCGCGAACGCGCAGCGCACCAAGGGCGGCGGCGCGAGCTATCGCTTGCGAGGCACCCTCGTGGTGGCGCAGCTCGCGATGACCATGGTGCTGCTCGCCGGCGCGGCGGTGCTCGGCCGGAGCTTCTTGCATTTGATGTCGGTGCAGCCGGGATTCAACACTCGGGGCGTCGTGTTCGCGACCGCATTGCTGCCGCAGTCGACGGACGATTCGACGCGGACCGCGCGCCGCGGACAATACCTGCAAGGCGCACTCGCGCAGCTTGGCGCATTGCCTGGTGTGACCGCGGCGGGGGCGGCCGACGGCGAGCTGCTCAACGGTGGTTCGTCCACCGGCTCGTTCCTCGTGCTCGACAACGCGGCCGTGAAGATCCGAATGGACGATCTCGAGCGGCTCTTTCAAGACAAGACGCGCACGGGAACCGCGGAGTACTGGCTGGCGACACCAGGGTACTTCAAGGCGATGGGAATTCCGGTCGTGCGCGGACGCATGCTGGATGATCGCGACCGCGCGGGTGCGCCGCACGCCGCGGTGGTGAGCGCGTCGCTCGCGCAGAAGCAGTGGCCGGGACAGGACCCGATCGGCAAGGTGATCGAGTTTGGAAACATGGACGGCGACCTGACTCCGATCACGATCGTCGGCGTCGTGGCTGACGTGCGCGACCGCAGCTTGAGCGCCGAGCCGTTTCCGGCCGTGTACGCGTCGTACGCCCAACGGCCGGGCAATTCGAGCTCGCTCACGTTCGCGATCGCCACGACCGCACCCGCATCGACGATCGCGAGCGCGCGCCGGCTGCTGCACGATCTTCGACCGGACATTCCCGTTCACCTGCAGCGCGTCGAAGACGTGGTCGCGAGCTCGGTCTCGTATCAGCGTTTTCTGCTGCTGCTCGTCGGCGTGTTCGGGCTCGTGTCGCTGCTGCTCGCGGCGCTCGGCGTCTACAGCGTCATCGCGTATCTGGTGGCGCAGCGCACGCCGGAGCTCGGGATTCGCGTCGCGCTCGGCGCACGGAGCTTGGACGTGGTGCGGCTCGTCGTCGCGCAGGGGCTCACGCTCGTAATCACGGGCGCGGTGGTGGGAACGGCCGGCGCGGTGTTCGCGACGCGGCTCCTCAAGACCATGGTGTACGAGACGAGCACGACCGATCCGGTGGGATTCGCCGTGGTGATTGCGCTGCTGTGCGTGATCGCGGTGATCGCGAGCTGGATTCCGGCGCGACGCGCGGCACAGATCGACCCGATGGACGCCCTGCGGGCGGGCTGACTACGCCCGTCGCGCCATCGCGCGTGGCTCACGGAGCTGCTCCGCGAGCCACGCCGCGGTCTGATCGATCGCCGTTGCGGGCGGCCAATGGCCGCCGTTGTACCAGTGGAGCTCCTTGGGCTCGGTCGCCGCATCGAACAACGATCGCGCTTGCGAGGGGCGAATCGTGCGATCGTAGCGGCCGTTGATCATGAAGAGCGGCCGGCCGGCAATCGCGCGAACGGCGCGCTGCGGATCGGCGATCGTGCGCACGATCGACGCGAAGGGCGTTTGCTCCGGCAGGTCGCCGCCCGCCGCGAGCGCCACCGCGCGGACGAATTTGTTCTTCGACGCGACCGCGAGGGAGAGGTACGCGCCGAGTGAATATCCGGCGATTCCGACTCGGCAGGCGTCGATGTCATCGCGCTCGACGAGATAGTGAATCGCATGGTTCGCCTCGCGCAACGCAAGACGCCATTTCTGCACGAGGGCGAGCGGATTTCGGAGCGACATGCCTTCAACGCCGCCTTCGCGCGCGCCGTGCAGGGGCAGATCCATCGCGAGGCTCCCGACGCCGCGGTCGAGCAGCGCGCTGCCGATCGAGTCCGCCACGCGTTCCTTGCGCGAGCTGAAGCCGTGCAGGAGCAGCACGGCGGGAACGCCGCGGGGTCGTGGCGAGGGAAGCTGAAGAATCGCTGGCACCAGCTCGCCCGATCCGACGTCGAGCTCGATGAGCGTTCGAGAAGTTTTTGGCATCGTGCGATGGAATCGCACGCGGCGTTCCCCACGCGCTCAGCGCCGCGATACGCCCTTCGCGTCGTTGATCGTTTCGGCGACGTGCTTCGGCACGAGCAGGCCGTCCGCGATTGCGGCGATCTCTTCGGCTTCGCGCCAAGCGCGCTCGAGCGTGGCCAGCTCGGAATCGAGCGCGTTGCGCTCACTGGTTTCGTGCAGCGCCATCTCGAGTGCGAGCCGCTGCACGCGTGGCAGGCGAAAAAGCGCGCCGCGATTCGTTGGAGGCAAGTTGCCCCAGCTGTGAAGCGTGCGCTTCTGGATTTCGATCTGCTGCTCGAGTGCTTCGCCAAACGTTCGCGCATGCGGTCCGCGCGCGAACTCGGCGGCGCGTTCCTCGAAATCGCCGGCGCGTCTCGCGGCTTGTGCCGCGACGGACGCAATCGCCGTTGAGATCTTGGTGTCCGGCCATGTGCCGCACGTGGAGCGTAAGATGATCTTCATCGGTCATCAGGATTCGCGAATGCTCGAGATTCGTGCGTGTGACTCGAATCGGCTTTCCATGCTCGCCCACGACTCGCGTGGAGATCAGATTGTTGCGGAGCGCGACACCGAGCGTGGCGACGTTCACGAACGGCAGCAGAATCACCGGCCCGAGCGCTATCGGCAACGCGGTGATCGGCGCGCCGGCGAGCGCAAGTGCGCTGAGACCGACCGCGGTTGCCGCACCGGAAACGATCGCGGCGCGGTGCTGGAATCGGCGGCGAAAAACCGCTCCGTACCGCCAGGCGGCGAATTCGGGCCTGAGCGGCTTGCCGATGCGAATGAGCTCTGTTCCGTCGCGCAGCCGCGCGAGTCCGACATTGTCCGTCTGGGCGCGGAGTTTTTGCGCGCGGAACAAGCGCTCACTCTGTTCGATCGCCTCCCATCGCTCGTCGAGCGGCGTGAGATTCCACCGGCCGCATGCGATGCACACGACCCAGAGGCGGCCGTCGTCCGTATCGAACGCGAGACGCCGGCCGATCGGGAACGCCTCGACGCTGTCGTTCTTGCCGAGCGCGTGATGGCAATGGAGGCACGTGGCGTACATTGTATTACAAGATGCGCATCGGGCCATAGGCACGGCAGTACCGATGCACGGTTGACGATCCGCGGCCGACCCGGGAGATTCGCATCGATGAAACGGAGCCGACACTGAGCGCCGCACCGGACGCGGTGCCCCTATGACGTGGAAGCGTTGGGCATTCACGGCGGCGTCGTTCGCCGCCGTGATCGGAGTCTCGGCCTATTTCATCATCGGCTGGTGGCGCGCCGGAAGCACGATCACGCTGCCCGCGACGGCGCACTTTCTCGCCGCGCTGGCGGTGATCACGGAAATCGTTTCGCGCTCGTGGAAGATCACGTGGAGCGCGAAGGCTGCGGGAATCGATCTCGATTTCGTCACGGCGCTACGGACCACCCTCGCCGGGGACTTTGGCGCCTCGATCACGCCGGCGCGCTCCGGGGCGGAGCCGGCGCGTTTCCTCGTGCTCGCGGAAGCGGGCGTGCCGACGTCGAGCGCGCTCGTCGTGCTCTTCGCCGAGCTGTTCCTCGAAGCGCTGTCGCTCGCGACGGTCGTGATCATCGTCGCGATCGTCTTCCGCCACGCTGGCGTCGTGCTCGGCGCGCTCGTCGGCGTGGTCGGCGCGTACGCCGGCTTCGTGCTCGGCATCGCGATTACCGCAGTGGTGCTATCGCGGCGACACGTCAACGACGCCCCGCCACGATGGGCGCGGCGCATCGGGCTCGGCGGCAAGCGCTGGCTCGTGATCCAGCGTTGGTTCGCGCAGGTTCGCACGACGGTGGACAGTGTGAAGCACATCGACCTGCGCTACGCGGCGGGCTCGTACTTCATGTCCGTGATCCACGTCGCGATGCGGCTCTGCGTGCTTCCCGCGTTGGTGCTCGGCGCGGGCGCACACGCGCCGTTGGCGCCACTCGCGCTCTGGCCGTTGGGATTGTTGTATGGTGCGGCGATCGTGCCGGCGCCCGGCGGTGGCGGCGCGGTGGAGCTTGCGTTTCGGGCCGCGCTGGCCGGCGTGATCGGCAACTCGCTGTTCGCGGCGGCGCTCTTGTGGTGGCGGTTCTATACGTTCTACATCTACATCCTGCTCGGCGCGATCGTGGCCGGGAATACCGCGTTGCGCGCCGTGCGAAAGACGGTCGAGATGGAGGAGGAGTTCGAGGAAGCGCCGGGCTGATTCCACTTTGGGGGGTGAATCGTGCGTGCGCCGACGATCATCCGATTCGCGTTCACGATTTCGCTCGTGCCGACAGTGGCGAGCGGACAGAGCGCGCCGCCTCGATCACCGGCCGGCGTGGTGGACGGCTTGGTCACGGACACGGCGTTCAGACGGATTGGCGGCGCGAGTGTGTCCATCGCCGGCACGAGCATTCACGTCGAGACGCAATCGTCGGGGCGATTCCGCATCCTCGCGCTCCCGGCAGGCGGCTACATCGTCATCGTTAGGCGCCTCGGATATCACCCGTTGTATACGCCGCTCGAGGTTGCAGCGAATGACACGGCTCGCGTGTCGTACACGCTCATCGCATCGGCGACGATGCTCGACACGTCGTACATCGTCGCGCAATCCGTCGTGGACCGTCTCGCTGGGTTCGAGGAGCGGCGGCGCCACGCGGGAGGCGGCGCACACTTCATCACGCGCGCTGACATTGAATCGCAGGTCCCCGTCCTCACATCGGACCTGATGCGCCGCATCGTCGGCGTGCACATGGAGGACAGCCTCGGCGTGCTCGTCCCCATCTCCTCGCGCGGACTCAAGTTCGTGATGCGCGGCCCGTCGGCCGCGATGGTGCAGTGCCAGTTGCGCGTCGCGGTCGACGGCGCGCTCAAGGAGAACGGCTTCGCGATGAACTCGATCCCGCCGACGGAGATCTACGGCATCGAGATCTACACCGGACCGTCGACGCTGCCACCGCAGTTCAACGGCGCCAAGACCGACTCGTTTTGCGGCCTGATCGTGATCTGGACGCGATCCGGCTAGTCGGCGTGGCTCGCGACTTCCTCGACGAGCCGCTCGGCGTCTTCGGGATAATACGCGTTGCGCACGTACTGCTCGACCATGCGCTGGGTATTGAAGAACGAACCGTTGAGCGCGATGGCCGAGCGCATGAGCTCGGCGTACGCGAACGGCAACCCGTAGTACAGCGGCAGGATCACCCGCTCCAACTTTAGATAAATCTCGTTAGCATCCTTGGATTGATCCGCCTCCGGCTCCGAGCCGCCGATCGACCACCCGGTCACGCCTTCGACGTGGCCCTCGATCCACCAGCCGTCGAGCACGCTCAAGCTCGGGACGCCGTTCAGCGCCGCCTTCATGCCGCTCGTCCCGCTGGCCTCGAGCGGCTTCATGGGATTGTTCAGCCACAGATCGACGCCGGCCACCATCTTCGCCGCGATGTCCATCTCGTAGTTCTCGACGTACACCACCGTCACGTGCTCGGCGAGCGAGTGCGCCGCGGCGTGGATGCGGCGAATGAGCTCCTTGCCCCCGACGTCGTTGGGATGCGCCTTTCCGCCGAACACGATCTGCAGCGGACCCACGCCGGCCGCGATCTCGGCGAGCCGCTTCGGATTCGAGAATACGAGATCGGCGCGCTTGTACGGCGTCGCCCGGCGCGCGAATCCGACGGTGAACACTTTGGGCTCGAGTGACACGCCCGTGCGCGACGCGATCTCCGCGATCATGTCCTTCTTCGCTTCGGCGTGCGCGGCGCGGATCTCCTGGAGTGGAATGCCGACCGCGTAGCGGAGATACAGGTTGTCCGTTCGCCACTCGGGGATGCGTCTGTCGAGCAGCGCCTGGAACGCGGGCGACGTCCACGTCATGGCGTGCACGCCGTTGGTGATCGCGTCGATCGGAAAGTTCGGAAACATCGTCTGCGAGACTTCGCGATGCTTCATCGCGACGCCGTTCACCCAGCGGGCGAGGCGCAGCGCGAGGTGCGTCAAGTTGAGCGTATTGTCATCGACGCAGTTGGCCGCCTCGAGCACCGCGACCTGCTGTTCGCCGAGGACGCTCCGCACCATGTCGAGCGGGAACTTGTCGTGTCCCGCCGGCACCGGCGTGTGCGTCGTGAACACGCAGCGATGCCGGACGGCGTCGAGGTCGCTCTCGTCGATCTCGAACGTCTTGCGGCCGTCGAGCTGCCAGTCGAGAAGACAGAGCGTGAGCAGCGCCGAGTGTCCTTCGTTGAGGTGGAAGATCTCGGCTTGCATGCCCATCGCCTTCAGCAGCGCGGCGCCGCCCATCCCGAGCACGACTTCCTGGCAGAGCCGGTAATGGCTATCGCCGCCGTAAAGGTGGTCGGTGAGGGTGCGGTCCCACTCGCTGTTCTCCGGAAGATTCGTGTCGAGCAGGTAGACGGGCACCTCGTGGCCCGTCACGCCGCGCACCGGGTACTTCCACGCTCGTACGTGTACGGTGCGCCCCTCGATGACGACACTCGCGCGCGCATCGGCGGCGTCTAGCACGCCGTCCGGGTTCCAGATCTCTGGCGCCTCGCTCTGATTGCCGTTCTCGTCGAGATGCTGCTGGAAATAGCCTTTGCGATGCAGCAGCGTGATGCCGACGACCGGCACGGCGAGATCGGCCGCGGAGCGCAGCGTGTCACCGGCGAGCACGCCAAGGCCCCCGCTGTATGTCGGGATCGCGGATTCGAGCGCGATCTCCATGGAGAAATACGCGACTGTTGCGTTCAACGGACTACGAATCATTCACACCTCGAGCGGCGTCCATTCATAAGTTCGCCCGTTGTCCTGTCGGCAGCGGGCGTCACGTCACGAGCCTGGCGTGTGCTGAATAAATGGTGCCAGCGGCGGGACGGACGTGCTCGCCTGCCGGCGTAAGCGTATTGGCGGCAACCTACAACAGCGAGAGGAATGCTGGAAGAACGTCGAACAGCGCAGCGGTCTCGAGAGCGCTGTCCTCCAGACGATGCTCGCCCGGAATGATCTGCGACGTCAGCACGCCGGTTCGCGGCGCGTGCGGGAGAAGGATGCGCGTGTTACCCCACCAACCCGAGCTCGGTGCCACAGTCATCTCGCCGGCGAGCCGCGCGACGGCGACGAGCGCTCGCTCGCCTTCGTGCTCACGAATGAACGCGATCACATGATCGGCGCGCGGCCCGGTCACGTCGACGGGCTCGTACGTTCCTCGACGGAACAGCTCGGCGTGCGTGCGGCGGAATGCGAGCAGGCGATGGGTGATCGCAAGCTTGATCTGCGGGTCGAAGAGATCCGCGCGCTCGCCGCGCTCGAGCCGGCGCATGACGTCGCTCAGGTCGTCGAGCGCGGCGGCGCGCGTGCCGAAGTCGACGGGCCGCCGGTTGTCCGGATCGACGAGGCTGAAGCTCCAGAGCTCGTCGCCCTGGTAGAGATCCGGCGTACCGGGCGACGTCAGGTGCAGCGCGACGCGAGCAACGGCATTCGACGCGCCGAGCGCCGCCACGCGCGAGACCAGGCGCGCCATGTCGGAGAGGAACGGCGCATCGTCGTCCGGCTCGAGCACCGCTGTAATGAAATTAGTAAGAGCGTTCTCATATTCGCGATCCGGATCAATCCAGCTCGTCCGCAGCTTGGCCTCGCGGGCGGCCTTGAGCATGTAACCGGCGAGCCGATCGCGCGCGGAGTCCCGCCAGGCGCGGTCCGGCAGGTCATCCGCGCGGCGCGACGCGCGCGGCGGCGGCCAGATCGCGACCAGCGTCTGATATAGGAGGTACTCGGCATTCGTGTCTGGCGCGAGTCGTCCACGGATCGTCCGTCGATGCCGGTGGTTGAGCCGCCGCCAGCGGCGAACGCAGCGCTCCCACTCCCGAGGCAGCTCGCTCAACGCGTCGATCCGCGCGCGCACATCGGCGCTCCGCTTGGTGTCGTGCGTGTTGGTGCAGACGAGCCCGAGCGGCCAGTGCACTGCGCGTTCACGATTGTGCTCGTGGAAGCGCGCTACGGCGTTGGACAGCGGCCGGTCGGGCGCGCCGCCAACTTCGTTGCGCGAGGCGAGCGGCACATAGATGTACAGCGCCGTGTCCTCGACACCCTTCGCCGCCGCGGGTCCGCTCACCTGCTGCAATCGCTCGACGAATCGGACGCGCGCGGTGGGATCCACGTCCGGCACGCGGTCGAGGAGGAGGTCGCGGAGGAACTGCACACAGGCCACATCGCGAAGGCCTGACGCCGCTGGAGCTTCGCGAGAAGATCCGTCGCTGCCCTCGGGATGGGGCGAAGCTACCTCGATCACCCGGCGGTCGTCGTCGCTCACGCAGCCGTCGGCGCCGATGTAGGTGCGATAGACGGGCAGCGCCGCGATGAACTCGACGATCGCCGCCTCGAGCTCCGCCGAGCTCCACGATCGTTTCGCGCCGCGCGTGATCGGCGCCAGCAGGCGTGCGAGCCGCGCGACATCGGCGCGAAGCGGGCCGGTCAGCACGCGGACCTTGGCGTCGTGCGCCACCCGGGCGAAGCTCGCGTCGCCGAGCCGGCGCATGGTGCGGTAGCACCGCTCGATCGCCTCGAAGCCGTCCGGTGCGATGAACACGTCCTCGAGGTCATTCAAGAACTCATAACCGGTCGTGCCCTGCACCGGCCACGAGCGCGGAAAACGCTCTTCCGACGACAGGATCTTCTCGACGACGATCGGCGTGCGTGGCGGCACGCAGGCCCGCAACCGCTCGAGATACGCGCGCGGATCGAGCAGCCCGTCGACGTGATCGACGCGAAGGCCATCGACGACGCCGTCGCGCACCAACTGCAGCACGAACGCGTGCGTCTCCTCGAAGACAGCCGGATCTTCCATGCGAAGCGCGACGAGGTCGTTGACGTCGAAGAAACGGCGGTAGTTGATCTCGACCGGACCGCGGCGCCAGTTGATGAGACGGTAATGCTGGTGCGCGAGCAGCGCCGCGAGTCGTTGTTTTCCCTCGACGCCGGAAAACGTCGCCGCGATTTCGCCGGCCTCCTCGGCGTCGAATTGCGCGAGCTGGAGCTCCGGGGGAAGCGTCGTGTCGTCTACCGGAAAGCTGTTCTCGTAGTACATGACGCGCGGCATCTCACCCTCACTCACGCGCAGCGACAGCTCACCGCGCTCGAGCACGCGATCGAGATCGTCGCCGAGGACGGGGAGCACGACCTGATGATGGCCACCCTCGCGCGGCGCCCACTCGATATCGAACCAGCGCGCGTAGCGCGACCGCTCGCCATGCGCGAGCACGTCGTCCCAGTACCGATTCTCGGCGCCGATGCCCATGTGATTCGGGACGATGTCGAGCAGGATGCCCATGTTGCGCGCGCGCAGCTCGGTCGCGAGCTCGCGGAGGTCGGCCTCGGTCCCGAGCTCCGGGTTGATGCGAGTGGGATCGACGACGTCGTAGCCGTGCATGCTGCCGCGCCGCGCCGCGAGCACGGGCGAGAGGTAGAGATGCGAGACGCCGAGTCGCGCAAAGTAGTCGACGCGCGCGCGGGCGTGCGCAAGTGTGAAGCCGGCGTTCATCTGCAGCCGGTAGGTGGCGACGAGCGGGACCGCCGCGGACCCGGTCACACGTCGCAGGCCACGCGCGTGCCGGCGCGGCCATCACAGCGGAGCGCGGTGCGCACGTCATCGCTCGCCATGATCGTCTCGAGCGAGTGGCGCATCTTGCGCGTCCAACTCGGATATTTCTCCGGGCCAACGCCTGGAACGTTTACCGGATCGAGCTCGCCGGAGAGATCATCGAGAGAGAGGCCGGCGAGCTGCGCCGGCGTTCGGCAGAGGAAGGCGTGAATCGCCGCGCGGAGCTCGGCGCGCGTGTGGGGCGCGCGCGCGCGTGGAATGATCTTGTCGAGCGCCAGGCGTCGTAGCAGCGCGTCACGTTCGCGCTCGCGCTCGACGCGCGCCAACTCCGCGGCGTTCGCGTCGGGAATGAGACCGACCTGCTCACGCACGTCGATGTCACGTCCGTCCCAGAACGCGTCGATCGACGGCATGTCGTGCGTGTTCGCGGTCGCGAGCGCGAGCCGCGGGTAGCTCGCGGCCGGCTTGAATCGGCCGCGGCGGTCGCGCTCGAAGTACAGCACCTTCGACGACAGAATGCCCCATTTGGCGAGCGCCGGCGGCACGTCCGGCGGGACGGTACCCAGATCCTCGCCGACGACGATCGCGCCGTGGCGCGCGCTCTCCAGCGCAAGGATGCCGAGCAGATCGGACGATGGTGAGCGAACGTACGCACCCGCCGAGCCGTCCATGCCGTCGGGGATCCAGAAGAGGCGAAAGAGGCCCATCACGTGGTCGATGCGCAGCGCGCCGGCATGCCGGAATCCGCCGCGCACGAGATTTATAAAATACTCATATCGGTTCCGGCGCAGGGTACGCGGATCGACTGGAGGCAAGCCCCAATTCTGGCCGCTCGCGGCGTATGGATCCGGCGGCGCTCCAACGCTCACCCCGCGGACGAAGAGATCCGGAAACGACCAGGCGTCCGCACCCGCCGGCGAGGTGCCGATCGCGAGATCCTGATACAGTCCGATCCGCATGCCGCAAGCACGCGCGCGCGCGGCGGCGGCACCCAGCTGCCGATCGGCCTCGAACTGCACCCATCGGTGGAAATCCACGCGGTCCGCGTGATCGGCGGCGAACCGCCGCACGCCGGCGGTGCTCGGGCTCCGCAGATCATCGGGCCACGTGCGCCAATCGGCGCGCCCGCCCGCGGCCGACTGCGATTCCGCGATCGTCATCCAGGTCGCAAACCGCGTGAGCGATGGTTCGTGCGCCGCGACGTAGGCGTCGTAGGCGTGGGCGCGTTCGGATCCGCCTCCGCGCACCCGCGCGGCGAAGACGCGGTACAGCGCATCGAGCGCGAGGCCCTTGAGCGCCATCACCTGCGCGTAGCGCACGTCCGGCGTTTCGCGCAGCGCATCGAGCTCGGCACCCAACTCGGGCGATGTGAGGCGGTCGCGCAGCTCCGGTGAGGCGGAAAGCTCCGGAACGTCGGCGATGCACAGGTATATCGGATTTCTAAACAGCCTGCTCACCGGATTGTACGGACTGACGTCGTCGCCCCGATTGAGCAGCGCGTGGAGCGGGTTCATGCCGACGAAATCCGCGCCGACGGAGCCGCCCCAATTCACGAGCGCGGAGAGATCGCCGAAGTCGCCGATGCCCCAGTTGGACGCGCTGCGAATCGTGTAGAGATTCGCGATGATGCCGAACAGATCGCGGTCGCCGACGAGGTCCGCCGGCGTCACGCAGCGCGGCGGCACGACGATCAGCGATTGCGTCGCGCTCCACGCATTGCCGCCGGCGCTCAGCTCCAAGCGCACGGTGTGGTAGCCGATCGCGAGCGGCGGGAGCGCGAGCTCCAGAGCGCCGCCTCCGCGCCACGGACCTTCCGTGACGAACCGCTCGCCGTGCTCGGCGCTGACCTCCAAGCGCCACGGGCCACTGCGATCGCGGCCTCCAGGCGTGCGCACGGCTAGCACGCGCGCGTTCGGACTCGCCTGCTCGACGACGCGAACAGGGGCGATCAGCTCGCGGCGTGCCTCGCCGCGAAGAGCGGCGAGCGCGTCGCGCGCCGCCTCATCGGTCGACGCGTCGAATCCGAACGCCGCGAGAATCGCACGGCGCGTGTCGTCGGTCGTCACGCGCCGCTCGCGGCCGGTCTGGTCGAGATACTCCGGCACGATGCCGACGGCCGCCGCGAGCCGATGCAGCGGCGACGACGCGGCTCGCGTCAGGGTCATGGCAATGTCGGCGACAACACGATCGCGCCGAGCGGCGGCAGCGCGATCTCGATCGATTGCTCGTAGCCGTGGAACGGAGCCTCGTCGGCCGCCACGCCGGCGAAGGCCTGATATCCGCTGCCGCCCCACTCGAGATCGTCGCTCGAGAGCAGCCGCTCGTACCAGCCGCGCGCCGGCACGCCGATGCGATACTTCTCGCGGGGCACCGGCGTGAGATTCAGCGCGACGATGACATGAGAGTTTCCTGAACGCCGCAGGAACGAGACGACCGAGTTCTCCTTGTCGGCGACGTCGATCCACGTGAACCCCTCCCAACTCGGATCGTCGCGCCAGAACGCCGGCTCGTGCGTGTACAGCGTCGCGAGCCGGGAGAGGTATCGCTCGAGCGCGGCACGCTGCGGATCGCCTTCCAGGTGCCAGTCGAGGCTGACGTCGTGATTCCATTCGCTCCACGACGCCAACTCACTCCCCATGAAGAGCAGCTTCTTGCCCGGGCGCGTGAACATGTACGCGTAGAGGAGCCGCAGATTCGCGAGCTTCTGCCATTCGTCGCCCGGCATCTTGCTCAGCAGCGAGCCCTTGAGATGCACGACCTCGTCGTGCGACAGCGGCATGATGAAATGCTCGCTGTACTCGTAGAGCATCGCGAACGTGAGCCGGTCGTGGTGAAACCGGCGGTGCACCGGATCCTTGGAGAAATACGACAGCGTGTCGTGCATCCAGCCCATGTTCCACTTGAACGTGAATCCGAGGCCGCCATCGCCGACCGGCGTCGTCACGCCGGGCCACGCGGTTGATTCTTCGGCGACGGTGATCGCGCCGGGACATTCATCGTGCACCGTGGCGTTGAACTGCTTGAGAAACTCGATCGCCTCGAGATTCTCGCGGCCGCCGTGGCGATTGCGCAGCCACTCGCCCGCCTTGCGGCTGTAGTCGAGGTACAGCATCGACGCGACGGCATCCACGCGCAGGCCGTCAACGTGGAACTCGCAGATCCAGTACAGCGCGTTCGCGATGAGAAAGTTCCGTACCTCGTTGCGGCCATAATTGAAGATGAGCGTTCCCCAATCGGGGTGCTCGCCGAGGCGCGGGTCCTCGTGCTCGAACAGCGCGGTGCCGTCGAAGCGGCGGAGCGCGAAATCATCCTTGGGGAAATGCGCCGGCACCCAGTCGAGGAGCACGCCGAGGCCGTGCTGGTGCATCGTGTCGACGAAGAACCGGAATTCCTCGGGCGTGCCGTAGCGCGACGTCGGCGCGTAGTACCCGCTGACCTGATAGCCCCACGAGCCGTAGAACGGGTGCTCCATGATCGGCAGCAGCTCGACGTGCGTGAAGCCCAGCTTTTTCACGTGATCCGCGAGCGCCGGCGCGATCTCGGCGTAGGTGAGCGGGCGATTCCCTTCCTCCGGCTTGCGCGCCCACGAGCCTATGTGAATTTCATAAATACTGATCGGCTCGCGCGTCGGGTTCTTCTGCCGGCGCGCCTGCAGCCACGCCGCATCGTTCCACGCGTAGGTGTCTTCCGGGACCACGATCGATGCGGTGCCGGGATACTGTTCCATCTTCGCGGCGAACGGATCGGTCTTCACGCGAAGCATGTGCTCGTGCGTGAGGATCTCGAATTTGTACAGCGCACCGGCGCCAATCTCCGGGACGAACAGCTCCCACACGCCGGAGCTGCCCATCATGCGCATGGGAAAGATGCGGCCGTCCCACCCGCAGAAGTCGCCCACCACACTCACACGCCGCGCGTTCGGCGCCCACACCGCGAACGCCACGCCCGACACGCGGTCGATCACGCGCGGATGCGCGCCGAGTCGCTTCCACAGCTCGCGATGCGTGCCCTCGTTGAAGAGATGCAGATCGACGTCGCCGAGCGTCGGGAGAAACCGGTAGGGATCGACGCGATCCCAAATCGCGCCATCCGCGTAGTACGAGCGAAGCCGGTACTCGAGCGGCAGCGTTTCGCCCGCGAGAAGCGCCCCGTAGAGATCCGACAGGCCGTCGGCCTCGCGCGTCATCTGGTACACGCGCCCGTCATCGAGCGCGACTTCCATGCGCAGAGTGCTCGGCATCAGCGCGCGGATGACGACGCCCGCTTCGCCGTTGACGGTCGCTGGATGCGTGCCGAGGATGGCGTGCGGCTCCGCGTACTCACCCGCAAGCAGCCGATCGAGCTCGCCGCGCGGAATGGGCGGCAACCCCGCGTTCGTGATCTCGGGCGCGATCGTTTTCGCCGCTGCTTTCTTTCGCGGCACGCGCCTTTTCTTCGTAGTCGTATCGGTCGTGGATTTTTTTGCCATCTATCCCGCATTCCCGTTCGTGAATGACATGCGCCGGTTCTCGCCGTACCGCAGCAGGAGCAGCGAGTGGGGCGAGACCTTGACCGAGCCGGTCGTAACCACGCGCAGCTCGCGATGCGCCGTGTCGATGAGCTCGGCCCAGATGCCGTCGCCTTCGAGTGAAGGCATCGTGAAGGTGATCTCGTCCTCGCCGCCGTTGAGAAGCATCAGCAGCGTCTCGCCCTTGATGGGCCGCCCGCGGTCGTCCGTCTCGTCCGTCGCCTCACCGTAGATCAGCATGCCGAGCGTCTGCGTCTGGCCGTTGTGCCAGTCGCCGTCGGTCATCTCCTGGCCATCGGGCCGCACCCAGCACAGGTCCTTGGGTCCGCCCTTGACCGTCGGTTCGCCGCGAAAGAAGTGCCGTCGCCGCAAAACCGGATGAGACTGTCGAATGTTGAAGCACTTGCGCGTGAACGCGAGCAGCGCGCGCTGACGATCGTCGATGTCCCAATGCACCCACGTGAGCTCGTTGTCCTGCGCGTACGCGTTGTTGTTGCCGCACTGCGTCCGCGCGATCTCGTCGCCGTGCGATAGCATCGGCACACCTTGGGAGAACGCGAGCGTCGCCATGAAGTCGCGCATCTCGCGATAGCGAGAATTCAGCACCTCCAGGTCCTCGGTCTCGCCCTCGGCGCCCCAGTTGCGACTGATGTTGTCGTTGTGACCGTCGCGATTGTTCTCGCCGTTGGCCTCGTTGTGCTTCTGCTCGTAGCTCACGAGGTCGTACATCGTGTAGCCGTCGTGCGCCGTGATGAAGTTGACGCTCGCGTACGCGCCGCGTCCGCTCGGCTCGTAGATGTCGCTCGAGCCGGCGAGCCGCGACGCGAGATCCGGGACCTGGCCCGGATCGCCGCGCCAGAAGCGGCGCACCGTGTCGCGATACCGGCCGTTCCATTCGGCCCAGCGAATCGGGAAGTTGCCCACCTGATAGCCGCCCGGCCCCACGTCCCACGGCTCGGCGATGAGCTTCACGTTCGCGAGCGTCGGGTCTTGATGGATGATGTCGAAGAACGCCGAGAGCTTGTCGACGTCGTGCAGCTCGCGCGCGAGCACCGGCGCGAGATCGAACCGGAAGCCGTCGACGTGCATGTCGCTCACCCAATAGCGCAGCGAATCCATGATCAACTGGATCGTGCGCGGATGCTGCATGTTGAGGCTGTTCCCCGTGCCGGTGAAGTCGGTGTAGAAGCGCTTGTTCGGCTCGAGTCGATAGTACGTTTGATTGTCGATGCCGCGAAGCGACAGCGTGGGACCGAGGTGATTCCCCTCGCCGGTGTGGTTGTAGACCACGTCGAGGATCACCTCGATACCGGCGGAGTGAAACGTCTTCACCATGCTCTTGAACTCGTAGACCTGATTGCCGAGTCCCTTCGCAGCGTAGCGCACGTCGGGCGCGAAGAAGCCGATCGAGTTGTAGCCCCAATAGTTCGTGAGATTGCGCTCGGCGAGATGCCGATCGACGACGAACTGATGCACCGGGAGCAGCTCGATCGCCGTGACGCCAAGCGCGAGCAGGTATTCGATGATCGGGTCGCTGCACAGTCCGAGGTAGGTGCCGCGCAGGTGGTCGGCCACGTCGGGATGGAGCTTGGTCATCCCCTTCACGTGCGCCTCGTAGATGACGGTGCGGTTCCACGGAATCCGCAGCGGCCGATCGGTGTCCCACGTGAACGCGGGGTCGATGACGACGCATTTCGGCACGCCGCCCGCGCTGTTGTTCGGGTCGGGCTCGAGGTCTTCGTTCGGGCTCCCGACCTTGTACGCGAATAGTGCGTTGCTCCACTTGATCGAGCCCGTGATCGCCTTCGCGTACGGATCGATCAACAGCTTGGCCGGGTTGAAGCGGTTGCCGCTGTTTGGATCGTACGGGCCGTGCACGCGATAGCTGTAGAACTGTCCCGGCCGTACGTCGGGCAGGTAGCAGTGCCACACCTGATCGGTGCGCTCGCGGAGCATGATCTTGTCCGATTCGACCGAGTCGTCGGGCTTGTTGAACAGACAGAGCTCGACGCCGGTGGCACTCTCGGAGAAGATGGCGAAGTTCACACCTTGGCCGTCCCACGTCGCGCCGAGGGGATAGGGTTGGCCGGGCCAGACGCGCATTGAGTATTTTGTCTTTTTAAAAGAATGATAATCGAATCAGATCGGCTCGACGGTGGCCAGATACAGCGCCGCCGACCAGGGTGGCAGGCGAAGATCGTGGCGCCGAACCGGCAGCAGCCGCTTGGGATCGCCCGCTTCTCCCTCGATCTGCACCGCGCGAGGGATCATGTCGCCGCCGCCATAACCGGACGCATCCGTCGATAGACGCAGAGTCCATGCGCGCGCGCCGGAATCGGGCATCGGCACCGACGCCTGGCGCGCTGAGCAATTGAATAGTGCCGCGATCGCGGTCGTTTCGCCCGGCGGCCGCCGAATCGAGTCGTCCGCCGGCTCACGGAGGAGCGTGATCCAACCCGCCGTCGCGTCGCTCGCCACCGCCATCCGCGAGGCGTCGGGCCGAAGCAGTGGTTCCTCCCGCCGGAGCGATAGCAGGTCGCGGTAGAGCGCGAGCACGCGCGCGTGGTCGCCGGTCGCGGCTTTGGACCAGTCGATCTTCGACCCTTCAAACGTCGAAGGGTCGCTCGGGTCGGGGACTTCCGTCCAGCCGAACGCCGCGAACTCGTCCAGGCGGCCGCTTCGCACGGAGTCGGCGAGCGACGGGTCGCCGTGACTTATGAAATATTGAAAGGGTGTCGTCTCGCCGTATTCCTCACCCATGAAGATGAGCGGCACATACGGTGAGAGGAGCAGGAGCGCCGCGGCCAGCCGGAGCTGGTCGGGAGCGAGGAGCGTCGAGAGCCGGTCACCGTGCGCGCGATTCCCGACTTGATCGTGATTCTGGATCGCGACGACGAAGCGCTGGCGCGGAACGCCGATCGAGCTCCGACCGTGGCGGCGACGCCGATACACGGAATATTGGCCTTGGTACACGAACGGCTCCCGCAACGCGTCGGCGATGCAGGCGACCGGTCCGAAATCGACGTAATAGCCGTTGCGCTCGCCGGTGATCGCCGCGTGGACAGCATGATGGAAGTCGTCGCTCCACTGCGCATCGAGGCCCAAGCCGTGCTCCTCCGGCGGCCGCACGAGGCGCGCGTCGTTCAAGTCGCTCTCGCCGATGACGACCGCCGTCTTCCCGAGCAGCGCCGCGGCCTCGTACACCGCGCCGGTGATCTCTTCGAGCAAGTGCCGGGCGCTGAAGTCAAAGATCCCGTGCACCGCGTCGAGCCGAAGTCCGTCGACGTGATACTCCGTGACCCAGTACCGCGCATTCTCGACGATGAATCGGCGCACCTCATCCGAGTACGCGTCGTCGTAGTTGAGCGCGCGGCCCCAGGGCGTCTTGTACTTTTCTGTGAAGTACGGACCGAAGGCATCGAGGTAGTTGCCTTCCGGGCCGACGTGGTTGTACACGACGTCGAGGATCACGCCGAGCCCGGCCGCGTGCGCGGCGTCGACGAGTTTCTGGAGCTCGTACGGACCGCCGTACGTGTTCTGCACCGCGTACAAACCGACACCGTCGTAGCCCCAATTCCGATCGCCGGGAAACTGCGCGACCGGCATGAGCTCGATCGCAGTGATGCCGAGCGCTTTCAGCTCGCTCAGCCGTGGCACGATGGCATCGAAGGTACCGTCGGGCGTGAACGTCCCGACGTGCAACTCGTAGATCGCGAGCTCGTCCATGCTCACGCCGCGCCAGCCCGCGTCGGTCCACGCGAACCGCGCCGGGTCGACGACGCGCGACGGCCCGTGCACGCCGTACGGCTGCCAGCGGCTCGCCGGATCGGGGAGCGGCCGCCCGTCGATGAGGATCATGTAATCGGCGTCGGCGCCCACACCGGGCACCGTCGCTTCGCGCACACCGCGGTCGTTCACGGCCCCGAGCGCGTGATCGCCCGGGGCACCGCCGGAGCAGATGCGCACGTGCACCGAGTCGGCGCGGGGCGCCCAGACGCTGAACCGAACCGAGTTGTCGTCGAGCGGCAGAGCACCTCGTTGGAGGGCTGCTTGGCGCGGGATGGATGCGTCTGTCATGGGCGGACGCATCGGTTGCGCAAGAGGTGGGCCTCGTGAGAGGCTCCTCGTGCGCGCCGTCGGTGGAAAGCGATCGCCTATGGAAGCGCGCGAATCGCCTTGTTCACGTACGCGAAGATCGCCGGGTCGAGACCGTTTCGCTCCATGAGCTCCGGGTTGTTCGCGAAATTCGCGCGCACCTTCTGTTCGATGTGCTTGTTGCCACCCGTGAATTCGAGCACGAGCTCGCGCCAGCGCTGCGCCAGCGGGCGCATGACGTCGCTCGTCGGATCGGTCCCCGCGCTCATCTCCGCGTGCACGCGCGCGATCAACGTCGGCCACTCGGCTTCAACCGCCTTGATGTGCGCGGTGCCCAGTCGTTCGCCGCGCTCCTTGAGCTCCCGGAGCTCCTCGGGAGTGAAGCTGCGCTCCAGCATAGTGATTCCCTCGATGGCTTTGATGAAGTCGTCCGGAGACGCCGCTACACCGCAGCCGAACGTGGCGGCGAGCGTCTCGAGCAACGCAACGAGCCGCTGCTGATCGGCGATCTGCTCGCGGAGCCGGTCGACGTGCAGCTCCAAGACACGCTTCGGCGAGAACTCGGGCGAGTCGAGGCAGGTGCGAATCTCCTCGAGACTGAAGCCGAGCTGTCGGAGAGATTTGATCTGCTGCAGGCGAACCAGCTCGTCCGGCCCGTAGAGCCGATGCCGGGACTCGGTGA
>Ga0068856_100002472_pt1 | contig 19029 bp, 7 predicted proteins | sample KBSCornC62_FD_66595 | JGI IMG/M metagenome (GOLD analysis project Ga0068856, IMG submission 66595) | Corn rhizosphere microbial communities from Kellogg Biological Station, Michigan, USA - KBS Corn C6-2 | ecosystem: Host-associated > Plants > Roots > Rhizosphere > Soil ...
CTGCGCAACATGCGCGAGCGGCTCACAGACATTGGCGGCACCTGTCGCCTGACCTCCGTGCCGGGGCAGGGGAGCCGCGTGATTTTTACCGTGCCGCTAAACCCGCCGGCCATACCTGACAATTTGTTGTCCGCGCTTGCCGCCAGATTATTCCGGCGGCGTCCGCCCAGCGAACCCAACACATGAAAAACCAGCCATCGTCATCTGAAGAAAAATCCGCCGCCGCCGCGCCACAAAAGCTGGTGCGCCTCGCGCTGGTCGAGGATGTGGCGGAGATGCGCGAGAGTTGGCGGCGGCTGATGGATGGCCTGCCGGGATTTCGCTGTGTCTGCACCTGCGCGAATGGGCGCGAGGCGTTGAAGCTGTTGCCGGTGGCGCTGCCGGACGTGATCGTGATGGATATCCAGATGCCTGGCATGTCGGGCATTGAATGCACATTGCGGCTGAAACAACTGTTGCCGAACACGCCGATCCTGATCCTCACCGTTTCGGCGGACACACCGACGGTTTTTCGCGCCTTGGAAGCCGGGGCGGATGGCTATCTCCTCAAGCGTTCGCGCCCGGAACAATTTCAGACTGCCATTCAGGATGTGCTCACGGGCGGCGCGCCGATGACGAGCGAGATTGCGCGGCGCGTGGTTGCCTCCTTTCGCAAGCGCGCCACCGAGCGCGGTCAGACCGCCCAGCTCACCCCGCGCGAAGAGGAAGTGCTGGCGTTATTGTCCAAAGGATTCGCCAACAAGGAAATCGCGGACAAGATGTCGGTCAGCTACGAAACCGTGCGCGATCATCTGCGCAACATTTACGAAAAACTTCACGTCCACTCGCGCACCGAGGCGGTGGCGCGCTATCTCCAGTCTTCACCCTCCGCCGAAAAAAACCTCGCCGAGGAATAAGCCGGTTTCAAAAAGAACGCGGCGAACAAAAAGTTTTTTCTTCCGCCGGCGGACCTGGTGCCCTCCGATTTAGCGACTTACGAAGTGGGTTTGCAATAAGTAGCAGATGCCCCCCTCAATTGAGGGGTAGGCGCAAATAGGGAGTTACTTTAGGTTCTTCAGTAATTCCTATGTTGAGTGCTAATGCGCCGATAATCCGTGTCGTCACCGGTGCGGATTTTGCTGTTCAAGCCCTGCCCGCAATCTCGGCGTTTAGCGCACCGCACCCGTTAGTAGTAGTCTAATGCAACCCAAAGCCAGTCGCACCCTGTTATGAAAACCCATCCCTCGCATCCCTCAACCGCGTGGCCTTTTTGTGAAGGCCATGTCAAATCCATCCGTCAAATCTGTTCCAGTATGAAAACCCATTCAAGCCTGTATAAAATATCCGTCCTCGTTTTGAGCTTGGCTGCATTGCCGTCCATCAGTTCTGCGTCCCTCTGGACCGGAGGCGCCGCTGATAGCAATTGGGATAATCTGTCCAACTGGGACTCGGATCCTTCGGGAGGCGTCGGCGAAGTCGATACTCTGACCGCGTATCCGATCGTCACCGCAAACAATACCGTCATTCCGAATGATATAAAAATCGCCACTGCTAACCCATCGTCTACGGGGCGGATTGATGTGCGTTCGGGCACGTTATCTAATGTTTATTGGTCCTTTGTTGGTGATTGGGCTGGTAATGCCACCCTCAACATTGCCGATACCACAGCCGCTGGTGGCACCTTTACGGGGTATGGTCTGGGCAGCGGGAGTTTCGTGTCTCAAAACGCGGCCGGCAACAATAATACGATGGTGGGCCTTTACAATTCGACCGGCGTTTTGAATATGAACACCACGGGTCATCTTGATGCGCAAAATATTCGTATCAAGCCTAACGGCCAGACGGCAACTACGGGCACTTTCAATCTTGATAACGGCGCTGTGAATGTGAGTGCCAATTTCGAGGTTGGTTCTGATTTCTGGGGCGCCAACACCGCAGGTTCCGCTTACCTCAACATGAGTGGCGGTTCCATTACAGCGGGAGGCGAGGTTTGGACTGGTGGATCCGGAATTGGAACCACCACCCAAACGGGCGGGGCAATCACCAACACCACGTGGTTCGTTATCGGCCGCAACAGCGGTTCCGTCGGCACCTACAACCTCAACGGCGGCACAGTCACCAAGCTTAACAACGGCACAAGCACAACGGTTATTGGTTCATCTGGTGGTTCGCAGGGCACGCTGAATGTAAACGGCGGCAGCCTTTATTCCGGCGGGAGCTTGTATGTTGGCGAGGGCGGCACTGGCACTCTGAATCTCACCAACGGCACGGTGACAGCTGACAACACGTCGCTGGTCATCGGCGTGAATGCAGGCTCAGTTGGCACGGTGAATCTGGTGGGTGGCACGCTTTCAGTTGGGTCCATTTCCAACAACCTGGGCACGGGAACCTTTAATTTCAACGGCGGCACGCTTAAGCCTTCAGCCAGCAACACAGATTTCATGCGGATTTTGACTGCGGCCAACGTGCAAAGCGGTGGGGCGAATATCGACACGGCCGGATATGACATCACCATTGCCCAAGCGCTTCAGGGCGCTGGCTCGCTGACCAAGCTTGGTCTTGGCGCGCTCACGCTTTCAGGCGCCAACACTTACACGGGAAACACCACCATCAGCGCCGGCACGCTCGCCTTGAGCGGCACCGCCACACTGGCGAGCCGGGTGATCATTCCCTCCGGCAAGACACTGGATGTGTCTGCTCTTACCGTCGGTATCCAAAACCCGATTTCTGGTGTCGGCTCGGTTAATGGTAACGCCACCGGCGCTGCGGGTATGATGGTGATTCCGGCCACCAACGGAACCGTTGGCACGCTTACGTTCAACAACAACCTCGACATGAGCGCCGGCGGCGGTGCTACGCTTGACTTGAGCACCAGCGGCACCAGTGGCAACGATCAGGTTGTGGTGATGGGTAATTTGACGCTGAGCAGCAGCGATGCGATTAACATCAGCGCTTTGAGCGGTTCGGCCAATCTGGATACAGTCAACGACTACGTTTTGTTCCAAGTCACTGGCACCCTTACCATGTCCTCCACGCCGTCGCTGGTGTTTCTTGGCACCGCGCCGGCCAATTCGGCCAGCTTTGTGATCGCCACCAGTGGCAACAACGTGGTGCTGCATCATATCTCGTTGACGGCGCCGACGGTGACCGCTAGCGCCTCGCCCAGCACGGTAGTGCGTAACCAGTCCACCACCATCTCCGCCACGGTCACACCGGGCAGCGGTAGTATTACCAGTGTGACGGTTAATCTGACTCAGATTGGTGGCTCAGCCTCGGCTCCCCTCTACCTGTCGGCTACGCCGAATGTCTATACCAACACCTTTGCAGTCAGCTCGACCACAACCGCCGGCAGCAAATCGTTGAACGTTACGGTTACGGACAACAACTCGCTCTCGGGAGGCGCCGTGGCATCGCTGCAGGTCAACTTAAGGAATGAGGTTTGGACGGGTGTTGGCAACGGTAAATGGAGTGACAACGCTGACTGGACCACGGCTGCGCCCGGGCTTGCAGGAGATGCCGTTACCTTTGCCGGGACAAGCGGGCTTACGCCAAACGTGGATAATAATTACAGCGTGACCAGCCTGACCTTTGACAATACGGCAGGCAACTTCACGGTCGGCACGACGAATAGCAGCACCCTGTCGCTGGCCGGCAGCTTGACCAACAATTCCGCCGGGACCCAGACCTTGGCGGTCTCGATCCCCACGTTCACCGGCAACACGATCATCAACGCCGGCACCGTGGCGATTGGCGGCGCAGCCCAGTGGGGCGCGGGCGCCTACGGTGGAGCGATTACTGTTGCTGCCGGAGCGGCGTTTGATCACGCCAGTTCTGCGAACCAGACGAATGCGGGAACGATTTCAGGCGCTGGCGACCTGAAAAAGTCCGGTTCGGGCATCTTGGTGATGAACACTCGTAATCCGTCGTTCACGGGCAGTGTTAAACTTGGCGCGGGCACGCTCTCTGCCAATCCTGGCAATGCGGCCAACAATGGCACATTTAGTTATGTCACCAGCATCACGGTTAGCAATGGCGCGACATTGAAGACCGGTGCCAATGGGTTGTTTGGCTGGGATGGTTCGCAGGCGAAGCCGATTACGGTCCTGGCTGGCGGTGTGGCGCAAGAAGACGGCGGTGATGTGAATGTCGGCCCAATGACACTTGCCGGCGGCACGCTCGCCAGCACCAATGAAGACACCTACTGGGGCTCTTGGACGTTTGGGCGCTACACCAACGGGAACCTGCATGTGACCGAGAACTCCACGGTTACCGCCAACTATGTCGGATTCCATAACGGCGCGACCATCGAAGTGGACGCTGGCAAGACCCTCAATTATAAGGGCTTCATTGCTAGCACCGCTGCAGACGGGGGAAATGCAATCAACAAAATCGGAGATGGCACCCTGGTGTTCTCCGGCACGAACACCTACGCGGGCGGAACCACGATTTCGGCGGGCACATTGCAGATCGGCAACGGCGGGGCGACCGGTTCAATTGTTGGCGACGTAGCCAACAACGGGATACTGGTCATCAATCGCTCTTCGGGCACTCTTAGCCTTGGAATTGTCGGCGGCTACGGCTCGATAACGAATCAAGGCGGCGGTAATTTGACCGCTGCGCAGTTTTACGGAAACGGGCCGGTAACGCTGAACAGCGGCACGCTCAGCGTGGATGCATCAGTTTCCTTCTTCAATGGTGGTTTGGTTGTCAATAATGGTGGCGGACTCACATTGGGGGACAACGGAGGTGCTAATTCTGTTTCGGCGAGCGATGTGACTTTTAGTGGCAGTAACACTCTAACCATTAACTACGGCACGTTGTCATCTACACCCGCCCAAGCGTTGAGTCTCAGCGGCAGCCTCACTCCTGGCACCACGACCACTGTCAACCTCGTGGGGACTGGATTGACGGCTGGTATGACGGTTCCGCTGATTTACGCTGTAAATGGAATAGCGAATACGAACGGCTTCGTGGTTGGTTCGTTGCCTCCGGGTGTAACCGGGGTGTTGACCAACGCGACCGCCAATACGCTGGATCTATATATAACCAGTGCCGGTCAGCTCTTGACCTGGCGCGGAACGCAAGATGGTTCCACGCCGGCAATTAACTGGGATGTGAACACCAGCACCAACTGGTGGCTACCTGACCTCACCACATATGCCAAATATCTGCAATATCTCGGCAACACTATTGGCGACAACGTCAACTTTGGCGACTACGGCTATAACACGGACGGAACCAATCGGGTCAACGTCACCACGACTGTCGTGCCCGCAAGCTTGGACGTTACGGCCGGAAGCCCTTACGTGATCAGCGGCTCTGGATCCATCGGGGGTTCAGCTGCTTTGAATAAGACCGGTGCAGGCGAACTCTACTTGCTAACCGCAAATACCTACAGCGGTGGCAACACTATTAACGCAGGCACTCTCATCATCACCAACGACAATGCGTTGGGCAACAGCGCCAACACAGTCGCACTGGGAGGTGGAACGTTGCGGTTTGATGCCGGAGTTACCAGCGCGCGCGCGGTCACGTTGACGGCCAATTCAACCCTCAGTGCGTCAACGAATACCAGCTCAACCTTGAGCGGTAACGTTTCTGGCGCTTATGCCTTGACGCTGACGGGCAATGGCACGCTCTCGTTGGGCGGCAGCAACACCATTGGCGGCGCAATCACGGCGAATGCCGGCGGCAATGCAAACGTCACTGGTTCGCTCACGGGCGGGTCTACCTTGACCGAAAGCGGCACCGGCACATTGACCGTTAGCGGTTCTTACATCGGATCAGGTGATGCTGTGGTGAATGGCGGAGGTGCGCTCAGCGTTACCGGGACCGGCAGCTTGACCACTCCCCGCATGCTCCTTGCTGCCTCTAGCGGCACTGCGGGCACGCTGAACATCTCCGGCACCAGCACTGTGACCAACAACTTCTCCGCCGGCGGCAACTGGTGGTATGATTACGCCCTCGGTTTGGGTGTGGACGACAGCCACACTGGCACACTCAACATGACAGGCGGAACTCTCCGTATAACGGGCAGCGTCTGGGTAAGCAGTTGGGGTGGCACCGGTCATTGGAATCAAACCGGCGGCACGGCTAACGTCAGCGGTAACTATTGGGTCGGCGCCATGCAGGACAATAACACGGCCCAACCCAACGGTTCCATCGGCACGGCGATCATTTCGAACGCCACCCTGAGCGCAGGCAATGTTATGGTCGGCACTGGTGGTGCCGGTTCTGGTGGTAATCCTACCGCGGTTGCCACTTCCAGAGTTAAGGGTGACATGACCGTTGCCAACGGCGGTGTCGTGAACTCGGAAAACGATCTCCAGGTTGGACGTTCCGGAGAAGGCAGTAGTGGCTGGGGTTCCTATGGCACGCTGAACATCGAGAGTGGCGGCATCGTGAACGTTGCTTCAACCGTCACGCGGTGGATGACCGTGGGCAGGTATAACTCGATTGACGCCACGGTTAATATCAAGAGCGGCGGCACGCTCAATCTCAATGCCGGAACCGATATGCAGATCAATGAAGGCAACAACACCGGCATCCGCGTGGTGAACGTGGAAGGTTTGCTGCAGGGCACCGCAGCCGGCGGGTCCTATATTGATCTGAATCGGAACGCCACCGCCGGCGGCACAACCACGTTCAACATCACCAATGGCGGCGTGGTGGCGGTGGATGCGATTGTCGGCAAGGCCAACTGCACCCTGAACTTTGCCAACGGCACGCTCAAAGCCACGGCTAGCGATGCCAACTTCATTGGCGGTGGCTTCACGGTCAACATCCTGCCCGGGGGCGCCATCCTGGATACGGCAGGTTACAATCCCACGGTTGTTGGCAACCTGCTCAACAACGGGGTGGACCAGGACGGCGGCTTGACCAAAAACGGCAATGGCACTCTGTCTCTCAACGGCGTGAACACCTACACCAACGTGACGACGGTCAATGCCGGCACCTTGGGCGGCACGGGGACCATTGCTGGTCGAGTGCTGGTTAATAGTGGTGCAGGATTGGCCCCCGGCAGCGGCGGCATTGGCACGTTGACGGTTAACGGCAACCTCACCTTGAACGGTCTTTCGACCAACATGTTTGAAGTGAACGGAACCACGTCGGCCAGCGATCGCGTTGCGGCCGGAGCCAGCGTCACCTACGGCGGTGTGCTGAAGATCGTGCCCACCGGCACCTTCACCGCCGGTCAGCAGTTCCTGTTGTTCACGGGCGCGGGTGCGACGAATGCCAGCAATTTCGCGAGTGTTCAAAGCACGGTTTCGGGTGCCACGTTTGGCTTCACCAACGGGGTGTTGACCGTGCTGTCCGTAGGTCCGAGCGGTCCTGCTCAATTGACCAACAGCGTCAGCGGCAGCACGCTGAGCCTGTCGTGGCCGGCGGGACAAGGCTGGCGTTTGCAGATGCAGACCAACAGCCTGTCCACCGGATTGGGCACGAACTGGACTTATATCACCGACGGAACACTGGCCAGCACGAACATCACCATTGATGCCACCAAGCCGACGGTCTTCTATCGGTTGGTGTATCCGTGAACGAATCAACTTGAACGGAGTATTGGGTTGCTCCGATCGAGGTTTGGGGCAGGTGGGAATGTCAGCAAAACTGACGTTCCCACCTGATATTTTTTATGAAGCGAATCAGGTTCAAGTGCATGACCGTAAAACACCGGCTGCTTTCCTTGCTGGCGATTGTTGGTCTGACGGCGTGTGCCGCCCGTGCCCAATCCAGTGCGACGTTAACCATCCAGGCCAACCAGCCCGGGGCTGTGGTCAGCTCCAACCTGTTCGGCATTTTCTTCGAGGAGATCAATTACGGCGGTGATGGCGGCATTTACGCCGAGCTGGTGCGCAACCGTTCCTTTGCCAATTCAGCCAGCCCGGATTTCTGGACGTTGGTCACGAATGGTGTTGCCACCGGAACAATGAGCGTGGATGCGTCGTCGCCACTTAACACGAATAATCTCCGCTCGCTGCAACTCACGAAGTCGTCCGGCACCGGCGGCATAGGCGCGGCCAATTCCGGATATTGGGGCATCTCACTCCAGTCCGGCGCGATCTATGATTTAAGTTTTTATGCGCGCAGCGCCGGCGGGTTCACCGGGCCGGTCACGGTGCAGTTGCAAAGTGCCGACGGCAGCAGTGTCTATGCGCAGGCGTCGTTCAACGGCCTCACGGCCGACTGGCAGCGCTTCGCCGCCTCGCTCACCGCCAGCGGCAGCACTAACAATGCGCGGTTGGTTTTGAGTATTTCCAACGCCGCGACCGTCTGGGTGGACGAAGTTTCCCTATTCCCGCGCGCCACCTTTAACAGCCGCACGAACGGACTGCGTCTGGATCTGGCGAACAAGCTGCAGGATCTGGCTCCGTCATTCCTTCGTTATCCCGGCGGCAATTTCATCGAAAGCTGGAACGTCACCAACGCCGTTCGCTGGAAAAAAACCATCGGCGATGTCACACAGCGGCCCGGCCACATGAATGATTCGTGGGGTTACTGGTCCACCGATGGATATGGCTTGGATGAATTTTTCCGGCAGTGCGAGGATCTGGGCATGGAGCCGCTATACGGCATCAACGCCGGCCTGATGCTCGGCTACAACGGCAACACGAATAACACCGTGCCGCTCGCTGAAATGGGGCCGTGGGTGCAGGACGCGCTCGACTTAATCGAATATGCCAACGGCGACACCAACACGACTTGGGGCGCCAGACGCGCGGCGAATGGGCATCCTGCGCCCTACCATTTGAAATACATGGAGATCGGCAATGAGAACGGCGGAACGTATTATGACAACCGCTACACGCTGTTTTACGACGCCATCAAGGCGCAGTATCCGAACATTCATCTGATCGCGTGCGGCAACTGGTCCGGCGGGCGGCCCACCAGCCGACCTGTGGAAATCATGGATGAACATTATTATTCCAGCCCGGCCACGTTCATCGGTTACGCCAACAAATACGACAGCTACAGCCGCACCGGGCCGAAAGTATTTGTCGGCGAATACGCGGTGACGTCCGGCTACGGCACTTACGGCAATCTTGCTGCCGCGCTCGGCGAGGCCGCGTTCATGACCGGCATGGAGCGGAACTCCGACCTCGTGGTGCTGGCTTGCTACGCGCCGCTGTTCGCCAATGTGGACGGCATCCAGTGGCATCCCGACCTGATTTACTACAACAACTATCGCAGCTTCGGCACGCCGGCGTATTATGTGCAGAAAATGTTTTCGCAAAATCGCGGCACGGCGGTTTTGCCCGGCACGTTGACGATGGCTGGCACCACGGTGACCAATCAGAACATCGGCGCCGTCGGTTTAGGCACTTGGAACACGGCTGCCTCCTACACCAACCTGGTGGTGACCAACGCTTCCGGCACGCTTTACCAAAGTGATTTTATTGGTTCCGGCACGAACGGCTGGACGGTTTTCAACGGCACCTGGAGCACCAACGCCGGGGTTTATCGCCAGACATCCGCGACGACTACTGATTGCCGCACTTGGACTGGCAACACCAACTGGAGCAATTACACCTACACGCTCCGCGCGCGCAAGGACAGCGGCAGCGAAGGCTTCCTCATCATTTTCAACTGGCGCGACTCGAATAATTACATGTGGTGGAACATCGGCGGTTGGAACAATACCCAGCACGGCATCGAGTTTTCCAAAAACGGCTCGAAGTCCACCATCGCCACGGCGGCTGGCAGCGTGACCACCGGCGTTTGGTATGACATCCGCGTGGAATTGAGCAGCAGCAACATCCTCTGTTATCTCAACGACACGCTGATCCACAGTATCGCCAACCCGACGAGTTCCACATCCATTCAGGCGTCCACCACGTTGATTCCGTCGTCCGGCGAAGTCATTGTCAAGGCGGTCAATCCTTCCGGCAACGCCGTTGCCACGACGATCAATGTCAGCGGCGTCAACGCCATCGCCACCAACGCCACGCTCATCCAGTTGACCTCGGCCAGCGCGGCGGATGAAAATTCGCTGGCGGCACCGACCAATGTTTCCCCGGTCACGAGCACCCTCACCAACGCGGGCACGAATTTCACACTCACGCTACCGGCGAATTCGCTTTCCATCATTCGACTGACTGCGAGTGGAATCAACACTTGCACGAATCTGTTGCTAATCGTGCCAACACCCCTTTCCACCGGCCAGCGTGTTGCCTCCACAGTTTTGGGCGAACGGTTTGACGGGCTGATTAATCTCACGAGCAATCTCAACTACGCCATCACCTGGTTCTCCGCGAACACCAACATCGCCAGCGTGGACGCCAGCGGCAATGTCACCGGCGTTGGCTCCGGCACCACCACCATCACCGCCGTTTACGCCGCGCTCGGTTTGACGGCCGCGCAAGCCGTGCAAGTGACCAATTCTTCGGCGACGCTCGTTCACCGCTACAGTTTCAGCGAAGTCGCCGGCACTAATTGCGCGGACTCCGTCGTCGGCCCGTCATGGGACGGCACGTTGCCCAACGGCGGCAGCTTCGGCGGCGGCCAACTCGCGCTGACAGCGGCGGGTTCGCAATTCGTCAATCTGCCCTCGGGCATCTTGAGCAACTACACGAAGGTCACGATTGAAACCTGGGCCACATTCGGCACCCTGCCCAACGCGTGCTTCCTCTTTGGCTTTGGCAATAAGAACGGCACCCTCGGCGAAGACTACATTTTCTGTCAGCCGAAAAACGGACGCATCGCCATCACTGACACCAACTTCACGGGCGAGCAGGGGGCCGGCGGCGGCGGCGACTGGAGCGGGCGGACGGTTCATGTGACTACCGTATTCAATCCCCCCGCCGGATACGTGTCTCTCTACACCAACGGCGTGCTCGTCTCGCAGAACAGCGCGGTGACCAAAACCTTTGGCTCGGTGAGCAACGTGTTCAGCTATATCGCCCGTTCGCTATATTCCAGCGATGCTTACATTGATGTGACGTTGGATGAATTCCGCATCTACAACGGTGCGATGAACCCCAGTGAAATTGCCGCCACGCAGGCGCTGGGGCCGGATCAAATGTTGAGCGATGCGAGCCCCGTCGTCAGCGCGCTCGCCGGTGGCGGCGGCTTGACGCTGTCGTGGCCGGTGGCCTCGGCGGGCTACACCGTGATGACGACAACAAATCTGACGGCCGGCGTTTGGACCGCCGCTTCGGTCACTCCGCAAATCGTGGGTGGCCAATGGCAGGTCGTTTTGCCAGTCTCCGGAAACCAGCAATTTTATCAGTTGAGGAAATGATGCGGCGAAACGAAGCGCCGGCCAGGTCGGATGCGAGAGGTGCGTAAAATGTTTTTTTAACGGCAAATTTTCGGTTGCAACACGCACATTGAACAACAACCGATCAAATATGTTCTCTATAAAGACATTTCGAATTTTTGCCCTGATTATTGTGGGATTGGTTCCGCTGCGGGCATCGGCGCAAACTCCGATACTTTTGAACATCAGCAGTTCCACATTTTCCACCGCGTGCAATGTGGCGCAATTTCAGGCGATGGGCGTGGGCGGGCTGACCGGAAGCGAAGTCATCAGCCAATTTTCGCCGGCGGCCGCGTCCACGGTCAGTTCACCGCTGACCTTCACCAACGGGGGACAGGTGGTTTACATGACCTCGACGGCTGGGGCCTGGGCCAAAAATACCGGGCTGGGCGGCACGCCAGCCGGGGGGCTGCTGGATTTTTATCTCTATAACGCCTCGGCCACGACGATCACCATGACGGTGAGCAATCTGAATTTAACGGCCAACACGAACTACACCTTGACTTTGATCGGCACCATCCCTTCCTCGGGCACCAATGAGGACGGCCTGTTCACCCCGGTACACACCCCGGGGATCACCTTCGCCACCACCGCCTCAGGACACGGGGTGTTGAGCGTTGGATTCACCACTTCCGCCTCGGTTGTGGGGACAAACGTGATCAAATTCACCTGGGCCCGCTACGCGAGTTCGGGCGACGGGGTCTTTAGTGGCTTGGCCATCGTTCCGGGCTCGCCCACCAATCTGACTGTGGCGCCCTTTGGCATCCAGAGTTTTGGCGGCCTGTTCTCCGTAAGCACCGGCGCGGGGCTGGTCTTCCAAGTCAACCAGTCCAATGCCGATATTTCATCGATCATTTGGAACAATGCGGTGCAGATCCAATCTTCGGCCAACGCATCGTATATCAACAGCGGCATCGGCACGCCGACGACCGTAACCGTCTCCGCTTCCGGCAACACGATTTTGCTCACCAGTTCGAATGCCACGTTGACCCAATACATGATGATCCGCCGGAACGACAACACCATCTACATGGCCACCTACAACGCGGCGTTCTTCGGCGAACTACGTTGGATCGCACGGTTATACGACAATGTATTCACCAACCGCCCGCCGTGGTCTGATCTTAGCGGCACATCCTATTCCGTTGATGGCGATTCCTATGGTGATACCAATGGTTTTATCTATTCAAAATTTTACGGAAATCAACGCGCGATGGATTTGACGATTCGCGGCGAAACCGGGCCGGGCTTGGGATTGTTCATGGACTATGGAAACCGCGAGAGCAGTTCGGGCGGACCGTTCTATCGCGACATCCAGGATCAGACCAGCGAACTCTACAACTACATGTGGTCCGGTCACGCCCAGACCGAGGCGATTCGCGCCGGCGTGTTGAACGGGCCTTACGCAATCAAGTTCACTAATGGAACGAACCAGCCCGGTTTGACCCGGACGAATGCGTGGTCGGATTACGAGCCTTCAACACCATTCGTGCAGCCGCAAGCCCCGCTCGCGACCACGGATTATTCGTGGATTGAGAGCGAAGGGTTGGCGCCGTTGATCCAGGGCTGGGTTGGTGCCTCTGGTCGTGGAGTGGTAAAGGGTGTTGCGTATGGCATTTCAAACGCGTTTCAAACTGTTGTTGGTTTCGCCAACACGAACGCGCAATACTGGGCCATCGTGGGCACGAATGGCCTCTACGTTTCGCCACCGATGAAACCCGGCAGCTATTTGGCGACGCTTTACAAGGGCGAACTGGAAGTGGCCACGAACTCCGTGACGGTGCTCGCCGGGCAAACCAATACATTGAACATCGCTTCCGCGGAAGTGGTGCCCGCCTCCATATTCCGCATTGGCGAATGGGACGGGACGCCGAAAGGATTTATGAACGCGGACAAAATCACCTTGATGCATCCGGCGGACACGCGGATGGGTGATTGGTTTGCGGCTACGAATTTTGTGGTGGGCGTTGATCCCGTCAGCGCGTTTCCGATGGCGCAATTCCGCGACTTGGGCGCGCAACCACTCGCGATCAAATTCGTTCTAGCCGCGAACCAGATTCAAACGCTCCGGCTGCGTTACGGCATCACCGTTTCCTACAGCGGCGGTCGCCCTGCCCCGAACGTCAACGGCTTGTGGGGCGCGACGCCTTTCAATCCGCGCTACCTGGATAACCGCAGCCTCACGCATGGTTCCTGGCGGGGCTTCAACGACCTCTATACCTTCGATGTTCCGGCCAGCGCGTTGGTTGTGGGAACAAACACGCTCACGCTTGGAATCATCAGCGGTCAGGCGGGCTTGGGCGGATACCTCAGCCCGTCGTGCGCGTATGACGCGGTGGAGCTGTCCATTCCGAACAGTTCGCAGGCGCGACCGGATGCGCCAAGCAGCCTGACCCAAACCGTTGTGGGCGGTTCGCAAATGGACCTGACATGGCGTGACAACTCGACGAACGAAGTGAATTTCCTCGTCGAACGCTCAACCGTTGGCACGAATTACTCGCTCATCGCCGCCGTGCCGGCGGGCGTGACGAATTACACGGACAACGGACTTGTGGCCGCTGCGAACAATGTTTATCGCGTGCGCGCCTTCAACGCGGGTGGCTATTCCCGCTACAACGGCGAAGGCCCCCCGCCGCTGCCGTCGCTGGTGCATCGCTACAACTTCAACGAGACCAGCGGCACGGTTGCCGCCGACTCCATCGGTGGCGCGGCGTGGAACGGCACGTTGCCCAACGGCGGCACGTTCGGCGGTGGCAAGCTGGCGCTGGCTTCGGCGAGTTCACAATACGTCAATCTGCCCGCTAACATCTTGAGCAACTACACCGCCGTCACCATCGAGGCGTGGGCCACGTTCCCGAACACGATTCCGTGGAACACCATGCTCTTCGCCTTCGGCAACAAGAACGGCACGGCGGGCGAGCACTATATTTTCTGCGCGCCGCAGGGTGGCCGCATCGCCATCACCGGCGGCAATGGTGCCGCCGAGCAGAACGCCTACAGCGGAATTGATTTCAGCCTCCGCACGAATTTCCATCTCACGGCGGTGTTCAATCCGCCCGAGAACCGCCTCGAAATCTACACCAACGGCGTGCTGGCCGGATTCAACCCCGGCGTCACCACGCCCATGGGCGCGGTGAGCAACGTCTTCAGCTACATCGGACGTTCGCTTTACAGCGCCGACCCGTATTTCAATTTCACTCTCGACGAATTCCGCATCTACAACGGCGTGATGCAGCCGGAGGACGTCGCTGCCGCGCAAGCCGTCGGCCCGGATGTGCTACTCACCACGAATGTTTCCCTCAGCTCAGTGTCGAGCGGCGGAAACCTGACCATGACCTGGCCGGTGGCGGGTTCTGGCTTCGTGTTGGAATCCAGCCCCTCTTTGGGTAGTGGTGCGGTCTGGACGCCAGTTTCCATCATGTCATCCATCGTCGGCACGAACAATCAGATGACGATTACCCCAACGAATACCGCCACCATGTTCTTCCGATTGCACAGATAATTTTTACCAATGAAAAAAATCACAGGGCTCGTCCGCCAAACCATCCTTTCGGTGCTCCTTTTCATAATCGCATTGGCCGCCGGCTCGCCTGCGAGTGCGCAGCCACCCGTGCGGACGCTTGATATAAACCTGGCCCAACCGGGCAAGGCCATCAGCTCCGATCTCTTCGGCGTATTTTTCGAGGACATCAATTACTCGGCGGACGGCGGGCTTTACGCGGAATTGGTGCAGAACCGTTCGTTTGAATATCAGATCACCGAGCAGTTGTCGTGGAACGCGCTGACCGCTTGGGAACTCACGCAACGTGACGGCGGACGCGGCTCACTCGCCATCGCCACCGCCGTGCCGGTGCATCCGAATAACCCACATTACGTCGTCATTGAAGTGCAGCAGCCCGGCGGAGGCGTCGGCCTCGTCAACTTCGGCTTCGACGGCATCCCGGTTCAAGCGGGTGAGCAATATGATTTCTCCATGTTCGGACGGCAGTTGTTCACGGGCAATCACTGGGGCGGCAACGGCGTCCTCGCCAGCCCGGCGCGATTTGTGGTTCGACTCGAAACCAAGGAGGGAGCGGTGCTCGGGGAAACGACAGTAAATATTTCCGGCCGCGATTGGCAGCGCGTTGCCGCAACGATCACCGCGACCAATACGGATTCCGCCGCGCGGCTCGTGGTGTTGTCGCAGACGAAGGGCGGGGTGGCGTTGGACGAGATTTCCTTGTTCCCGCGCAAGACTTTTAAGAATCGCGCGAATGGTTTGCGACCCGATCTCGCGCAGGCCATCGCTGATCTCCAGCCGAAGTTCATGCGTTTTCCTGGCGGCTGCCTCGTGCATGGGCACGGCCTCGACAATCTGTATCGCTGGAAAGACAGCATCGGCCCGATTGAGCAACGACGCGGACAGGAAAATCTCTGGGGCTATCATCAATCCTTGGGCCTTGGCTATTTTGAATTTTTCCAATTCTGCGAGGACATCGGCGCAAAGCCATTGCCCGTCGTTCCGGCAGGCGTGTGTTGCCAGAACGCCGATAACCAAGGCGGCACCGGCCAGCGAGGATTGCCGCTCGAAGCGATGCCCGCCTACATTCAAGACGTGCTCGATTTGATCGAGTGGGCGAACGGGCCGACGAACTCCACGTGGGGCGCGAAGCGCGCGGCGGCGGGACATCCCGAATCGTTCCATCTGCAATACCTCGGCGTCGGCAACGAGGAGCACATCACGCCGGTGTTCGAGGAGCGTTTCAAAATGATTCACGACGTGCTGAAGGCGAAGCATCCCGAGATCACCGTCATCGGCACGGTCGGGCCGTTTCACAGCGGCGAGGATTATGACGCGGGCTGGAAATTCGCCAACGCGGAACGGATTGCCATGGTGGACGAACATTACTACGAAAGCCCGGAGTGGTTCCTGAACAATCTAAAACGCTACGACGCTTACGACCGGACGAAGTCCAAAGTCTATTTGGGCGAATATGCCGCGCATGAAGGTAACCGCGCCAACACGCTGCGCACGGCGTTGGCCGAGGCCGCCTACCTGACGTCGCTCGAATGCAACGGCGATGTCGTCCGTCTCGCATCTTATGCGCCGCTGCTCGCCAAAGAGAGACACACGCAGTGGCGGCCCGACATGATTTATTTCAACAACACCAGCCTCCAGCTCTCGGTGAATTATTTCGTGCAGCAGTTGTTTTCGCAAAATCAGGGCGATGTTTATCTGCCTGTGACGCTGCCAAACACGGCGACGAATCTCGCCGTCTCCTCCGTGCGCGACTCGAAGACCGGCGACGTCATCCTCAAGTTCGTGAATGTCGGAGCGGAAGTTCAGCCGTTGAAAATGAATTTGTCCGGCGCGAAGAAGCTCGCGATGCAGGTGGCCAGGACGGTTTTAACTGGCGAACTCATGGCAGTAAATGCCTTCGGCAAACCCGCCGCAGTGGTTCCGCAAACTTCCAGCCTCACGGTTGGCGAAAAGTTTGATTGCGAGTTGCCGGCGCATTCATTGACGGTGATCCGGATGGCAACGCGCTGACAAACTTGCAACCGGCGTTTGTCTTCCAATTCAAGGAAACCAACTGCTGGTATTAAGAAAGAACATCCAGATACCATTGCGATTCGGGCCGTTGATGGAGGACGTCACGTCCGCTGGAAAGGAGATGGACGAGGGCTCGATTAACGTATTTATGCCTGCCCGGTGCTGGGGATTGTATGACTTTGACTCAAGGCGACTGCGCGGATGGCTCGTCTCGCACCCATTGAATGGCGTGGAGCATGACTTCGGTTGAAGTTTTCAAACCGAGTTTTTCCTTGATGCGATGCCGGAAGGAATTGACGGTCGGAATGGTGACGTCTAATTCCTCGGCGATCACCCGCACGCCTTTGCCCTGGCCTAACATGCGGAATACTTCCAGTTCGCGATCGCTGAGGGATTCGATGGGTGATTTGCTCGGTTCAGCCTGACCGCGCATGAGCCGGCTGATCACGTTGCTGGCCATTTTTTCGCTCAGATGCATGTCGCCGCCGAGGACTTTGAAGATGGCCGCCTTCATGGTTTTTGCGGGCTCATGTTTCATCACATAGCCCATGGCGCCGGCGCGCAAGGCGCGTTCCGCATAAAGCGACTCGTCGTGCATGGAAACCACGAGCACGGGCAGATCTTCAAATTCGCCCTTGATGGCTTTGGTCAGGTCAATGCCGCTGCCGCCGCCGAGTGAAATGTCCACCAGGACGATATCCGGTTGCAATTGGCGGATGGCCGGCAACGCTTCGGCGGCATCCGCCGCATCACCGCAAACCGTCAAGCGGGGATCGCTCTCGATGAGTTGACGCAGTCCCTCGCGGAACATGGTGTGATCGTCCACAATGAAAACACGGCTGCTGGTGGTGGGCGGCGTTTCGCCCGCCTTGCCTGACGTTTTATCTGGAGAAGAGTGGCTGGCTGATGTCATGGATTCACTTTGGCGGGTTCATCTGGCGCGGTCGCATCGAACTCGCAGGCGACGAGCGTGCCGTGTTCGGGCGCGCTTTGCAAATCTAGAGTCGCCCCGATTACTTTCGCCCGGTAGCGCATGATGCGGATTCCCATTCCGGCGCTGCTGGTATCGGTGAGTTCGAAACCACAACCGTCATCCTGCACGCGTAACTTGAAGCGGTTGCCGGCCGGTTCGAGTGAAATGAGCACCTGGGTCGCTTTGCCATGACGCGCGGCGTTGAGGGTGGCTTCTTGGGCGATGTAATACAGGTGCAGAGCGGTTTCGTTGTTCACGCGGGCGGGCGGCTGCTGGCAGGAGAAGCGGCAATTGATTTTAAAACGGCTCGCCGCGGTGTCCGCCAGTTCTTCCAATGCAGAAACCAGCCCGTTCTCCTCCAGGCGCACGGGGAATAATCCGCGCGCCACGGCGCGGGCTTGCATGGTGGCTTCGTTGATGAGGCCGCCGATTTTCTCCGCGTCTGCCGATTCGGGTTCGCTCTTTTTTTGAAGTTTGTCCCCCAGAATGTCCACGAGGTAGGCGATGCCGGCCAATTGCTGGCAGACGCCGTCGTGCAAATCATGGCCGATGCGGCGTTGTTCCCGGTTGCTGACTTCCAACAGTTCGCGCTCCAGCCGGCGCCGGGCCGTGATATCCCGTCCCATGCCTTCCACTTCGCCGTCGCGGCGTTCCTGTTCGATCAGGCGCGAACTGATTTCCAACTTGATGCGTTGGCCCGTCGCATTGAGAAAATCCCATTCGGTGGCGGGGACATCTGCGCCGGTCACCACGTGTTTGAGCCATTGCCGGGCGTCGGCTTGCTGTTCAGCCGGCATAAAATCCAACAAGTTTTTCCCGACCACGCTGGCCCGCTCGCGCTGCAAGAGGCGTTCGCCGGCTTTGTTGATGGAGGTGATTTTTCCCGAGTGATCATGGGTGAACACCATGTCATTGGCATTTTCAAACAGATCCACATATCGCTCTTTTAGGTCGGCCTCGATGAGCAATTGTTGGCGGATGGTTTGGGTCTGTTCCTGGACACGCCGGCGCAAGACGACAATCCAAGTGAAAGCACCGATGGTGATGAAGACGAGCGCCCCGGCAATCCAAAGCATTTTTCGGAGCGTCCACCACGGAGGTGAACGCAGCACTGTTACATCTTGCGGACTGCGCAGCAGGACGCGGAAGGATTTTGCCCGCCAGGTTTCACCCGCCTGCCAGGCTCCGGGTTCGACCAGGCAAATGCCGGTGATGGCCAGCAGGCTGTCGTCTTCCAACCGGGCATACGCTTTCCCATCTTCCACCTGTTGATACGCGTGAAAA
>Ga0068856_100002473_pt1 | contig 19029 bp, 14 predicted proteins | sample KBSCornC62_FD_66595 | JGI IMG/M metagenome (GOLD analysis project Ga0068856, IMG submission 66595) | Corn rhizosphere microbial communities from Kellogg Biological Station, Michigan, USA - KBS Corn C6-2 | ecosystem: Host-associated > Plants > Roots > Rhizosphere > Soil ...
TTATGGCAGGTGACCGGTCGGAGCCGGGTGAAATTTGACGAAATGGTGAGGTTGGATCTGCGATATGCCGCCTCCTGGTCCCCATGGCTGGATGCCAAAATTCTGATGCGCACACCTTTGGCGGTAATCAAGGGCACGGGAGCCTGTTAGCGGCAGAGCTCACCATGTGTCGCAGTGTCCCCAATTGCAGATGCTTTGCAATTTTCCCATCAGCCTTCATCCAATGATCAGCCCAACTCGCGTAGGAAAGTATTCAATCCGGTGATGGCATGATGAAGTTTGGCGTGATTGGATTCGGATATTGGGGCCCAAATGTCGTGAGAAATCTCACGACTCTGGAGGGGACCCAACTCGTCGCAATAGCAGAGATTAGCCCGGCGGCGCGTTTGCGAGCAGAGAAGGCTTATCCCGCGATCAAAGTAACGGCCGATGCGTTCGAGCTGATCAGTTCGACTGAAATTGACAGCATTGCCGTTATTACTCCGGTATGGACCCACTACAACCTCGCAAAGGCGGCTCTTGAGAATGGGAAACACGTCTTTGTCGAGAAACCGTTCACCAGCAACTCCGCGCAGGCCGAGGAGCTGATAGAACTTGCCAGACGCAAACATCTGACGATCATGGTTGACCATACATTTCTATTTACTTCGGCCGTAGGCAAAATATCGCAACTTGTAGACGAGGACATACTAGGAAAGCTTTATTATTACGATTCGACACGCGTCAACCTGGGACTGTTTCAGCACGATATCAATGTCCTTTGGGACCTCGCTCCGCACGACCTTTCGATCATGGACCATCTGATCAAGACAAGTCCAGAGGCCGTCGTCGCAACCGGGCAGTCGCATCTGAATGGACACGAAGACGTCGCCTACATGACGATCTACTTTCCGGAGAAAGTCATTGCACATCTCAACGTCAACTGGCTGTCGCCCGTCAAAGTCAGGACAACTCTTATCGGCGGTGAGAAACGAATGGTTGTATGGAATGATCTCGAGGCCGATGAAAAGATAAAGGTGTACGACCGCGGCGTAGACGTCACAAATCGCGAGGGCGTCTATGAGTTATTGGTCAACTACCGCTCTGGCGACATGTGGTCTCCTCAACTGGAGCAGGCGGAGGCGCTTCGTAAGGAGCTCGCGTACTTTGTTGACTGTGTCTCTACAGGACAAAAGCCGCTCAACGATGGATGCGCCGGACTACGAGTTGTGAAGATGCTGGAGGCGGCAACCCAGTCGCTGAGCCAAAGAGGTTCGTTGGTCTACCTGTGAATAGCTATAACTGCATTTCAGACGACGTCAGGTTGGGCAAGGACGTCCGCCTTTCACAGTTTATCAACCTATATGGGTGCGATATTGGGGATGAAACCAAAATAGGCGCATTTGTCGAAATTCAAAAGAACGCCAGCATCGGGAACCGATGCAAAATTTCAAGTCACTCGTTTATCTGTGAAGGCGTGATCATAGAAGACAATGTCTTCGTCGGCCATGGCGTCGTGTTTATCAACGACACCTATCCACGAGCGACGACGACGGAAGGCACCCTGCAGACCGAGGCCGATTGGAAGGTCGAACCGACGGTTATAAAAGCGGGTGCGTCGATCGGCTCAGGGGCAACCATTCTGTCCAGTTTGACGATTGGCGAAAACGCCATCGTGGGAGCGGGAAGTGTGGTGAGCAAAGATGTCCCACCCAATGCAATCGTCGCCGGGAATCCCGCAAAATTTCTGCGCTTTATCGATGAGACCATCGAGGGCCAAAATGTACGTCGCTAATGGCACTTCAAAGTGTATTCCCTTTCTAGATTTGGTAACCCCGCATGTCGAACTGGAACAAGAGCTTACAGCAGTGTTTCGCCGCGCGCTATTAGCAGCGGACTTTATTGGCGGCTCCGTCGTAGAGGAGTTTGAAGCGTCATTCGCAGCCTTCTGCGAGACGAGGTATTCGGTTGCGGTAAGCAGCGGAACAGACGCATTGCGCTTTGCAATTATGGCTACTGGCGTTCGGCCTGGGGACGTGGTCCTAACCGTGCCAAATACGTTCATCGCTACGACGGAAGCCATATCGCAAGCCGGCGCGCTTCCCGAGTTTATCGATATCGACGAGCGAACCTACAACATGTCGGTTGAGAAGCTGGACCTATTTTTCAGGGAACAATGTAGCCGAGACTCGGAAGGGAAGATCGTGAGCCGGCGCAATGGCCGGCGAGTCACGGCAGTGATTCCGGTTCATCTCTATGGCCAGATGGCCGATATGGATTCGATTCTAAGAATGGCCGACGAGTACGGCCTCATTGTGATTGAGGATGCATGCCAGGCGCACGGGGCAGAATATTTCTCGAACAACCTAGGTCGATGGATGAAGGCTGGGTCCATGGGGCATGCGGCCGCATTCAGCTTCTACCCGGGAAAGAATTTGGGAGCGTGTGGCGAAGCCGGCGCGGTGACGACGAATGACGCTAATGTGGTCGCCAAGATCAAGATGTTTCGAGATCATGGTCAAGAGACGAAATACCAACACTATATTGAAGGATACAATGGTCGGCTAGACGCGATTCAGGCTGGCATTCTGCATGTAAAACTGCCACATTTGGCTGCATGGAACATCCAAAGGCGCGAAAGAGCCATTGAATACGATCGCCTGCTGTCGGCAAATGACCAAATACGTCTCCCATCAGAGCCTAAGTGGTCAAGGGCTGTGTTTCACCTCTACGTAGTTCGCACCTGGGACCGCGACGGTTTGATGAGACACTTGAAAGCGGCTGGTATCGGCGTAGGAATTCATTATCCAAATCCTCTGCATTTGCAGAAGGCGTATGCGTCTCTGAACTATGCTCGCGGAGCCTTTCCAGCGGCGGAGCAGGCAGCTGGAGAGATTATTTCGCTGCCTATGTTCCCGCAACTGACTCCAGCACAACAGAAGAAAGTTGCCGAAACGATTGACCGTTTCACGGCTTCGCTTCGATGTAAGGCCTCTGAAACAAAGTTGAGTACATTGACTGCGCCCAATCGATTGCGTGATGATCTTGGGTAGCCATTGAAAGGATAGGCAGATGGGATCGAGGGGAACAGACCTAAGTCGGCCTCAAGCGAGTCATGCGGTGGAGGTACGAATTAAAGGACGGTGGGTTAATACTCCTGGTATTAAAGTCAAAGATGACGTGCTTGTGGCGGCAGGGACGCGGCTAAAGATAGCGAAGATTCGCGGCGAGGCGATGAGAGAGAAGGAAATAGAAGACCCTGAGCTATATTTGACAGCGCTGCGAAACGGCGAAGGGCAGATATTAAAAGCCGATATTTTTAGTTTTAGCCAAAAACTGCCGGCCACTCGGCCGAAATACTCATACCCAATGGAATGGGAAAGCGTTGCAGCCATACCACTTGCCAACTTTAAGCAATGGTGGGAGGCATTGCCCCAGGAGACTCGTAAAAACGTAAGACGCTCCCAAAAGCGCGGGGTGCTAATACTCATAAAAGAGTTAGACCAAGAGGTAATCGAAGGTATTCGTGCCGTAAACTCTGACTGTCCAATCCGCCAAGGCGTAAGGAACGCCTACTATGGATTGACTGCGGAGGATACAAAACGGCGCTATGGAGAATTTAGCGGCAGATGTGATTTCCTCTGCGCCTACATTAATAACGAAATGATCGGATTCCTGCATCTGGTGTATCGGGATCATGTAGCGGCTATTTTGAATTTGACAACAAAGGTGAGCCAATTTGATAAAAGGCCGGCGAATGCGTTAATTGCCAAAGCAGTAGAAATCTGCGAAGCACGTGGGATTTCACATATTACTTACGGACTTTATAATTACGGAAACAAACGTCACGACTCACTGCTTGAATTCAAAATCCGCAATGGGTTCAAGGAGGTTCATGTTCCTAGGTATTTCGTGCCGTTATCGCCGTGGGGCAAATTGTGCATGAAGGCAAACTTTCATCGAGGTCTCATCGGCAATCTACCTCAGTCGATCATTTCAGTTGGGGTCCGTGCCAGGGTGCTGTGGTATAAGAAGTTTTATGCGCCGGTGTAGCTCAAATGCCAGAGCAGCCGAATTGTAATCGGCAGATGGAGCGTTGAAATCCTCCCGCCGGCTCCATTCCAACGAGGGTGAACAGTCATTTGTTCTTGATAGATACGTGGGTTGCCATTCGAAGTGATTTGGGTTCGGCTGTCTTCGAGGCGCCGAGTAGCTTCATCAAGGCCACCGAAGTTGAAAAGAATTGATGCCTGCCACCCCGTGTCTGCCCAGAGGCACTAGTCTCAAGCGGAGGGTTTTCTTTCCCCGATCCGGCTACGAACCTTCACAGTTGCAAACGTACGAATCCGCCAATGCCAACGCTCCCAAGTTATGTAATAGTTACGCCGGCTCGGAACGAGGCTGAGTTTATCGAACTCACGCTGCAGTCTGTCGTATCACAGAGCGTCCGGCCGTTAAGATGGGTGATCGTTAGCGACGGCTCTACCGACGGAACGGATGAGATTGTCGCGAGATACTCAGCGGAGCACCCGTGGATCAAACTGGTGCGTACGCCAGAGCGTGCAGGGCGGAACTTTGCCAGCAAGGTATTTGCATTTAACGCCGGATATGGGAGGCTGAAAGATCTCGACTACCAGGTGATTGTGAGCTTGGACGCTGACATTTCGTTCGATGGCGACTACTTTCAGTTTCTGATCATGAAATTGGCGGCGGACCCTTTGCTGGGTGTTACAGGAACACCATTTCAGGAACTGTCGGGCCGCAGTTACAACTACAGATTTGTCAGTATTGAGCATGTTTCGGGCGCTTGCCAGATCTTTCGCCGTGAATGCTTCGAAGCGATCGGAGGATATACTCCCGTAACGGGTGGTTCAATTGATCATATCGCTGTGATCAGTTCCCGCATGAAAGGCTGGAAGACACGTACGTATACCGAGAAAGTATGTATTCATCATCGGGAGATGGGTACCGCTCAGCAAAATGCACTTGGCGCGAAATTCAGGTATGGCATCAAAGACTACGCCATAGGTAACCATCCTGTGTGGGAGTTGTTTCGCGCCGGATATCAGATGGTCCAGCCGCCACTCTGCTTGGGCGGACTGGCGTTAGGAGCTGGATATATGTGGGCGATGCTGCGCCGATTTGATCGTCCAGTGCCCCAACAGTTGATTACTTTCAATAGGCAAGAACAGATGCGAAGGTTGATGAGGTTCTTTGGGTTGAGTGGAACCAGACCGAATCTAACTATGCCAAAAGCTTCAGACTCCGGGCAACCGACTAGAATTCTAGTGGCCACCTCGAAGAGTACTCCGGACCGAGGTATCCTTTCAGACATCGCCCAGAAAAAGAGCCGGGTAGCGGACGTTCCGGGCGACTTCGTTGGCTCGCTAATCGTAAATGCCGACGATTGGGGGCGGAATATAGAAACTACTGATCGGATACTTGAATGCATAACCGCAGGTACGGTGTCATCGACCAGCGCGATGGTATTCATGGAGGATTCAGAACGAGGAGCGAACCTAGCAAGAGGGCGGGCGGTCGACTGCGGGCTGCACCTAAACTTCACGACGCCATTCACTGCGCGGGGCTGTCCTCTGAGGCTGAGAGAGCACCAGGAACGGGTCGGCCACTATCTACGGCGGAACCGATTGGCGCAGACGGTGTATCACCCGGGACTCGCTTCGTCGTTCAAGTACGTCGCCGCTACACAGATTGATGAGTTCGAAAGGATCTTCGGCGGTGCGTCACGTCGCTTCGACGGCCATCACCACATGCACCTTTGCGCCAATGTGCTGTTCGGCAGACTGCTACCTGCTGGCACAATCGTACGAAAGAACTTTTCCTTCCGGCCGCACGAAAAGGGTAGGATCAACTGGCTATATCGGCAAGCTATCGACCGCGTGCTGGCGAAGCGGTACCGGATCACCGATTTTTTTTTCTCGCTGCCGCCTCTTGAGCCGCAGAGCCGAATTGACGAGATTTTCTCCCTCGCACGGCGGTCCTTTGTAGAGCTTGAGACGCATCCAGCGAATCCCGAGGAGTACAGGTTTCTAACCGGTGGCGAAATCCTGCGAAGAACAAGTGGGGTTCAGATCGCTCGAGAGTTTGCTCTCGCGCCGAAGGCGAAGGCCCTATATATGGAGAACCTCGTCGGGTGATTTGCCCATTATGAGCGGCTTATTCGAGTTTTGGGGCCGGAATCTACCTGAGAATCGGCCAACCTGGCATGATTCTGGGAGCGAGATTCCATTCAACGGCCATCTAGCCTATAAAACTATGTTCTTCCGCAGTCGTACATCGTCATACAGTGGCAGACTCCCTGCTCATGGCACGACCGGAAGGTCGAGACAAGCGGGACGCTTTTAAGGAAAGCCATGCCGGGGATTGTGGGACTGATTACAAAGAAACCGAGGCAGTGGGCCGAGCCACAGCTTTTGCGGATGGTCGCCGCTTTGCGGCATGAGCCCTTTTACAAGGTTGGTACGTGGATCGATGAATCACTCGGTGTGTACGCGGGCTGGGCCGTGATCGCTGGCTCCTTTGCTGACCACATGCCATTGCGTGATCCGAAACGGGATCTGACGTTGATCTTCTCCGGAGAAGAGTACGGGAAACGCGACTCGCCGGCGGAAGGCGGCGAGAGCCAAGCCACTTTTCTTTTGCATCTAGCCGCGAATGATGCACATTTCACGTCGCGCTTGAATGGGCTCTTTCACGGTTTGGTTGCGGACTCGATCTCTCGGTCTGTCAGCCTCTTCAATGACCGATTTGGGATGCATCGGCTGTGTTACCACGAATCGAATGAGGATTTCTATTTTGCTGCCGAAGCCAAAGCGATCCTAGCGGCGCGCCCCGACCTGCGTGTGCCGTCTCCTCGGGGTCTGGGGGAGTTTCTGGCCTGTAGCTGTGTGCTTGAGAATCGCACGATCTTCAAGGATATCGCTGTGATGCCGGCCGCTTCGCGCTGGACTTTCCGCAACGGGACGTTGAAACAAAAGGAGACCTACTTCGATCCAAAGGAGTGGGAAGAACAGACGCAGCTAGATAGCGAATCCTACTATCAACGATTGCGCGATTCGCTTGCAAAGAGCCTTCCGAAGTACTTTGAAGGACCACAGTGTACTGGGATCGCGTTGACCGGTGGAATGGATACGCGAGTGATTTTAGCGCAATACGGGCCAGCGGCCTGGTCATCGCCGACATACACCTTCGGAAGCATGTTCCGGGATTGCCGCGATGTGCAGCTTGCGCGAAAAGTGGCCGATGTCTGCCGTCAGACGCACCAGGCGATCATCGTGGGCAAAGAGTTCCTCAATGGATTTCCGCATTACGCCGAACGGACCACGTACCTGAGTGAAGGAGGCGTGGATGTATACCGGGCCTCCGATCTTTACGTAAGCGAGAAGGCTCGCCAGATTGCGCCAGCCAAGGTTGTGGGTACTTATGGCAGCGAGATTGTCCGCCACGCAGTGATGTTTAAGCCTATGCTGCCGGCCGAAGGACTTGTTCACGGCGACCTGATTTCGAACGTTCGCCAAGCTTATGACACCTATGCGACGATTCGGCGTGTCCACCCGGTAACATTCGCAGCGTTCCGGCAGTCTCCGTGGTATCACCACGGAGTCCTGGCGCTCGAGCAAACGCAGTTAACGGTACGGTCACCGTTCTTGGACAACGACTTTGTAGCCACGGTCTACCGCGCTCCCGCAAGGTTATCGCCTAGCGACGACGTCCGCCTGCGTCTGATCCGCGACGGCAGTCCCATGTTGGGCCGGATTCCGTCGGATCGAGGCGTGGGGGGCACGCTTGGTCCGTGGGCATCTCTTTTGAGCAGGGCCTACTTCGAATTCACCTTCAAGGCCGACTACGCCTGCGACTACGGAATGCCACAGTGGGCGGCACGGATGAACAACTGGCTCTCGCCGCTTCATCTCGAGCGGCCATTTCTCGGCCGCCACAAGTTTCTTCACTACCGAGTATGGTATCGCGATGAACTAGCGGGCTATGTGCAGCAGATTCTTCTGGATCCGCGCACTCTTTCGCGTCCATTCTTAGAGCGCCGGAATCTTGAAGCGATGGTAAAAGGGCACGTGCGAGGGACTCGTAACTCGACTACGGCAATCCATAAGATGTTGACACTCGAATTGCTTTTCCGGCAGTTCTTCGATGCAGAATCGAGCGATAGTTCCCAGATGGCGCTCGACACCGCGCAGGTCAGTTGATGCAGGTCGAACAGAAAATAAGGGGGGTCGATGCAGTTGCGCTCCGTGTGCAGCTTGTTCCAGAACCGCTGCGGACCCAAGACCCCCCCCCGAAAGGCACGCCGCAACTGGAGGTTGGATTGCTGACCGGCGGACAGGATCGGCATTACGCTGTCGGGCTTGTAACCGCCCTGATGGAGGAGAATATAGCTCTAGATGTTATCGGCGGCGACGAGATCGACGGGCCTGAGTTCCAAGAAAATCCCCGAGCGCGGTTTTGCAATCTGCACGGCGGCCACCACAGTGCCAATCTGACCCGGAGGATCAGTAGGATTCTCGGGTTCTACGCCCGGCTATTTCGATATATCGTAACTGCCAAGCCGCAAATATTGCATATCCTTTGGAATAACAAGCTGGAGGTTCTGGATAGAACGCTGCTTATGTTGTTCTATAAGTTAGCAAGGAAACGAGTTGTCCTTACGGCTCACAACGTTAATGCGGGACGACGTGATAAAAAAGACTCCCGCCTGAACCGAATCACGCTGAAATTGCAGTACAGGCTTACGGATCACATTTTCGTCCACACTAACAAGATGAAAGAGGAACTCGTCGCCAAGTTCGATGTGGGAGCCGAAAAGGTCACCGTCATTCCTTATGGCATCAACAACGCTGCACCCTCTACCTGTCTTACAGCACAGGATGCGCGACGAAAGCTCGGATTGCACAGTAACGAAAAAGCTATTCTGTACTTCGGTGCTATCAAGCCGTACAAGGGGCTTGAGTATTTGGTGACGGCGTTTCACAATATTGCGGCACGGGGAGAATACCGGCTGATCATCGCAGGCGAGCGCAAGAAGGGATGCGAAGAGTATTGGCGAGCGATCGAGCAAGCGATTGAACGCGATCCAAGCAGGAACAAGGTGTTGCAGAAGATCGAGTTTATTCCAGATGCCGAGATAGAGACCTACTTCAAGGCTGCAGATGTCGCTGTTTTGCCTTATACGGACATCTTCCAGAGTGGAATCCTTTTCCTCGCATATACGTTCGGCCTGCCGGTAATCGCGGCTGACGTAGGGTCTTTTTCGGAAGATATCATTGAAGGTAGAACAGGCTTTGTCTGCAGACCCCGAGATGCAGACGATCTAGCCTCAGTTGTTCTGCAATACTTTGACACGGATTTGTACAGAGAGCTGGAGAATCGGCGCCAGGGGATACGTGACTACATTCTCTCGAAACACTCCTGGGATCTAGTGGCAAGCCGCACGCGAAATGTATATCTGGCATTGCTCGAGGAAGAGGCGTGAACTTCATCCGCGTAAGATCTAAGTAGTTGTGCGAGACTGTGGCGAGAGAGATGTGAGCCGCAGTGCGGCTCCGTTCTTCAATAGGACGAAATCACCGCACTTGTTATTGGCATAAGTTCAGTTCGGACATCGCACATTCCACGGCGCCAGTAACGGCCCCCCTTTTCCACGCTCTTCAATCCGATCTGCAGCTAATCTTTTAATTCTAGGCGAAAGATCGTAAGAGTTAGTAAACCAAGAAAAGAAAAAATTATGGGGTTGACCAGGAATACTTTGGCCCTATGCACGAGGTTGGTATAGACGCATGTTATCCGGCAGGACAGCACTTCCTGCATATTAATTCGCGACGCTAAATCACGCCAAATGTCCTCTTATAGCACAGCCCTTGACTATCGACCGTCAGCGAGCGTGGCGGTCCCACAGCGCATCGCTGCGCTAGACTTTACGAAGGGCACTTTAGTCCTGATCATGGTTCTGTACCACTGGATCAACTATTTCATTGGACCGCAGTGGGGTTTTTACCGATACCTGCGGTTTTTGACTCCGTCTTTCATTTTTATCACCGGCTTCACAATTTCTAACGTCTACCTGTCGAAATACGGCGTTGCAGACCCAAGGCTTCTAAAGAGACTAGTCACGAGGGGTCTGAAACTTAGCTTGATATTCATTGCTCTCAACGTGGCTCGGGATTATATTCTCCCTCTGTTAGCCGCCGGCGCCGTGGCCACTGACTCGCTGGATGTCCGTGGCATCCAGGCCACATTTGTAACGGGGAACTTTACAAGCAAGGTTGTCGCATTCTACATATTGGTGCCGATTGCGTACTTACTCATACTGTCCGGGATTCTTATGGTTCCTCAAAGGGTATGCAGATACACATTTCATTATGTTTGTGCCCTTCTGTTCGCACTGATAGCGCTCCTTGCTTGGAATGGCGCGAGAAACCAAATCCTGGAGATCCTTGCGATCGGAATGCTAGGTACCCTCGCAGGCTTTACCCGGATCGATATTATTAACACAATGATTCGGCACCGCTACTTGCTCGCATGTGGATACGCCGTTTATACATTGGCGATTGCGATATGGAATGTTCCATACGTGCTGGAAATTGCAGGGACTTGTTTGAGTGTAACGATCATCTACTTAGTCGGTACTATAAACGTCCAACCGCGAAAAGTTTCGGATAGGATCATTTTACTCGGAAGGTATTCGCTGTTTGGCTATATCTCACAGATCGCGATCCTACAAGTTCTCGAAGTTGGCCTCCGACATATCAGCCCGAGAGGTATTGCACTATTTATTTCCTTTTCTGCAGCGTTCGCACTTACACTGTTGAGCGTAGAGGTGGTCGACCATGCCAGAATGCGAGCCCGTTGTATAGACAGGGTCTACAGGGTGGTTTTCAATTGACAATCAGCAGATACAATACACGCGGCAAGGGTTGCGCATTCCAAGACGCGGCACATTTAGACCCTTGGGCAATTGGCTTGGCGCGGGAGTCGCACTGTTCTCGAAGGAGCCCAAGGTGAACGGGCAAGTTGCATTTCTGTTGTGCACTGTTGCAGTAGGTGTCCTGTTTTATCTAGACCGGGACAGCTCTGTCAGCAGTTCTAAGGCACTGTGGGTGCCGGTTGTCTGGATATGGCTTGCTTGTTCAAGAGATGTCTCCTCCTGGTTTGGAATAACCTCGCATCACGGTCTTCAGGGCACTCTCGATGGAAATCCTCTGGACGCCGCTGTAATTGGCTCGATTCAGGCAATCGGAACTCTTGTTCTCCTTAGCCGAAAGAGGAAGACTGGCGCGTATCTTGCCGTGATAAATCCCATAGTTATCTACTTGATCTATTGCTTGATTAGTGTAAGTTGGGCCTCCTACCAAGTGCCGGCGCTCAAGCGCTGGACGAAGGATGTAGGAGATGTGAGCATGGTGCTCATTGTGGCCATGGAACTTCATCCATTAGAGGCGCTTCAACGGGTTTACTCCAGGGCCGCGTTTGTTTTATTCCCGTTTTCACTTACTTTGATTCGTTACTCGACGTTGGGTCGGGCGTGGAATGCTGATGGAAGGCTGTCAATCGTTGGAGTAACAGAGAATAAGAACTCGCTTGGTCTCATCGCCTTCGTGATTTCGCTGGGAGTATTATGGAGTCTCCGGCGGCTACTCCTGAATAAATGCGCCCCCAATCGGGGTCGACGGATGCTGGCCCAAGGTATAGTGTTTGCGTGTGGACTGTATCTATTGACCATCGCCGACTCGTCAACCTCCAAAGCGTGTTTTCTTCTCGGAGCCTTTCTGATGCTCCTGACCTATCGGCGCGCTTTCCGACGCCGCCCTTCTCGAGTGCACGTGCTCTGCTTGGCCATAATCCTTGTGGGCGGGGGCGCTCTACTTTCCGGTGATATGGCTGCGAATGCTTTGGGCAGAGACTCAAACTTGTCGGGTCGAACGCTTATGTGGGCTGCGATGTTTCCCGCGGTGTCAAATCCAATGATCGGCGTCGGTTTCGATAGTTTCTGGACCAGCCCCAACGCACAGATGTTTCATCACAGTCTTGACCTTTTACATTGGTACCATCCTGAACAAATTAATGAAGCACACAATGGCTATATAGAGGTTTATTTAAACCTGGGGTGGATTGGGGTGTGTTTGATAGCCCTTATCCTGGGGAACGGTTACTGGCGGGCATGCAAGGCGTTTCGACGCGATCCACAATTCGGGGGCTTGATGCTTGCGTATATCGTTACAGGTGCGATTTACAGCATAACGGAAGCTGGATTCCGGACACTGAATCCGATGTGGATTTTTATATTGCTCACTGTAGTTAGCGTGAGTGGCGCTAATACTCAGCTGCTCGGGCTGGAAAGAACGAAGCGCTTTCGCATACGCAAGGCCGTCGGCCGTCGTCGCTCGATGTCGGGAATGCCCGAGCCTGATGGGGAGATGGTTCCGCCGCCGCATCCTGCGGAGGCATTAGGGAAAATTCAATTGGGCGAACCCTGGGTGAACCGTGAGGGCATGGGCGGGTAGCGACGGAAGCCGTTTGCGTGACAGGGGCCGCACATGCGTATGAACACACGGAGGGTGAGAGCGAATGAACATTATCCACGGGCTCGTTCAGCGCCGTCTTTTGCCTAAGTGGGCGCAGCGGGTCACGTGGAACCGCGAATACGCCTTGGGACGGTGGGATTCAAGGACCCTCCACACTCCAAGCGATCCAATTTATGAACTTCTCGCAAAGTATTGCGCCGGCCGGGAAATCTGTGATATCGGGTCGGGCCATGGCAATACGATCAGTGAAATGCCGCCTGTCTATAAGGCTTACACCGGAGTCGACATTTCGGATGTAGCTCTGAGCATCGCAGCCAAACGAGCTTCTGAAGCGGGACGTGACCGGGTTACCTTTGTCCAAGGGTTTATGCATACCTTTACGCCTGACAAGAAACCGGACGTATTCTTGTTTCGCGAATCGCTGCAGTACGTTTCCCGACGCCAAACCAACGTAGCAGCTAAGATCGCTCAATTTCTGCGACGATATGCCTCAATGCTGGCGTCAGGCGGCATAATGATCTGCCGTCTCGCCACCACCACACCGCGTGGGAAGGAAACTGCGGCGCAGGTCGAGGCCGTGGTCCGGCAAAGTTTCACGGTGATTGAATGCCGACGTACTCAAGAACCGCCGTCTCTTATGCTAGTATTCCGGCCATCTCGCCAAGGACCAAGTTTCGATGTTGTTGCTGGCGGCACGAAGCAGTCAACAAAGATTTCGGAGGATTTGTGAGGCGGTTACGTGTTTTATTATTAGGGCCGGACTGCAATCCGGAGACGGTCAGCATTCCTCTTGTTACGTATTGTCATGCGGCAGCCCTCGCTGAACTTCACGAAGTTACCTTGGTCGTACGGTCATCTCGTGAGAGGATCATCCGTCGCGCGAACGCGCCGTTTCGTGCCATCGAGGCGGTCAGGACTCCATTACTCGACCGCATATTTGACTGGGGTTTTCGGAGAATATTTAAATCCAATTACGACAGTCAGACATTAACCGCGTTCAGGTACCCGTTTTCTATTGGGTTTGAATGGGCGGCTTGGCGGCAGTTGCGGCACCGCATTTTTGCGGGCGAGTTCGATGTCGTTTTGCGCCTCGTACCGATGTCACCGGTGTTGCCGAGTCCTTTTGCTTTTTTTCTGCGCAAGGGCCCCATCCCCTTTGTGATCGGGCCTCTCAATGGTGGATTACCGTGGCCTCCCGGTTTTCGCCAACTCGATAGCCAAAGGCAATGGATATCTGGCATGAGGGATATATACCGGTTTGCGCCTTTTGCCCGGTCTACCTATCGCAATGCGGCGGCGATCATCGCGGCTTCATCGCAAACGTGCGCCGAGTTTGCTGCATATAGCGACAAATTGTTTTGTGTTCCGGAGCCCGGGATAAGTCGCAGTCTCTGTTCCCGAGACTCGCGCAGCGTGCAGCCCAGCGACAAACTCGAGTTCCTTTTCGTTGGTGGTTTGGTTCCCCGGAAGGCTTGCGATCTTGCTTTGCGGGGAGCTGCTTCCGTGTTGCGAAGCGGGTTGGCGAGGTTCACCGTGGTCGGGGATGGCCCAGACCGGAACAGCCTTGAGCAACTCACAAAATCCCTTGGGCTCGAAAAGGCTGTTTCCTTCTGTGGCTGGCTCAGCCACGCGGAAGTCCTCGACCGAATGCGGTCCGCGGATGTATTTCTCTTTCCAACCCTTCGCGACAACGGTGCAGGGGTGGTGTTCGAAGCTCTCGCGACTGGCGCGGTACCGGTGGTCGTGGACTTCGGTGGGCCCGGCGATATTGTGAATCCGGAGGTAGGGTACAAAGTGCCTCTTACCAATGAAAGCGATATGATCTCGCAGATTGAGAAGATATTGGCGGAGCTCGCGGACAATCGGGGCCTCCTAAATCGCTTGCGACAGCAAGGTATGGCATACGCTCTGGAGACCCTGACTTGGGAAGCGAAGGCAAAGAGCACTACGCGAGTCCTGAATTGGGTGGTAGGCAGGGCTCCGAGACCCGATCTCCCGTCGCCGAAAGCAATGAGAACGGAAAATGCGCGTCTGGTTCTACCTAAGGAGGCGCATTGAGGCGCTTATTCCGAGGGCGGGCGTCTGGAAACTTCGACCGTGCAGCTAGCGGGATTGGTCTGCCAGGACGCAATTGCATGCTGGATCTGAGGTCGCGTCTGAAGTCATCCGTCATTCGGGACGTGTACTGGATCGTTAGGGACCCCGAGAGGCTTGAGCTTCGAAAGAGAGAGGTCCAGTTTTATGAGAGCGTACTTGGAGGATTTGAAAAAGGCTTCATTATATTCGACATCGGCGCGAATGACGGGGCCAAAGCGGATGTGTTTCTGAGGCTGGGGGCGCAGGTCGTCGCCGTGGAGCCCGACGACACCTGCTGCAGAAACCTAGAGGCGCGATTTGCTAAATTTCGCCTCCATCCGCGGCCGGTAACAATTGTCGCTGGCGCGGTCAGTAGCAGTATCGGGGCTGCGGAGATATTGATTGACGGTCCAGGTTCAGCGGTCAATACGATGAATACGAAGTGGGCCGAGCTGTTAAGGCAAAACAGGGATAACTTTGAATGGCAGCACTGCGGACTAGAGTTCAAGGAAACCAAGTCTGTCAAGACCACTACAATCGACGCACTTATCGCCCAGCACGGCGTGCCATTTTTCGTAAAGATTGACGTCGAAGGCCATGAACTCAGCACCCTTCGCGGGTTGCATCAACCTGTCCCTTATCTGTCGTTCGAAGCCAATCTACCCGAGTTTAGGTCCGAGGGACTGCAATGCGTACAAGTACTATCGGAATTGGCGAAGGCTGGGCGATTCAACTATGCCTCAGAAGTTGATCAGGGCCTGAAGCTTAGGAACTGGGTGCCAGCAGAGAAGTTTTCTGTTGTGCTTGAGCAATGCAATGAGCGGAGTATTGAGGTTTTTTGGAAGAGCCACGCCAGCTCAACTTGTCAGGAGATTTGCAGTTCACCGCACAACTAGGAATTGAAAGCAGTCGCCGTATCATTAGTAAGTAGGTGAACTTGATGTCTCCCAAAGTCTAGGGAAATTATGAATATCACTATCCGAAGAATGCTGACCGCGAACAGTTTGTCGAACCGACTCTACTGCGCGGCGAGGGAAACGTACCATAGCCATCGGATGGCGAGACGTGCCGGGCGATATTTCATCAACGCCGACGAATTCAAGGACGCCCTGGGCGCACGCGGGGTCTTGGCACCGCTCGATCTCCGCACGGTGGATGGCCTTACGATCACAATACGACAGAATTATAGCGATGCGATGACCGTCGCTGAAATCTATCTCGATCATTGTTACGCTCACGGTCTGACCCTCCCCTCCAATCCGGTGGTTATAGACATTGGCGGTTTTATCGGTGACTTTTCCTTATACGCTGTCAAGTACCTCAACGCGCGCAGAGTGATCGTTTGCGAGCCCTCGCCGCGGAATTGGGCACTGCTCCTCAAGAACATCGCCAACAATGGATACGAAAATCTGATTGAGCCGGTGAACAAGGCGGTCACCGCGGACGGCAGGAATACAATGATGAACATCGATGCTCCTGACAAGTGCCAGAGTATGGTCTCCGCATACGATCAAGGTGGGCAGAAACTAACCACTGTTCCCGGAGTCTCTTTGGGAGAACTCCTTCGAGATCACGCTCCCGAGACGGTCGACCTCCTCAAAATCGACTGTGAGGGAGGAGAATTCGCAATTCTTGAAAGCATTCAGTCTGATGAGTTTAGTAGGATCCGGAATATCGTGTTTGAGTATCACCAGATCGAGGGAGTCTGGGCTAAGCTGGAGAGCGTCAAGCAACGGCTGCGCCACGAAGGATATGCTTTGCAGATGCATGGGGGGCTCGTGGTGGCTTCCAGAACCTGAGGCCCGTCGGCCTGGCTGTGAGAAAAAATCCACACTTAGACAAATGCTCTGATGTTTGGCGCCAAGTTAGTAATGCGCTATTCGCATCATCACCGCGCCGTCACCGTGAGCCCCGTCGGGCTCGCCGGCGTAGTCAATGCGGCGGCCGATGGGTAGCATGCGGTTCCATCAAAGGCAAGTGGGTTTCCACTGCCGTCAGGCGCCCCGGCCATATAGCTCAGGTAACAGTCTTGTGCCGGAATAGAGACTGCGTGAGAAGCCCATGCGCTCGTTAGTGTCCCGCTCGTGCATTGGCTTGAGGATGTCGCCTGCACTCCGGAATACGTCCCGCTACACGTTCCGAGGTTCCCCGTCGTCACATCTGGTCCGATCGGAGGCCATGCCTTCCCGGTTGGCCACCAAGGAGGCGTCGAACTGTAGTACAGAGAAGAAGGGAGCGTATGCGCCAACGTGCCAAAATATCCGCTTGTGAAATTGCCGTTGACGTACATCACGGCAGTCGGAGAAGCCTCAGTCGAATTCCACTGCGTTGCGCCGGTGACGGTATCCCAGTTTCCCCAACGCATCAGCGTCGTTTTGGTAAGTGGGTCACAGAGCGTGCTTGTGCCCGGGTTGAGAGAGCAGGCATCACCCGTCCCGCCGCCCCCTAGGTCATAGATCGAGACATACTCAGAGCTCGCGCCCGAGAAGGCGGTGGTCGAAGTAGCGTAAGCCTGATATTGCATATGGTACGAGGGCTGCCCTAGAACATTGCCCACCACGTTGTAGGCCCTATTTAGTGCTCGCAGGATGAGAGGAACTGAAGTGTTGGGTTTGCCGGGTTGCAGGCCGGTCAAAAAATTGCGAAATAACGTTGTCTGATCGCTTGGTCCAGACGCATTGTCCGAAGCTATCCCGTAGGCGTTATTGCCTTCGAACAAGTTCATGACGTTTCCTGCAGCGTGGCCTGCATACATCGGCCATGTGTAAGTAGGCTGGAAAACTGTGCTCACACCGAAGTTATAACCGAAAACTGAGCCAGTAACGCCGCCGTTATAAACCACCGGTGTCGTTACTTGTTGAAAGATATTGTTCTCAATCAGAAGATTGCTGCTTGTGCTTCCCTCAATTGTGTAGCTTGTAGCTCCTGTTATCGTGGTCCCGTAGAAATAGCTGTCGCGAACCACATCATTGGCGCTCTGATAGAACCAGACATGATTGCGCGCCCCCTCCAGCAGGCGAACATTTTTCACCCAACACTGATAGCAGGCGAACATGCCGACGACGCCACCCCCCGACGGAGTCGGGATATTCGTCGCATCGAGCGTCATGTTTTCCACGCCCTCCAGTTGCACGAATCCCGGCCACCATGCCCCCGGATTCTGTCCAGCGCGGATATTAGTCATTTGTACGCCCGGAGAAATGTTCACGGTATAAGAGCCGCCGCTAAGAGAGGTCACGGCCGTCACATAGACAACCTGCTGGTTGCTGTAGAGATTGCCGCCGATAACACGACCGTTGGCGTTTCTCCCACCCTCGTAGGTACAGTTCGATGTGTTCCCATCGCAGATATAGACACCACCCGTATCGCTCGTATCGTTCGCCTGGTCGAGAATCAGCGTTTGATTCACGGGAGGAGCTCCGCCGCAATTACTCAGGGTTATAGAGGTTGTTCCCTGAGCATACCCAGCACTCCATGTGCATTGGCGTGTTCCGGTAGGCGGCAAAACGCTAGCGTCACCGCTATATGTCCAGTTCGGAGCCAGCATACACACGCCGTGACCGATTCCACCGCAACTCGAGTAGGCGGTCAGAAGGATAGTGGTGGTGTTTGGGCTTGCGCCGCGCAGGACGACCTTTCCCTGTGACATATTGATGCCTGCGACGTAGTATGTCCCGGCGGGCAGATTGACTACATTGTGCGCGGCATCGCAGGAGGCAATGGCGTTTTGTATTGCGGTGGTGTTGGCAGCAGCATTGCCCGATCCAGCCGTCAATGTGGGCTGAACCGCGCAGTTGGTGCTGTAGGCCGGGATTCTGAACCCTGCCCCGCTCCAATCGGCAGCCCTGGAATGGTCCAGAAATGCAGACCAGTTCTGCGCGTGGCCGCTAAGACTCAAAAACGCCAATAAAAACAGCAGTCGGTAATTCATTGATTATTTTCTCCTGCGCAAGCGATCCAGGCAGTATAACCGTATATACGGCCAAATCCCCAGCGGCTCTAGGCCGCAACGACGCAGGCCTCTGGACCAACTAAGGCAAACAACACGCAGCACTAAGCTGCCCGAAGGCATCTATGTGGCGGCTCTTCGTAGTGGTGGCGTCTGTTTCTCCTTCAGATCAGCTTAGCAGAATGATCAATTCAGGCACTCCCGCTAAAGTGCTAGCCAAAAATCATCCGAGCTATGAGTGTTTCGCTTTATCCAATAGCCTTATGCTGGCAAACTTCCTATCTAAGTGCGGCCCAATCGGGAGCTTGTCAAGAAAGACCCATGCAAAACACTGACCATCACGTTCCCATTCTTGATGCCGTTCGGGGTCTTGCTATCCTGCTGGTTCTTTTGATCCACATTGGCGGAAGTATGCCTGCCCCGATAGGTATCACCTGGAAAGTTATTAGCGCTTGTGCAAGATCATGCTGG
>Ga0068856_100002476_pt1 | contig 19006 bp, 15 predicted proteins | sample KBSCornC62_FD_66595 | JGI IMG/M metagenome (GOLD analysis project Ga0068856, IMG submission 66595) | Corn rhizosphere microbial communities from Kellogg Biological Station, Michigan, USA - KBS Corn C6-2 | ecosystem: Host-associated > Plants > Roots > Rhizosphere > Soil ...
CGGTCGGCTCGACTCCCGACGAGCTCGCTGCGTGGCAGCGAGCCGAGATCGCGAAGTGGGCGAAGGTCGTCAAGGACTCGGGCGCGAAGCCCGAGTGAGCACCGCGCGCGGCGCATGGCCGCGCGCGATGCGATCCGGCGTCACTGGTTGAGCAGGATCGCCGCGATCAGGCCGGTCGCGATCGCCGCAAGGACGTAGTCGCCGCCAGGCGACTGCACCCAGTGGTAGCCGCTCGGCGGCGCGTACAGGTGATGCGCGCGCCAGTCGTCGACGACGTAGTTGCGGCCGTTGTATTGGTGCGGCAGGTAGCTGCCACGGTACCAATCGTGCGAAGGGCCGGCGCCGCGGCCGCGCCAGTCGTTGCCGAAGTGGTCACCCGGCATGTAGCGGCGCTGGTCCTGGTCCCAGCGCTGGTAGTAGCGCGGGTCGTAGCGGTTGTCCTGGCGCGGATCGCGGTGGTAGTAGCGGTCGTTGCGCTGCTGGTCGTTGTGCAGCTGCTGCTGGCGAACCTCGGTGCGCGAGCGCGGCCGGCTGGGGTCATCCGGCGCCCAATAGCCGTGCTCACGCGCGTCCTGCTGGCGTTGTTGGCGCTCCTGGGCGGCCTCGGCTTGCGCGTATGCGGCGACGTTGCCGAGCAAGAGCGTGCCCGCGGCGAACGCAGTGACGATGGGTCGAATCTTCATGGTGTGCTCCTGGAAGCCATCGATCCGCATCGTGGCCCATCGGGCCGGCGCTGGCTGTAGGAGAAGCCGCCCGCGGCGCGTCGGGCAGACCCGGTGCGACCGCTCATCGCGGCGGCGGCTGCGACGCCGCCGGGAGACCCGCCAGTGGCGGCCCGCTGAACTCGGTCTCGATGAAGAGCTCGACGACGTCGCCGACGCCCATCTGCGACCCGGGCGCCGGGATTCCGAGCGAGATGCCGAAGTCGGAGCGCTTCAGTCGCGACTGCGCCGAAAAGCCGATCCTCGCCTGCGGATCCATCGGGTGCCCTGCGTAGCCGCCGTTGAAGGTGGCGAGGATCTCGACCGGTTTCGTCGTGCCGTGCAGCGTGAGGTCGCCGCGCACGCGCAGCCTCCGGGCGCCGAGCGAGCTGACGCGGCTCGAGCGGAACTTCATCTCGGGGTAACGCTCGGCGTCGAGCCAGTCGGCGCCCTGGAGCATCGCGAGGAACCCCGACGGCGGGTTGTCGGATTCGATCGAGCGCGGGTCGACCGTGACGTCGAGGCGCGCTGTCGTCGGCCGCGTCGGATCGAAGAAGAGCTTGGCGTCGAAGCGCGCGAAGCGCCCGGTGAAGCTCGAGAAGCCGAGGTGATTGACTTTGAAGACGAGGCTCGAGTGCGCCTTGTCGAGCGTGTAGTCGCCGGCCGGAACGCGCAGCGGCGAGGGCGGCAGCGGATCGGCGGCGCTCGCGTTGCCGGCGAACGCGGCGGCCGCTCCGATGGTGGCGATCCGCGCGAGCGCGCGCAGGGTCGACAGGGTCGAGTCGATCGTCATGTGGTCCTCGTGAACGCGGCCGCTATGATGCCTGCCCCCATGTCGCGCACGCGAGCGTCGATGGCGCCCACACCGCTCGCCCGCTACCGCCAGAAGCGCAACTTCGCCGTCACGTCCGAGCCCGCGGGCGACGGCGCGCGGCCGGCGCCGAGCGAGCGGCTCTCGTTCGTCGTCCAGAAGCACTGGGCGAGCCGGCTGCACTACGACTTCCGCCTCGAGCTCGACGGCGTGCTGCTCAGCTGGGCGGTGCCGAAAGGGCCGTCGTTCGATCCGTCGAAGATGCAGATGGCGATCCACGTCGAGGACCATCCACTCGATTACGGTTCGTTCGAGGGGACGATCCCGCCGCGCCAGTACGGCGCCGGCACCGTGATCGTCTGGGACCGCGGCACGTGGCAGCCCGAGGGCGACCCGCGCGACGGCATGGCGAACGGCAAGCTGCTGTTTCGCCTGCATGGCGAGAAGCTCGCCGGCCTGTGGGAGCTCGTGCGCATCACGAAGCCCGGCGACCGCCAGGACCGCTGGATGCTGTTCAAGAAGAAGGACGCGTGGGCGAGGCCGGTCGCCGAGTACGACGTCATCAGCGCGCTCCCCGACAGCGTCATCGCGCATCCGCTCGGTCTCGTCGAGGAGCGCGAGCCGCGCGGCGCCGCGGCTGGAACCACGACGACGGCGGCGGCGAGCGACGCCGACCTCGCCGCCGCGGTGCGCGCGCCGCTGCCCGCCAAGCTCGAGCCGCAGCTCGCGACACTCGTCGCGACTGCGCCTGCGGGCGACTGGATCGTCGAGACCAAGCTCGACGGCTATCGCCTGACGACGCGGGTCGAGCGCGGCAAGGCGAAACTGATCACGCGCGGCGGCCACGACTGGACCTCGAAGCTGAAGCCGCTCGCGGCGGCGATCGAGGCGCTCGCGATCGATTCGGCGTGGATCGACGGCGAGATCGTCGTCATCGGCGAGCGCGGCGTTCCCGACTTCAACGCGCTGCAGAACGCGATCGACAACGCGAAGAGCGAGGGCATCGCGTACTTCGTCTTCGACCTGCCGTTCCACGCCGGTCTCGATCTGCGCAAGGTGCCGCTGCGGTCGCGCCGCGCGCTGCTCGCGTCGCTGCTCGCGAGCAAGCAGAGCGACCGCGTCCGCCTCAGCCAGGCGTTCCCCGCGACGCCCGCGCAGATGCTCGAGGCGGCCAAGCAGATGCAGCTCGAAGGGATCATCGTCAAGCGGCCCGACGCGCCGTACGTCTCGCAGCGCAGCGACACCTGGCTGAAGATCAAGTGCACGTTGCGCCAGGAGTTCGTCGTCTGCGGCTTCAGCGACCGCAGCGGCGCGCGCGGCGAGGTCGGCAGCCTCTTCCTCGGCACCTACGAGCATGGCGCCCTCACGTATGCCGGCAACGTCGGCACCGGCTGGGATGCGCGCACAGCGCGCGACCTCCACGCGCGCCTCGTCGCGCTCGAGACCGGCGTGCCGACGCTCGACGCCGCAGAGGTCGCGCCCGGACGCTGGTCGCGACGATCAGCGGGTGGCGAGCGCTGGGTGCGGCCCGAGCTCGTCGTCGAGGCGACGTTTCGCGAGTGGACTCCCGACGGTCACGTCCGCCATGCGGTCTTCGTCGGGTTGCGGCCGGACAAGCCGGCGCGCGAGGTGACGCGCGAGATCGCGGCAGCGGTCGCGCCTGCTGGCGTCGCGCCGCCAGCCTCGCCCTCGGCACCGGCGTCGAGCATCAAGGTCACGAATCCCGACCGCGTCATCGATCCTGCGAGCGGGATCACGAAGGTGACGCTCGTGCGCTACTACGAAAGCGTCGCCGAGCGCATCCTGCCGCACCTGCGCGGCCGACCGATCTCGCTCGTCCGCGCTCCCGACGGCATCGCCGGCACGCTTTTCTTCCAGAAGCATCCCGAGACCCGCATCCCCGGCGTGCGCGAGCTCCAGCTCTGGCCCGGCGAGCCGCCGTGGCTCGGCGTCGACACTCCCGATGCGCTCGTCTCGGCGGCGCAGATGAACACGGTCGAGTTCCACACCGGCAACTCGACCACCGACAACATCGACGAGCCCGACCGCATCGTCTTCGACCTCGACCCCGGCGAGGGCGTCGCCTGGCCGCAGGTGCAGGAGGCGGCGCTGCTGATGCGTGCGCTGCTCGACGAGCTCGGCCTCGCGAGCTGGCTGAAGACGAGCGGCGGCAAAGGATTGCACGTCGTCGTTCCGATCGCGCCCAGGCTCGACTACGACCCGGTGAAGGACTTCTCGGCCGCGGTCGTGACGCATTTGGCGAAGACGATTCCCGAGCGCTTCGTCGCCAAGAGCGGCGGCAGCAACCGCGTCGGCCGCATCTTCGTCGACTGGCTGCGCAACGGGCGCTTCCAGACGACCGCGGCCGCGTTCTCCGCGCGCTCGCGCCCGGGGCTCGGCGTCTCGATGCCGGTCGCGTGGGAGCAGTTGATGGCGCTCAAGGGTGGCGCGCAGTGGACGATCCTCACCGCCCGGGAGTACCTGAGCTTCGAGCCGCGCGACCCGTGGGCCGACTACTGGACGACCAGGCAGACGCTCGCGCGCGGCATGAAGGCGCTCGGCGTGGCCGCTCCGGCCGTGAAGGAAGCCCGCCGCAAGCCGTCGGCACGGCGCAACGCCGGCGGGTGACAAGGCACGGGCGTTGCCCGTATGCTCCCGGTCCCCTCGCGCCAGCGCGGCGCAACGATGGGAGCTTCGCATGGCCGCCCGCTCGATCGCATCGCTGTCCCTCTCGTTCGGCCTGGTGTCGATCCCGGTCAAGCTGCACTCGGCGACCGAGAGCTCGGCGACCGTTCGCTTCAACATGCTCGACAAGGACGGCTCGCGCCTCAAGCAGCAGTACGTCTCCGAGAAGGACGGCCACCTCGTCGAGCGCGCCGAGATGGTCAAGGGCTACGAGTTCGACAAGGATCGCTTCGTCGTCTTCCAGCCCGAAGAGCTGAAGGCGCTGCAGGAGAGCCCGAGCCAGACGATCGACATCGTCGCCTTCATCCCCGACAAGGCGATCGATCCGATCTTCTACGACAAGGCGTACTACCTCGCGCCCGACAAGCGCGGCGCCAAGCCGTACAACCTGCTGATGCAGGCGATGCGCGAGAGCGGCCGCGTCGCGCTCGCAAAGTGGGCGTGGAAGGCGAAGTCGTACGTCGTCCAGGTGCGGCCCGCCGAAGACGGCCTCGTGTTGCAGCAGCTGCTCTACGCCGACGAAGTGCGAACGATGAAGGACCTCGACATCGAGAAGGTCGAGGTCTCGCCGGCCGAGCTCAAGCTCGCGATGCAGCTCATCGAGCAGATCAGCACCGACAGCTACGATCCGACGATGTTCGAGGACGAGGAGAAGAAGCGCATCCTCGCCGCGATCGACGAGAAGATCGCCGGCAAGCAGATCGTCGCGCACGCGGCGCCGGAGGAAGCGGCGGGCGGCGCGCAGGTGATCGACCTCGTCGAGGCGCTGCGCGCGAGCCTGTCGAAGGCGGCGGCGCCGGCGAAGAAGGCAGCGCCGACGGCGAAGGCCGCTGCGCCGGCGGCGACGCCGGCCGAGACGTCGGCGTCGGGCAAGGAACGCAAGGGCGTCAAGCGCGCGGCGAAGGTCGAAGAAGCCGTCGCTCCCGCGCGCGCGCGGGCCAGGAAGTGACTGCGAGCGAGCGCGACCCGAGCACCTACACGATTCGCGGCATCCAGGAGATGCTGGGCCTTTCGCGCGGCGTCATCGCCGGCTTGATCGCTTCCGGGTTCGTGACTCCGTCGCGCGGTGCGCGCAACGAATACCGCTTCACGTTTCGCGACGTGGTGGTGCTGCGCACTGCGGTCGACCTGCAGTCGGCGCGGATCCCGCCGCGCCGGATCCTTGCCGCGCTGAGAAAGCTGCGCGCGACGCTGCCGGCCGAGCTGCCGCTCTCGGGGCTGCGCATCAGCGCGGTCGGCAACGACGTCACCGTGCGCGAAGGACGCTCGCAGTGGCACGCGGAGTCCGGACAGATGGTGATGGACTTCGAGGTCCAGCCGGCGTCGGGCAACGTCTCGTTCCTGCAGCGCGCGCCGGCGCGCGCCGCGCCGCCGCCGCCCGATGCCGCCGCGTGGTTCCGCCGCGCCGAGGCGCTCGAGGCGAGCGACCGGCGCGCCGCGGAGTCGGCGTACCGGCGCGTCCTCGCGATCGATCCAGCGCACGCCGACGCGTCCCTCAACCTCGGCGCATTGCTGTGCGAGACCGGCCGGCCCGGCGAGGCGATCGGACTCTACGACGAGGCGCTGCGGACCAGGCCGCACGAGCCGCTGCTGCACTACAACCGCGCCATCGCGCTCGAGGACACGGGCGACGCCGCGGCCGCGCTCGCGAGCTACCACGTCGCGCTCCGCCTCGCCCCCGATCTCGCCGACGCGCACTACAACGCGGCGCGGCTGCACCAGCAGCTCGGCGACGCCAAGCAGGCGGTGCGCCACTTCAACGCCTACCGGCGCCTGCAGCGGCAACGCTAGCGAGCGCACAGCGCATCGCTACGCGCGGTTGCCGACCGACGCGATTCTTTACCTCGCGCCACGCTGCGGCTTCGCACGGCGTGCGTACCTTGTCGTCGTCACGACGGCAGGGGGCAGGCGATGACCGGACGAATCCTCGGCGCGCTCGCGTGCGCGATCGCGACGTCGCTGGCAGCGACGGCGTGCGGCGGCGGCGGCGGCAGCGATCCGCCGGCGCCAGCGACGTGCCCCACGGGCGCGCTCGCGAACGGCGCCGCCGACGCGACCTTCTCGGTCGCCGGCTGGCCGGACCGCGACTACGACCTCGTCCTGCCGGCGTCGCACGTCTGCGGCCAGCCGATCGCGGTCGTCGTCGCGCTGCACGGCGGCGGCAGCAACAAGGAAGGCATGCGCAAGCTCGCCTGCCTCGACGGCGACACCGCGAGCGCCGAATGCCTGCATCGCGTCGCCAACGCAGCGGGGATGGCGGTCGTCTTCGCGAACGGCACCGACGCGGTCGGCGGCACGCTGATCGATCCGAACGGCGTGCGCACCTGGAACGCCGGCGGCGGCATCAACGGCTACATCTGTGTCAGCGGCGCGGCATGCACTGCCGGCGTCGACGACGTCGGCTACCTGCGCGCGCTGCTCGCCGACGTCGCGACGCGGACCGCGGTCGATCCGAAGCGCGTCTTCTTCACCGGGATGTCGAACGGCGCCGCGATGAGCCAGCGACTGGCGTGCCAGGCCGCCGACCTGGTCGCCGCGATCGCCCCCGTCGCCGGCGAGAACCAGTTCGCGCTCGCCGGCTGCACGCCCGCGCGCGCGGTCGCGGTGCTCGACATCCACGGCACGAGCGACGCGTGCTGGCCATATCCCGGCGGCAACGGCGGCTGCCTGCAGGCCGGGCTCTACGTCTCGGTCGACTCGACGCTCGCCGGCTGGGCGGCCCGCAACGGCTGCGACCTGACGCCGAACGCGACGATGCTCGCGCCGATCGTCGGCGTCAACGACGGCACCAGCGTCGTCCGCTTCGACTACAGCGGCTGCGTCGTCGGCGGTGCGCTCGAGCACCTCGAGGTCGTCGGCAACGGCCACTACTGGCCGCGCGGCTACGCGTATGCGAGCGGCAGCGTCGTCGGCGGCGTCATGAGCCGCCAGCTCGCGACCGATCAGACCATCGTCGACTTCTTCGCTGCGCACGGGCGCTGACGCGCGCGGCGAAGTCGCGCCGGTCGGCGCGACTTGGCGCATCGCCGTATCCTCGACGGCTTCGCACGACGCGGGCCGCCATGAGCTCCCTGTTCGAACCGTTTCGCATCGGCGAGCTCGCGCTCGCCAACCGGATCGTCATCGCGCCGATGTGCCAGTACTCGGCGAGCGATGGCTCCGCGGGCGACTGGCACATGATCCACCTCGGCCATCTCGCGCTCTCGGGCGCCGGCATGCTGATCGTCGAGGCGACCGCGGTCTCGCCCGAAGGTCGCATCACTGCGAGCGACCTCGGCCTCTACAGCGATGCCAACGAAGCCGCGCTCGCGCACGTTCTTGCAGCGATGCGCGCGAATTCGCCGATCGCGATCGGCATGCAGCTCGCGCACGCCGGCCGCAAGGGCTCGAGCCGCGCGCCGTGGCAAGGCGGCGCGCAAGTGCCCATCGGCGAGCCCGGCGGCTGGCGAACGGTGTCGTCGTCGGCGCTGCCGCACGCGACCGGCGAGGAACCTCCGGCGGCGCTCGATGCTGCCGGGATGCGGAAGATCCGCGATGACTTCGCCGCCACGACGCGCCGCGCCGCGCGGCTCGGCATCGACGGCGTCGAGATCCACGCGGCCCACGGCTACCTGCTGCACCAGTTCCTCTCGCCGCTCGCCAATGTGCGCAGCGATGCCTACGGAGGCAGCCTCGAGAACCGGATGCGCTTCCCGCTCGAGATCTTCGACGTCGTCCGCGAGGCGTTTCCGCACGACCGGCCGGTCTGGGCCCGCATCTCGGCGACCGACTGGGTCGCCGGCGGCTGGGACATCGAAGGCACCGTCGCGCTCTCGCGTGCGCTGAAGGCGCGCGGCTGCGCAGCGATCCACGTCTCGAGCGGCGGCGTCTCGCCGCAGCAGAAGATCGCGATCGGCCCCGGCTATCAGGTGCCCTTCGCGGCGCGCGTGAAGACCGAGGTCGACGTCACGACGATCGCCGTCGGCCTCATCACCGAGGCCGAGCAGGCCGAGGCGATCGTCGCGAGCGGACAGGCCGACGCCGTCTCGCTCGCCCGCGCGATGCTCTACGACCCGCGCTGGCCGTGGCACGCCGCCGCCAGGCTCGGCGCGCGCGTCGCCGCGCCGCACCAGTACTGGCGCTCGCAGCCGCGCGAATTCAAGGACTTGTTCGAGAGCGCGTCGTTCGGCGCGCGCTGAAAGGACATGCGATGAAGCTCAACCCGCTCGGTCGCACCGGCATCTTCGTCTCCGAGCTCTGCCTCGGGACGATGACCTTCGGCGGCGCTGAAGAAGGCATGTGGGGAAAGATCGGCCGCCTGCAGCAGGAGGAAGCCGAGCGCATCGTCGGCGGCGCGCTCGACGCCGGCATCAACTTCATCGACACCGCCGATGTGTACGCAGGCGGCCGCTCGGAAGAGATCACCGGCCAGGCGCTCAGGAACCTGAAGGTTCCGCGCGAGCGCGTCGTTGTCGCGACCAAGGTCTTCGGCGAGACCGGGCCGGGCGCGAACATGCGCGGCGCGACGCGCAGCCACATCGTCGCCGCGCTGCAGGCGAGCCTCAAGCGCCTGCAGCTCGATCACGTCGACCTCTACCAGATCCACGGCTTCGATCCGGCGACGCCGATCGAAGAGACGGTGCGCGCGCTCGACACGATGGTCGAGCACGGCCACGTCCGCTACGTCGGCGTCTCGAACTGGGCGGCTTGGCAGGTCATGAAGGCGCTCGGCATCGCCGAGCGGCTCGGCCTCGCGCGCTTCGAGAGCCTGCAGGCGTACTACACGATCGCCGGCCGCGACCTCGAGCGCGAGCTGGTGCCGATGCTGAGGAGCGAAGGCCTCGGGCTCCTCGTCTGGAGCCCGCTCGCCGGCGGTTTCCTGAGCGGCAAGTACGGCCGCGACCGCCAGGGCGAGGCCGGCAGCCGGCGCACCGCGTTCGACTTTCCGCCGGTGAACAAGGAGCGCGCGTTCGACTCCATCGACGCGATGCGCGAGATCGCCAGCGCGCGCGGCGTCTCGGTCGCGCAGATCGCGCTCGCCTGGCTGCTCCACCAGCCGGCGGTGACGAGCGTGATCATCGGCGCGAAGAAGCCCGAGCAGCTCGCCGACAACATCGGCGCCACCGCGGTCGAGCTCGGCGCCGACGAGCTCACGCGCCTCGACGCGGTGAGCAAGCTGCCGTCCGAGTACCCCGGCTGGATGTTCACGCGCCAGGGCGAGGTGCGGACGAAGCAGCTCGTCGAGGCGCGCCGGCCGGGCGCGGCGCGCCGGGGCCCTAGCGCGCCTTGAGCGCGATCACCTCGCCGCTGTCGCGCTTGAGGTGAAGCACGCCGCCGGCGTCGCGCACTTCGTTGCATGAAAGGTCGCCGCCGCGCAGCCTCGTGCACAGCCGCGCGTCCTCGGCGCGCCAGTCGCCGGTGCCGTTGAAGCCGCTGCTGGTGTTGACGAAGAAGTAGCCGTTCGCCTTGTATTCGAGGCGCCAGCGCGAGCCGTCGGCAAGCTCGACGTTGAACGTCCTGCCGGCGATCGCGTCCTTCAGTGCCGCGGCGCTCAGCGGCTTGCTGTCGGCCGGAAACTCGATCGGCAGCGTCGCTTGCGCGAGCGCCGCGGCCGAGCACAACGCGCAGGCCGAGCAGAGCAGGAGCTTGTTCATCGCAACCCTCGTCGTGACATGGTGTCGCGATCGTCGCCGCCGTCGCGCGCCGCGTCATCCTCTGCCGGAGGGAACCGCGCGGCGACAATGCGACTGCGCCGGGGCGGCGCGAGCGAAGGAGAGAGCGTGGCCAACGAGCGCAAGGTCTGCATCGTCACCGGTTCGTCGTCGGGGATCGGCGCCGCGACGGTGCGCCTCTATGCCGAGCGTGGCTGGGACGTCGTCGTCAACTATTCGCGCGACGTCGCGCCGGCCGACGCCGTCGCCGCCGATTGCCGCGCGCTCGGCGCGCAGGCGCTGGTCGTTCGCGCCGACGTCGCTGTCGACGCGGACTGCCGTCGGCTCGCGCTCGAGGTCGAGCAGCGCTTCGGCCGCGCCGACGTCCTCGTCAACAACGCCGGCACGACGAAGTTCGTGGCCGCCAAGGATCTCGACGGCCTCGGCGCCGACGACTTCCAGCACATCTATTCCGTCAACGTGATCGGCGCCTACCAGATGGTGCGGGCGCTGGTGCCGCTGATCGAGCGAAGCGGCGGCGGCGCGGTCGTCAACGTCTCGTCGATCGCGTCGATGATGGGGACCGGCTCGTCGCTTGCATACATGGCGAGCAAGGGCGCGCTCAACGCGCTCTCGGTCGGGCTCGCGCGCGCGCTCGCGCCGCAGATCCGCGTCAACGCGATCGCTCCGGGGCTCGTCGAGACGCCGTGGATGGAGAAAGGGCTCGGCGCCGAGCGCTACGCGGCGACCGTCGCCGGCTATCGCGCGCGCGCCGCGCTCGACGCCGTCATCGCCCCCGAAGACGTCGCCGAGGCGGCGTGGTTCCTCGGCGTCGGCGCGGCGAAGACGACCGGCGAGGTGTTGCTGCTCGACGCCGGATTGCGGCTGCGGCGCGACTGAGGTCACGCACCCCCGCCGTCGCGGGGCGCGCCCGGTCGACAGGGCACGCACAATCGCGCCGTGCTCGCTCCGAACGACGTCCCACCGGTGCGCTTCGGCCGCGCGATGCTCGCGCATTTTCCGCTCGAGCCCGGTGCGGTCTACCTCAACCACGGCACGGTCGGCGTCGCGCCGCTCGCCGTCATGCGCGCGCGCAGCGCGATCCTCGACGAGATCGAGCGTCACCCGGCGCGCTTCATGATCCGCGAGCTGATGACGCTCGGCCTGTCGGAGCCGCCGGCAGAACCCCGGCTGCGCGCAGCAGCCGAGCGCGTCGGTGCGTTCCTCGGCGCCGGCGGTGACGGCATCGCCTTCGTCGACAACGCGACGAGCGCGATCAACGCGGTGGTGCGCTCGATCCGGCTCGCGCCCGGCGACGAGATCCTCGTCCACGACCAGGCGTACGGCGGCGTCGTTCGCGCGATCGGCTTCCTCGCCCGCGAGCGCGGCGCGACGATGACGCGCTTCACGCTGCCGTTTCCGGCGCGCGCGCCGGAGGAGTTCGTCGCCGCGGTCGAGCGCGCGCTGACGCCGCGCACGCGTCTCGCGCTGCTCGACCACGTCGGATCCGAGACCGCGTTGGTGATGCCGCTCGCCGCGATGGCGGCGGCGTGCCGCGACCGCGGCGTCGCCGTGCTCGTCGACGGCGCGCACGCGCCGGGAGCAATCAAGGTCGACATCGCTGCGCTCGGCGTCGACTGGTACGCCGCCAACCTGCACAAGTGGGCGTTCGCGCCGCGCAGCTGCGGGGTGCTCTGGGCGGCGCCCGAGCGGCGCGAGGGCCTCCATCCCGGCGTCATCTCGTGGGGCGTGACGAGCGGCGACTGGCTGCAGGAGTTCGACTGGACCGGGACGCGCGATCCGTCGCCGTGGCTCGCCGCGCCCGCGGCGCTCGACTTCATGCACGACGTGCTCGGCGTCGCCGCGATGCGTGCGCACAACCACGAGCTGGCGTGGCAGAGCGCGCAGCTGCTCTGCCGGCGCTGGCGGCGCGACTGGACGACGCCCGAGTCGATGGTCGGCTGCATGGTGACGGTGCCGCTTCCTGAGCGCCTTGGCGGCGGCGACGCCGCGAAGGCGCAGCGGCTGCGCGACGCGCTCTTCGAGCGCCATGCGATCGAGGTGCCGGTGATCGCGCGCGGCGGCGCGCTCTGGGCGCGCGTCTCGCTGCAGGTCTACAACGACGCCTCGGACGTCGAGCGCTTCGCCGACGCGGTCGACGCGCTGTGAGCACGAGCGTGAAGACGATTCCCCTGCGGCGGCGGCTGTTGCTTCTCGGTGCCGCAGCGATCCTGCCGCTCGCGCTGATGTCGGGCGTCGCGCTGCAGGCGCTGCTCGAGCAGCAGCAACGCCGGGCCGAGCAGTCGACGCTCGACCTGGCACGCGCGCTCGCGACCGCGGTCGACACCGAGCTGCGCCTGACGGTCTCGTCGCTGCAGTCGCTCGCGCTCGCCGATCCGTTCGCGTCGGCCGCCGTCGGCGACCTGCGCCAGGCGCACGGCGTCGCGCGTCGCGTCGTCGCGTCGCGGCCGGAGTGGCTCGCGCTGCTGCTCGCCGCTGCCGACGGCACGCAGCTGTTCGACAGCGGACGCGAGTTCGGCGCGCCGCTCGCGCCGCCGACCGAGCCCGACAGCCTCGCCGAGGTCGCGCGCACGCGAGCGCCGGTCGTCGGCCAGCTGCGGCGCGGGAGATCGGGCAACTGGGGAATCCCGGTGCGCGTTCCGGTGCTGCACGACGGCGAGGTGCGCTACGTGCTGACGGCGGTGGTGCGGCCGGAGGCGGTCCTGCGCGTCGTCCGCCAGCAGCGCATCCCGGACGACTGGATCGTCTCGGTCTTCGACAGCCGCAACATGCGCGTCGCGCGCTCGCGCGATCACGAGAGCCGCCTCGGCGAGCTTCCGGCGGCGACGCTCCTCGCGCTGATTCGGAACACGGCGGGCAGCGAGGCGATCGGCGAGACGTCGACCGTCGAGGGCGTTCGCGTCCAGACCGCGATCGCGCGGCTGCACTCGACCAACTGGACGGTCGCGATCGGCATCCCGGCTTCGGTCCAGGAGATCGCGATGCTCGAGTCGCTGGTCGCATACGGCGGCGGCATCCTGCTCTCGCTCGGCCTCGGCGGCATGGCCGCGTGGCGGATCTCGCGCAACATCGTCGAGCCGATCGCGCGCCTGCGCGCCTCCGCGCTCGCGCTCGGCCGCGGCGAGCCGGTGCACGACGCGCGCGCCGACGTGAGCGAGGTCGAGGCGGTCTCCGACGCGCTCGTCGCCGCCGCCGCGCAGCGCCGCCAGAGCGAGGCCGAGCGCGAGCGGCTGCTCGACGCCGAGCGCGACGCGCGCGCCGCCGCCGAGCGCGCACAAGCGCGGCTGCGCCAGCTCGTCAGCGCCGGCGCGCTGCTGTCGCGCTCGCTCGAGGAGCAGACCGCGCTCGCCGCGATCGGCTCGGTGATCGTCCCCGACATCGCCGACATCTGCCGGATCGACCTGCTCGACAAGGACGGCGTCCTGCAGCGAAAGCTCACGCGCCATGTCGACCCCGAGCGCGAGGCGGCGATGCGCGAGTTCGTCAGCACGCACGCGTCGAGCAGCGAGTCGCCGGGGTCGTTCACGTGGGCGGTGGCGACCGGCAAGACGTTCCTCGCCAACCTCGAGCCCGGCGATGCCGAGCGCTTCACCGATCCGGACTTTCGCCGCTTCGTTCTCGATTTCGGCCTCGGTGCCGCGTGCGTCGTTCCGCTCGTCGCGCGCGGCCGCACGATCGGCGCGATGTGCGCGCTGCAGGCCTCCTCGCGCCGCCGCTTCAGCGAGGAGGACGGCGCCGGGATCGTCGAGCTCGCGCAGCACGCCGCGCTCGCGCTCGACAACGTGCGCCTGTTCGGCGAGTCGCGCGACGCACTGCGCGACGCCGAGGTCGCCAACCGCGCGAAGGACGAGTTCCTCGCGATGCTCGGCCACGAGCTGCGCAACCCGCTCGCGCCGATCGTCACCTCGCTCGAGGTGATGGCGCGCCGCGACGCGCCCGCCGACCACGAGCGCCAGGTGATCGAGCGCCAGGTCGCGCACCTCTCGCGGATGGTCGACGACCTGCTCGACGTCTCGCGGATCGCGTCGGGCAAGATCGAGCTGCGCCGCGAGCGCGTCGACGTCCGCGACGTCGTGGCGCGCGCGCTCGAGCTGACGCAGCCGGCGCTGCAGGGCCGCCGGCCGCCCGACGTGCGCGTCGCCGATGCACCGGTCTGGGTGAGCGGCGATCCGGTGCGGCTGACCCAGGTCGTCTGCAACCTGCTCAACAACGCTGCCAAGTTCTCCTTGCCCGAGCAGCCGATCGTCGTCGAGCTGCGGAGCAGCGCCGACGAGGCGCGGCTCGCGGTCGTCGATCACGGCGTCGGGATCGCGCCGGCGCTGCTGCCGCACGTCTTCGAGCGCTTCGTTCAGGGCGAGCAGCCGCTGCAGCGCGCGAGCGGCGGGCTCGGCCTGGGCCTCGCGATCGCCAAGAATCTGGTCGAGCTGCACGGCGGCACGATCGCCGCCGAGAGCGCCGGCGAGGGTCGCGGCGCGCGTTTCACGGTGACGTTGCCGCTCGCCAGCACAACGTCGCTCGCGCTGCCGCCGCCGGCGCCGCAGCGGCTGCCGGCCCACGGCCGCCACGCGCGCATCCTCGTCGTCGACGACAACGACGATGCCGCGCAGTCGCTCGCGCTGATCCTGCGCCTCGAGGGCAACGAGGTCGCGGTCGCGCGCGACGGCCATGAAGCGCTCGCGCTGCTCGACGAGTTCGTTCCGGAAGCCGCGGTGCTCGACATCGGCTTGCCGAAGATGAGCGGCTACGAGCTCGCCGCGGCGCTGCGCGCCGACCCGCGAACGCGCTCGATCGCGCTCATCGCGCTCACCGGCTACGGCCGCGGCACCGACCGGCAGCGCGCGCTCGACGCCGGCTTCGACGAGCACCTCGTCAAGCCGGTCGAGCTCGACGCGCTGCTGACGACGCTCAACCGCCTGCTCGCCGACGCAGCGGCCATCGCCGGCTGATCTCGCGAGCGCTAGCGGATCGAGCGCAGCAGCGGCGCGAGGTCGAACCGTCCGGTGGCTTCGAGCAGCGGCGCCCAGAGATCGCCGACGGCGGCGACGCGCGCCGGCATGTTGCGCAGGTCGAAGTCGTCGATGCGCGCGCCGGCGTCGAGCTCGTCCCACGTCAGCGGCGCCGAGACGGTCGCGGCCGGCCGCGGCCGCGGCGAATACGCCGAGGCGAGCGTGCGCCCCCACGCGTTCTGGTTGTAGTCGACGAGGACGCGGCCCTCGGGGCGCTTCGCGACCTTGTATTCGGCGGTGACGACGTCGGGGCGCAGCGCCGCGAGCTGGAACGCGAAGCGCTTGGCGAAGCGCCAGACGTCCTTCTGCGTCGGCCCGCGGACGATCGCGACGTAGACGTGCAGCCCTTTCGATCCGGTCGTCTTCACGATCGGCCGCATGCCGAGCCCTTCGAGGCCGGCGCGGACGAGCCGCGCCGTCTCGACGACGCCGTCCCACGTCGCGCCCGGCACCGGGTCGAGGTCGAAGTGCAGGTAGTCGGGGCGGTCGACGTCGTCGCAGCGCGCGTACCACGGGTTGAGGTCGATGCAGCCGAGGTTGACGACCCAGAGCAGCGACGCGAGGTCCTGGATCATCGGGAAATCGATCACGTTCCCGGATGCATGCGCGATCGAGCACGTCTCGATCCACTCGGGCCGCGGCGTCGGCGCGCGCTTCATGAAGAACGGCTCGCCGTCGGCGCCGTCGGGATAGCGCTTCATCACCATCGCGCGGTCGGCGATGTGCGGCAACAGCGCGTGGGCGACGTCGGCGTAGTACTGCAGGAGGTCGCGCTTCGTGATGCCGAGCGCTGGCCAGAACGGCTTGTCGAGGTTGGTGAGGCGGACCTGACGGTCGCCGATCGCGACGTTCGCGTCCTTGCCGCTCGGCACTCGGAACGCGAACGGCCTGACCGGCGCGGTCTGCTTGGTGCGGCTGCGCGACCCTGTCGCCGTGGCTGGCGGCGGTCGCTCCGCGCGCGGCGCCTTCGCCGGCGTCGACGCCTTCGACGGATGGTGCTCGCGCGTCGCGACGCCCTGCTTCGGCTGGCCCATTGACAGTCTCCGGCGCTCCGATCGCCGCACGGCAAGGATAGGCGAAGCGTCGCGCCCGCAGCGTCGACGGCGCTGATGCATTCCTGATGCCGACGCTGCTACCCTCGTCGGATGGCCAACGCGCTGACTCCTGCCGAACGTGCAAGCGTGCGGCGCGACGTCGTCGGTGTCGTCGTCGCGGTCGCTGCCGCAACGGCCGTGTCTGCCGTGCTCGAGGGCGTCGTCTCGCTGACAAGCCAGGCGATGGTCTACTTGTTCGCCGTCGTCGCCGCGTCGTACGCGCTCGATCGTGTCGGTGCAATCGCGTCGGCGGTCGGCGCCGTCACGGCGTTCAACTTCTTCTTCGTCCCGCCGCGCTTCACGCTCGAGGTCGAGCATCGCGACAACCTGATCGCGCTCGCTGCGATGCTTGCGGTCGCGTTGCTCGTCAGCACGTTGTCGGCGGCGCTGAAGCGCGAGACCGCAGCGGCGCGCGCGAGCGACACTCGCTCGCGTCAGCTTCGCGAGCTCGCGGCGGCGCTGCTCGCGGCCGAGGGCGAGCACGACGTGCTGCGCATCGGCAGCGGCGCGCTCGCGCACGCGTTCGCCGGGCCGGTCCACCTCGTCGCCGCGCGCGAAGGCGTCGTCGGCGATCACACCGGCATCGCCGACGACGTCGCACGGGGCCTGCAATGCTGCGTCGGCGAGGCCGCGGTGCTCGGCCCGGGCACCGGTCGCTGGCCAGGGCTCGACGCCTGGTACGTTCCGCTCGGTCCGCGCGGCAATGTCGTCGGCGCCGCTTGCGTGAAGCCCGCGGTCGCCGCCGATGCGGTCGGCCGCGAGCACGCCGAGGCGATCGCCGCGCTGGTCGCGCAGGCGATCGCGCGCCTTCGGCTCGCTGCGGCGAACCTGGAGACGCGGGCGGCGCTGCAGCGCCAGCACTTGCAGAGCACGTTTCTCGCTTCGGTCTCGCACGACCTGCGAACGCCGCTCACCGCGATCGTCGCCGCCGCGTCGTCGCTGCAGCAGCAGCGGTCGCGCCTGTCGGCGGCGGAGCAGGAGCGTCTGCTCGCCGCGATCGTCGCGGAGGCGAGTCACCTCAGTGCCGTCACCGAGAACACGCTGCAACTCGTTCGCCTCGCCGCTGGCGGCGAGGCCATGCGGCTCGAGTGGCAGTCGGTCGAGGAGATCGTCGGCAGCGTCGTCGCCCGGCTGCGTGCGCGTCCGGATGGCGAGCGCATCGGGGTGCGCATCGCGCCCGGTCTGCCGCTCGTCCGCGGCGACGCGACCTTGCTCGGCCAGCTCGTCGCCAACCTGCTCGACAACGCGCTCAAGTACAGCGACGGGCCGGTGCGGCTCGTCGCGTGCCGGCTCGGCAAACGGCTGCTCGTCAGCGTCAAGGATGGCGGGAGTGGCGTCCGCGAGGGCGAAGCCGAGCGCGTCTTCGAGCCGTTCTACCGCGGCGGCGGCCGCACGGCGGCGACGCGGGGAGCGGGGCTCGGGCTCGCGCTCTGCAAGGCGATCGCCGACGTCCACGGCGGCTCGCTTGCAGTCGGCGCGCGGCCCCGCGGCGGCTCGCGCTTCACGCTCGCGCTGCCGATCGAGGCGCAGCCCGAGGCGGCGCTCGTCGCATGAGCGCTCTCGCATCGCGGCCGGCAAGCGCGTCATGACTCTGTCGGTGCTCGTCGTCGAGGACGACCGCGACATCCGCGACGTCCTGCGGGCGTCGCTCGCCGCCGAGGGGTTCGACGTCCTGACCGCGGTGTCACTGAGCGAGGCGACGGCGCTGCTCGATCACGCGCGCGTCGATCTCGTCGTCCTCGACCTCGGCCTGCCGGATGGCGACGGTGCCGAGCTCGTGCGCCGCATCCGCCGCTCGAGCGCGCTGCCGGTCGTGATCGCGTCGGCGCGCCACCAGGACGTGGAGAAGATCGAGCTCCTCGACGCCGGCGCCGACGACTTTCTCACCAAGCCGTTCGCGGTCGGCGAGTTGCTCGCGCGCATCCGCGTCGCGCTGCGCCATCGCGGCACCGCCGTGCAGCCGGCGGTCACGCGCTACGACTCCGGCGGCCTGGTGATCGACCTCGACGCGCACCGCGTCGAGCGCAACGACGAGGCGCTGCACCTGACGCCGACCGAATTCCGGCTCGCGGCGTGCCTGGTCCGCGCCGACGGCCGCGTCGTCACCCACCGCCAGCTGCTAACCGACGTCTGGGGCGCCGAACATGTCGACGACGTCCACTACCTTCGCCTGTACATGGCGCAGCTGCGCGCCAAGCTCGAGGACGTTCCGTCGGAGCCGCGCCACCTGCTGACCGAGACGGGCGTCGGCTACCGCCTCGCGACCGACTGACTTATGCGTTCCTGACGCCCCGCGGGCTAGAACGGGCGGCAACAGGGAGGCAGATGTGGACACCGAAGGCGCGCGGCGACAAGGGCTCGGCGGACTCACCCTGGGCGCGCTCGGCGTCGTCTACGGCGACATCGGAACGAGCCCCCTGTACACGACCAAGGAGATCTTCTCGCCGGGAACGGGTGTCCCGCTCGACGCCTGGCACCTCATCGGCGCGACGTCGACGGTGTTCTGGGCGCTGATGCTCGTCGTCACGCTGAAGTACGTCGTCCTCATCCTGCGCGCCGACAACCACGGCGAGGGCGGCATCATGGCGCTCACCGCGCTCGCGGTGCACGCCGCGGGATCGACCGCGCGTCGCAGGGCCGTGCTGCTCTCGATCGGCGTCCTCGGCGCTGCGCTCTTCTACGGCGACAGCGTGATCACGCCGGCAATCTCGGTGCTCGGCGCGGTCGAAGGGCTCGAGGTGATGGCGCCGGGCCTGAAGCCGTGGATCGTACCGATCGCGGTCGCGATCCTGGTCGCGCTGTTCATCGTGCAGCGCCACGGCACGCGTCGCGTCGGCAACGCGTTCGGGCCGATCGTCCTGGTCTGGTTCGCTGTCCTCGCGATCACCGGCGCATGGCAGATCGCGCAGCAGCCGGCGGTGCTCGAGGCGCTCGATCCGCGCCGTGCCTACGCGTTCCTCGTCGAGCGCGGGCCGGGACTCTTTCTCGCCGTCGGCGCGATCGTGCTCGCGATCACCGGCGCCGAGGCGCTCTACGCCGACATGGGCCACTTCGGCCG
>Ga0068856_100002480_pt1 | contig 18995 bp, 16 predicted proteins | sample KBSCornC62_FD_66595 | JGI IMG/M metagenome (GOLD analysis project Ga0068856, IMG submission 66595) | Corn rhizosphere microbial communities from Kellogg Biological Station, Michigan, USA - KBS Corn C6-2 | ecosystem: Host-associated > Plants > Roots > Rhizosphere > Soil ...
TGCGCAGCGCAAGCCTGGCTCTCTACTCGCCGTTCACGGCACATTGGGAACAGCTCGTGGTCAAACCCGGAGAAGGGATGCCCAGCATCGACGGCTCGCGCAAAGTGCTGTGGGACCGTGTGAGCCCGAGATACTTCGACACCATCGGGCAGCAACTGCTTGAAGGACGCGAATTCACGGAAGCGGATAATTCAACCTCGCGACAGGTCGCGATCGTCAATCAGTCATTCGTGCGCCGGTACTTCCCAAGCGTCGATCCGCTCGGCAAAGTCTTCGGCTTCTCTAGTCCCGCCCACAGCAAGGACTTTCAAATTGTCGGCGTCGTCCGGGATGCCAAATACGCGAATCCCGAAGAGGCTCCGCAACCTATGGTGTTTGCACCTCTTGCACAGCATTCCGACTACACCGATGCTTCCCTGAGGGATAACGAAAAGTGGAGTCATTTCATTACCGGAGCACAACTGTGGATCAATGGCGATCCGGGGCGGCTTGACCACCAGATCCGTGACGTGTTCCGGGATGTGGATCCGAACTTCGCCATCGTCAGCATCCAGCCGTTGCAGCAGCAGATCAACGTTAACTTCGATGAGCGGCGCCTCCTTGTGCGGCTCAGCGGGTTCTTTGGTGCGCTGTCGCTGATCCTCGCATCGCTTGGCTTGTACGGCGTCACTGCCTACAGCGTTGCAAGCCGCACCCCCGAGATCGGCGTGCGCATGGCGATCGGGGCCGACCGGCCGCGGATTGCGCTCTTTGTACTTCAAGGCGCATTCGTACAGACTCTTCTCGGGCTTGCGATGGGTCTGCCTCTCGCATTGATAATCGGGAGGTTGCTGAAATCCCGGCTCTATCATGTGGGCGCCATCGATCCTGTGTCTCTTCTGCTGCCGGCGGCTGCTCTATTGTTCTGCGCCGGCGCAGCAAGCCTGCTTCCCGCTCTACGGGCGGCCTCTATTCAGCCAATCAAAGCTTTACGGGCCGAATAGAAGTTTAGTTGGCAGCCGCTCCCGGCAATCATATTCTGCTTCGTTGTTGCATCATCGCCATTGCTCGCCGTTTATAATCCGCCCACACACGATTCTGAGTACCCAGCTGCTGCGAAGGTTGAGGAGGTGCGATGAAGTGGACAATCGGTGTACTCGCTGTGATTGGGATAATGATTTCTTCCTCACGTTTCGTCATTAGCCAGGTCGGTAAGACGGAAATTACAAAATGGCAATACGGCAAGAACGGGGCAGTCTCGCTCACGTATGACGACGGATCGGTCAATCAATTTCGCGTAGCGGTGCCGATCATGGACAGCTTCGGCTTTCCTGCCACTTTCTTCATTATCACCGCAAACATCCCAGGCTCGCGGTACCACGGCACCTTCATCGGACGGCCGACGAAAGCAATCATCGAGGAAACGGCTCGCATTCCGACAAACAAGGACAACTTCTTCGAACGCGCATCGGCGGTTGGCTTCTTGGGTTACGAAGGAACGCTCGATTTCCATACCCGCGCTGGAGAGCTTCACGACGAGGGAAAGAATGTGGAACAGGCCTATCGTGTGCTGGATGAGGCGTACGAGAAGGTGCGAACAGGTGCTTTCAGGCCGAGTAATCAGCGTGAAAGGTCCACCGAGGAGGGAAGCAAGGTCACTTGGGATGAGCTGCGCTCTTTAGCAAACCGTGGCTACGAGTTTGCCAGCCACACAGTGACGCATCCGCGCCTGGCGGTTCTAGATGACGCCAATCTGGTCTACGAACTCGAAAGGAGCCGGCAGGATATCCTGGACCATCTCGGCTTTGCGCATACATTCTCAGTTGAGTGTCCTTACGGCACCGAGAACGAACGAGCAGTTCAAGCCGCACTGCTGCGATACCAACTCGCACGCAACTACATGCCAGATGCAAATGTCGATGATCTGGACCGCTCGAATACTTTGGACCCTGCTGCTTCCGGCAAAGAATACGTTCGGTGGCAGCGCGGAGCCCTCACAGAAACGCCTATGGAACTGATGAAATCCTGGATCGACAAGGCTGCAGCACAGGGCAACATCTGGCTCGTGCTCGTCTTTCATGGCGTGGATGGAGTTGGATGGAAACCGAAGACAGGTGCTGAGTTGAAGGACTATTTTGGGTACCTCAATTCAAAAAAACAAAGCCTGTGGGTTGCGACTTTCCAGGATGTCGCCAAATATATTCGCGAACGCCGGCAAAGCACGGTCGCCTCATACACGGATGGCGAATTGATCTCGATCGTGCTGCGCAGCGAACTTACCGATCTGAGCTACCACCTACCATTGACTTTGAAAACGTACGTCCCCGGCGAATGGAAAAGAGTAGAGGTTCGACAGGGTGAGGAAAGGCAGCAGGTCGAGGTGCTGCGAGCCAATCGGGCGGGTTACGTACTCTATCAGGCAAGGCCTGATGCTGAAGTTGTCCGGCTGTCCCAAGTGGTGCAGAGCCGGTAGAAATAAATAATGTCAATTCGGGTCTCGCCGTATCCTCATCTGCCTTTTTGGCCCGGACGCACCGCTGGACGTTCCAGAACCAGTGTGCCAGGTATGTGTTTCGTGCCCCATCGCACCAGTGCGCCCAGAATATCACGCAGGGCTTTTCCCTTTTCCGTTAGCCCGTAAACATAGCGCACGGGATGCTCGTGATACGCAGACTTGGCAATGAGGCCTGCCTGTTCCAACTTTTTCAGGCGATCGGCAAGAATGTTGGTGGGAATGCCTTCGGGCGAATTCTGCAGCTCTCCATAAGTGACACTGCCCGGGAGCAGGTCCCGTACCACCAGTAGCGACCATTTGTCCCCAACCAGATCGAGCGTGCATGCGACAGCACACGGCGAGCGCAGAAAATCGCGCGCTTCCGATTTCGTTTTAGCCTTTTTTGTCTTTCCTTTGCGAGTGACTTGCATACTGAAAGGTAGTCTGTTACATTCTACCGTAACTTGCAAAATGCAAGTGACTCAAAGGAGCGAAATGACATGGAAAACACACTCGTAACGCGCGTCAATCACCCCAAAGTTTCAGCGCTTTCCGGCACAAGCGCTTTCATCGCCGGAATCTTCCTTACGTGGTTGGCGCTCATCCTTGTTCTTGCCGCGCGCGGTGAGTTTGCTGCGCCGGCGGGGTCGCCGCCGCTCGCATTGCTGATCGGACTGTTGGCTCCCCTCAGCCTCTTTCTTCTGGGTTATTGGACAATCCGCCCGCTGCGCGAGTTTGTTCTTTCAGCTGATCTTCGCCTCATTGTGGGGATACAAGCGTGGAGATGGGCCGGCTTTGGGTTTCTGACTTTGTACACATACGGAGTCTTGCCTGGAATTTTTGCGTGGCCTGCGGGGCTGGGGGATATGGCAATCGGTGTTACTGCTCCCTGGGTATTGTCCGCGCTGCTGCGGCGGCCTGGTTTTGCGGCGAGCAAAGCTTTCGTGGCCTGGAACCTCTCCGGCATTTTGGACCTTGCCGTGGCCGTGAGTATCGGCGCGCTCGTTCCACTGCTCGCCCCCAAGTTTTACGGAGCTGTTTCAACCGCTCCTATGGCACAGCTGCCGCTGGTGCTGGTTCCCACATTTCTGGTGCCGACATTCTTGATGCTGCACTTGACTGCGCTGTTTCAAGCGCGACATCTCGGCAGATAAAATGCGCAACCACGCAGAAGCCGCAGGCCTACCTGGACCATTGACGGAAGGAGGTTTGAATATCGGACGATATGGACCTCCTTAACGTGTTTGCGACCTAAGGGAGTCAGACCGTTCGCATGCGACTTGAATCTTCCTCCGTGGCCATGAATCTCATAGCTCAAGAATTTCGATCTCAAAGGACGGCCGGTGCCACAATTAGAGAAACGCACAGCAGTGCGCGGACTGGGCGAGATCGCGCTGCGGGTCAACGATCTGGACGCCATGCAGACGTTTTACCAGGAAGTGATCGGTTTGCCACTGATGAGCAGAACTTCACATTGGGCATTTTTAAAAATCGGAGATGGGTATGGCGGTCATACCCAGGTGCTCGCTTTGTTCGACCGCTCGCAGACTTCAGGCTTCGCCGGAATCAACGCGGCAACTTCGACGATTGACCATATCGCATTCGAGATAGATCTAGCGGACGTGGCAGGTGAGAAAGCGAGACTGGAAGCGTTAGGGTTTCAAGTTACTAGTGCCGAGCACGCGTGGGTGCATTGGCGCTCGCTTTATGTAACGGATCCAGAGGGAAATGAAGTGGAGCTAGTCTGTTATGACACTCGCGTGTAAGAAATGGTGCTGGGTTGACTTGTCGCGAGACATTCTCGGCTCATGAACGAAGCGCCTTCCCCAACGGCGATTACGATCCGTCCTGCTGTGTCAGAGGCGCGGACGGTATTGCCCGCGCGTTCGTCGAAAGTGCTGAACATCACACCCGGCTTGATCCCAAACGCTATTTGACCCCCGCGGTTGAGATAATTTCGGCGAGGTACCGAGAGGGACGGCAGCATCAGGCGGACGGGGTGAAGAGGGCCTTACTCTTGTCGCGGAACTCAGTAGAGAGATCGTAGGATTCGTAGACGCCCGGCTAGAACAGTCGCCGGATGCAACGCACTGGGAAATCACCTACTGCCACGTTGCGGAGATCGCGGTAAGCTCCCGTCACCAGAAGCAAGGGATCGGTGAACGGCTGCTGCGGGCGGTCGAAGACTGGGGACGCCGGCAGGGTAATATCACGCCGCAAACACGCGCGCCAGCACTTTCTATCAGCGGCGCATGGGTATTGCGTTCCCCACATGATTGCGATCAAGCGTCTCTAGGGTAGCGGTTGGTTGACGCGGTCCGATCAGCCGCCAGCAAAACTTTGCACCAAGCAAGATCGTGAAAGGGCGCCCGATTCAGTTCGGTTTCCGAATTGCAAAAGAATTCGAGAAAGACCCAGCAAACCCGTAACTTTTCCCGCAGACAGCGAATCACACTCGATGCAATGAGGAACTCGTGCGAGTCCGATCCTCGCGAAGAGGAAAATGTGAGTGTCAACTCGATTGCAATGATAGATGTGGAAAGGCAACGGTTCGGTCGTACCGCGCATTGGGCCGCAATACCGCTTCGCTTGATAACAGGATACGGCTTCATCGCGCATGGCTTAACGAAAGTAATGAATGGACCCGAACACTTCATCACGATCCTGCATAGTCTTGGCGTTCCGGCACCTGGTCTTATAGGTCGGCTGACCATCTTGATCGAAATCATTGGAGGGGTCGCCGTGCTGACAGGAGCCTTTCTTCGCGCGTTCAGTCTCCCAATGTCAGCGATTCTGCTCGTAGCAATGTTCACCGTACATCTACCTTATGGTTTTAGTTCGATCAAGCTTCGGGCAGTGACAACGGCTGGCGCCCAATTTGGACCACCGGGTTATGAAGTCGACCTGCTTTATCTCGCATGCCTAGCGACGCTGGTGTTAGGAGGCCCGGGACCATTTACGATTGAATCTATTGTCGCAAAGCTGAGGGCTAGATCAAGAAAATGAGCTCACCTGCGCGCAGGTGGACTCAGTTCAGTGAATCGGCTATTGGAAACGGTAGCCGGGTTTAGGAGTGCAACGATAGACTCGTCCCTTGTCTGGGTTGGCGCCGGTGGCGCAATTTGCCCAACTTAGAAAAAGCGAGGGGCCCAGAGGAAAGATGATGGGCTGGCCATCCAACTCGGCCTCAATGCTTACGCTTTCTGCGTTTGCGGGCAAGGTGAAGGAGAGTCCGTCTCCGAAGATGGCGGGATAAGACCAGTGCTCGCGCTGGCTGATCGCGGGACGGAAGACTTCGGCCTCGAAAAGGAAAGTGGCGGTGTCAGACCAGTTGCGCGCCGAGACGGTTAGCAGGCGGCCTCCCTGGCTCATGAAGTCGGCCTCGATACGGGTGAATGGGCAAGGACCCGCGATGCAAGAGGCCCGGGGACTGCGAAATTGGTTACCGGCGCCGGCATCCAAACTGGCGGACGCGGTTGCGGCTTTCCATCGTCCGTCGGGCGAGCAGGGGTTCTGGCTTTTGCAGGGTACGTTTCCTTTGTTCTGGACTTCGAAAATCTTCCCCGCAGTGCCCACATTGAGGTCAGTCAGTGCCTTCACGGTGTATCGCACGCGCATGCCAGAGACTTTCACTCGGGGGCCATCCTGGGGAGGTCGCTTGACGGCGATGGGAGTGAGGCGGACGATGTAGAGTTTGTCGATAACGTAATCATCCATATCCATCGGGTGATATCTCGGATCGCGGAAATGGATGACTATAGCGTGTCCATGGCGGATCGGTTTTCGCAAATGCAGCAGGAACATTCCCGAGGAATCGGAGACGGCTTCGGAAATGGCAAGGTCCCCGGCGGAGATTTCCACACCCGCTATGGGGAGTTGCTTTTTGGGATCCGTGTCGTCGACCAGCACGGCTCCGCGCAGAGTGATGGGCTTCTGGATGCCCCAACGGATTACAGACAAAGCCGTGGCAGCGAGCAAGAGAGTGACAATGGCGGCGATCCAAGTCTCAATTTTATGAGCACGAGTCATCGGGCACATGGTGAGCTGATGTTATAGATTCTTAGCACATTCCTGGCATGCAGCGGGGGAATGGTCCTAGTGTCACTTGCATACTTAGACGATGTCATACCAGAATAAAACTTTGGATTCATTTTGGATTCCTGAATATGATGCCAAGCAATTGCATTCCGTCGTCTAGCATCGGCGCATGAAGCACGGAAAGACAAGCATAGTGGATCACCCACGGCCGCTGCTTTCGCGCCGGCAGGTGCTGCGCCAGATTCTGGGAACCAGCCTTTCACTCCCGTTGGGAAGTATGCTAGCAGGCGCGCTTTTGCAGGGGCAGAACCCTGCTGCACCGGCCAATCCCTCAGCACCAGCGAACAACAGCCCAATTACCATACTGTCGGCAGAAGACGACCAGTTCCTCAACGATGTGGAGAGCGCCAGTTTTCAGTTCTTTTGGGAACAAGGCAGTCCCAACACCGGAATGGTGAAGGACCGGTGTAATCTTCGGAATCCGAACCAAATCAGCGCGGCCAGTATTGCGGCGACTGGATTTGGGCTTACCGCACTCTGCATTGGGGAGCAGAGAAAATTCATTCCGTCTGCCGCTGCCCTGGAACGGGTTTTTGCGACTCTTCGGTTTTTGTGGAGGAAATTGCCGAATCACCGGGGATTCTTCTTCCACTTCGCGCATCCGGAAACGGGAGAGCGCATGTACGACTCCGAAGTATCCTCGGTTGACACAGCGATTCTGCTTTGTGGAGTGATCAGTTGCCGGGAACATTTTCGTCATCGCGCGGTAGCCGAATTGGCCAATCTCATTCTGAATCGCGTGGATTGGAGTTGGCTGGCGGAAGACACTTCGCTGCTGACGCACGGTTGGACTCCCGAAGTGGGATTCCTGTCATCACGGTGGGATTACTACAGCGAACTGATGATGATGTATCTGCTGGCCATGGGGGCAGCACAACGGCCGCTGCCGGCGGATATCTGGAATGCGTGGAAGCGGTTGACGTTTGAGTACGACGGAATGAGATACATCGGGTCGTTTGCGCCGCTTTTCGTGCACCAGTATTCGCAGGCATGGTTCGATTTCCGCAACAAGCGTGACAAGTACGCGGACTATTTTCAGAATTCGGTCACCGCTACAGAAGTGCATCGCCGCTTTTGCCTGGAATTGCGCCAGCAGTTTCCCGACTACAGCGAAGAATTGTGGGGCATCACAGCGTCGGATTCGCAGCACGGCTATGTGGTATGGGGAGGGCCGCCAGCCATGGGGCCGATTGATGGAACCGTGGTGCCGAGTGCTGCGGGGGGATCGTTGCCCTTTCTACCCGCGGAAGCCCTAAGAGTCTTGAGAGCGATGCGGACCAAGTATCCTTCGTCGTGGACGAAGTATGGATTTGTGAACGCGTTTAACCCGCTCAAGAACTGGTATGACTCGGACGTAATCGGAATCGATACGGGGATCGTCCTGCTGATGGCGGAGAATCTGCGCACAGGGTTTGTCTGGGACACGTTCATGCGAAGTGCGGAAGCCAAGCGGGGGATGGAGAAGGCAGGGTTTCAGAAGGTAACTTAGTGTGTGTCGCACATCGCTACACATGTGGCTCTAGCCAATTTCTCAGTTAGGGTATTTGCTATGAAGACAAGACCGTGGCCCGTGATTGTTGTGAGTTGTCTATTGATGGCTGCCGGTGGGGTCGGGCTGATCTATCATCTTACGGAATTCAAAGGGCTCCAGCCTTTCCCTTATGAACTGCTGCTTATCAGCGTGGTTCGTCTGCTGGCCATTATCTTTGCCGTGTACATGCTTCTGGGGAGAAATTGGGCGCGCTGGATGGCTGTGGCGTGGATTGCATTCCACGTCGTTCTAAGCGCGTTTCACTCTTTAGGAGAGTTCGCGATGCACTCCTTGATCCTCGCTCTGTTTGCGTATGCTCTGTTTCAGGCCGAAGCTTCCAGGTATTTTGTGGGGCGGGAGCCGCGCACAAATGGGTAGGTGCGGTAGATCAGAACTTGTCCTCGGAATCAAGTAGCTCATTACTGTTTGTGTGCACGTTGGTAATTTGATCCCCAGTTGCAGCAGGGAGCACACTCGATTTGCCCACCACTTCGCTGTCCAGCGGGTGGCCTGTCTGGAATTAATTGCAAAGAAAATCAGGAATCAGCGGGGCGAAACAATGCGACAGTCATCAGTGGATGTCCGCCAGTTCCATGGAATACGGCGTTGGCCGCGGTATGAGATTGATCTGCCGGTACGCATCCTGGCGCTTAATGGGGTCGTAGACGCGCCGGTAAACGGACGCGGACATGAGATCAGCAGAGCCGGGATGGCATTGCAGGCCGGCCTCAATGCGGCGCCCGGCGACTTGATGCAACTTCAATTTCCCACGTCAGAACCGTCGCGGGTTGTGGCCATTGTTCGCAATCGAGTGGGGAATCTCATGGGGCTGGAGTTCCTCAGCCAGTTGCCTCCCGACGATGAGACGAAAGGCGAAGGGAAGGCTGGCGGACGTCCGGTCGTCCCGGTGAAGGCTCGCAAATTTCTCTCCGTGTCCTGTACCCCGCAGACACTTTATGACGGGCTGCGTCGCAAGCAGGAGCAGCAAAGGCAAGTGGAAAAAGAGATTGAAGCGCTAAGACTGGCAATTGCTCTGCTGGCCGACGACGACAAGAATTCGTGCGGCGTAATGCCGCCCCGGCGGGCGATGGATGTAAGACCTTGGCCGCTGCAATCCTAGGGGCAAGTTCAATTCAGACTCGCCGGCCTTCCGCCGAGTAATTACACAATCAGAAGGCCCAGATCGTCTAGACTGTACGATTATGGCTGCAGCCCGGACATTTGCTTTGCTTGCGGGAACCCTGTCTCAGTTGCTGGTCAGTGGGGTTGCGGCTCAGAGTCCGGCAGAGAACGTCGATGCTCCCGCAACGATGCAAGCCTCAACCCCGCATCAAACTGCTGCCCAAAGCCGGAAAGCGCTCAGCTTCAACGAATTCGTCGATGAGGCGATCCTTCAGGAGCACCGCCTCATTGTCCTGATGCGCAACTTCAGGCCGATTAGCGAAACCTACGTTCAGGAACAGAAGCGCGACTCTGGGGCGGGCATGGTTCCCAGCGGAGATCACTACTTTCTGAGCCGTCTCGATCTGACGAAAGGAGAGAAGGCGCTTTCCTTTGAAGAGGAGGAAAGGCCGAAACACGGCATTTTCAAGAGATGGCGAAACCCATTGCCGGAGCGTTTTGCCGCTGGGGGTTTTGTGCACGCGTTTTTCCCCGATTTGGAACACTTTGACCGAGCCAACTACACATTTGAGTACGTCCGCTTCGAGAACCTTGGGGAGGTGCGTTGTGTCGTTGCGGACGTGAAGCCACGAGCGGGTACGGATAACCGCGGATTCATGGGGCGCATCTGGTTCGAAGATGAGAATGCCAGCATCGTGCGATTCCGGGGAGCGTATACGTCCAAGACGTTTGAAAATCGAGCATTTCATTTTGACAGCTGGCGCGTGAATACTCTGGATGTGCGTTGGATGCCGGCTTACGTTTACACCGAGGAATGGAACCCGGAGCCAACGGCGCACGAGCTGTGGTTTAAGGCCCAGACGCGCCTATGGGGTTATGATCTGGCGAACGCCGGAGATCACAGGGAATACTCCAAGCCATTGACGGACGCGCCCGGGTTAGTGGATCCGAAACGACGGGAAGCGTCGCAGAGCCTGAATCCGGAATACACGGTGGGAAAGGGCACATACACGCCGGATGACGAACTGGTGGAGCGCTTGCAGGTTGCGGGCCTTATGGCTCCGGACGGCAATGTCAACCAGATCCTGGAAACGGTGGTGAACAATATCTTGCTCACCAACGATCTGGAGATTCCGGCGATCCGCTGCCGGGTTCTCCTGACGACGCCATTAGAGTCATTCGTGGCGGGGAGAACCATTATTGTGAGCCGCGGGCTGCTCGACGTATTGCCGGACGAGGCGACACTCGGGGCTGTGCTGGCGCACGAAGTTGCTCACATTGTGTTGCATCAGTCCGACCGCGTCGAATATCTTTCGCGCCTGGCATCGCAGTTTCCGGATCTCGAAATATTTTCCCATCTCGATTTTCACTTTGATTCAGAACAGGAGGCCGAGGCGGACAAGAAAGGATTCGAACTCTTCGCGAAGTCCCCCTACAAGGATCAGGTGGCCAATGCCGGGCTCTTTCTCGAGATTCTGGAGGCGCGCTCTCCCCAGCTGCCCAATCTGTTGCGCGGGAGGTTCAGCAATGATTTCGGGAGCAGCCATCTGGTGGGCATGCAAGGTGTGGCGAATTCTGCAAAGCCGCTGGAGTTGAATCGTCTGGACCAGATTGCTGCTCTGCCGCTGGGATCGCGGATTGCGGTGAATCCCTGGTCAGATCAAATTGAAATGCTCAAAGCCAAGCCCGTGCAACTGGAGTCTTCAGCGGAAAAGCTGCCATTTGAGGTGACTCCGTTCTTTCTGCATCTCAAGCGTTTGCAGGAAGAGAACCGGACTTCGGACCTCAGACAGCAAATCAGAGTCCATCAGTTGGGGTCGGAGCCATGTAACGGGGCCGCTCAGCGGGGTGGAGCGTGGCTTTGGATGGAAGCAGGTCACGGCCGAAAGCCACCACACAAGGACTGGTAAGCGTCAGAGCCCAGGCGGCGAGAAATACAGAACCGGCGTCAAACAGAAAAGAATCGATCATCTTCGGTCCTCCGGCGGCGCGAGGCGACGTGAGGCCCTCGCGCCGTTCGATCGCACTCTCGGTCATACGCAGAGAGGTCCACGCGCAAAAGATTACTGCTCGGGAGCAGCCGGGGCTGCCTGATCCATGTGCTTCTGCATGCGTGCCTCGTGCTTTGCCTGCATCTGCTTCAACTGCGACTGTTGGTCGGGCGTGAGCAGTTGATAAAGCTGGTTGTGAATGCGCGTCTCGGCTACGGTCAATTGAGCCTGGACCTGGGCCTTCTGAGTGGCTAAGGCTTGGACCTTGGCTTGATCGAAGGGTCCTTCGACAAACTGGCGAAGCTGTTGATCGATCTGCTGCTGTTGCTGGAACAACGGCTTCATCGTGGGGTGCTCTTTCTGCATGATGGCGTTCATCTGGGTCTTCTGCTCATCAGTGAGATTGAGCTGTTTTGCGAAAAAGCCCATTCTGTGGCCTTCCATACCCATTCCCATGCCGTGGTGATGCATGGGCGGGGCTGGCGGCGCATCCTCGTTACTCTGCGCGTTGGCAATGACTGTTCCCATCAGGATTGCCAGGGCAGCACTCAACATTCGAAAACGAAACGATTTCATGGTGACTCCTATTTTGTCCGGTTTATCCGGGGCGTTGCGTACACTGATAGAAACACGGGTTGGCCGGAAAAAGTGGTAAAAAGTCGGTCATCCGGAGTAAAGATTTGTAACGTTGAAGCGGGCGAGCGTGTGCAGATTTTCCGGCAGCGGTACTTGGATCGTGTTTGACAATTCTTTACTACGGGCCTCCGGGCAGTGATGCACAATTATGAGAAGAGCGATGGAAAGAATTCTAGTCATCGACGACGACGTGGAACTCTGTCATCTGGTCAGTGAATATTTGCGCTCCGAAGGCTTCACAACAGAATGTGTGCACGACGGCGAGAGCGGACTGAAAAAAGCGAGTGTGGGAGAGTACGTTCTGGCTGTTCTCGATGTTATGTTGCCGGGGATTAATGGATTCGAAGTGTTACGTCGGATACGGGCTACGTCCAGACTTCCGGTGCTATTGTTGACTGCCCGAGGCGAGGACGTCGATCGCATTGTGGGCCTGGAGATTGGCGCGGACGACTATCTTCCCAAGCCGTTCAATCCGCGAGAGCTGGTTGCGCGGATCCGCGCCGTGTTGCGCAGGACGCATTCCGAGGGGGGCGGGTCACCTGCCGCCCCAGAGATCGTAACCGTAGGCGATGTGGAGTTGGATCCAGCGACCAGGACGGTTCGACTCGAGGGCAAGCCGGTGGACTTAACTTCGGTCGAGTTCAATCTGCTGGAAGTCTTATTGCGCGAGGCGGGGCGAGTGGTGCCGCGGGAGCGGTTGGTGAATGCGGTGCTCAGTCGTAAGTTTTCACCGTTTGACCGGAGCATCGACATGCACGTCAGTAAGGTGCGGAAGAAGCTGGGCGACACGGAGAACGATGAACACATCAAAACGGTGCGCGGGGTGGGGTACATTTTCGCGCGTCCGAGAGAGAAGGCAAAGGTTTGATTTGTCCGATAAAGATGCCCCCGGGGTTCAATGGCCAGTGCGCGGATCTTGCTAAAGGCTACAGGCGTGACCTTCCCGGTGTTGCTGCTTTCGGCCGTCGATTGGCCTAACTAACATGAAGAGTCTCTTTGTACGAATATTTTTATCGTTTTGGATGGCGCAGGCGTTATTTTTTGTGCTCGCCATCCTGGTGACGCTTGCCTTCAGGCCACGCACTTCCACCTGGGAAGCCCTGCGCACGACTGTGCTCAATGACGCGGTCAGCGCTTATGAAGAAGGGGGCGACCAGAACCTGAGAGGCTACCTGGAGAATCTGGAGCATTCGCAGCACGTGCGGGCGTACTTGTTCGATGAACGGGGCAACGAAGTGTCGCACCGAGGGGCTCCCGATTGGGCGATGCGGATCGCAGCGGGAGGTCCGAGGGCTCCGCACGATGGATTTCTTTTCCCCGCGCCCCAAGTTCTGCGCGATTCGCGAGCGTCGTCAGATGGCAAGCATCGTTACACAGTGGTGTTGGGATTGCCTCCTGGGCCGCGAGTATTCATCGGGCCGAGAGGGGTGCCGTTTACCGGCTTGATGATTGGAGTGCTGAGTTCGGGACTCATCTGCTATCTGTTGGCCTGGTTTTTGACGAAGCCGATTGTCCGGCTGCGAACGGCGGCGCGCCAGATAGCCGCAGGCGATCTGACGGCGCGCGCAGGGCCGCTGGCCAGCATGAGACGCGACGAGGTTGCGGGGCTGATGCGCGACTTCGATGCCATGGCCGAGCGGCTGGAAATTTTGTTGAAGGCACAGTCGCGTCTGTTGAACGACATCTCGCACGAGTTGCGCTCGCCGCTGGCGCGCTTGAATGTCGCCTTGGGACTGGCGCGGCAACGCTCCGGGGTCGAAAGTGCCGACATGCTGGATCGCATCGAACTGGAGGCGGCCCGACTGAACGAATTGATTGGGCGAATCCTCACGCTGGCGCGCCTGGAAGACGGCGAACAGCTTGTGCCGCAAACGCCCGTGCCTCTGGACGAAATCGTAGTGAGCGTCTGTGAAGATGCGGAATTCGAGGCGCAGGAGCGGCGTTCTCATGTGCACACCTCCATCCCGGACGGCAACTGGGAAGTGCGTGGAAATGCGTCGCTGCTGCACAGCGCAGTCGAGAACGTCGTCCGCAATGCAATTCGATATACGCAAGAGGGATCTTCGGTCGAAATCGAACTGAAGAGCGAACTCCGGGGCGCCGGGCGAGAGGCTGTGCTGCGAGTAAGCGACTCTGGTCCCGGAGTACCGGCCGATGCGCTGGCAAAACTGTTCGTGCCTTTCTACCGGCTGGATGATGCTCGTGGACGGCAAACCGGCGGAGTGGGACTGGGTCTGGCCATTACGGAAAGGGCCGTGCGATTTCACGGCGGCAGAGTCTCTGCCTTCAATCGCCCTGAGGGTGGGTTGATGGTTGAAATTCGTTTGCCGTTAATTGTGAGTGAGTTGATTGCTCCGAAGAGCAACGACAAAGCTTCTGTCGCACAGAACAGGGAGCAGGGTTCAGTGGCCAGGGCCCAGTAGGCCTTCTTCCACCGCTTTCCCGTATACTGATGGCGGTCCTGAAGCGGGCAACTCCCGGAAGGTCCCAAGGTTCAAACGATTGACGGGTGCGGGCGATACACCGGCCCACCCTCGGGGGAGATTGCTCTTACTGCGCATTCCTGATACACAAATGGGTTGAGATTTCCGCATTTACCTAACTTCCAACGGCGGGGCGCTGGGATCGGCGTGTTCACGCAAGCCTCATAGAAACAGGGAGATGAACGAGAGAATGTCGAAACGATTGTGGCTGCTCGGAGTGGGAGTGCTGGTTTCGATCGGGGTATTGATGGCTTGCGGCAGTAAATACAATTCATCGTCCAACGGTCTGTTGCTGGTGGGCAGCCAGGGATCGGGGCTGATTCAGACATTCAGTTTTAGCCTGAATAATGGGCACATTTCCGCGATTGCGAACCCGACTTCGGATACGGCAAACAAGAATTGCGTTCTGAATGGAGTGCCATCGTCCATTGTGATAGAGCGGACCGGCTCATTCGCGTACGCGCTTATTGAGTCGAATCCGCAATGTGGTGGCAGCAGCACCGGCATTGCGACATTAAAGATCAACTCGGATGGAACGACGTCAGAAGTTGGGAGTCGAACTACTCCCACAGCCGGTACGATACATATTTTGGGGCAGCTGCCCCCAAATGATACGGAGTTGGTTGCGGTAGTGCCTGCCATGCTTGCGGTGGATGCCTCGGGTAAATTCCTGTTTGTTGCCGATCGTGCCACCACCGATGCGGCGAATCGGTTTGTGCCAGGCGGGGTATCGGTTTTTTCAATCGGCAATGATGGTGTGCTGAAAGAAGTTGCGGGGTCGCCTTTTTTTACTACCGCGCCGGCGACGACTATGCCCCAAGCGAGCGTAGATATTGTCAGCGTCGCGGCGACCCCGACGGTCTTCCCGGGCATCGGCATCAATGGCACGCAGAACGCAGTATGCTCGACACCGGGCAACAACCCGCCAAGCGCAGAATTTGTGTACGCCGTGGATGCTTTGTCTCCATACCAGATATTCGAATTTCAGGTCGATACGTCCTCGGGCGTGCTCGCTCCCCCAACGGGGCAAACGGCAATCCCGGCGTTCGCGACCGCCGCGGTACCCGCGGGGATCGCGGTGGACCCGTGCGACAGATTCGTTTACGTGAGCAACGGGGTTTTTTCCAGCAAAGTAAGTGCGTACTTGATTTGCGCTACTGTCCACACGCCCTGCACCCAGTCAGATGGCAGCCTCGTCGCAGTCAGTGGCTCTCCATTTTCATTGGCAGGCAATGCAAGCAACCCCGGTCCCCTCGCGGTGGATCCCTACGGAAATAATGTTTACGTCGTAGGGCTGGATTCTAATACAGTGTCCGGTTTCAAGCTCAGCCCAACGACCGGAGCTTTGACGGCGATGACTCCAGCAGTGGTGGCTACAGGACCTGAGCCGAGATCTATTACAATCCGCGGAGATGATAACTGGATGTTCATCGCCAACCACAACGGCGCGACGGTATCCCAATACTCGATCGTTCCTGCAACTGGAGCATTAACAGCTGAGGCGCCCATTCACACTGATAACTATCCCTGGGGCGTGGCGGTGAAATAGGTCAGTTCGGACATCGCGCTCTGCACTCCCGGCCTTAGGTGGGTACTTTCAAAATCAAGTAGCCGCCGATCAATACGAAGATCAGATCGGGAGACCACGCAGCCATTGCGGGAGGGAGTTGGCTCAGGTTGCCCATGGCTTCGAATAGCCGCGAGACTACTGTGTAGAACACGGCGGTACCAACCGCGACAGCGACGCCCGTCACCGCTCCCTTTTTCCCCGTCGATAGTGCGAATGGAATTGCCAGGACGGCCATGATCAGCGTGATCAGGGGGTAGGACAATTTCTTGTTGAGTTCAACCCTCAAACGGACGACATCGAATCCGCTTTGCTGCAAGTCTCGGATGTATTTATGCAGTTCCTCATAATTCATCTCGCTGTACTGCTTTACTTCCTTTTTGAAATACGCCGGCGTCTCGGGAAATTGGGGAAATGTCGCGACCTCGAAGCTGCGGTAATCGCCCATGGCGGAACCCTTCAAGGTACGCTCCCAACCGCGCTCGTACTCCCAGCGGCCCAGGTTATCGGCCCAGCGGGCGCGGTCGGCGTGGATGCGGCGGGTAACGCTGAAATTGCTTTTGTCTAACTGGAAGACGGTGATGTTGCCGAATTGATCGCGGTCTGGGTCAAAAAACTGGTAGTAGTAGATGTCATTGTTCTGGCCGAAAATCCATTTGCGGTCGGGACGGAGGTAGGTTTGCGCGGGTTTTCCCTTGATCTGGTTGTGCAACGCTTCTTGCCGCTGGTTGGTGCGCGGCAGATAGAACTGGTCGGCGAAGAACAATGAAGCAGCAACCACTCCGGCAGCAATGATCACAGGAGTAACAATGCGGTAAATGCTTGTGCCCGTGGCTTTGATAGCGGTGATTTCGTTTGAGCGCTGCATGAGGCCGAAGGTGACAAGAACCGCAAGCAGCATGACCAGCGGCGCGACATTGTAGAGCAGATAGGGAGTGACGTTCAGCAAGTACTCCGCGACGACCAAAGCAGAAACTTTGTTGCGGAGAATGTCTCCCAGCAGCTCAAACAGCGTGAACACCAGAACAAGAACGAGGAAGGTGGATAGAATCATCCCCAGGTAAACGAAGAAATCACGGAGCACATAGTCGTCGATCAGGGTGGGAAAACTGGCGCTGAAGACTCGACGACGAGTGGAAGCACGCTGAAATGCGTTTTCGGAGCGGCGGCCGAGACCGGCAGCCAGCAAGGTCTCCGGCTTGGCGGTGCCGCGAAAATAGGATCCCAGTTCAAAGGGACGCTTTTCAGCTCGCAATAGCAAGATCAACGCCAGCGCAAGAAAGACAAAATCTGCGAGCCATGCGCCGAACCACGGGGTGACGCGGCCTTGCCGGGCCAAAGATACTCCGACTAGGGAGACGACGTAATAGGCGAAGACGAGGAGGATCGTCAGTACGAAGCCTCCTGATTTCCCGCTCTTCTTCGAGGACAGTCCTAGCGGTATTCCCACGAGTGCGAGCACCAGGCAAGCCGTGGGAAGCGCGAAACGGCGGTGGAACTCGATCAGAAACCAACGTGCCGCGCCGGGATCGGCGCGGGCTGCGCGTCGAGGCAAATCCCACGTGTCGATAACTCCTGCCGGCAGGGACTCCTCCGGCTTGGTACCAGTGGAAGGCAGTTCAATGGGGATATCGGTCTGCTGGAAGGTCGAGATCTGGTAGTGATCAGGGTCTTTGGGATCTGTCTCATGTTCGGAGCCACCCACGAGATGGAGATGCAGGCGGTCCGGAGCCTCGCTGACGACAATGCCTTCCTTCGCCAGAGTGATTTTGGGGTTCGAGGCATCGGTGAGGTCGGCCATGAAGATGTCTTTCCAGACGGCCGCGCCCTGCGCGCTCTTCACGTCCTGCACGTAGAGGACGTACTTCGGGAAGCCTTCATAAAAAACGCGTGGCTGGATTTCGAACGAGACCTGTGATCCCTTGAGCTTCTTTTCAAGCCTTGCCAGGGCGGCTTGCGATCGGGGCGCGATGTAGATGCCATTGGCGAGAGCGAGAACCCAGGCCGTCACAACGAAAATCGATAGGGAACGGAGAAAGGTCCAGATTCCCATGCCGCTGGCGCGCATGGCAGTGATTTCACTGTCGGCCGCCAGCCGGCTGAGGCCGATCAGAATACCCATCAGAACGCTCATCGGCAAGGTGTAGGTCAGCGCCAGCGGGACGGTAAAGGAGAACAGTTCGGCAACACTCGGCAATGGAGCGCTAGCACGGACGACCAGTTCGAGGATGTGCCCGAGATCGCGGGTGAACAGGACAAACGTGAAGATGATCGCGCCGATGAGGGCGTGAGCCGTCACTTCGCGCAAGATGTAACGGGTCAGAATCCGCATGGGAGATGCGCTTAGGGCGAGGATAGCACGGGGGAGTTCGTGTCGTACGAAGAGGAATCCGACTTTACGTAATCTCAGGTCGCTTTAAGAAACAGGGCGCCTAGCGGGGGGAGCGTTAGCTTCAGAGAGAAGGGGCGGCCGTGCATGGGCATCTCTTCGGCTTGGACACCGCCGAAATTGCCGATACCACTGCCCGCATACTCGCGGGCGTCGCTGTTAAGCATCTCGCGCCAGTAGCCGCCGTGAGGAGCGCCTACACGGTATCCGATACGCGGGACTGGAGTGAAATTGCAGACCACCAGGATCGTGTCTTTCGGCGACTCACTCTTGCGCAGCAGCGAGATAGTACTGGTCGCGTTGTCGTTGGCGTCCACCCATTCGAAACCCGCGGGGTTGTTGTCCAACACGTGCATGGCAGGCTCACTGCGGTAAAAACGATTCAGTTGCTCGACCCAGGCCTGCACTCCCCGGTGAACCTGATATTGCAAAACATGCCATTCCAGGCTGGTGTCATGCGCCCATTCGCGCACCTGTCCGAATTCTCCTCCCATGAACAGGAGTTTCTTGCCGGCTTGGGCGAACATGTAGCCGAACAGCAGACGCAGGTTGGCGAACTTCTGCCACTCGTCGCCGGGCATTTTGCCGATGAGCGAGCCCTTGCCGTGAACGACTTCGTCGTGGGAAAGCGGCAGCACGAAGTTTTCCTGAAACGAATACAACATACGGAAGGTGAGATCGTTGTGGTGATATTTGCGATGAATA
>Ga0068856_100002481_pt1 | contig 18991 bp, 18 predicted proteins | sample KBSCornC62_FD_66595 | JGI IMG/M metagenome (GOLD analysis project Ga0068856, IMG submission 66595) | Corn rhizosphere microbial communities from Kellogg Biological Station, Michigan, USA - KBS Corn C6-2 | ecosystem: Host-associated > Plants > Roots > Rhizosphere > Soil ...
GACATTTTACCTGGCTAATCTGAAATCCATTGTAGAAGGCGGTGTCGACCTGCGCAATAAGCGTACAGATATCCGCAGCAATTTTAAATAATACCGACAATCGCTGTAGAATAATATCTTACTTTTGGGCTTGCTCTGTACGGTCTCAGCGACCTCCTCTGCAATCTTTGTGGTTAATTTAACCACAGAGTGCACGAAGATTTTCACAGAGTGCACAAAGAATTTTTTATGTTCACTGGCATCATCGAAACTTTAGGAACCATTACCAAACTTCAAATGGAGCTTGGCAACTTGCATATTACCGTCAAATCTGATATTTCATCCGAGCTTAAGATCGATCAGTCGGTAGCACATAACGGCGTTTGCCTTACCGTGGTGGGCCTGGGAAACGGAACTCATACGGTAACCGCCATTGAAGAGACCCTAAGCAAGACCAATCTGCATGAGCTCAAAGTTGGTGACCTGGTTAACCTGGAGCGCTGCATGCAGATGAACGCCCGGCTTGATGGACACATTGTACAGGGACATGTGGATCAAACTGCTGTTTGTACAGCGTTTCAATCGCTCGACGGCAGTTGGGAATACACTTTCGAATATGATGCGGCTTCGGGCAATGTCACGGTCGAAAAAGGCTCTATCTGCATTAATGGCATCAGCTTGACGGTTGTCAACTCCAAAAACAACAGCTTCTCAGTTGCCATTATCCCATATACCTACGAGCATACCAACCTCCAGCAGGTGAGGGTAGGTTCAACTGTAAATCTTGAGTTCGACATTATAGGCAAATATGTTGCCCGACTGATGCAGCGTTAATGGCTAAGCGTTTCGATCCTGCTTTTAGCGTATGCAATATATTTACCTTGTTTTCCTGAGGGATTGGATGCAAGAAACTTTCTATAATATTTCAGAGCACCCTGTTTATTCTTGAGGTTGGTATCATAGATATCCGCCATCAAATAATAAGTCATTGGCTTTTCGTCAAACTGCAACGCTTTCTGATAAGATGCGAGTGCTTTGTGGTCCATGTTCAGTTTGGTATAACTGTCGCCAATCTCAGAATAATAGCTGTCGATGTTTGGTGAAAGACCAGCTTCAATAGCTTTGTCGAAATATTCGATGGCCTTGCTTTGGTTCTTCAATGCCTTGTAGCACTCGGCTATATAATAGTAAGAGACTTCTGTTTGCATGGCTGGTTGTATCGCCATTAACGTTTCGATGCCGCACTCAAATTTGCCAGTATAAAAATATGCTTCGCCAACTTTATTCCGGACGAAAGTGGCATTATCTCCTAACTGAAAAAGTTTTTCGCCGTACTCGGTCACTTCTTTAAACTTATACTCGGCGTAATTCAGTTTCACAAAACTCTGTAACAGGTAAACGTTTTCCTTATCAGCGTCGATGGCGATATCCAGTACAGTTTCTGCATCTGAAAACCGCTTCGCCTCCGAATAAAACCCACTAAGTTCAGAGGCTACATCGGCATCGGTCGGCCGCAGTTTGTTGGCTTTTTCAAGATATTTAGTAGTGGTTTTGCCATCGCCTTCATTAAGGCTAATGTCGGCCAGGTTTTTATAGACAACAAAATTGGTGCTGTCTTTTTGCAAAAACTTCTGAAAATAACCTTTCGCCTTTTCGTCGTTGCCTTTCCTGATATTAAGGCTGCCGAGATTGAACAGCACATGGTAATTACTGCTGTCCAGGTCGTACATACGTTGGTAATATTTCTCGGCATCAGGCAGCATACCAGCCATTTGGGAAGCATAAGCCATACTCGAAAGTATTTTGATGTCGGTTATGGGCTCAGGATAATTGGTTTTTAAGAGGCTCACAGCATCGTTGTAGCGCTGGTTTTGATAGTCTTCGATAAGTTGCTCGTTGATGATTTTTTGCTGCGGTTGCTGCAGGTTGCTGATAAAAGGGATGCCGCCTAGTAAAAGCAATAAGGTTAGTGTGCTTTTCATATAACCCAAGTTATTAGTTGTTAATACCAAAAGCAAATGCCAAACAAAAAAACTGACTAATATGTTACTTTAATCGATTAACAAACGAAACAGAGCAATTTTATGGATAAGATCAGAAAGTTTGAGCTAATGGAAAAGATCGTCCACGAGCTTGAAGATTTGAAAAACAGCCAGCAGGCCATCATACAAAAATTAACCAAGATTGAGGTGGATAATATCGACCTCGGCGATAAACGCCTTGAAAAAGACCTGCCCGACATGCACCAGCGTGTTTCTGATAACCTGGATACCATTGCCGGTATCCTGGAAGATTTCGCCCAAAAAACCGATCAGTACAATAATCAAAACAACATTGCAGGTTTGCGGGAGCAGGAAGCGTTGGGGAAATAATTAGTTGACTGGTGATTTGTTAACTGGTTAACTTGGATTAGCCCAATTACCAGTTAACAAGTCAACCAGTTAACAAATCACTGATATTGTATATACACCGGTGCAGGCTGCAATTTCAGCACTTCTGCCTTGGTGAGCATCCGCTTTGGCGGATTTTTTATATCGTTTTTGTAAAACAGTTTGAACCCGGTGAACTGTACCGGTTCGTGCGAGATAAAATATTTATACGAATCCTTCTTCAAATCCGGGCCGCCCCAGCCGTCCATGTCCATCACCATTTGCACCTCGGGGTGCAGTTTGATGTCCTGGTAGTTGGTTACCATTCTTTTGGTAAAACGATGTACAACTAAAATTTTTGGCGGCAGATTATATTTTTTTACGATCCCTGCCATATAGTTTGAAACGAAGTTTATGTCGGCTGCATCAAATGTGCCGATGCGTTTGCCGGGTACGCTGCCTTCTTTCATGGAGAATTCAGGGTCGATACCCACATTCACATTAGGCATTTGAAGGTATTTTTCAATTTTGGGGATCTCCGTTTGCACATTACTAAACCCAACCTGGAAATCAAGAAACACCAGCGCATTGATCTTTTGCGCCATGTGCAGCACGCTGTCTATCTGTTTAAAAGGCATGCGAAGATTATGCAGGCCATTTCGGCCCGGTTCGCCCTGTGCCGTTACGCAGATATAATGCAACGCGGGTTTTACGGGGGTTGAAGGGTCTGCCGCTTCCCAGCTTTTAACTTCGGCCTGCAGCTTCTCAAGCATGATCTTTGGCGGATATTGCCCCAGCACGCCCATGTTTTTGGAGTACATATTACCGTAGTAAGCTACTACGCGATAAAAAGGTAGCGTGGCACCCGGCAGTGGCAGAGGTGCTTTTTTAACCGGCCAGCGACCACTATGATCGCCGTTGGCAAGTTTCATTACCAGCGAATCGTATTTGGCGGTGTCAAGTAACTTAACAGTTTGCTTAGCAGTGTCTGCAGAAATTTTCCGCGTAGTCGTATCAGCTGATTGTGCTTTAGCCAATTGCGCGATCGACATAAGGCACAGCAAAGATGTACCGAAAAAAATGTGTTTCGAATTTAACATGAATCAATATCAGAAAGTGCGAAGATATTGATTTCGGGTTATTTGATGCACTTTCCTATGATCGCATGCGATGGTAGAAAAAATAATAAATGCTATTCCCCAGAAACAGGGTCTGCCTTTTTATCCGTTTTGGTATGGCGGTTATATTTTTTTATAGCTTTATAGTATTTTTTCTTTTCTAAACTTTCAAGCGCGGCTGCATCCTGACCAAGCATGCCTTTTAGATTATCATCCGTGAGTTGAACAATAGGGCCATCGTTTAGCTGGATTCCAACAATTTCCCCTTTATCAAACTCTTGTTCATTTCCATTCGCGGCTAAAGTCAGATAATAAAAGCTTTTAGCATAAACCGATATAGGACCGTTCATAACCTTAAACATCCAGCAACTGTCAAGTGGCACGCCATATGAAAGTCTACCAAAGTCATCGTCGGTTACCGAAATATAAAGGGTTTGGTCGGCGTAGATTTTCTGATATCTGTGTGCAGAGTCAGATTTTTTAAAATTTTTGTTTTCGTAGACCAGAAAAGTTTTATGCGATGTGGTGTCGGTGTATTGAAAAGATTTAACGTTTAGAACTGAACTGTCTTTTAGCGTGACTTGATAAACGGTTCCCTTACCAACATTTGCCCGCCAGTTGTTGTTGAATAGCATATTCATCTGTGTCTGCATTTGTGTCTGCATTTGCTGATTTGCGAAATCGCGGCTCATCTTCGCGCGTACCGCATCCATACCGGGATATTGGGCGATGGCTTTTTCTGAAGGAATAACAAGGAATAAGACTAAAGTTAATGGCGCAAGGATTTTATATAAATACTGCATAAGATTTAGTTTGGCTCAAATATAAGTTATATATGAAACAAATTGAGACCTGATTCAAATCGTAATATAAAAATTATCCATTACTCAATGCTTTTCCCCTTCATCGCTGTACTGATCGCATGATCCATTAGCCGCTCGGCAAATGGCCGGGTAAACTCGTTTACCTCATCAATTTTCTTCAGGATCGAATCTTTATTGCCACTGGTAAGCACTTCTTTGAGCTCGTTTACCAATTTTTGTGTGGCGCCAATTTCGGCAATACTCAGGTATTCGGAATTTTTTTGCAGGAAGCGCTCGACGGTATAGGTCATTTGTTCGCCTTCAGTGCGTGCTTCTATCAGCATGCGCTGGGCAACGTCGTCCTTGGCGTGGGTGACGCTGTCGAGCAACATTTGCTCCACCTGGTCGTCGGTAATGCCGTAAGTTGGTGTTACTTCGACTTCCTGTTTCACGCCAGAGCGTAGCTCAACTGCCTGTATTTTCAAAATACCATCAGCATTGAGCAAAAAGTTAATATCCACTTTGGGTAAGCCAGCCGGCATACCGGGTATACCTTTCAGATCAAACTCAGCCAGCTTGCGGTTTTCTTTTACCAAATCACGTTCGCCCTGGTAAACGGCAATTTTCATGTTGGCCTGCCCATCAACCGAGGTGGTATACTGGCGACCAGCCTTTGTAGGCACTTTTGAATTACGCGGGATGATCACATCCATCAGTCCACCCATAGTTTCGATACCGAGAGAAAGGGGAGTTACATCAAGCAATAAGATGTCCTTGCGGTTACCCGCTAAAATATCAGCCTGTATAGCTGCGCCCAGTGCTACTACCTCATCCGGGTTTAAATCATCATGCACCTCGCGGCCAAAGAAGTTGGACACCATTTTTTTGACCAACGCCGTGCGCGTTGAACCGCCAACCATTACCACTTCGTTTATATCGCCTATATCAAGGTTGGCGTCTTTCAATGCGTTGTGGCAACACAAAATGGTCTGTTCAACTTTAGGCAATATCAATTGTTCAAAAGTATTGCGGTCAAGGGTGCACCAGATATCGCCGATCTTCTCGTTAACCAGGCTCTGGTGTGCAAAAGCCTTTTTTGCTTCTTCTGCCTTTAGGCGAAGTTGCTGGGCAAGTTCGCGGTTGTTAGCTAGTTCTTTTTTGTCGATCTGATTTTTTTCAATCCAGTAGTCAACAATGGCGCGGTCAAAATCATCGCCGCCCAGGAAGGTGTCGCCATTGGTCGACAAGACTTCGAAAATGCCATTCTGAATCTGCAAGATCGAAACATCAAAAGTTCCGCCCCCGAGATCATAAACGGCAATAGTTTTCGTTTCTTCAGGATTTAAGCCAATGCCGTAAGCCAAACTTGCAGCGGTTGGTTCATTTACAATACGAAGTACGTCTAACCCAGCAAGTTTGCCGGCATCGCGTGTTGCCTGGCGCTGTGAATCATTAAAATATGCCGGAACGGTGATGACCGCACGGTTTACCGGCGTTTTCAAAGCATGTTCTGCGCGTTCCTTTAGTTCTTTCAAGATGAGACCTGAAAGCTCAATTGGTGTATAGAATTTATCGCCTACTTTGATCTTTACCAGGCTTTCGGTATCGTCATCTATAACTTTATAGGAAAAGAAATCCTTATAGTTCTCTATATCATGATATGACCGGCCGAGCAGACGTTTAACCGAAAAAACGGTATTCTGCGGATCGGTGATCAGGTACTTTTTGGCCTCGTTTCCTACTGTAATTTCGCCGGTTGATCCAAAATGCACCACAGAAGGTACCAGCACACCTTTGCCCGCATCATTGATCACTTTCGGATTTTTATCCGGATCAATAAACGCCACCAGCGAATTGGTCGTACCCAAATCAATGCCAACAATAATCTCTTCCTTTTGCAGCGAACCTGTTGCCAGGTTGATCGAAACTTTAGCCATGTTATTTCAGTAACAGGCGGCAAATGTACTTAGTTTTGCCTTACGCTGTGTCATCTTATTGTTGTTATGGCTCCCAAACAATAAGCTCCTCGTCAAATCGTTACATCAAATTAAGTAGCGGGGGGAGGTCTGTTCGGGCAAAATGCTTACTTTCACGCCAATGATCAAATTCCTGCATCGCCTTAAACTTTCGGTTTTAATACTATTACTCGCTACTGCCACTATTACAAGGGCCCAGGAATTCGGCGGTAATCCGCCATCCATCAAATGGAACCAGATCAATACCCCGGCAGCTAAAGTGATCTTCCCGCAGGGATTGGATACATCGGCATTTGAGGTTGCGAGCATCATCGCTCGGATGAACAATAGCATTAAGCCTACTATAGGCACAAAACAGAAGCAGATCAGTATCGTCCTCCAGAATCAAACTACGGTGGCCAATGCTTATGTGGGCCTAGCGCCGTTCCGGAGTGAGTTTTACCTTACACCCGAACAAAACAGCTTTGAAATTGGCAGCCTCCCATGGCCGGAGCAGCTGGCTATCCACGAATTCAGACACGTACAGCAGTATAATAACTTCAATGTAGGTTTCTCGCATTTTCTGCGCATTCTGTTTGGCGAAGGGGGTCAGGCATTGGGCAATGACCTTGCCGTGCCTAACTGGTTTTTTGAAGGCGACGCCGTGTTTAATGAGACATTGGTAAGCAACCAGGGCAGGGGTAGGTTACCGTACTTCTTCAATGGCTACCGCGCCTTGTGGGTTGCCGGGAAAAACTATAGCTGGATGAAACTGCGCAACGGCTCGTACCTGGATTTTACGCCCGATTGGTACCCAACCGGTTATATGCTGGTAGCTTATGGCCGCGAAAAGTACGGTGATCTTTTCTGGAAAAAAGTAACCCACGATGCAGCGGCTTTCAAGGGTGGATTTTACCCGATGGAGCGGGCCATAAAAAAGTATACTGGGGTCAGCTTTGAGCAATTCAGAAATGATGCGCTGACTTACTTTGAAAAGCAATTTAACGACGCCAAATTACCGAAACCGTTGCCGGGCCATTTCACCGCCAGTGAAGAATACCCGGCATTTGTAAATGACAGTACGCTCATTTACATGAAGAGCACTTATGATCATTTGCCCGTTTTTGTGAAGAAAACTGGTCCGCATGAAAAGGTTATCAGCGTACGAAGCGTATCCCTGGACAATTACTTTGGTTATCATAAGGGCAAAATCGTCTATGCGGCTTACCGACCTGATTTACGCTGGAACTATCGCGACTACAGCGAACTGATGCTGCTGGATGTAGCAACCGGAAAGGAAAGAACACTAACCAGGAAAACCAAATATTTCTCGCCCGACTTTAGTGCCGATGGCAAAATGATAGTTGCAGTACAAGAAGCGCCAAATGGTAAGTGCGACATACATTTACTCAACGCCACCGACGGACAACTAAAACGTGTGGTTCCCAATCCGGATAAACTATTTTTTACCTATCCCAAGTTTTATGGCGATTGTAAGCTCATGGCGGCGGTTCGAAATCTAAAAGGCAAAATGTCGCTCGCCGAAATTGAGATCAAAACCGGAAAAGTTAAATACCTGCTGCCATTTTCCTACAAGCCTATTGCGTTCCTGTTGGTTAAGAATGATATGGTTTACTACTCCTTATCGGGCAAGGTGGACGACATTTTTTCCTATGATCTGACGAACGGCAAGCAATATCGGTTACCCAACCCTGATAATCGTGGCGCCATTGGCTATTACGAGCCGGCCATCAGCAATCATAAACTAGCATGGGTTGGCTTTACAGCCAACGGGTATAAAATAAATGAGGTTAATGCCAACAGCGTGGAATGGCTGGAGATAAAGGAAAGTTATGTACCGTCCACCTTGCCCGAACTTGGAATTACAGCGCTAAGAAAAGATTCAGCCGCCGATTTGCTGGCGGCTGTTAAGGTTAAACCTTTGCCTTACAGTAAATACCCAAAAGCCTACCATCTTTTCAATTTTCATAGTATCATCCCAGGCATTAATGATCCGGATTATTCGATAGCTATCATCGGCGAAAATGTACTCAATACTTTTCAATCGCAATTATCGCTCGACTATAACCGGGCGGAGGGCTATAAACAGCTTGGCTTTGATGCGGTTTATGGTTCCTTGTTTCCATATTTGCGTGCGGGGCTAGATTATACTTTCGACAGGCGTGGTTTGTACCAGGGCGAAAATGTCTATTGGAACGAGGTTAATCCGCATGCAGGTTTCGAAATTCCGCTTGATCTCAGTCACGGTAAATCCGTCACCGGGCTCAATTTTGGAAGCGATGTTTACTTTAGTCAAACCATCTTTCAACCGCCATTTAATAAAACGTTCAGGAACAGTAATTACACTTACTTAAACAATTATCTTCAGTTTAGCACCCGGACACAGCTCGCAAAGCAAAATATTTATCCAAGGTTTGCGCAAAATGTCTCCATTGATTACAAAACTGCCGTTGAGGGGTTATCGGCTAATCAGTTCCTGGTTTCAGGAAACCTGTTTTTCCCGGGATTGTCGATTAATCATAGCTTGGCCTTTAACCTGGCCTATCAGCAAAAAAGTGCAAACAGTGTCATAGGTTTCACCAACGATTTTCCATTCGCTCGCGGCTATTATGCCGAAAACCTTCACCAAATGGATAAGTTCGGCGCCGATTACCATTTCCCGCTGTTTTATCCTGATAAGGGCATAGCAAATACCTTGTATTTCATGAGATTGCGCGGCGATATCTTTTTCGACTATACACGTGGCTATGATAGTTACAGAGACGGAAGTGCCTACAAGAATTTCAGATCAACCGGTGCGGCCATCTTTTTTGATACTCAATGGTTCAACCAGGTGCCTATCTCTTTTGGCATCAGGTATGATTATTTGCTGGATCCTGATCTTTTTGGATTTTCGGGCAGGAGCAGGTTTGAGATTGTGCTGCCGGTAGCAGTGTTTTGATCAATTATTGAATTATTGACTTATCGAATTATTGAATACGATCGATCGAATTATATTCTTTCGGACTTTCTGACTTATGCGGACTTTCGGACTAATTTTATTCATTGATTCGCAAGACGAATAATCTCCTTCACGCGATTAACGTCCGTTACCGAATAGCTGTATTCAGATGTTTCGCCGTAACCCATCAGGATGTGCTCGTTTCTGAAAGCCATTGCGCTTTGGATATCTTTTCGGGCTGACGAGTGCACCTCGGTGGCGCCGCTGAAATGAATTAAGTCGGCCACGGTTGATTCGTTTACGCCCGCCCCTGGCATAATGCTTATCCGGCCGGCCGCTTTTTCAACCAAATGGGCTATGATGTTTACGCCCTCCACAGCTGTGCTTCTGCCACCAGAGGTAAGGATGCGTTCGCAGCCAAGGTCGATTATATCTTCAAGTGCCCGACTCATATCCGAACTCATATCAAATGCCCGGTGAAAGGTAACACCCAATCCTTTTGATTTGGCAATTTTGACAAGTTCAGCGCATCGCGGTTTATCCACGGTGCCATCGGCGTTGAGCATGCCAATTACTACGCCATCGCATCCGGCATCGGCGCAATATTTTATATCCTGCTTCATGATCTCAAATTCGGTATCCGAGTACAGGAAGTCGCCGCCGCGCGGGCGTATCAGTACATAAAGTTTAATGCCAAGCAGTTTGCGCGCTATGCTAATTTGTGCCGGAGATGGGGTTGTGCCACCCTCATGAAGATTTTCACAAAGCTCTACGCGTACCGCGCCGCCTTCCTGCGCAGCAATAGCCGACGCAACAGAGTTGGCGCATACTTCAAGCGAGACGGTTGATTTAGGTAGTGGTTTACTCATAATTTATAGATAGTAATCCATAGATAGTGGGTCATACCTATGGCACATGAACGGATTTGAGACGAAAACTCCTTCTCTAAAGTTGATTTGTTATCGCGAGGCAAATGCTAATTTAATCATTAATTATAAAAAATCCTAATGACTATGTCTCCAGTGTCACTCATGAATATTGTAAATGCTTTTTCCTTTAATGATTAAATCTTGTTTTTCGGCATTGCACACCGCAAATGAAAAGCCGCTCTGAATGGCGTAGGCGCCATATTCTCCTTTTTTATTGATGGCCAGGAAGCCAACCTGTATATCCTTAGCGGTTTGTGGTTTCTTCTTGATAATTCTTTGCACAGCTTCTTTGCATGCCTCTTCCGGCGACATACCCTGGCGCATTAGTTCCACCACCAGGAAGCTACCCACGTTACGGATCACTTCTTCACCTACTCCGGTGGAAGTAGCGCCCCCAACCTCGTTATCTACGTACAAACCGGCGCCGATAATTGGGCTATCACCAACACGTCCGTGCAATTTAAAGGCCATACCGCTTGTGGTACATGCGCCTGATAAATTCCCCTTAGCATCAATGGCCAGCATGCCGATGGTATCATGATTGTACTTGCTGCCTGGCATGTGTTGCTTATTCTCGATATTAATTACAGGCTTGTATTTTGCAGTTTTAAGCCACTCTTTCCATGCTTTAGCAGATTCAGGAGTTAGTAGTTTTTCTTTTTTGAAACCTTGCTCAACAGCAAATTGTGTGGCGCCTTCGCCAACCAGCATTACGTGCGGAGTCTTTTCCATCACAGCGCGAGCCACCGATATCGGGTGTGCTATGTATTCTATGGCTGCTACCGAACCGCAATTACCAAACTCATCCATGATACAGGCGTCAAGCGTTACATGTCCATCGCGATCGGGGTAACCTGCCCGGCCTACGGTATGGTTATGCATATCAGCCTCCGGAATTTTTACTCCGGCTTCAACCGCGTCTAGCGCCCGCCCGCCTTTGCCTAAAATTTTCCAGGCTTCTATGTTGGCGGGCACACCAAAGTCCCAGGTTGAAATTACAACAGGTAATGTAGAGGATTCACTATTGATGATCGATTTAGCCACGGCCGACCGTGACAAAGCAGCGAGCGAAGCGCCCGCAGTAGATATTTTGATAAACTTGCGACGATTATACATGCCGCTAATATAGAAGTTTCAAACTTATAGTCCATAGTCGATGGTCCATAGTCCATAGTCGTTAGCCTGCGTGGCTCTGACCTCTGAAATCCCTTACTGTCCTGCCGTATTCATCACGGGCCGCACTTCAACGCTGCCGCCAAACTCAAATACGGGACACTTGTCGGCTATGGTTTTTGCGGCATCTGTATTTTCAGCAGTTATGATAATGACGGAGCTTATTTGCTCTCCGTCTGAAATATAAGGCGTGCTTTTTATCGATTTTTCGGTTCCGCTGATGGTCAATCCGTCACTCGCCGGGCGGTAGCCGCTTATTAGGCTGCCTGATTTAGCCAGTCCGCCCATGTATTCCTGCCACTTCTTAATGTTATTCTTCACAACGTCGTCAGATGTTGGTTTAAAATCGGTTTTGAAACGGATAATTAATAAGTATTGCGATTTGCCGGCATTGACGATCTGTTGGCCAAATGCAAACGAGGTAAAACAGAGAAGGGCGATGATAAGAGTTAATTTTTTCATGGAATTAAGTTTTTTGTAACCAGCGACATCATCAGTAACAATATTTGATGCCAAAAGTTATGTTAAATGAATGCGATATAAAAATATGGCGCTAGAGATCAATCTTCTTCCAACTCATCATTCTCGGCCAAAATCTCCTTACACCTGTTAACATCCTTCGCCAAGACCTTCAATTTAATGCCGCCGGAACCCTGATTAAAAACCGGATACATGGGCCCAGGCTCTCATCCGTCAAAAAGCATGGGATGCCGTTTGCCTCTAATCTGGCGCGGATGATCTCGGCCAGCATTGGGTTATAATAAGTCTCCAGTGTTACGATGTCGTCGAGCTTGCTGATCATAAAAATTTATAATTACCAGCATCAAAAATGAGGATTTGTTTTGGTTAATTTGAATCAAATATGAACCGCATCGACCGTATCTCAGCTATTCTTATCCAGTTACAATCGCGCCGCGTGGTGAAAGCCAGCGATATTGCCGATCGTTTCAATATCAGCCTGCGCACCGTTTACCGCGATGTAAAAACACTGGAGGAGGCCGGCATCCCGCTTATAGGCGAAGCTGGAGTAGGGTATTCCATTATGGACGGCTATCGTTTGCCGCCGGTGATGTTCACGCGCGAAGAGGCAACAGCTTTCCTCACTGCCGAGAAGCTGATGGAAAAGCTAACTGATCCATCATCGGACGAGAATTATAAATCAGCGATGTACAAGATACGTTCGGTGCTGCGTATGGCCGAAAAAGACTACCTCGACAATATCGATGGTCACATCGAGGTGCTGAAAAGCCGGCGATCCTCGGGCGTAAAACTCGACTTGAATCCGCTTCAGATCATCCTGCGCGGAATAGGGGAGCGGACGGTGTTGTCAATCCATTACTTTGCGATGCACAACCAGCAGCGAACGGAACGCTGTATTGAGCCGGTAGGCGTATTTTACCAGGATAATTACTGGCACCTAATAGCCTGGTGCCGCTTGCGCGAAGATTACCGTGATTTCCGGCTCGACCGCATTTCGAACATTTCGCTCACCAGCGAACGCTTCCGCACGCAGCACCCGAGCTTAAACGAATATGTCTCACGATCAGCAAGGGAAAGAAATTTACAGCAAGTAGTCATGCGGGTCGAAAAGCGTATCGTTCCTTATCTCAACGAGCAGAAATACTACAACGGGTTCGTTTCCGAACGTGAAGTTGACGATATGGTGGAAATGACTTTCCTGACCGAATATATCGAAGGCTTTGTACGTTGGATGATGATGTACGGTGATACGGCTATTATCATATCACCCGAAGAACTGAAAACGAAAGTTAGAGACCTATCCAACGTAATCATGCTGCGCAACAGTTGATCCTACCGGGTGTACTTTTGATAAAGCTTGTCCCAGCCTTTTATTCCGCCAATCACCAAAGAGATATTGAGCGACAGTTTAAACATCGAGGCCGGAACATTGGTTGGGCGGATCATGGCCTTGCATTTCATTTTCCTGAGCATATAGCTTAACATAGACATCCGCGGGGCGCCGTTTTCGTCAATATGCCCGTCCTTGATCAGGCCGGTGAAACATTGCATTAATTTTTCCTGGTCAAGCGCGGGGCGGAGTTCTATGTGAGTTTCGAGTACAGTATCCTGATTATTGAAGGCCAGGTGGCGCTTTCCTTTGGTAACGACAATCTTTTCGCCCGGTCCGGCAATGTGCTCCTTGCCTTCGATTAGTACCTTCAGCTGACCTTTCTTTACATAAAATATTTGGTCCTGGTTGCAATGCAGGTGCTCGATAGGTAAATACCCTCCGGGCTGAGCTGTCCATTGCATTGTATATGCGTAAGGGGTAAGGGTAAGACCTTTGAATGTCTCGCCTGTTATCGGATTGATACATTCCTTATAAACGTCAATAGCCATTGTGATCGGTTTAGCAAATACGTAAATCTAGTTTAGGCGGATTTGTAAAGTTAACAAATACTAACCATTTTTTATTAACTAAAACCTCAGTTTAAAAAATCCTAACAAGATTTTTACTGTTGACATAGGGCTGTCACCAGGCGGTTGTTGATTTGTAACATTCAAAGATTGACAATGAAAAAAGAAAGATATTGGATAACCGTAGTGTCGAAAAACCATATCATGCGCGGGGTGAAGGGCGGTTTTATGCAAGCCAACCATGGCAAACCGGGCTCATTAAAAAAATTACGCACAAACGATTGGGTGATCTTTTATTCGCCCAAAGTAACTTATGAGGGTGACCAAAAACTGCAGGCCTTCACCGCGATAGGGCAGGTAGCCGACGAAGAGCTTTACCAGTTTAAAATGAGCGAGGATTTTATACCCTATCGCCGCAATGTGAATTTTTACCCCTGTAAAGATGTTCCCATAGTACCATTAATTGCGTCTCTTGATTTTATAAGTGATAAAAAAATGTGGGGATATAGATTTAGGTTCGGTTTTATCGAGATAGATGAACATGATTTTAACCTGATCAGAGGAAAGATGTTGAAAGACGACAAAACAGTGAAACAATCTGAGGCTGAAACACTTCAACAATAAAGCAATTTGTTAGCAACAATTCATCAATTCAACCATCTAAAAAAATAGAAATCATGGCAAACCTGAGTTTAAAAACAACGATCGAAATTAACGCCCCGGCGTTAAAAGTATGGCAGGCACTAACTGACCCTTCAATTGTAAAACAATACTTTTTCGGTACTAATGTTAAGTCGGATTGGAAGAAGGGTGGCACCATTACCTGGGAAGGGGAGTGGGAGGGAAAGACCTACAAGGACACCGGCACCATCTATGAAATCGAACCTGGTAAAATGATTAAGTATGATTATTGGAGCAGTATGTCGGGCACCGAAAATGTCCCCGAAAACTACGTTGATATCACTTATTTTCTCGATGAAAAGGATGGCAAAACTACACTTACTATCTTGCAGGAAAAGATAAAAAGTGAAGAAGCGAAGCAGCATTCGGAGCAAAACTGGCAAGGTGTGTTTGGGAAAATGAAGGAAATGATCGAAAGCGGTCAAGTTTAAAGTAACTGTTCCGATGAGTGATATAAATTTCTGTTTATAAATTATTTATAAATCATTATAACTTTTCAGCATAACCCTATGAATTATCAATTAGCCGACGAAGACAGCTTTTTTGTAGCCGGAATTGCTGTCCGTACAACCAATCAGAATGCTAAAGCGCGCAAGGACATCGGCGACCTTTGGACAAAATTTATGACGGAGAATATCCAATCGAAAATTACCGGTAAATACAATGAAGATATCTACTGCGTCTATACCGATTATGAAACCGATCACACCGGTTGGTACACCGCGGTAATAGGTTGCCGGGTAACCGAAGTTGGTAACAGCGGCATGTTCGTGGCACTGGTGCCCTCAGGGAAATTTAAAATATATAAGCCCGGTGGCAAGTTCCCGGATTGCGTAGGCGACACATGGATGCACATTTGGGAGAATGGTGCTAATCGGAAGTATGTCGCCGATTACGACCTTTATAAAGCCGGTGCAAAAAGTTTTGATGAGACGGAGAGTGCAGTGTATGTTGGAGTTGAACACGATTAACAAGATTTGACCAGATTGCCATGATCAATCTGGCATCCTGTCAATCTTTTTAATCAGGTAAATCGTGTTTAAACTACCGATTGAAGCTTAATCGCTTCCCGCTTTTGCCTTCAATCAAATTGCCATTGCTATAAGCCAGGTTGCCCGACACGATAGTGTGCATCACCTTTGATTTGAAGGTGGACCCTTCAAATGGGCTCCATTGGCATTTGTATAAAATATTGGATTTGTTTACGTTCCATGGGTTATTTAAATCCACGAGTACCAGATCAGCCCAGTAACCTTCGCGGATATAACCTCGTTTTTCGATCTCGAAACAAATAGCAACATTGTGGGCCATCTTTTCGGCTATTTGTTCCAGGCTGATCTTGCCGTGGTGATACAATTCGAGCATGGCTGGTAAAGCATGCTGTACCAGCGGTCCGCCTGATGGCGCTTGCAAATATGGCTTTGACTTCTCTTCCAGCGTGTGTGGGGCGTGGTCGGTAGCAATCACATCGATACGACCGTCCAAAACAGCTTTCAGAATGCCATCGCGGTCGCTGGCCTTTTTAACGGCCGGGTTCCACTTGATAAAATTACCCTTGGTGTCATAGTCCTCATCACTAAACCATAAATGATGAATGCAAGCCTCGGCAGTTATGCGCTTGTCTTTTAGCGGGATATCGTTAGCAAAAAGATGCGTTTCCTTTTCGGTTGAGATGTGGAGGATATGCAGGCGAGTATTGTATTTTTTAGCCATTTCAACTGCCATGGATGATGACAGATAGCATGCTTCTTCGCTTCGGATCTGCGGATGAAATCTGACCGGGATATTATCCTCAAATAGCTCCCGGTAATGCTCCAGGTTACTTTTGATAGTCGCCTCATCCTCGCAATGCGTAGCAATCAGCATTGGCGATTCTTTGAAAATATCCTCCAGCGTCCGTGGATTATCCACCAGCATATTACCTGTTGATGAACCCATAAATACCTTGATTCCGCAAACGTTTTTGATGTCGGTTTTGAGCACTTCATCGAGGTTGTCGTTGGAGGCGCCCATAAAGAACGAGTAGTTAGCCAGTGAGTTACGTGCGCCTATCTCATATTTTTGTTCAAGTAGCTCCTGAGTCAAAGTATTGGGCACGGTATTGGGCATTTCCATAAAGGAAGTGATACCTCCTGCTACGGCGGCACGCGATTCGGAATGGATATCGGCTTTGTAAGTGAGCCCAGGTTCGCGGAAGTGCACCTGATCGTCGATACAGCCGGGCAGAAGATATAACCCTTTGGCATTGATGATTTGATCAGCCCGGACATCGATCTGCTTATCTATCCTTTCGATCAAACCGTCTTTAACGAGGAGGTCGCTTACAAACTGTTTGTCTTCGTTGACAATGGTTGCTGATTTTATGAGGATAGATGACATAGCGGATTAAAGATTTCGAAACGCAAATTTCGGAATTAATAATCACGAGGGCAAACGGCTTTCGAGAGGATATTGCTCAAAACGTTTCATTAGCATGTCGTAAATGATCCTGAACCATATCAGCAGGCATGGCAGCGCGATAAGGGCGTATGGCAAAATATAATTAACCCTGATGTATTTGGGTATCACATCCGAATTGGAGAAGCTGGTGATCACCAATGCAAAAAACAGCAGGAACCAGTCGAAACCTGCGACAGGCCTTGGTAACGCCATAAACCAGATGGCCACGCCGATGAAGGCGATGATGTAGGTCGGCGGTTCTGATCCGGTACTGTAGATCACAGTAAATATCAATACCGATGCAAGCAACAGCAGTTGATATCTTGTATCCCTCCAATATTGCATTCGCAGGTAGGGCAGTGCCATTAAGAGCATAGCCGGAGCAAGCACCACAAGATTAGACAGGTGGCTGACGTGGAATATTTTAGAAATCATTCCCATAACCGATCGGTTACCACGATCAGAAACCACGTTGGTTGCGTTTTTGGCCAGCAAATCTGGGTACCAGTCGTGATAAGTTTTGATGATATAAGAAGGCGAGGAGATAAACATCGGCAAAACAAATAACACTGCCGACCAGATGAATAATCCCATTATCAGTCTCAATTTATTTTCCGAAAAGAAAAAGAATGCCAGTCCAACAATGCCATAGAGTTTGATGGCTGTACCCAGTACGATCGCCAAAGCCGCCCAAAAATCCTGCTTTCGCTTGATAAAAACGTAGCTCAAAATGATGAGCGCCGCTATCAAAGGATTCACCTGCACGTTGCCGGATGAGCCTATCATGCTGTTTACATTGATCAATAGAATGATCAAACAGTATTCTTTTTTCAGCGGAAGCATCATCACCGCCTGGTAAAGTATCCAGCAATTGAATATCACCCACAAAATTACCCCGATATGATCGGGCAGCAAAGCAAACGGCGCGATCACCAGCGCAAACACCGGCCCGTAATGATTCAGGTCAAAATAGTATTGCGGCTCCGGCCCAAACAATGAGTGCTGATGAATAACATTCAGGAAATTATGCTTGTAGATGATATAGTTGTTGTAGTTGCTGGTAGTTCCATCGCCAAAATAGACGCCTTTTACAACAGCCAGCACACTAGGCACAAACCACAGAAAAAGAATAAAATACTGATTGGTAAAAAGAGCCCTGATCTTGTTCATGATAAGCGGCGACTAAAATAGGAAATAAGTGGCTAACCACGCGATTGAATAATGAACACCTAACGCCCAATGCCGAATAATGAAGGCAAAAAATTTCGGCATTCATTATTCGGTGTTCGATATTCGACATTAAAAAGGCAAGCCTTTCACCTTTATCCTTTCGCCTTTCACCACCTTAAAAGTATCTTTGCCCCCATGAGCGCAGGCTTCGAACATTTTAAATTTAACCGACAGATACTGAACGCCATTGACGATGCAGGTTACGCCGAGCCTACCGATGTGCAGTTAAAAGCCATTCCACCTATACTGAACGGACAGGACGTGATGGGCATTGCGCAGACCGGTACAGGCAAGACAGCCGCCTATGTGTTGCCTATTATCATGCGGCTTAAATATGCGCAGGGCGAAAATCCGAGAGCACTTATCGTAGCTCCTACGCGCGAGCTGGCGATCCAGATAGAAGAAAATATCCGGGCTTTTTCCAAATACACCGACTTACGCACCATCCCGCTTTATGGGGGATTAGGTCCGAAGACGCAAATAGAACAAGTGCAAAAAGGCGTCGACATCATTGTGGCAACACCTGGTCGTTTTATGGATATTTATCTTGCGGGGCATATCATCACCAAGCAACTACAGGTGCTGGTACTGGATGAAGCCGACAAAATGATGGATATGGGCTTTATGCCGCAGATCAACCGCATCCTGGAGATAGTGCCGCGCAAAAGGCAAAATCTGCTTTTTTCGGCAACGATGTCTGATAAAGTGCGTCAACTTTCGGCCAATTTCCTCGAATTTCCAACAGAGATCGAAGTGACACCACAGGCCACGCCAGCGCAGACTGTTGTGCAAAAACTATATCGTGCACCAAATATTCGCACCAAGATAAATTTGCTTAAATACCTACTGGATCAGGAGCAAGAAATCAAAAAGTTGATGGTCTTCTGCAAAACGCGTGGCAATGCGGAGGATGTTTATAAATTCCTATGCCGCCGATATGGCGATGAGGAAGTAAAGGTCTTGCATGCCAATAA
>Ga0068856_100002484_pt1 | contig 18974 bp, 19 predicted proteins | sample KBSCornC62_FD_66595 | JGI IMG/M metagenome (GOLD analysis project Ga0068856, IMG submission 66595) | Corn rhizosphere microbial communities from Kellogg Biological Station, Michigan, USA - KBS Corn C6-2 | ecosystem: Host-associated > Plants > Roots > Rhizosphere > Soil ...
GAACCGCATTGGGGCGAGATAAGAACCATGGTGATGAGTAACGCAAACCAGTACATCGTGCCACCTCCGCCTGCCTATGATATTACCGACAAAAACAGCAAATACTATAATGAGGTCAAGATGTCCCAAAATACGGGCGACCATCTGACCCCGGAGCAAATTCACGTAGCTGATTTTTGGGACGATAATCCTCAAAAAATGAACGTTGCGGGTCACGTTATGTTCATCACTAAAAAGTTTTCACCTCCCGGGCACTGGCTCAGCGTGGTAGGTATTGTGGCCCAGCAGGTTAAAGCCGATTTTCCAACCACGGTTTGTGCTTACGCTAAAACGGCGGTTGCTTTATTTGATGGCTTCATTGAATCGTGGGCTGCCAAGTTTAAATACAAGACGGTTCGGCCAGAAACAGTGATTGACAAATATTTTGATCCCAACTGGCGCCCGCATTTGCAAACTCCGCCGTTCCCGGAATATACCTGCGGGCATTGTACCATTTCGGCCGCAGCGGCGCAGGCATTGGCCAGCGTATTAGGAGATAAAATAGCTTATACCGATACAACCGAGCTGCAATTTGGTATCAAGAGCCGCTCATATAAATCGCTCACGGAAGCTGCGAATGAGACCGCAATGTCGAGATTTTATGGCGGTATACATTTCCACAATTCATGCCTGGTTTCGCACGACTTTGGTAAAGTGGTCGGCGATTCTGTTGTTAAAAAGCTGACAATGAAAAAATAGCAGAATAAATAAAGTATTGGTTAAAAAAGTATATATATTTTTCGAGTCTTATTATTTTATAATTATTTGATTATTAAATATTTATAAATAGAATTCGCAACTTTTTGTTATATTTTCTTTATAAAAAATCAATCACTCTTTAGAGGCGTATGCACCATATTATAATAGTCGTATTTTTATGTTACACTCAGTTACTCAATAATTTGTGTGTATGTAAAATTGGTTTAGTTACAAAGGTAGTCAGCGATTGACTACCTTTTTCATTTGTCATCAATTTCAACTTATAGCCTAATGCTCAGAGTCTTACTGTTTATTACAATCACGGTATTATCTGTTAATACTTTTAACTTAAGTTCTTCCCGGTCGGACCATGCCAGGGCAGTGGCCGCTGATACTTCATCGAACTGGACCTTATTGCCGTTTGTTAAGATGGACAAGGTAAACCCTATCCTTAAACCCGGTACAGGAAGCTTTATAGATCCCATCTCGAAAAAGGAAGTGAAATGGGAAGAGAAAGATGTTTTTAACCCGGCGATAGTGATGCGCAACGGCAAAGTATATATGCTTTATCGCGCCCAGGATAAAATTGGCAAACCAGGAGGCACGTCGCGGATTGGTCTGGCTGTAAGCACAGACGCTGTCCATTTTACCCGCATGCCGAAACCCGTTTTATATCCGGATAACGACGCCTTCAAGTCAAAAGAATGGGAGGGAGGCTGTGAAGATCCGCGTGTAGTGCAAGATGACAAAGGCGTTTATTATATGACCTATACTGCCTTTGACGGTAAAACGGCAAGATTATTTGTAGCCACTTCAACTGACCTCATGCATTGGAAGAAACATGGCAGTGTGTTCGCCAAAGCTTATCATGGCAAGTATGTCGATAAATGGTCCAAATCCGGCTCCATTGTTTCAAGATATATCAATGGCCAGGCTATCGCAACCAAAATAGAGGGCAAATACTGGATGTATTGGGGCGATACGCAGATATTCTGTGCTATTTCTTTTGATTTGATCAACTGGATACCGCTCGAGGTACAAAATGGTGACCTTAAAGTAGTGCTGCCGACGCGTAAAGGAAAGTTCGACAGTGACCTGGTGGAGTCCGGCCCCCCTGCTATGCTGACTGAAAAAGGTGTCCTGCTTATGTACAATAGCCGCAACGTCCCTTCTATTGGGGATAAATCTTTGCCAGAGGGTACCTATACCCCCGGGGAAGTTTTATTCCATTGGCACGATCCTACTAAAATCCTCAGCCGTACCAATCATTATTTTATGAAACCCGAAAAGCCTTACGAAATAACCGGACAGGTAAACCAGGTATGCTTTTTGGAAGGGCTAACACAATTCAAAGGCGCCTGGTATTTGTACTATGGTACGGGTGATTCGAGGATAGCGGTTGCAGTAAATAAATCTTCGCGTTAACCAATCATCGTCTTCCGGTAGTGAAATGGAGTAGTTTTATAACTTGCCCGAAAATGCCGGTTAAAATTAGCCAGGTTATTAAATCCGCTTTCAAAGCAAATCTCAGTAACCGGCAATTGACTTTCAATCAAGAGCTTGCACGCATGATTTAACCGCACGCTGTTGACAAAAGCAGTAAACGTTTTCCGCGTACGCTGGGTGAAATAACGCGAGAAAGAATTCGGAGCCATACTCACTAGCATGGCTGCTTCGTCAACCATTATTTCCCGTTTGAAATTCTCCATCACAAAGTTGATCACCAGGTTTAGTCTTTCGCTCTCGGAATCATTTTTCCCATGCACAACGGCATTGGATATAAAATTCAAATCCTTCGAACTTGAAAGAATATTGAGGATATCAAGTAACCTAATCCATCGCGTTAACCCCTCGGATTCACAAAGCTCGTGCATCTTGCGGCTGATGATCTTATTGGTTTTGCCGGTTACATTGAAGCCCCGCTGGCTTTTTTCAAAGAAATCCAGCAGCTTCTTCGATTCAGGTAGGGTAAAAAAGCCCGGACTGAACGAACTTTCAAGAAAATGCACGACGATGGATTTGGCTCGCAGTTCTGCACGCTCCTCATAGTACTCAGCATCATTACGATAAAGATGTGGTAAATAGGGGCCGATGAAGGCGAGATCCCCCGGCTTGAAATCCGTTATGCAATCGCCGATAAACCGTTTGCCGGTGCTCTCCGTAACCAAAACCAGCTCATATTCAGGATGGAAATGCCAGGGGGTAGGATAATAATGGTAATCGAAATATTTTACAACAAACGATTCCTTGGCGTCGAGGGGCAGATGTTCGAGAATCGGCTTCATTTATCAACTTTTATGATAGACTAATTACGAAATTAACGTAAAATATGTTAGAAAAGTATATGTTTTGGGGTGCTTTTTTGTAGCGCTGACCGAAAAAGCAGGCTAATTTTGAATAAAAAATATCATGTCAGGTATGAGATTATCACCGGAGCAAATCGAGGCTTACAATAGGGATGGGTATATCGTCGTCAAAAATTTTTGTTCGACCGAGGAGATCGATAAACTATACGGTACTGCGCTTGAGGACAGCGCGATGAGTAAAAACGCATTGGATTTGAATGATCAAACCGGTAAAAAAACAAGATTATCGCTTTGGTTTACGCCTGGTAACGATGTGTTTGGATATCTTACCCGTAGTGAGAAAATGATACAGCCGGTAGCTCAACTAATAGATAGCGATGCGCCAGTGTGTCATTTCCATTCAAAATTGATGCAAAAGGAGCCCCGCGTTGGCGGTGCCTGGGAATGGCACCAGGACTATGGCTATTGGTACAAGAACCAGTTCATGTTCCCCGACCAGTTGGTAAGCGTAATGGTTGCCCTTACCCCGGCAAATAAGGAAAATGGCTGCCTGCAAGTAATAAAGGGTACGCACAAATTGGGCCGGCTTAATCACGGCTTTGCCGGCGAACAGGTTGGCGCCGATATGGTAATGGTAAATAATGCCTTGAAGACTATGGAGCTCATTTATTGTGAATTGGATGCCGGTGACGCGCTCTTTTTCCATCCGAATTTGCTGCACAGGAGTGAGGCTAATTTATCCGATAGTCCGCGCTGGTCAATTATTTCATGCTACAATGCGCAGTCAAATCCGGCGTACAATGAAACATCTGCCTCATGGAACGTACCGGTACAAATTGTGCCCGATGAGGCGATATTGAATTGGGAAGCGGCTTCATTGTCAGAGGCAGATTTTCTAAAAAAGGAAAACGATCCCGCCCTAAAGAAAACGGGCTGGGAGCAAGACGTACAAACCAAATAGGCTTGTAGCCCAACTAATAATAAACCACTCTAAAACAAATCATAAATCAGTTATAATGATTAGAAAAGCAATTTTCTTTTTGGCGCTAGCCATGGCTCCGGCTCTCTTGTTCGCACAGCATAAAAGCAAGGCTGCGCCTGGTGATCGCCATACCGTCACCCCGGTTGGCATAGTTAAAAATATTCCCGACTCGCTTTTGCTCGATATAGTACAACGGCAAACCTTTCGCTATTTCTGGGACTTTGGTCACCCGGTTAGCGGCCTTGCCAGGGAGCGCGATAATACCGTTCACGCCCAATATTATTGGGATTACATAAACGAGGCTGATGGGGAACCGAACTTCAGCAAAGGTACTTTTGGTCCTGAGGCTTGCGCAATAGGCGGTACAGGTATGGGCATTTTGTCGACCGTTGTTGCGGTTAATCGCGGATGGATAGGCCGGGATACAGCATTGAAGCGTTTAGTGAAAATCGTTGACTTTCTAACTAAAGCAGATTGTTATCATGGTATTTACCCGCACTTTATGAATGGCGTTACCGGTAAAACCATTCCTTTTGGCCGCATGGATGATGGCGCCGACCTGGTAGAAACTTCCTACCTCATGATGGGCCTGCTTACCGCGCGTCAATATTTCAATGGGAATACTTCACTCGAAAAATATTTCCGCAACCGTGTTAACGAAATGTGGCGCGATGCTGATTGGAACTGGCATAGCAAAGGAGGCAATGAGCACCTTTATTGGCACTGGAGCCCGAAGAATGATTTTGATATGAATTTCCCAATTTTCGGATATGATGAAGCACTGATCACCTACATCATAGCAGCCTCCTCAGAAACACATCCGATATCAAAAGAACTGTACGAAAACTCCTGGGTAAAAGGCGGTGGCTGGAAGAATGGCAAAAAATATTATGGCATTACATTGCCGTTGGGTAACTATGAAGGCGGTGGGCCATTGTTTTTTGAGCAATACACTTATATGGGTATCGACCCGAATGGATTGAAGGATGATAATGGCATCGATTATTTTGAACAAGTGAAAAATCACACGCTCATCAACCGTGCTTACTGCATTGCCAATCCCAAGAAATTTAAGGGCTATAGTGCAAATTGCTGGGGGCTCACCGCAGGTGATAGCTTTAAAGGATATGTGGCACACTGTCCGGAGGATGACCGGGGTGTAATTCAACCAACGGCTGCACTATCATCGATGCCATACACACCAGAATATTCAATGCAGGCGCTCAAGCATTTTTATTATGATTTAGGCGGCAAGATATGGGGACCATACGGATTTGCCGACGGCTTCAGCGAATCGCATAACTGGTACGCCAAAACACACCTGGCCATTGATCAGGGGCCGATTGTGGTGATGATAGAAAACTACCGCACGGGACTTATCTGGAAACTGTTTATGAACTGCCCCGAGATCAAAAACGGGTTGAAGAATTTGGGCTTTACCAGTAAGTACAATTGAGGCTTTTAACAAAAGAGGGTGTCAGCCTTAGCCTGTCGAAGGGTGGTGCGGAAAGGCCATTGCCTACCATGCTTCGACGAGCTCAGCACGACAGCCACCGCACGAAAAACTAACTTATCATGGGTAGCGAGAGCGAAACATCGCTCCGAATGACATCAATAAAAAAATCCTCCCGGTAAAAAACAGGAGGATTTTTCATGCTATATGATGGAGTTATTAAAGCCTGTTCGGTAAACGGGCGATTAACAATTGTGCTGTATTTCCACCAGGCCGCAGGTGGAGCTGCCTCTCAGCATTAGTACTTTGCTGGTACTTGTGGTCTGGTAAACATTATCGCGGTTGTCTTCAACCGTGGCCATAAATTGTGACAGATCTGCGTCGATGTGCCAGTCGCACGGAACGGTGATCACTATTTCGCCGAAAGCCAGGGACAGGTCGAGTATAGCTATGCCATTAATATCGGCGCCGCTTAAATCAAGCTCGGTACTACCAAACACGTTGCTGATGCGTCCGCCTTTGAAATCTTTTGAAAGAATGGTCCTTTTTACGCCGCTGAAGCAAGCGCTCGACTGCAGGTAATCTTCTGCGTTGGGAATCACGGTTGGTTGTGCGTTCATGGCCTTAAGTATTAATGTTACCCAAAATTAAGTCATGATCGCAGGGCAGAGAAGTTAAATATTGTTAAATGTGGCACCTTGTCGGTGAATGCCGGGTTTGGGTCGGTGAAAAATTTGACCGGTAAAGGTTGCCGGCGGAATAGCTATATTAGGAACGTGAAAAAATACTTATCACTGATTGCTTTATTCTTTATCGCATTAATCTGGTCGGCCATAAAGCCACATGATTACTTTACCTGGATTTTGGAGATATTTCCGGCCCTGATCGGATTTCTGATCTTATTGTTCACTTTCAAATACTTCAGGTTTACCCACCTCACTTACGTCTTTATCCTTATTCATTGCTGCATCTTGTTTGTCGGCGGCCATTATACTTACGCGCTTGTGCCGGCATTTGATTGGGTAAAGGACGTATTTCATCAAAGCAGGAATAACTATGATAAAGTAGGGCACTTTTTCCAGGGCTTTGTTCCGGCTATGATAACACGGGAGCTATTTATCAGGCGAAAAATTGTGGCTAAAAAAGGCTGGATACCTTTTCTTGTCATTTGCGTTTGTGGTACTATAAGCTTGTTGTACGAACTGCTCGAATGGCTGGTGTCAGTTTTGTCGGGAAGCGCCGGCGATTCATTCCTGGGCACCCAGGGCGATGTTTGGGACACGCAATCGGATATGCTTTTTGCTATCATCGGCGCTATATCAATGCTCATCGTTATGTCGCGCTGGCAAGATAAAGCCCTTCGAAATCCAGAGTTAGCTTAAGCAGTAGGGCATTGTTTTTTATAATTTTCCACAGGTATTTTTGTTATATTAAATATGTATTTAAGTCAAAAGCAGGATATTATGTGTTGCTGATGTGCAAAATGTGGATAATTCCCGCTTAAATATTAGCCAAATGTTCCCGAATTTCAGTTTCAGTAATTAGAATAGAACTGCGGATGCTTGAGAACAATGTGAAATCGTTAGCCGAATTGCAAAAGGAAGCCGACGATATTCAATTAAAAATTCGGAGGCTTTTACTGAACAGTTACAGCTATGACGATGGCATAGCCGACCAACTCACCAAAATTGGGGTCATCGCTGACCTGCGCAAAAGATTTATCGCCCTGGAAAAAGAGATCAGACTAAGGACTGAAGGGTAAGGCGCTGTCCATTGTTATTCAATCATTATGTTTTGCCGGCCCTATGTATGGCATTGCTTTGCTGATCTGTGAATAGGCCTCAGGATGCTTTTTGTCGTTGATGATGTATCTGTTAACGCCATTAACTGCGTTACGGCCGTATTTTACGGTATCATTTGGATTAGGCTGAAATGCACCGAGGTCCATCGACTTGATCCAATCCTCCTTAATAAGTTTCATTGAGTTTGTGTCTGCCATAAATTCCTTGTGCCTGGTTACAACCACCAATGCGATTGCCCGTCGGCCAATGTATTGCATCTGAGTTGTTTCGCCATGGGACGGAGTCAGAGGTAGGCTGCCATCGGAAGCGCTATTGCTTACTAATTGAGGCTGTTTTAACTCAGGTAATTCCAATTTTGATGCAGCGGGGATTGCCGACAAAAGCCATTTTCGGTCTCCGGTTGGGGCAAACTCCCATTTATTGCCATTATCCCAACTGATAGCCAGCAGGGTCGACTCGACGCTGTAGGTAGCTTGCTCCAATTGAATTAATACCTTTTCGGGAACAACACTATAGGAAGTATCACCATATTTTACAATTTGGCTGGGGATGCCAATCGTAATTTCCTTTAGTTTGAAGTTTTGAGCTTTATTTTTCTTGTTATCATTTTCAATCGACCTAATCAAGCTATCTCTTCCCCCATGCACCCCGATATATTTGTAGTACATTAAACTTACTGTAGTTGATACATCGCCACTCAAAAAAGCATCTTTATACTTCTCAGCGGCGTTTTTGATTTTGTTTATTTGATCTTGTGCCGACGCGAAGGTTGAGAACGTTAACAAAGCAAGTGTGATAAAGCGGAATTTCATAGGTTGAAGATAGCTATTAAGCGGTTTGTCACCAATTGTAGCAGGTAAGTTATTTTATCTAACCGAATAAAATTTGAGGAGCCGCTTTGTAATTTTAGCGCATTAATACAGGCTCATGAAACAATACACGTCCATATCACTTGGAATTCTTCTTTGGTTAATTTCTGCTAGTTTCAGTTTCGCTCAAGACAAAGTATGGAACAATAAGCAATGTGCCGTTGTACTTACTTATGACGATGCTCTTGATATCGATTTGGATAATGTGCTCCCCGCTCTTGATTCGCTTGGATTGAAAGGAACCTTTTACCTCACAGGTTCATCGCCTGTGGTTAACAACCGGGTTAATGAATGGCGGGCCGCGGCACGGCATGGGCACGAGTTGGGCAACCACTCCCTGTTTCACCCGTGTGACGGTAGTCCGGCGGACCGAAGTTGGGTTACGCCTGAAACCGATCTGAGCAAATACTCTGTAACCCGTGCCGTCAACGAGATCCTGGCGACCAATACCTTGCTAAAAGCCATTGACGGAAAAGATGTCCGCACTTTCGCTTACCCCTGCGGCGATCTGAAAATTGGCAACGAGAATTTCTATGACAAATTGAAAAATGATTTTAGCGGAGCCAGGGGTACAAGCGATGGCATGCAAACCATCGACCAGGTGGATCTAAGCAATATCCGTTGTTATGCGATTAATGGCCAATCGGCAGAATATATGATCGACCTGGTGAAAAAAGCTCAACAAACCCATACACTGCTGGTATTTCTTTTCCATGGCGTAGGCGGCGGTCACAATATTAATGTGAGTCGGGGCGCCCATAGCCAGTTGTTGCATTATTTAAAGGATAACGAGAAGCATATTTGGATTGCGCCAATGGTGGATGTGGCTGAAAGGATTAAAGCATATCAGACCAAAAGCAAATAGAGGTAACTGCATAGCTAGTTTGTAGTTCCGATCCGGCGGGCTTTCAATGGCAGCCTTCAAGGGGTCTCAAAACTCCCCAACAAAAGTGGAATAATAATTGTCAAATTACGTGTAAACCACAGTAAAATAGCGTGTTTTAACGGGTGCTTGAATCGTTCGGCCTGCTTAAATTAGGGTAACAATTTAATCCCCCTGTTATATGAAAAAGCTTAAGTTTTTGCTGCTGGGGTTGCTGATGCCCTGGTATGCCTTTGGATGGAATTCTGTTGGTCACAGTACGGCTGGTGCCGTAGCATACTATTATCTTTTAAAAAACAACCCTGCTGTGTTGCAGAAGGTTTTGGCTACGCTGAAGTTGCATTACTGGTATAATACCCCGCACTGGAAAAGTTTGTTGGCGCAGCTGCCGGCTAATCAGCAAGATGCGGGCCTGTTTATGTTGGCGTCAACCTATCCCGATGACGCTAAAAATGATCCTGGTAATATGGATGGCGATTCGATCCACCGTATGTGGCACTTTATAGATTTTCCCTACGTACCCGCCGGCTCAACTGTAACGGGGCAGCCCCCGGAAACACCGAACGCTCAACAGAAAATCGCAGATTTTACCGCGAGCATTCCCCAGGAACAAGATTCGCCACAAAGGGCACTGGAATTGGCATGGCTGTTCCATATTGTTGAGGATATACACCAACCCCTGCATTGCGCCATGATGTTTAACGGAGCCTTTCCCAATGGTGATCTTGGCGGAAACTTCATCAAGATAAAACCAGTGGGTACTGCTAAAAACCTGCATGCCTACTGGGACGATCTCGTGGCTGGCAGTATTACCACCTATGCCACAAAGGCACAGGCTCTGCTAAAGAAATCAAAATATCAATTGAGCAAGCTTCCGGAATTAGCCGATACCGACCCCAACGACTGGATGTTTAAAGAAAGCTTTCCGGATGCGGTAAGTACCACCTATCAGAAAGACTCTATTAACTGGTCGCCAACTCATCTAACGACGTTAATGCCTGCCTATAAAAAAGCTGCATCGGCGCTGGGTGAGCGCAGGGTGGTTTTGTCGGGTATCCGACTGGCGCAATTGCTGGTTACCATGTACGGCAGCTAGTACCTTGGACTGACATTAACTGTTGATCTCAAACATTCCCAGCATGTGGGTGAGGCCATTTGCCGAATGCAAAGCCTCTGTCTGCTCCATCGTCATCTTTGCCGTTTCGGAGGCTCGGGCGCGCATCTGTTTTTCGTATGCAGCTATGGCAATGCGGCTATCAGGATAATCATTGCTCAAAAGGCATTCTGCTAATTCGAGTGCGTCCAGCATAGCCATGTTGACGCCCTCGCCTGCATAAGGTGGCATCAGGTGGGCTGCATCGCCGAGCATCGTCATATTGGGTAGCGCCTCCCAGGTCTGGTCAAAAGGCATGCAATATTGTGGTCGCGGGGTAAACGGCGTGCTGGCATTTTCATAAAGTTCCTCCAGATATTATCCCAGCCCAAATATTCCCGGATGAACCAGGCGTGTACAGCGGCTTTGCTCGAGAAATCGATGCTACTGTCATCTGCCCAGGTTTCAGATGTTTTGCAGCCGGTGTAAAACGCCAGACTGCCATCACCCTTTGAGCTTACTATCAACGACTTTTCATCGTCCAGGGCGAATATTTTGCCGCCGTTTAATAGTTTGTGAACGTTGGGGCTGTTATTTGCCGAATCATAAACAGCGCCCTCAACAGTTGTTACTCCGGAATAGAAAGGTTTGATGGGCGTAATATATTTCCTAAGTTTCGAATTTGCGCCGTCGGCCGCTATGATAATATCCGCAAATGCAGACGTGCCGTTTTTAAATTCGATCTTGAATACGCCGTTTTGCTCATCAAGCGATACGAACTGGCTACCCCATACCACCGTATCCGGTTGCACCGAATCGAGTAAAATATCCCTTAGCGGGCCGCGGTCAATTTCGGGCCTTGAAAGGTCACCCTGGCCATTGATGGCGAAGCTATCATCAAAAAGTATATTGGCATGTTTGTCCACAATGCGGGTTTGGTCGGCGCCCGGGCGATAATTTGCCCTAAACTCATTCATCAAACCGGCTCTTTCCAGCGCTTTTAGTCCTGAATCCTCATGAAGATCAAGCGTTGCTCCCTGCACCCGTACATGTCGGCCAGCGTCACATATACCTTTACATCGGCGCCGTTCATTTGCAAAAGCCGGGCCAGTGTAAGGCCGCCGGGACCTCCACCGATAATTGCTATTTCTTTGTCTTTTATTGCTTTCATGGTTGGTAGTTTTAAAATGATCTGAAATTGGGTCTGCTCACCAGCGGCGAGAACGACCATGGTATCGAAGTCAGAATAAGCAGCAAACCAATGCTAAACCAGATGGCCATGGTGCGAAACTTTTCCTTGTCGGTTTGCCTTCGTTTAGCTTTGGCAGAGCCAATGGTAATTAGTGTGATCGCTATAAGCATCACCGTCACATGCTCCATCCCAAAGAATCGAATACCCCGTTCACGAACCGCAGTGCTGAAATTGTGCAAAAAGTAACTCACAATCGGGCTGATGAAATAAAGCCAAACACCAAGCACCAATTGAAGGTGCGCTGAAGTTGCAGCCGCCAGCCTCGCATAATGGTCGGTTCTGGTATATAACCCGTTAGAAAGCCAGCCGCGATATGCCCGGTATAAGGCAAAGATCAGGCTTGCCAGTACTAGCCAGCGAATTAATGAGTGAAGAGCTAAAAGTATTGCGTACATGTATTATCGATACCGTTTTATTAGGTAGACGAAGGACAAGCGCAAAGATTTTAAGCTTTGGGAAAAAAGTCGAAAAAGAATCGTTAACAAGATGTCATTTTACATGCCTTTGGTCGCATGCACCTTCGGTGGCACCGTTTGTAAATAGGCATAAATGGCGTCCACTTCTTCTGTTTTCAGCATCGAAAATTTGGGCATGGGTGGTTGTAATTCACGGTCAGGTGCTTTTCCTTCCATTAGAGCCGCTCTGAATTGTTCGGCAGTGTAGTTACCGATGCCGGTATTTTTATCAAATGTGATGTTAGACGCGGTTACCTTTTTTCCCATTGCACCTTTCAGCTCGGCGCCGCCTGCCAGGTATCCTTTCGTTTGATCGGGGTTAAGCAAGTTCAGCTTGGTCACTTTTTTGGAGTGGCAGTGGAAACAGCCCAGGTTATCCACCAGGTAATATCCCATGGCAACCTTGTCTGTCGGCAGTTTCACATCTTGCTTGTAAGCCAGCGGATCTGCATGCATATTCATATACATCTTGCCAATAAAGGTAAAATGTGTGAGTCCAACAGTAGTGTCCCCAGGACTAACAGCGGAATCACTCGACCGGAGATAGACGATGATGTCATTGATGTCATTATCTGCCATGTTGGGGCGGAGCATATATGCCAGGAAACGGCCGTCGCGGGCAATACCTGTTTTCAACAGGTACCTGATTTCAGCATCCGAATACTGCGGCGCTATACCATGACTTTTTGATTGCGTAAGATTGGCCGAATATACCTTTCCGGCTATCCCCGGTACGTCCTGGATCTGTTTCCCTATAAATTTGTGAACATGGTTATCATAATGACAGCCACCGCAGACCGCAAAAGTCAATTCTTTACCGCGTTCAAAAGCAGCATCGGAATGCGTTGCTTTGTACTGGGCCTTGGTTGTTTCGAACCTGGTTTTGCAACTGATAACGGTAGCAACGATCGCTAAGCTCAGGCCGGCGATCCATAAGAACTTTTTCATGGCTTTTTGATTTGGGGTATAGGTGAACCGAAATATTAAACAAATATAATATGTTCTGGTTCACCAATATGAATAATATTTTTACAGGCCAAATCTATATGCCAGACGAAATTATTGCTGAAGCATGATGTGTCTCTTGAATTTTTCCGGACTTTATTTTAAGCCCTTTTTATTTTAATTTTATAAATTAAAATTTACTAAGCTATCACGACTTTGGGCGCTATCGAACATCTTAATCATCAATTGTACGGCAATGAGGTAATTAAAATATTTGCCTCCATCCTTATGGGCTGTATTTTGGGCATGGAGCGGGAGATAAGGGGTAAACCTGCCGGTTTTCGCACACTGGCGCTTATCTGTTTTGGGTCCACGGTTTTTACCATTTGCTCTTACCTGCTGGGCGTTCAGGACAATCGCGACCGTGTAGCCGCCAACATCATAACAGGTGTGGGTTTTCTCGGTGCCGGGGTTATATTCCGCAATAATAACTCAGTTTCAGGGATTACTACGGCTGCGTCTATTTGGATTGCGGCTGCAATCGGAATGCTTGTTGGCCTGGGTGAATTTGGGTTGGCTGGGATATCCCTGGGTGTGGCGCTCTTTATCCTGTATATTCTCGATTTCTTTCAGTTGTGGATCGATGATCGTTTTCAGCATAGAGACTATCGTATAATTTTTAAGGATTCGGATAAATCATCCGTACTCCGGCACAAAACAAAAGATCTTAAATTGAATGTTAACGGTACCAAGGTATCACGACAGGGGGGCGAGATTGTTTTTGAAATTTCAGTTTCAGGTAAAGAAAGCCGAATTGTAAAATTTAATCATTGGTTGCTGGAACAGGACTTCGTGGTTTCCTTCGAGTGGTAGGGCTATAAAATATAAAAAGCCGGGCAATCCACCTTGCACACGACTTTTTTATTTAAGAGGGGTATTGTAATAATGCTGCTACAAATTTACCGGTTACATCAATTGCCCGGATTAGAACCGGATTAGATTTGTAAATAATTCAGGCTCTTACAACTGATTCAGCTTAAATCGAATCACTTCAATCGCTTCTTTTTGCCGCGAAATAATCACGTACATATATCCGTCGTGTATGGTAGTAACGGGATAGCCGTATTGACCATTTTTCCATAATCCATTCTTTTTTAACTCATAAGGCTCATCAGCAATCAGGTATTGCTTGTAAAAGTATTTCCCATCCCTCGATAGCGCCAAAATCAATGGTGTGCGGGCATAATGATGAATGGTATCCGGTATACCAACGTAATAAAACCGCTTATCAGCAAGTCTGCCAAAATGGAATTTACTGTCATTGTCCGTAAACCCGCTTTCCTGCGGTCTTGACCAGGATTGGCCGTTATCTGTACTTTCTGTCAGCCATAATTTACCTTTCCATCCCTTACCCGTTACACGCAACAACATGTGGATAGCCTGACCATCGGTTTGGAAAAAAGCGCCTTCGCAAAGCGGTGGTAAATCACTTTTTTCCGCAGGGCCATAGAATGTGGCCGGGTTATCTTGTTTGTAAAGTGAATCAGGATAAAAGCTGCTCATTTTCCAGCCCGAAAGTCCACGGGGGTCATCGGTGTAAGGGAAAGTGAAATTTCCGCAGATCAACAGTCTGCCGTTCAGTAGTTTTTGAGGGCCGTGATTAGGATTGACGGGTACTTTCATGTCAATCGGATCGCTCCAATGTGTGCCATCTGTGCTGGTTTTTGCCCAAAGGTGGGTATTGGTGCGGTTTTTTTCATATTCGCCGTAATACGCCACCAAAGTGTCCTTAAATTGATAGAATCCGGCGGCTGTCAGTATGTTGGCTACACCGTTAGCCGCTTTAGAAGGACTGGCCAGTACTTCTGGCGTCGACCATTTCTTGAAGTCGTACGAAATAGAAAAAAGAACCCGCTGACCGGGCGAATCCTCATCGATCAACCCATCCGACCACATAGCTATCAATTTATTTTTAAAGGCGACAATGGATGGATGGTGGTTATAGAGCCACGTCTTTTGCGGTACATAAATCATGCTGCGTTCAATTTGCAGCCGCTTGATTTCCTTTCTGCTGTCGTAATTATTTCTGATCGCGGCGGCCTGCGCGAAAATATGTATGGGCAACCCGATGATGACGAGTGTAGTAGTGATTTTAACAACGGCTTTCATGGACATTTGTATTTACCTGTAAAAATAAAACCGTTCCGGGACTTCCGAAACGGCCAATCAACTAATGCAACCAATCTCACAAGGCGCATTAAGTATCTTATATAGGTTATTCGTTAGGGGTTTTGAACCATGTTGACGGTATATCCTGCGGCGTCGAGCCGTTAAAACTATATTTCAATTTTAGCGTGAAGCCACCCCCACCTTCAATAAAATCAAGCGCGAATGGTTGCAATCCTTTTTGCAGTGCGGCTTGCCCACTTTTTTCAATGGCTGAATGTAAGCCGTCGTTGTCTACCGTAAGGCGATCAGCTATCTTCAATACACCACCGTCATCGCAGGTAAAATAAAAAGTATAGATACCCGTAGCGGGCACATCAATATATCCGTGATATTTTAAACCAAATGAAGGCGCATTTACTGATTTTGGGACTGTAAGATCAGCGGCGATAAACGTGCTGTCGGGCTGCCCGGTGCGTATGTTAGTGGTTCCTTTAAAAAAGCCTTTGTAGTAGGATGCCTTTATGCCATTACTAAGATTCGTTGCGGTTACAGGTTTGGCGAGGTCCTGTTTTTGGTAAGCAATACTATAAACATCCCCTCTTTTACCCGATGGCGTAAAGGCCGCAATTTTAATATTTTCCGAGTTTTTGATCACCAGGATATTCAATACCGGCGAAGATGCGATTGGCATTGTACCATCATTAGTATACCGGATAGTCAAAGTTTTCAATGGCGGCCTGATGCTCAAAAAAGTGCTGTCAGTGAAAACCATGTTGTCGATAATGCCGTCCAGATCGGGCAGACGATAATTGATATGCAAAGCGTCCATCCGTGCGAACTGGTTGATGAGGCGCTCGTTAAATGTATCGTAATCGTTGTTATCGTTCGTCCACAGCATTTCGGCGAGGGCCGTCATACGTGGCATAGTCATGTAATCGGCTCGCCTTTCCGATGGAATGTTTTCGCTCCAGGTGTTGGCCTGTGCACCAATGATCAGCTTGGCTTGGTCAGAGGTTAGTCCAGCGGGTATCGGGTTAAAGTGATATACATTGTAGATCGAATTCTTATCGGCCGGGTAATCAAAATACAACGGATTGCCCGGGGTCATAATCACTTTATTGCCGTTTTGAGCCGCTTTAACAGGCGCATTTGGTACCCAGCTGCGCCAATACATAATATAAGCAGTTGGGCTTATGCCGCCTTCCAGCACCTCGTCCCAGCCGATCAGTTTGCGCCCCCTGGAGTTGAAGAATTTCTCCATGCGATTAATGAAATAGCTTTCTAATCCAGCAACATCTTTTATGCCTTCTTTCTGCATCAACGCTTTGCATACATCAGATTTGGCCCAATCCGTGCGATCAACCTCATCACCACCGATGTGGATATATTCGGAAGGGAAGATGTCCATGATCTCGGTGAAAATATTTTGGGCGAATTCAAATGTTGATTCGTTACACGGGCAAATAGGTTTAGTAAATAGCTCGCCCCAGGTGTTTTGGCCGTTACAGGTCAGGAAGGGGTAGGAGTTGATGGCGGCCATCATGTGCCCCGGCATGTCTATTTCGGGGATGATATCGATATGACGAGCGGCCGCATAGGCCACCAGGTCCTTCATTTGCTGCTGGGTATAAAAGCCGCCGTAAAGTTGTTTCCCGTTCCGGTTGATAATATGTTCCTTATCGATGCTAAAGTCGGGGTTTTCTCCGGCACGCTTCATGCAGGCCGTGTCGTTTTTATCAAACGTCCGCCAGGCGCCATCTTCGGTCAGTTTAGGATATTTTTTTATTTCGATGCGCCAGCCCTGGTCGTCGGTCAGATGCAGGTGCAGCTTGTTCATTTTATAAAGCGCCATCCGGTCGATGAACTTCTGCAGGTAGGCAATTGAAAAGAAATGCCTTGAAACATCCAGGTGCATTCCGCGCCAGTCATAAGCAGGTTCATCACTTATGGCTACCACCGGTAGGGGTAGCCTGGAAGCTTTTACGCCGGATTCAATAGTAGCAGGAAGCAACTGGCGTATTGTTTCCACCGCATAAAATGCACCGATTGCGTTGCCTGCCGTAATTGTTATATGCGAAGAGGTGATCTCAAGCTTATAAGCGCCGGGATGCTGCATTGCCGGATCATAAACAAAGTTGATGCTGTTTGTTGTATGCGTACCTTTTACTTTCTGAAGCGATTTTTTTAATGACGGCTGAACCAGGCTATTCAACTGTTTTACTTCATTGGCGAATTTAACAGATGAACCAATTACCGTTTGCGCATTAATGTAGAAAGTGCCCTGACCCGAAGTCAGACTTTTAGGATAGGGTATAAGGGCATAGTTACGTGAAGAATTATTTTGTGCGGAGCAGATGCCGGCGAATAAAAGTGGCGCCAGAACAAGAATAGATAATATATTGTTTTTTGTCATTTTTCGGTAACGTTCTTAATGTCAAGCGGATTAATACCTGCCTTTTTGATTTTGTTAACAACGAAATCACCGATTTCCTTCCCTTCGACCAGTCCGCTGTTAACACTTTCTATGTAATGTATACCCCCGTAATACCTGGAGATACCAGCCTCGGCCGCCGCCTGGCCAAAAGATGTGAATGAACGTGAACTACTTCCAAACGGAATTTCAGTGATATCCTTATAGGCAAAATTGTCTCCGAACAAATAGGTTAGCAATTGGGCCGACGCATTGGAAACCACAGAGTGGGCGCTTGTGAATTCGGGGAACGGCGGTGTTTGCAAAATAGGCCTCCACGTAACATCAATATATCTGTCGATATAGGTTTCGGGCCGTATGCGGTTACTTTTGTATTTCTCTTCCCAACTGCTGATAAATGCATCCATCAGGGTACAGCCTTCAAGCGTTAGCACCATAACGGACTTATCGAAATTAAGATGAACTTGTTTACAGGCAAGGCTGGCTATGTTCATCCAGTGGCCACCGGGGCTGATCTTTTTAAATCCGATCATCATATGCCCCGAAGTAGTAACAGCAAAAGGATTGCAATCCCAAAATAATGCGATATTAGTTTGTTCGGAAGTTAGGTGTTTCGAGAGATTGTATACCTCTTTTGCGTTGTGAAAAAAAGCAGAGGCGGTGTCCTTGCTAAAGGCAGTTAATTTCGCCGGGCGGAATTGACTTGATGAGTCAATCATTGTAGGTTTTAACGTGTACCAGTTAGGCTCCACCGCTTCAAAATAGCCAGGTGGGGTTGGATACCAGTAGGCGTCCCCTTTTAACGGCGTGTATCTTTTTAGCGTGCTTAGCTTGTTATAATGATCGGTCTTCGAAAAGTTTACTGCCAGCACAGTAGCCAGTTTGGCCACAGCTACCGAATTATTAATTACCTCTTTATCGATTCCTGATTTTTGCAGGAGGTCGGTAAAACCATCCTCGTCATCTTTTAGCATAAACCCTGATGGAAGTAGCTGACGCCCTATTTCCATAATGCTATAGTAGGCAGCGATGCGATAATCGAACTTCGCCGGGAGCGCATCCAGTGAGTTATCAGAGGTAAAACTTTTTACAATGTTTTGCAACGGGGGGATGCTTTTGTCATGTTTACTCACAATACAATAAGCCCCCATCATACAATAAGCATAATAACGCGCTGCTACCGGCGGACTTGTCACATCATGTATCATTACCATGGTAACGGCATTGACAGCATGGTCAGGTTGCAGGTAGTCAGGGAAAGAATTTCCCTGACTTTGCGCCGGAGCGCCGCTTATGCACAAGCTTAAAAAAATAACCGCACTTCCAAAAAACTTTCTCATTCCTTATAAAATTGTAGTGGTCCGTTGCTTAGTCCGATAAGCAGGTAGGGCACATTATCTATTTTCGTTTCAACAGCAGATTTTACATCACCCATCACACATAAACCGGAGGCTGGCTGATTCACATATACAAAACCGCCTTTGCCATCGCCCTTAAGTAGGCAGCCATAGTTAGCGTCAAAACTTCCCAGTTTCAGGCGGTTATCCGAATGGTTGCCCAATAATAGGATATCCGTATTGCCATCATGGTCAAAAT
>Ga0068856_100002489_pt1 | contig 18971 bp, 17 predicted proteins | sample KBSCornC62_FD_66595 | JGI IMG/M metagenome (GOLD analysis project Ga0068856, IMG submission 66595) | Corn rhizosphere microbial communities from Kellogg Biological Station, Michigan, USA - KBS Corn C6-2 | ecosystem: Host-associated > Plants > Roots > Rhizosphere > Soil ...
TACTGCTACGAGATGCACATCGGGCAAACTCGGATCAGCGTCTCGCTCGCGACCGCGGAATTCCGAGGCGCCGGCAACCAGGCGACCCTGATTTTCACCGAGCAAGCCGTCTTTCTCGACGGTTACGACGACGGCGGCGGCCGCGAACGCGGCACGCACGAGCTGCTCGACAAGCTCGGTCGGGAATTGAGCTAGCTCGAACGCGCGGTGGGCTCCCCGTTTCGGCGCGTGCGCCATCGTGTTGAGTCGAGCAAGGGCGATCAGACGAGGGAAGCGGAGCCGCAATCTGTGGGATGCGCGCGCAACGGGCTTTTTTGGGGCTCGTTCGAGCCGCGTGTTTTTAGGGGCAGATTGCCGGAGATTTGTGGCGAGTCGTCCGCGACGCCGAAGGCTGGGCCGCGGCGCGGCGTGGCGCGTGACCATCAAAAAATCTCGGCGTCGGCGCGGGAGTTCTCTGCGTCAGTGCGGGAGTTGGGCGCACGGCTGGGGAGACGGGGCGGCAATGCTTGCGCGAAGGTTTGGATTCGAGGGTTTGGGCGCGGGCAGGAGCTCGAGCTGGGCTGGTGGCTTTTTTTGTTGCGGCTAGATTTGGGGCCGGCGTTTCGTGGGTTCGGGTGAGACGGGTCAGGGTTCCGGTGACGGGTTCGGGTGACGGTTCGGTAAAGGTTTAGGGTCGCGGATCGTTCAGATCGGGTTCGGAGCGCGCGCGTCGCTGCGGATCGCGATCGGGTTTTCGTCGTGGCCGAAAACAGGAGAAGAATTTTTGGGGGGAGTGTCGATCTGACGGCGGGTGGTTTGACGGGTAGGTGGAGCGCGGATGACCGCGCGTGAACGACCCTGAATAGGAGCAATGTACGATGCGATTTTTGTGTCTTTATCGCCCAGGAACGCCGGAATCTCACCAGCCGCCGACGGAGCAGGAGCAGGCCACCATGGGTAAGTTGATTGGGGACATGGCGGCGGCGGGCGTGCTGCTTGCGGTCGAGGGGTGTCTGCCGTCGTCGCATGGCATGCGAGTGAGCATCGATGGCGGGAACTTCGCCGTGACCGATGGGCCATTTCCGGAGACCAAGGAGCTCATCGCCGGGTTCTGCATGTTGCAGACGAAGACCAAGGCCGAGGCCGTCGAATGGTGCAAGCGCTTTTTGTCGGTGGTCGGTGAAGGGCAGAACGAGATTCGGCTGCTTCACGACACACCCGCGGCCTGAGCCAAGCGTCCGAGCCTGCGTTGAGGCTCGAGCTTGCTCGAGCCTCAACGCGACTGTGGCGCGTCCAAAAGCCCCAGCGGGGTGAGCGAGCTCGGCGCGAGCCGGTTGACGGGATCGGCTGCAATTCACAAGCTGAGCGGGAAGGCTGAATCTGCCGAACTCGAGTGGTCGGACATGGGCCTCGCGTTTGCAAACGCGGGGCGCTGTCACAGGTCACGTGGGTTCTGAGAGGAGGTATTGGATCATGGCCGATTCGAGTAAGGAAATGAGTTCACAGACCGGCACGCAGCCGCAGCAATCGTCTCAGCCCGAAGGGCGAGGCCTGGAGCGGTATCGGCAGAGCCAGGGGCTAGCCCGGCCGAGCTCGCCGTTTTCCGTGATGCGGCGCCTGATGGGCGATATGGATCGCTTGTTCAGCGGGTTCGGCTCCCCGTGGCTGACGAACCTGGACGAGCAATTCGAGCGCACTTTTTGGGCGCCGCAAATTGACGTCTTCGAGCGCGGGCAAGAACTGGTCGTGCACGCGGATTTGCCGGGGCTCCGCCAAGAGGACGTGAAAATCAACGTCGACCAGGGCGTGCTCACCATTTCCGGTCAGCGTAGCGAGGAGCAAGAGCGCAAGGACGAGCGCGGCAGTGTCTACCACCGCGAGCGTAACTTCGGCTCGTTCCAGCGCAGCATTGCGCTGCCCGAGGGCACGGACACCGATCAGATCCGCGCGTCTTTCGAAAACGGCGTGCTGGAGGTGACGGCTCCGCTTCCCCCGCAGGCGCGTGCGCGCGGTCGCGAGATCCCGATCGGTCCGAAGGCGAGCGCAGGTCCAAAGCACTGACCTTGCCGTGCGCCCAGCATTCGCCCCGAGCGTCGAAAGACGCCCGGGGCGCGCGCATGCGGTGTGCGCGCAGTCCGCCCTGGAGGAGCGCGCACCGGAGCCGGAGCGCGGCGTTTAGCGCTGAGCCGCGTGACGCGCGCGTGTCTGCGCAGCTTTTCGCGCCGCGGCGCGTCGAGTGGCGGGGCTCTTCGTGCGCGCGGCTTGGCGCGCGCTCGCCGAACGTTGCGCCGGGCTCTTGCGCTTGGCCGCCGCGCGCGCATTGCGTCCCAACGCCTGGGGCGACGCGGCGGAGTGCCCTTCACGTTCGAGCGCGGCCTTCGTGGCGCGGCTGCGTCGCGGCGAGGGCGCGCGCCGAGCGGCTTGGCCATGCCCGCGTGCGCTGTCTCGCGCGGCGCTCTTGCGCGTCCGCTCGGACGTCGTCCCCGGCTTCGGCGGGGGCAAATCGACGCCGGCGCGGCGCGCTTTGGACAACCCGATCGCGATCGCTTGTTTGGAGCTGCGCGCGCCGTGCTTCCCTTCGCGCACGTGCTCGATCTCTTCGCGCACGAACTCCGAGGCCTGGGTTGACGGCGCTTTGCCTTGAGCTTTCGCGCGCTGCGCGCGTCGAATCGTTCGTTCTTCGGGCATGGATCGGCTCCTATGACTTGTTGGAATGACTCGAGGCGGTACCAAAAGCGTGGTCGAGCCACGGGCAACTGACGCCGAAGCGGCTCTTGGGCTCTTTGAAGTGGTGGAGTAGGTGCTGCCGGCGCAGCCAGCGGCCAAAGCGCGAGGTCGGGCGGCCAGCGTGTACGTACCAGTGCAGCTCGTCGTAAATCACGTAGCCGAGCACGAAGCCGGCGAACGGCGCCCACATCGCCACTGGGCCGAGCACGCCGTGAAACGCCAAATAGGTGAGGCCGCAGAGCGTGAGCGACGCGCCGGCTGGCATCACGAAGCGCGTCGCATCGCGCGGATGATCGTGGTGCACACCGTGGATCAGGAACGCGGCGCGCGCCGTTTTCGGCCCCACCACCGGCAAATGAAAGATCAACCGGTGCAGCCAATACTCGGTCAGCGTCCACAGCAGGTAGCCCGCGAGCACGCCGCCGCCGATGGCGGGCAGCGTTTGGTGGCGGTGAGCGAGGACGAGCGACAACGCGACCAGAGGCAGGTAAAGCAGTGCGGGGGTCAGGGGATGCGCGCGCGAAAAGCGTTCTAAAAAATCCGAGTCGAACATGCGCGGCGAGCCCTGTCTGACGCTCGGAGTCATCGCGGTGACCGTGTGCAGCGGCCGTGCCAAGCATACGGAGCATTGCGCGCGGTTGATTCGTTCGCTCTGGATTTCGGCTCTGATATCGCTCTTGCCCGCTGAACGCTCGGCCTGCGCGGTGGCAAACTGCCTCGAGCGTGGCAATGCAGTCCGGGGAGAAGCGTCACGCCGCGCGCCCACGATAGCGTGGTGATGCGTCCGCGCGGAGCGGACGCGGCTCAGTGCACGCGCGCGCGCAGCTCGTCGATTCGGCGGCCGAGAAAGCGGAGCTCGGATTCGTTTTGAGTGAGGGCCCGCGCGCGCTCGTAGCTTTGGATCGCGTCGCGCGGGCGATCGAGCTGACGCAAGAGATCCGCGCGCGCGGCGTGCCACAAGTGGTAACTCGCGAGCGGTTCGGCGAGGGCTTCGACGAGCGGCAAGGCGCGCTCAGGGCCTTCGGCCATCGCGACGGCGGCGGCATGATTCAGGGCCACGACGGGCGAGGGATGGAGCGCGAGCAGACGCTGGTAAAGCGCGGCAATTTGCGGCCAATCAGTGTCCTCGCGGCTGGTCGACTCGGCGTGCACGGCCGCGATCGCGGCCTCCAGCGCGTAAGTGCCGGGGCGCGCGCGCGCGAGTGCACTCTGCACGAGCGCGCAGCCTTCCGCGATCTCTGCGTGGTCCCAGTGCGCGCGATCTTGGGCCTCGAGCAGCACGACCTGCCCGTCGGCCGTCATGCGCGCGTCGCGCCGCGCGTCGTGGAGGAGCATCAGTGCCAGCAGAGAATCGACCTCGGGTGAGTCGCAGCCGAGCCCTGAGCGGAGCAGCGCGCGCAGCATGCGCGTCAGCTCGATGGCTTCGGCGCACAGGGTGCCGCGTTCGGGTGAGCTCGCGGCCGCACTCGAATAGCCCTCGTTGAAAATCAGATACAAAACCGCCATCACCGCCCCGAGGCGATCGGGGAGCTCGGCGGCGCTCGGGATCTCGTACGGAATCGCCGCTTCTCGGATTTTGGCTTTGGCGCGCACGAGCCGCTGCGCCATCGTGGCGTGCGGCACCAAGAAGGCGTGCGCGATTTCTTCGGTGCTGAGCCCGCCCAGGGTCCTGAGCGCGAGCGCAACTTGAGCCTCTTCCGACAACGCCGGGTGGCAACAGGTGAAGATCAAGCGCAGCCGTTCGTCGGGCACTGCGCTGTCGTCCGCGGTCGACTGCAGGTGGCGCTCGTCGAACGGCGCGAGCTCCGCGAGCAGCGTCGCGGAGCGCGTGCGGTGCCGGATGCGATCGATCGCCCGGTGCCGTGCGGTGCCGTAGAGCCAGGCCACGGGATCGTTCGGCGGCGACACGGGCCAATCGACCACGGCCGCCGCGAACGCTTCCTGCAAGGCGTCTTCGGCCAAATCGAAGTCGCCGAAGGCTCGGATCAACGACGAGAGCAGGTGACCCCACTCCGCACGGCACAAGCGATCGAGGTCGATCACGCAAATGTCATGATCGGTCGCACCTCGATCGAGCCGGTGCGAGCAGCCGGGATCTTTTCGGCCATGACGAGGGCCTGGTCGAGGTCGCTCGCGTCGATCAAGTAGAAGCCGGTGAGCTGCTCCTTGGTTTCGGCGAACGGCCCGTCGGTCGTGAGGCGTTTGCCCTCGCGAACACGCACGGTGGTGGCGGTGCTCGTCGGTTTGAGCGCGTTGCCACCCTGAATGGCGCTCGCAAATTCTTTACCGAACACGCCGTACTCGGCGAGCTCCGCCTTGTCGTAGCCCTTTTCGAAGCGCTTCTCGTTCTCGTAGATCAAAAGCAGGTATTTCATGATGTTCCTCTCGGCCCAGCGGGCCATTTTTGCGGTTCATGCTCATGGCGACTGGGCTCGTCCGAGATCGACACCGGCCACGAAATATTTTCGGAGCGGCTCGGCGCAATCGTACGGGGTGCCGGCTTTCTTGTCAGGGCCCCGCGGTAAGGGCGCGAAAACGCAGGCCTGGGCAAGCGGTCGCTCGACAATTGATCCTTCGTCGGCGTATGCTATGGGTCGCGTTCATGGCTCACCCGATCATCGTCTGTGGACATGGTTCCGGTATCTCGGACGCCGTCGCGCGTCGCTTCGGCAAAGAGGGGCACCCGGTCGCAATCGTGGCGCGCAACGCGGAGCGGCTCTCTGGTGCCGCGAAAGCGCTCAGGGACGCCGGCGTGAACGCCCAGGCATTCCCCTGCGACCTCGGCAATGTCGAGGCCGTGCAACGGTTGGTCGCCGACGTGCGCAGCGCGCTCGGCCCAATCGGCGTCTTGCATTGGAATGCCTATGTCGGCGGCGCGGGCGATCTCACCACCGCAACCGCGCAGGATCTGCGCGGGGTGCTGGACGTGACGGTGCTCGGCCTGGTCAGCGCGATGCAGGCGAGCTTGCCCGATCTGAAGGCGAATCGCGGCGCGGTCTTGATCACGGGCGGAGGCTTCGCGTTCTACGACCCCAACGTGGACACCGCGATCACTCAATTTCAAGCCGCGGGCCTGGCCATCGGCAAGGCCGCCCAGCACAAGACGGCCGGTATTCTGTCGAAAGCACTCGAACCTCAAGGCGTGTACGTGGGCGAGGTGGTCGTCACCGGGCTCGTGAAGGGCACCGCCTTCGACTCGGGCAACGCGACCTTGGAGGCATCCGCGATCGCCGATAAGTTTTGGGCGCTCTACCGCGACCGAACCCCAGCGACGGTCACGATCTGAGCCGCCGGCGCCGTTCTCCAGAGAAACCCACGTTTTTCCGGCGCGGGCAGTAGCGCCGTCGCGAGCTCCTCGTGTAATAGTCCGCCCGAGGCCCTCTGATGACGACGAAAGCCCGCGCGCACCGGACCCACGGCGAGGGCCACGCCGCGGGGCGCGAGGGCTGGCTGCGCGCGGCCGTGCTCGGCGCCGACGACGGCATCGTGTCCACCGCCGCGTTGATGATCGGCGTGGCCGCGTCGCAGGCCTCGCGCGGGGCGGTGCTCGTGGCCGGCGTCGCCGGCGTGGTGGCCGGCGCGTTGTCGATGGCCGCGGGCGAATACGTCTCGGTCAGCTCGCAGCTCGACGCGCAGGAGTCGGACATCGATCTGGAGCGCCGCGAGCTCGACGAAAATCCGGTCGGTGAGCTGCGGGAGCTCGCGTTGATCTACGAAAAACGCGGGCTCGATCCGGAGCTGGCGCGCCAAGTTGCGGTTCAGCTGAGCGCGCACAACCGGCTGGACGCCCATTTGCGCGACGAGCTCGGGCTGCACGAGACCTCGCGCGCGCGCCCGCTGCAAGCCGCCCTGACCTCCGCCGCGAGCTTTGCCTCGCTCGCGCTCGTGCCGATCGTCGCGCTGCTGCTCGCTCCGGCCGCCCACCGCATCCTCGCGATTGCGCTGGCGGCGCTGGTGGCGCTGGGCGTGATGGGGGCGCTCGGTGGGCACATCGCCCATGCGCCGCGCGGCCGCGCCGCCCTGCGCGTCGTGGTGGGCGGCGGACTCGCGATGGCGGTGAGCGCGCTCGTCGGACGTCTCTTCGGTTGAAGCGCGCGCGTCGCGCGAGGGCGCCGCGCCGAGTTCAGATCTCGAACAGGCCGGCCGCGCCCATGCCGCCACCGATGCACATCGAGACCACGCCGAAGCGGCCGCCGCGGCGTTTGAGCTCGTAGAGCAGCGTCGCGGTGAGCTTGGCGCCGGTGCAGCCGAGGGGATGGCCGAGCGCGATCGCGCCGCCGTTGACGTTCAACTTTTCGTCCGGGATCCCGAGCTCGCGGCCGCAATAGAACGCCTGCGCGGCGAACGCCTCGTTGATTTCGAACAGATCGATGTCGCCGATGGCGAGGCCCGTTTGGGCCAGCAACTTGCGGATTGCCGGCACCGGGCCGATGCCCATGATGTCCGGATCGACGCCGGCGACCGCGAAGCCGCGGATGCGACCCAAGGCTTTGGCGCCGAGCTCGGCCGCCTTTTTGTCCGAGAGCAAGACGGTCGCAGCCGCGCCGTCGTTCGTGGGGGAGCTATTGCCGGCCGTCACTGTGCCGCCGGCTTTGAAGACGGGCTTGAGCTTGCCCAGCACCTCGCTGGTCGTGCCGGGGCGCGGGCATTCGTCGACCTTGAACTCGAGCTCGCTCACGCGGTCACCTTCCAGCACGCGCGCCTTCACGGGCACGATTTCGTCGACGAACTTGCCGGCGGCGATCGCCGCGAGCGCGCGCTCATGGGAGCGCACCGCGAAGGCATCTTGCTCGGCGCGCGTGACGTTGAAGCGGGCCGCGACGCGCTCGGCCGTGTGCCCCATCGCGATGTAAGCCTCGGGGTATTCGTCCATCAGCTTCGGGTTCAAGCTCACCTTGTTGCCACTCATCGGCACCATGGACATGCTCTCGACGCCGCCCGCGACGGCCACGTCGATCAGCCCCGTTTGCACGCTCTGCGCGGCGTGAGCGATCGCTTGGAGGCCACTCGAGCAAAAGCGGTTGATCGTCTCGGCTGGCACCGAGTTCGGGAACTTCGCCAAAAATAGCGCATTTCGCGCGATGTTCAGGCCTTGCTCGGCCTCTGGCATGGCGCAGCCGAGCACCACGTCATCGATGTCCTCCGCCTTCAAGCCCGGAACTCGACGCACCGCTTCGACCATGGCTGCCGCCGCGAGATCTTCGGGGCGCGTGGTGCGAAGGGTGCCCTTCAGCGCGCGACCCACCGCGGTGCGGGTTGCCGACGCGATCATCACATTGAGTGGAAATGCCATGGCTTGCCTCGATTGGGGTTGACGCAAAGTCCGCGCGTTTCGCGCTCGGGGAGCGCGGGAAACAACCCCGAGTCTAGCGGAAAAGCCAAGACAATCCAGCGACTTGGGGACCTGCGAAAACGCCTGGCTCGCCGAGTGGGTCTTGTGCGGTTTCCGGGAAAGTCGTGCGCGACGCCGAAGGCTGCGCCGGCTTGCGTGCGCCGCGTGACCATCAATCCAGGCTCGAGCACGCGGGCTGCCCAGGTCACCGACTTTTCAAGACGCGAGTTGGCAGTTTAGAAGCGACCGGCGAGGTGCGCGACGAGGCCCTGATTGACCGGCGTGAGCTGCAACGCGGCGCGGGGCGCCGGTTCAGCGGGCGAGACGAGGTAGATGGTGACGGCGGCAGCAGCGGCGGCCGCGCCGAGTCCGAGCGCGATGTCGGAGATCACGTATTTTTGGCGGACACTTTCGACCTGTGACGAGGTGCAAGTCGGCTTGCAGTCCCCCGCTCGAGCGTCAAATTCGCTGGACCCGGCCATGCGAAAGCCGACGAACGCGCCCAGGCCGACCACGCTGACTCCGCCGAGCACGTAGCTCGCGAGCGGGATGCGATGCGCGGGCGCGCCGGAATCGCTCGGATTCGCATTGCCCTCGCTCGCGTTCGCGGCGGCTCCGCTGGGGCTCGGTTTCTCTTTCGCAAACTCGACGGTGATGGCTCGAAATTGCTCGCCGGCTCGGATCAAGTATTCGTGCTCGATCGAGCCGTGCTCCGCGCTCGAAAACGAAAAAGCGTGGTTGCCCGGATCGAGGCGCAGCGGTTTGCCGTCGAGTTGCTCCAGCACCGGTTTGCCGTCGATCGAGACGCTCACCCGGGTCAATTCATCGCCGTTCGGGGTGTGCGCGCTGAGGACCACCGACGGAGTCGCGGTTTGCAACTCGCCGTAGATCTTCGTGCATTCGTCGAAGAGCGCCTCGCCGCAGCTTTGGCGGGCGCATTTCAATGCCTCTTCGGCGGCGGAGACGTAGTGCGAGTCGTTGCGCAGCCGCTGCGTTTGCTCGAACGACTTGGCGCAGGCGAGTTTGATTTGGCGGGCGTCGGCCGGCTCGGCTCGGCTCGGCTCGGCGATCAACAGTGGCGCGAGCGCGAGCGCTACCGCGCCGCCGATGAACCGGACGCGTGGCGACGGGCTGGACGACCTGCGTCGGCTCGTTCCTTTGCTCGATTCACGCGGGAGTAGTGTTCGCATTTCTGTCGATCGACGAGCCTACCGCAAGGCGCGTGGCCGCGGCCAGACGCGCCGCGCGTGAGCGACGTGCTCGCCGAGGCTAACGGTTGAATGAGCGCCGCGGAAAAGGCTCCGCGCGTGCGCAGTGGAGGCTCGAGGCGTGGCCAATTGCGCACACTGTGTGCCACGTTCCTCGCTGAGCCCGCTACAATTATTCGGACGAAGGCCGTACCTCGGGGGGCGCGCTGCCCGACGCCCGCCGCGACTTACGGACGGAAGGCATCCCGCGCGCGGAATTACGCCGAATCCGAGTCAGGAGCACGGGTGTCATCGAGCCAGAGCAGACCTCCAACGCAAGCCCTCGGGCTCTTGTGCGACGCATTCGGCGATCCGTATTCGCTCTCGACCTTGCGTGGCGCGATCGAGCGCATGATTCGCGCAGGTTTCCACGTGGTCAGCTTTTGCGGCGGCTTCCCGCAAGCGCCCTTGTTTTCCGGCCCGGGCGGCGCGGCGCGTATCCCCGAGGTCGTCGATGGGTTGATCATGTTGTCGGCCACGTTGCGCTCGCCGGAGCCCGAGCTCTGCCGGTTAGCCGCGAGCGTCGCCGGGCCGGTGGTCAGCGTGGGCGATCATCTGCCGGGCTTTGCCAATGTGGGGGTGAACGACGAGGCCGCGGTTTTTCAGTCCGTCGCGCACCTCGTCAAACGCCATGACTGCCAGCGCATCGCTTACATCGCCGGACCGGAAGGCAGCGTGGACGGCGAACGGCGACTCGCCGCCTATCGCCTGGCGCTGGAGCACTTTGGGTTGCAACCGGATCCGGGCTTGCTCGCGCGCGGCAACTTCGAAGCGTCCTCCGGGCGTGAAGCCGCCATGCGCCTGTGTGCGGGCGGCAGCCGGCGCTTCGACGCCATCGTCGCGGCCAATGATTTGATGGCCATCGGCGCGATCGAAGCGCTTACTAGCGCGGGCATCGGCGTGCCCGAAGCGGTCAAGGTCGTGGGCTTCGACGGCATCGATGAATCGCCGTTTGCGTGCGGGGGCTTGACCACCGTCGGGCAGCCCGTCACCGAGCAGGGCGCGACGGCGGCGGAGCTGCTGATGCGCTTATTGGCGGGCGAGACGGTGGAGCTCAGCCCGACCTTGATCTCGGCGGCGCTCTTGATCCGTCACACCTGCGGCTGCGGCTCCGCCGCGGACACCTGGCAAAAGCAAGCCGCGAGCGCGCCGTCCGCGCAGGTCCCACGCGCGGAGCTCGCGCTGCTCGACGGCGCGTTCCGCGAGACCATTCGCCGGCAGTTGGCGACCAAGCGCCTGCAGCGGGAGCTCGCGCGCCTGGCCGCGTTGTTGCTCGGAGTGCGGGACTATCGCGAGCTCGCCCTCGGGCTCACGGACGTCGTGCGTTTGTTCGACATGCGGCGCTTCGTGTTGTGCACGTACGCCGCCGATCCACGCTTGGCGCGAGTGCTGCTCGAGTCGAGCGGGCGCGACGTGCTCTTTCGCTCGCAAGCGGAAGCGCTGCCGATCGAGCTCGTGCTGCGAGCCGTGCTCGCCAAGCGCGGCAACCCGACCAGCCTCTTCGTCGAACCGCTCGAGATCGCCGACGAACACTTTGGCTTTCTAATCATCGAGGGTGATTTGAGCTACGGCGTGGCGCAGCTCGAGCTGCGCTATTTGGTTGCGGCCGCGCTGAGTCGCATCGCCATGATGGGCGAGATGCGAAGGCTCTATTCGGCTGGCAGAAGAATCGAGAAATCCTCGCCCGCAGCGAGCGAGCCTGTGCGGAGCGAGCGGTCGAGCCCGAGCTCCGCTCCGGGCGAGCTACCGGGAGCGCCCACGGTGACGAAACCGTAATAAGCGTTTCGTCCGCGTTGCGAGTGACGAGGAAGAATTTCGCGCGGCTGCCGGCCTTGGCGAAAATCTGGCAATTTGCCGGAAATTATCGAGCAGAGTGCGCGTTCGGCGCGTAGCTCCGCGGGCTCTCACGCTTGCTCCCGCGCACCTCCTGCGATAGCCCCACACTCACGGATTGTGAGATGCGCCACTCGCAACTCTTACGAGAGCGATATTCGGTGACGTAACTCGAAGTGGTGAGAGGTCCTCGTTCCTCCGAGCACACATTCGAGGCGAACCCATGTTCCGTGCTGTCCGTAGCCCCATTGCTTGGTACGATTGAGACTGAATCGAGATGAGCTGGGTTTCTACAGGCCGCGGTAACGGTCCTTCGACGAGCGGGGCAGCCGCTCGCGCCGCATTCGATCCGTCCGCCCAAGAGGTGACCAGCGTCGGCAAGTACCGGGTCCTGTCCGAGCTCGGCCGCGGCGGGATGGCGAACGTGTACCTGGCCGTGACGCGCGGGCCGAGCGACGTAAATAAACTGGTGGTGCTCAAGGCGCTCTTGCCCGATCTCGCGACCGAGCCCGCGGCGTTGACCGCGTTCTTGGACGAGGCGCGGCTGGCCGCGCAATTGAACCACGGCAACGTCGTACAAACCTACGAGGTCGGCACGCAGGGCGATCGCCAAGTGATCGTCATGGAGTACCTCGAGGGGCAATCGCTCGCGAGCGTGATGAAGCGCGGCGCCGCCGGCGGCACACCGCTCAGCCTCGCCTTCAACCTGCGTATTTTGATCGACGTGCTGGAGGGTCTGCAGTACGCCCACGAGCTCCGCGGCTACGACGGTTCGCCGCTCTCGCTCGTCCACCGCGACGTCTCGCCGCAAAATGTGTTCGTCACTTACGACGGTCAGGTGAAGGTCCTCGATTTCGGTATTGCCAAAGCCGCAAGCTCGACGATTCACACGGCCACGGGCGTCGTCAAAGGCAAGATCTCGTACATGTCGCCGGAGCAGATGGTCGGCGAGAGCGTCGATCGGCGCGCGGACGTTTATTCGGTCGGCTGCATGCTCTGGGCCGCGGCGGCGGGTCGCAAACTTTGGAAGGATACGCCGGACGTGCACATCATGCGTGCGGTGATGAACGGGCAAATCCCGTCGCCGCAAAGCGTGAACCCGGAGTGCGACGACGAGCTCGACCAGATCACGATGCGCGCGCTCGCGCTCGATTGCGAGCTCCGCTATCAAACCGCCCACGAGCTGCAAGAGGATCTCGAGCGCTATTGCGAGCGCCACGGGATCCAGAACCGCCCGCGCGAGCTCGGCCGCTACGTGGCCGCGCTGTTCGCGGACACGCGCGCCGAGCTCCGGGCCCGCGTCGAAAAGCAGTTGTCCGTGGTCAGCCCGGAGCTCGGCCCTCGGCCGCAAAGCGATCCCGCGCTGCGCACGTTGGTCCAGGGCGTGGTCGTGCCGAGTTCGCTGAGCTTGGCCGCTACCGGGACGATTTCGGCCATCTCGTCGAACGCGGTCAATGTCTCGGTTCCGGCGGCCGCGCGGCGCAAGTACGTGGGGCTCATCGCGGGCGGCGCCGTGGCCGCGGCGGCGGTGCTCTCGCTCTGGGTTTGGCGCGCGCGCGCGCCGGCCGAAGCACCTGCCGCCAGCGCGCCTCCCGTCCCGGCCGTGCTCCCGCCGAAGATCGAGAACGCGACCGTGCAACTGCGCTCGCTGCCCGGCGACGCCCGACTGTTCCTCGACGGCGAACGCCTCGCTGGCAACCCCTCGACCCGCGTCTTGCCCAAGGACGGCAAGATTCACGTGCTCCGCGCCGAGTCGGACGGCTATCAGAACGCGACCGCGGAATTTACCGTGGGCAAGGACGACGCGGTGGAGCTGCGCCTCGAAAAGCTGCAAGCCCGACCGAGTGCCGAAGCCCCGCCGAGCGCGCCGGTGCGTACGGTGAAGGCGAGCAAGCCAAGGACGGCAGCGCCCGCTTCAGCCCCGAATTGCGCTCAACCTTTCTTTATCGACACCGATGGCATCAAGAAACTTCGCCCCGCGTGCTTGTGACGGTGCGCTGACCATTCGGAGAGCGCGCTCTCGTCGGGCGCAGCTGCGTGCAGCGCGTGTTGCTCGCGCGTGCTCTCCGTTCGTGCTCGCGCTCTCGCTACTGCACTGCGCGCCTGATTTTGCGTCGCTCTCGGGCGGCGGAGCCGGGCATACGGGCGGCACAGGTGGTGGGACCTCGAACGCCGGAAGTTCTTCGGCGCTCGGCGGCAGCAACGCGGCGCAGGGCGGCGATGGCGTGAGCGCGGGCGGCACCTTCAGCGATGGGGGGCTCGGCGCGACGGGCAACGGCGGCAGTTCGGGCGGCGAGGCCGGGAGCGGTAACTTGGGCGGCGAGACCGCGGGTGGCGGCTCGAATGGCGGCAGCTCGAGCGGTGGCAGCTCGAGCGGTGGCAGCTCGAGCGGTGGCAGCTCGAGCGGTGGCAGCTCGAACGGCGGCGCCGCTGGTACGGGCGGCACGCCGTGCGAGTTCACGCACCCGAAGGCGCGTTCATTCGACGGCTTCGATGGGGGTCTGAGCGGCACAGGCTTCGCGAACGCGAACACCACCAGCTCGATCAACATGCTGAACAACGCCACCGTGAGCTCCAAGTGGGACAGCTCGGTCGGTCATTCTTGCCCGGGCTCGGTGCGCTTGACCGCCGATTTCAAGGGCTACTCGACGGACTCGACGAATTCGAACGCCGCCGCCGCTGATTTGCGCTTCGGCACGAGTGACTGGACGGGCGCGACGCAGATGCACATGTGGGTGAAGATCAGCCCGGGCAGCACGCCGCTGCAAGCCATTCAGGTGTTCGTGTTTTCGGATACGACCGCTTTCCGCTATGCCTCGCTCTACGACGACAATGCGTTCCGCAACGGCGATTGGAATGAGTACGTTTTGTCGTTGAACCCGGGTAGCTCGTACAACCCGACGCAGGTCTTTCGGATCGGCATCCAAATCATCCTCAATCCGGCCGGAACGACCGGAAACCCCGCGGTGCCTCCGGTGACGACCGCGTGGTTCGACGACGTCTGGACCGAGTAGCCGCCGCCCGCACGCGACCGAGTACGGCTCGGAGGGGCAACGCCCGCGAGCCGCTCCGGTGCTCCGAGCTCGACTCAATTGCGCAGGGGCTTGTTGTTCATCAGCATGAACTGCACGCGCTCTTGGCTCTTCGGCTCGCCGCACAAAGACAAAAACGCTTCGCGCTCCAAATCCAAATAGTGTTGCTCGGGTAGGAGCGTGCCCGGCGCGGCCGTGCCACCGCATAGGATGTGCGCGACCTTGTTGGCGATCAGCGCGTCGTGGGCCGAGGCGTAGCCGCCCTCGACCATCGCCCAAATCCGCGCGCCGATCGTCTTTTCGGCGTCGTAGCCGGCGGCCGGCAAGAGGGGGGGCAAGGGCGGCCGATAGCCGGCGCCGGCAAGGCCGAGCGCGCGCTGCTTGGCTTCATACAAGAGCCGCGCGCCGTTCAGCGAAATGCCGTCCGAGCTGCGCAAGTACTTCAGCGATTTTGCTTCTTCCGCGCTGGTCGCGACTTTGGCCATCGCGATGTTGAGCGAGGCTTGACCGATGAAGGGCAAAAGATCCACGCCCGCCACGCTGGCGATCTCGCTCGTGTAGCGCTCCACCATGCGCAGGCATCCGCCGCCCGCGGGCACGAGCCCCACGCCGACCTCGACCAAGCCCATGTACGTTTCCGCGAACGCCTGGCAGGCATCGGCGGCCATGGCCACCTCGGCGCCGCCGCCGAGCGTGTATTGGAAGGGCGCGGCGACGACCGGCACCTTGGCGTAGCGCAGCCGCTGGAGGGCATTCTGCAGGCTCGTTACGACCGCCTCCACCTGGGCCCACTGCTTGGCCTGCGCGGCCATCGCGATCAGCATCAGATTGGCACCCGCACAAAAGTGCTCGCCGCTGTTGCCGATCACGACAGCCTGGAAATTCTGTTCGGCGACGGTCGCGGCTTCGCCGAGCATCGCGATCACGTCATTGTCGAGTGTGTTCAGCTTGGTGTGAAACTCGACCCCCAAAACGCCGTCACCGAGATCGATCAGCGAGGCGCCGTGGTTCTTCTTCACGACGCGCGTCGGCTCCGCCTTCAGCGCCTCGAGCCGGATCTGCTTCGGCGCTTGGGGGATGGGCTTTGGCGCCCGGCTCTGCGGGTCGTAGTACGTGGGCGCGGCGGGCCCGCCCGCGTAAAAACTGGTTTGCCCGGAGGCGAGCATGTTCTCGACCCACTCCGGCACGGACAGGCCCTCTTGCTTCATCTTGGCCACGGACTCGGGCACGGAGATGGCGTCCCAGGCCTCGAAGGGGCCGAGCTCCCAATTGAAACCCCAGCGCATGGCTTGGTCGATGCTGACGATGTCGTCGGCGATTTCGCCCAAACGCCGCGCGCTGTACACGAGCGTGTGCGCGAGCACCGACCACGCGAATTTGCCCGCGACATCGTCGGCGAAGACCAGCTTCTTCAGCCGCTTTCGCACGTCTTCTTCGTTTTTGATCGCGCCGAGTGAGTCGAAGCGTACTTTTTCCTGGGGGCGGTAATCCTTCGATTTCAGATCGTACACGAGCAGATCCGCGCCCGTCTTTTTGTAGAACCCGGCGGAGCTCTTGCGACCGAGCCGGCCGCTCGCCACGAGGTCACGCACGAACTCCGGCACTTGAAAGGTATTGCGCTCTTCGTCTTGGGTCAGCGAATTGAAACAGTTGTTCGCCACGTGCACGAGCGTGTCGATGCCCACCAAATCGCCAGTGCCGAACGCGGCGCTGCTCGGGCGCCCCAGCGGTTTACCGGTGATCTTGTCGACTTGTTCGATGCCGAGGCCGGCCTCGAGCATGTGATGCATCGTGTACATCATGGAATAGACGCCGATGCGGTTGGCGACGAAGTTGGGCGTGTCTTTGGCGTCGACCACGCCCTTGCCCAAAAATTCGCCGAACTCCGCCATGCGCGCCATCACGGCTGGATCGGTCTCCGGCGCTTTGGCGAGCTCGAGCAGGCGCATGTAGCGCACCGGGTTGAAAAAATGCAGCACGAGGAAGCGCGATTTGAGCGCCTCGGGCAAGACCTCGCTCATGCTGGCGATGCTGAGGCCGCTGGTGTTCGAAGCCAGGACCGCGCTCGGCTTCACGAACGGCGCGATCTTTTCGAACAGGTGGCGCTTCACTTCCAGATTTTCGACCACCGCCTCGACGATCAGATCGCACTCGCGCAGCCGCTCGAGGTGATCTTCCAAGTTGCCGGTCTTGATCAGGCGCGCCGCGTCCGGGCTGAAAAAGGGCGCGGGCTTGGCCTTCAGCGCCTTCTCCAGGCCGGTGTCGGCGAAGCGATTGCGCGCTTTCGGCAGCGCTCGTTCTTCGGGCTTCAGATCCGGCGGCACGATGTCGAGCAGGTGCGTGACGATGCCCGCACCGGCGAAGTGCGCGGCGATCGCGCTGCCCATGACCCCTGCACCGATGACACCCGCAACTTGGATTCGGTCAGTCATTGCCGCCTATCTTGCGGCTAGCCGCCGCCGCTCGCTAGCCGCAATCGTCCACCCCGCGGGCCGGAAATGGCGGGACCTACAGTGTCCGCGTGCGCGCCACGTTTGCGGGCGCTGCGCGGCCGCGCGCAGCGCGGCGGCCGTGCGCGACGCCGAAGGCTGGGACGTGGCGCGCCCGCTCTCGATGACCATCAAAATAGCTGACGAGCCACGCCCGGCTCGCGGAGCCGAGGGCCGCGCGCCGCTCGCGACCCTCGCGCTGACGGCTACGGCTCGCGCTCCACCAGCTCGCGCAATCGGCCCAGCGCTTCGTCCCACTGCTCGGAAATTTGATCCAGGCAGCGGCGTGCCTTCTCGACCCGTCGCGGCTCGAGCTGCCAAATGCGCTCGCGCCCGCTTTGCGCGTCGCGCACGAGCCCGGCGTGAGCGAGCGCGTGCAAGTGTTTGGTGACCGCCTGTCGCGTGATGTCGCTGCCGTCGCTGAGCCGCGTGATCGACAGCGGCCCCTCGCTGGACAAACGTGAGAGGAGCCGCAGCCGCGTTTCGTCGCCCAGCGCGGCGAACAGCGGCGCGGCCTCCGCGAACGTGTGCCGCGCGCTACTGCGAGACATAGCGCGCGATGTTCTCGGCCTGCTGGGTCCAGCCCGCGTCGTTGGCGCGAAATGCTTCCGCGCGTCGCGCCGCGGGCAGCGCGTCGAAGCCCGATTCACGAATCGTGAGCGAAGTGCCGCCTTCCGCGTCGGCGAGTTCGAACTCCACCAGGGTCATCGGCTCGTTCGCATAATCGCGGGCGGGGTCGACCGCGTTCGGCCGCCAGCGGTAGGAAAAGTAACGCTCGGGCTCTAGCTGCTCGATTTTCATCTCCAAGGTCAGGTGCGAATATTCGGGATGCAGGATGCGCCCGCTCAGCGTGCGGCCAGGGGCGAAGTTGCCCTCGAGCGCGACCCGAAACCACTCGCCGAACTCGCGCGCGTCGCTGATTGCTCGCCATACGCGCGCTCGCGACGCGCGCAAAAAGATCCGTTTCTCGATGCGATCGGTGTTTTCCATGTGCAACTCTCCGGTTGCATATCTAACCTCGCGCACCTGAACGCGCAACCAAAAAGTTGCGCGTTCAAATTTGCCTCGGCCGTGCGCGAGGCGAAGCGCGCCCGACCGAAGGCTGCATTCGCGAGCGCGGTCTCGGCGCTCTGACGCGCAAGCGTCAGCTCTTGTGTTGTTTGCTCGCGGCGTGCCAGCTCGGGTTGCTGGCAAAGGCGGCCGCGCAGGTGAGCGAACAAAACCAATATTCGTCGTCGCGAAAGCGCAGCCGTCCCGTCGCGGCGCGGCGATCCACCGGGCTCTGGCAGACGGGGTCGATCGGGGTTTCGGCGGTGCCGACCACGAGCGCCATCGAGAAGAGCGGGATCGCGCCGCGCACGTTTTTGAGCGGGACCGCGCCCAGATCGGCGACCGCGATGTTGGCTTTGCGGGCCGCCGCGGCAATCTCGGTCGTGCCCAGCAATTCGCCCGCATACGCTTCGGCCGCAACGCGCGCGGCGAGGTTCACCGCGGCGCCGAACACGTCGTCATCGCGGCACACGGCGGGGCCGTGGTGCAGCCCGGCGCGCAAGGGCGGAAAGCTCGGATCTTGGGCGGCTTTGGTGAACACCCGTTCGGCCAGCGCCAGGCCTTGCTCCGGAGTCGGCGACGTGACGAGCACGGCATCGCCGATCGTCTTGACCAAGCGATCGCCGCGGCGGAGCGAGCGCCGAGTCAAATCGGCGAAGCGGGTGGCCAGGTTTGCCGCATCCTCGTCACCATGAGCTTCGGTCAGCGCGGTGAAGCCGGCCAAATCCATGAAGCAAATGGTCGCTTCTACGCGCGTGGAGGACGTGGGCGGCTCCTCGAGCGCGAAGCGAGTGGAGGCAACGGGCGCCTCGTCGAGCGTGATGCGCGGGCGGCTGAACGGAGCGGGCTCCTCCGCGCGGCGCAGGGCGGCGGGCGCGCGGCTCGGGAGCTTCGGCGCGAGCGGGCGCTTGGATACCGGCGGCGGCTCTACCGAGGCACGCCGCGGACGCGCGGACGGTCGGGACGACACTCGTTTACTCACTGCGGGTTCTCGATGGGGAAAGCGGAAGGCAAGGCGCTGCCCGGAATTGTGCCCGTAGCCGACCCCGCGCGCCATCCTTCACGCACCCACGCGAGATTCACCCGAGAAACTCGGCCCCCGCGGTTTCCGCGCGACCTCTTCGGCCGACCGAGGCGCGCCGCGAGCGCTCGGTCTGAGCGGGCTCGCGGCGATCATGCTCGCCGTGGGGCGGACAGGCTTGACGCGGCCGAGCCCGATCCTTAATCGACAAATGGCCGACTGCGGCCCGGAAATCGGGCCCAAAAACGGACAGCGTTCGCC
>Ga0068856_100002493_pt1 | contig 18943 bp, 15 predicted proteins | sample KBSCornC62_FD_66595 | JGI IMG/M metagenome (GOLD analysis project Ga0068856, IMG submission 66595) | Corn rhizosphere microbial communities from Kellogg Biological Station, Michigan, USA - KBS Corn C6-2 | ecosystem: Host-associated > Plants > Roots > Rhizosphere > Soil ...
GTCGTCGAGCCCGGCGCCCGCGAGTTGCGCGAGCGTCGCCGCGAGGCGCGGCTGGCGAAACGGCGTGCCGATGCGCGGCACGCTTCCGGCGTCGAGAAACGTCTCGTCGAATCCGGGCACGCCCCGCAAGCCGTCGAGCTTCGCCGCGGTCGTCTCGTGTTGGCTCCGCGTGACCGGAATGCCGTGGCGCGCATAATGAATGGCGTCGGCGAGAAGCCGCGACAGCGGCAGCCGCCCGTTCAACGCATTGCGGCTGTAATCGAGCGCGAGCGACCAGCCGGCAACGGTTCCAGCGACCGTGCACGCGGCGACGCCGCCGCGAAACGGAATCGATTCGAGTCCCTGTTCCCGGTAGAACGACGTCGACGTACGGGCGCCGGCGGCGCCGCAGGCGTCGATCCCGCGCGGCGTCTCACCCGGCGAATGAATCAGCCAGAACGCGTCGCCGCCGATCGAATTCATGTGCGGATAGACGACGGCGATCGATGCGGCAGCCGCGACCATCGCCTCGATCGCGTTGCCGCCCTCCCGCAACACCGCTACCGCCGATTGCGCCGCCAGCGAATGGGGCGCCACTGCCATGCCGCGCATACCCCACGCGGCGGTTTGACTCGTCATGCGACCACGCAACTACCCGCCATGACTTCAAGTGTAACGTGCGAAACGGCAACGAGCGCAAGTGCGAAAGCGCCTTTTGCGTCGCCGCTCGCGCAAGTTGGCGCGCCGATACCACAATCGGCGTGGGGCGCCGGCCGAACGCGGCCGAGCAAGGGGGGTCGAACCGTCGGTTGAAGGTGTCGAAACGCGCCCCGCGTTGGCGGCATTTGAAGAAGCGGAGGGTCAAGGCGATGCAACGACTGAGAGAAGTGATGAGCCGCGACGTGAAGATGGTTACGCCGGAGACGACGATTCGCGAGGCCGCGCAGCAGATGCGCGACGGGGACTTCGGCATGTTGCCGGTCGCGGAGAACGACCGGATGATCGGCGCGATCTCCGATCGCGACATCGCGGTGCGCGCGGTCGCCGACGACAAGGACCCGTCGACGCCTGTGCGCGACGTGATGACGCGCGGCATCTGCTGGGCTTACGACGATGACCCGGTGGACGTCGCGGCGCGGATCATGAGCGAGCGTCAGGTGCGAAGGCTTCCGATCGTCGATCGCGACAAGCGTCTCGTCGGCATCGTGTCGCTCGGCGATTTCGCCATCCAGCGCGAAGATCGCGAGCCCGCGGCCGACGCGCTGTCGGGCATTTCGCGTCCGTAGCTGGCCGTTCGTAGACTACGAAATTGCGGCGCTTGCCGCCGCAATTCGTCATGCGCCGGGTGACGATGCACGCGCCGTGCTCGCCGCGTGCATCTCGATCATCAGCTCGTTGATGCGCTTGACGAACGACGCCGGATCGTCGAGCTGTCCGCCTTCGGCGAGCAGCGCCTGATCGAACACGACCTTCGCCCAATCGTCGAAGTGTCGCGTCTCCTCCTTGAGGCGCGCGACGACCGGGTGGCGCGGGTTGATCTCGAGTATCGGCTTCGACGCCGGCGCGGGCTGCCCGGCGGCCTTCAGCATGCGGGCTAGGTTCGCGCTCATGTCGTGCTCGTCGGCGACGAGGCATGCCGCCGATTCGGTGAGGCGGCGCGTGACGCGAACGTCCTTGACGCGATCGCCGAGGCTCGTCTTCATTCGCTCGATCAGCGGCGCGAGCTCGGTCTTCTCGGCCTCGTCTTCCTTCTTCTCCGCCTCGTCCTCGAGCTTGCCGAGGTCGAGGCCGCCCTTCGCGACCGAAACGAGCGGCTTCTTCTCGAACTCGGTCAGGTGGCCGACGACCCACTCGTCGACGCGCTCGGACATCAGGAGCACCTCGATGCCCTTCCGGCGGAATACTTCCAGATGCGGACTGTTCTTCGCCGCGTTGAACGATTCCGCGGTGACGTAGTAGATGCCGTCCTGGCCCTCCTTCATCCGCGCCACGTAGTCGGCGAGCGACACCGTTTCGTCGGGCGCGTCGGCGTGCGTCGACGCGTAGCGCAGTAAGGCCGCGATCCGCTCCCGGTTCGCGTAATCCTCGCCGACGCCTTCCTTCAGCACGCGGCCGAACTGCGACCAGACCGTCGCGTACTTGTCCTTCTCGTTCTCGGCGAGAGCGCTCAAGAGGTCGAGCACCTTGCGCGTCGCGCCGTTGCGCAGCGTCTCGATGTCCTTCGATTCCTGGAGGATCTCGCGCGAGACGTTGAGCGGCAGGTCGGTCGAGTCGACGACGCCGCGGACGAAGCGCAGGTACGCCGGCAGGAGCTGCTCGGCGTCATCCATGATGAAAACGCGCCGCACGTAGAGCCTGACGCCGTGCCGCGCCTCGCGATCCCATAAATCGAACGGCGCGTGCGCCGGGACGTAGAGCAGCAGCGTGTAGTCGTGGCGCCCCTCGACGCGCGCGTGCACCCAGGCGAGCGGGTCGTCGAAATCGTGCGCGACGTGCTTGTAGAAGGCCTTGTACGCGTCGTCGCCGATCTCGCTCTTCGGCTTCGCCCACAGCGCCGACGCCTGGTTGACGGTTTCCGTCTCGTCGAGCTTCTGCGACTTGCCGTCCTTCCACTCCTCCTTCGGCATCACGATCGGCTGCACGATGTGATCCGAGTAGCGGCGAACGATGGAGCGCAGCTTCGTGCCCGACAGGAGGTCGTCCTGTCCTTCGCGCAGGTGCAGCATGACCTCGGTGCCGCGCTCGGGCCGGTTCGCCATCTCGACGGCGAACTCGCCGCCTCCGTCCGATTCCCAGCGCACGCCCTGGTCGGGAAGCTCGCCGGCGCGGCGCGTGAGCACGGTGACCTTGTCGGCGACGATGAACGACGAATAGAAGCCGACGCCGAACTGGCCGATCAGGTGCGCGTCCTTCTGCTCATCGCCGGTCAGCTGGCGAAAGAATTCGCGCGTGCCGGACTTGGCGATCGTGCCGAGGTTCGCGACCACCTCGTCGCGGTTCATGCCGATGCCGTTGTCGGTGACGGTGATCGTCCGCGCGCCGGCATCGTAATCGACGCGAATGCGCCAATCGCCGCCGCCTTCGAGCAGTGCGGGGTTGTGCAGCGCCTCGAAGCGCAGCTTGTCGCAGGCGTCGGAGGCGTTCGAGATCAGCTCGCGCAGGAAGATCTCGCGATTCGAGTACAGCGAATGGATCATGAGGCCGAGCAGTTCCTTGACCTCGGCCTGGAAGCCCAGCGTCTCGCGCGTCGGGGGGGAAGCGTCCTGTTCGTTCACGGGTGTCTGGCGGAAAGTGAATGGGGCTCGGAGGGCCCGCGACGCCGATTTTAATTCCTGCCGGCCGGGATGCGACGGCTACTGGGCGCGCAGCGGCGTCGACGAGGTGCCGGTCACTGACGCGATCGCGGCGTCGAGGCGATCGACGCTCACCGGCTTCACGAGGTGCACGTCGAATCCGGCCGCGTGTGCGCGGCGAACGTCCTCCGGCTGGCCATAGCCGGTCAGCGCGATCAGCGCGACGCGCCGCTTCGATTGCGCGCGCACGCGCCGCGCTACCTCGTAGCCATCGATGTCGGGCAGGCCGATGTCGACGATCGCGACGTCGGGCTGCATCTCGACGACGAGCGCGGCGCCCGCTTCGCCGGACGCGCTCTCGGAGATGACGTGGCCCTGCATCGTCAGCACCTGCTGCAGCATGTCGCGCGCGTCGTCGTTGTCCTCGATGATCACGATGCTGCGCGGCGTGCCGGCGTGCGGCGCGACCGCGGCGGCGATCAGTGGCGGCGACGCGGTCGCTTCCGGCATCCGCACGACGAACGTCGTGCCGCAGCCGACGCCGCCGCTCGACGCCGACACCGTTCCGCCCTGCAACTCGGCGAGCCGCTTGACGAGCGTGAGACCGAGTCCGATGCCGCCTTTCGAGCGTCCGACGTCCTGGTCGCCCTGCACGAACACGTCGAACACGCGGTCGACGAGCGCGGACGCGATGCCTTCGCCGTCATCTGCGACCGTGAGGAGCGTCGAGCCGCCTTCGCGACTGACGCCGACAGCGATCGTGCCGCCGGGCGACGTGAACTTGACCGCGTTGTCGAGCAGGTTCGCGAGGATCTGCTCCATCCGCGTGCGGTCCGCCGTCACCCACGCGCTTTGTGCAGCGACGATGACGCATCGGCCGGCAAAGCGATCGGCGGCGCGCCACGCGCCGATCGTCGCTTCGGCGAGCGACGCGAGATCGAACGTCTCCATCCGCAGCAGCGTCTTGCCGGCGATGAGCCGCGAGACGTCGAGCAGATCCTCGATCATCCGCGACATGTGCCGCGTCTGCCGGTCGACGACACCGCGGGCGTCGGCGGCAGCCGTATGCGTCGGATCGGCGACGCGCAGGATGTGCGCCGCGGCCGTCAGTGCGGCCAGCGGGTTGCGCAGCTCGTGCGAGAGTGCCGCGATGAACTCGTCCTTCGCGCGATCCGCCGCCTGCAGCGCATCCTTCTCGCGCTCGATCAACTGCTCGCGCTCGCGGACGGCGACGTCGGCTTCCCGCAGCGCCGCGGCGACGTCGTTCACTTCCCGCACGCCGTCGACCGGCCGCGTATAGACGGTCCCCGCGCCCACCGAGCGCGCGGCCGATGCGAGCGCGACGATCGGGCCCGCGATGCGCCGCCCGAGCAGCATCGCGATGCCGAGCGCGATCGCGACCGACGCCGCCATCCCGATCCCCATCAGCCATGACGTGCGCCATGCCGACCCGACGACGATATCAGCGGGAATCGCGAGACCGATGCTCCAATGGCTGAACGGTGAGGACTCGTGCGCGGTGAACGTGTCCCGGCCCTCCGCCGTAAACCCACGGTAAAAGCCTTCCGGTGCGCGCGCGACGGCCGCGCGGAAATCGGGCGAGGCGGGCCGGCCGGCGGGGCGCGGTGGTATGCGCGCGACGAACATGCCGTTCGCATCGACGATGCCGCTGATCCAGCCGTCGGGCAGGCGCTGCTGGCGAATGATGTCCCGAAACGAATCCGGGCGCACGAGCGCGGTCACGACGTAGACGACACGTCCGTTGACGAGCACCGGGGCGCGGATCGGGACTGCGGCCGGCGACGATGGCGCGGGCTGGTCGACGTTGCCGACGACGAGATGACCGGTCCGCAGCGTCGGCTCGACGCTCGCCGGATCGTAGGTGCGAGAAGCGGCAGCGCCGAAGGGCTCGCGCGCATCGACGATGATTTCGCCGAACGCGTTCGCGAGCCGTACGTCGAGCCACGCGGGCTGCGTGCCGAGAATGCGCTGCGCCTCGTCGTGGAATCCGCGCAGATCGCCATTGGACAGCGCCGGCGACACGGCGATCGCGACCAGCGTCGTGATCGAGCCGCGCAACTCGGCGTCGACGGCGGTCATCATCGCGCGCGCCCGCTCGGTGGCCGCACGTTCGATCGTGTGGCGATCCTGCGCCGCGAGTACGACGGACACGACGATCGCGAACACGAACACCGGCAGCACCACGCCGATTGCAAGCAGGATCAGGTGCGAGCGAATGGTCATGCGCGACGGCGGGACCGGGCGTCGAAAGCGTGATGGCGACGCGCGGCCGGCGCGCACGCGAGCGTTCGTGCGACCGGCCGTGCGAAGGCGCGACGTTATCATGGCGGAAAAACGTCCGCAAAGCGGACAATGACCCGCCAACGTCCTTCACGCCCCGCCTGGCTTTCCCTCCTCCTGCTGTGGCTCGCAGGCAACGGACTGCGCCTCACGATCCTCGCCGTGCCGCCGGTCATCGCGACCATTCGCGACGATCTGCGGCTCAGCGCAACCGAAGTCGGCCTGCTGTCCAGCATCCCGCCGGCGATGTTCGCGATCGCGGCGCTCGCGGGATCGCTGCTCGTCGCGCACGTCGGCGTGCGCATCGCGATGGTCGGCGGCCTCGCACTCGTCGCGATCGGCTCGGCGCTGCGCGGGGTCAGTCCGAACTACGTCGTGCTGCTCGCGACGACGATCGTGATGTCGGCCGGCGTCGCGCTGATGCAGCCGATCATGCCGACCGCGGTGCGGCAATGGTTGCCGACGCGGATCGGCCTCGGCACCGCGCTTTATACGAACGGGCTTCTCGTCGGCGAAATTTTCGCCGTGCTGCTGACGATACCGGTCGTGCTGCCCCTGGTCGGCGGAAGCTGGCGCATGTCGCTCGTCGTCTGGTCGATACCGATCGCGCTCGTCGCGCTCGTCGTGCACGCGTTCGCGCCGCCGTCGCAGTCGCCGCACGCCGCGGCCAGCGCGACGCCGCGCAAATGGCTGCCCGACTGGCACACGGGGCAGGTGTGGCGCCTCGGCGGCCTGTTCCTCTGCATCAACGCGATCTATTTCAGCGCGAACGCGTTCATGCCGATCTACCTCGCGAGCAAGGGCCGTTCCGACCTGATCGGCGGCGCGCTGCTTGCGCTGAACCTGGGCCAGCTCCCGGCGTCGTTGTTGCTTCTCGCCGTCGCCGGGCGGCTCGAGCGGCGCGCGTGGCCGTACGTCGCATCGGGACTCGTGTCGCTCGCGAGCATCGCCGGCATCGTGCTGATGGTCGGGCCGTACACGATCGCGTGGTCGGCGGTGCTCGGCTTCTCCGACGCGGCCGCGCTCATTCTCGGCCTTACGCTGCCGCCGCTCCTGTGCCGTCCGGAGGACGTCGCGCGCACGTCGGCCGGCACGTTCCTGCTGAGCTACGGCGGAGCGGTGCTGGTTGCGCTCCTCGCCGGCGCGATCTGGGACCTGACGCACGTACCCGCGCTCGCGTTCGTGCCGCTCGCGCTTTGCGCGCTCGCGATGGCGGCCATCGCTGCCCGCATGTGGCGCAGCCACGAGCTCAGGTAAGGCCCGTGGCCGGCGAATCGAAGACCGCCGTCATCGCCGCCATCGTCGGCAATCTCGCGATCGCCGTGTCGAAGTTCGCCGCCGCGGGATTCTCCGGCAGCGCCGCGATGCTGTCGGAGGCGATCCATTCGCTCGTCGACACCGGCAACGACGCGTTGATGCTCTACGGCATTCGCCGCAGCGCCAAGCCGCCCGACGACCAGCATCCGTTCGGCTACGGCCACGAGCTCTACTTCTGGACGCTCGTCGTCGGCGTCCTGATCTTCGCGGTCGGCGGCGGCATGTCGATCGTGAGCGGCGTCCTCCACATCGTCAATCGCAAGGCCGCCGAAGCCGACGTCTGGAATTACGCGGTGCTCGGCGTCGCGGCCGTGTTCGAGGCGATCTCGTGGTACTTCGGGCTGCGCGCCTTCCGCAAGGAGCAGGCGGGCCGCGGCGTCATCGAGACGATCAAGGTGAGCAAGGATCCGACGACGTTCTCGGTGCTGCTCGAGGATTCGGCGGCACTCGTCGGGCTCGCGCTCGCATTCGCCGGCATCTACCTTAGCGCCTCGCTCGGAATGCCCTGGCTCGACGGGGCATCGTCGATCGCGATCGGCGTGCTGCTGTGCGCGATCGCGCTCGTCATGGTCTACGAAAGCAAGGGCCTGCTCGTCGGCGAAGGCGTCACCCGCGCGACCGCGCAGGGCATCCGCGAACTGATCGCCGTCGAACCGGACGTCGAGTCGGTCGGCAAGCTCGCGACGATGTACCTCGGCCCCGACGAAGTGATGCTCGCCGTCGAGGTGCACTTCCGGCCGGAACGAAGCGGCGACGACCGCCGCCGCTCGATCACGCGGATGACGCGCGCGATCCAGGACAAGTATCCGCGGATACGGCACGTATTCCTGGACGCTTCGTGGCTCGGCGGCGCCTGAGCCGGTCCTCGCGACGGCGGAATTGTGTGTCCGATATGCTGTCGATTTTCAAACGGCGCACCTGCGATGCGCGCGGGGTTCGTTGGTCGTCCTCCGCACGTTGCCGGACCGCCGCGTCTTCCTTCAGCGAACCAGCGAGGCCAGCCAACATGAACCGGGATGATCATTCGCACGAACTGGCGCGCGTGGCGGGCGCGGCGCTGCTCGGCGTCGTCGCCATGTACATGCTCGATCCCGACAAGGGCAAGCGCCGCCGCGCGCTCGTCGGCGACAAGGCGTACAGCGTGCTGAGCGACACGCGGCAGGCGCTTCGCGCCGCGACCCGCGATGCTGCGCACCGGCTCGAAGGCATCCGCGCGCGGGCCCGACGCCTCGTCAGCGACTCGCCGGTTCCCGACGATCTGCAACTGATCGAGCGGGTGCGCGCGCGAATGGGACGGCTCGTGTCGCATCCGCACGCGATCCAGGTCGGCGCCAACAACGGCCGCGTGACGCTGAGCGGACCGGTGCTGCGACACGAGGTGGGCCGCCTGCTCGACGCCATTCGCACCGTCTGGGGCGTGTCGATGGTCGAGGACCGCCTCGTCGTCTACGACTCGGCAGAATCGATATCGAGTCTCCAGGGTGGCCCTGCGGACCGCAAGCCGGTGTCGCCCGCGGCGCGTTCGCATTGGTCGCCCGCGCAACAGGGCGCGGCGATCGCGGGCGGGGCCTTTCTGTCGCTGTACGGCTTGCGTGACCGCTCGCCGTTCGGACTCCTGCTCGTGGCCGGCGGCGTCGCGCTGGCGCTGCGCGGCGCGACCAATCGGCCGCTCGCCGCTCTCGCGGGCATCGACGCACGCTCGCGAACGTTGCCGCGGATGCAGGCGTCGTCCGCACACGACAGCGGCGCGACGACGGCGGCGGACGTTGCGCAGTCCGCATGACGCCCGAGCCGCGCAGGTTCCCGCTCGATGCGATCGAGGCGCTGACCACGCGCGCGAGCCCGGCCGGCCTCACCGCGCCGGCGCCCGACGCCTCGGCGCTCGACGCGATGCTCCGCGCCGCCGTGCGCGCGCCGGATCACGGGCGGCTTCGACCCTGGCGTTTCATCGTCATCGACGGCGACGCGCGCATCGCCCTCGGCGACGCGCTCGCGCAAGCGCTGCACGCGCGCGAGCCGAACGCCGCGGAGGCCGCGATCGCCAAGGAACGGGCCAAGCCACTGCGTGCGCCTCTCATCATCGTCGTTGCGGCCAAGCTGCGCGAGCATCGCGGGGTGCCGGCGGTCGAACAGATCATCGCCGCCGGTGCCGCCGCGCAGAACATTCTCGTCGCCGCGCATGCGCTGGGCTACGGCGCCTTCTGGCGCACGGGCGCCGCCGCGTACGACGATCGCGTCAAGCGCACGCTCGGACTCGCGCCCGACGACGCCATCGTCGGCTTCGTCTATGTCGGCACGCCGAACGGCGCAACGCCGGTGCCGGCCGCCGACGTCGACGCGCACGTAACGCGCTGGACCGGTCCGATGGAAGCGTCGTCATGAAGGATGGGGCGGCGAATGCGATCGTCGCATCGGCACGACCGGCGTCGGCCGTTTCGCCAAGCCGTGGACGCCGCGCGTTGCTGATCGCAATCGGCGCGGGCCTTCTCGCGATGAGCGTCGAGGCGTCGGCGGAAGAGCCGGCGGCGGCGGCGACCGTCAGCGCACCGATCCGCGCGTTCTACGACGCGCTGCTCGACGTGATGAAGCGGGCGAAGGCGCTCGGCATCAAGGGCCGCTACGACGCGCTCGCGCCGGTCGTCGATGCCACGTTCGATCTGCCGGCGATGACGCGGATCGCCGTCGGTCCGCGCTGGACGTCGTTGCCGAAGGATGTGCAGTCGGCGCTCGTCGACGCGTTCAGCCGGATGACGATCGCCACGTACGCGAGCCGCTTCGACGGCTATTCCGGCGAGCGATTCGAGGTCGATCCGTCCGTCGAGTCGCGCGGCAGCGGCAGCATCGTGCACACGCGGATCGTGCAGCCGAAGGGCGATCCGGTCGCGCTCGATTACCTGATGCGCAAAAGCGCGGATCGGTGGAAGGCCGTCGACGTCTACCTGACCGGAACGATCAGCGAGCTCGCAACGCGGCGTTCCGAGTTCAACAGCATCCTCGATTCCGGCGGGCCGCAGGCGCTGCTCCAGTCGCTGCGCCAGCAGACCGAGCGGATGTTGCAGGGCGCGCCCGGGGGCTAGATCGCCTCAAATGGCAGCGCGCTATCCCGCCGAGCGTCAGGGTTGCGCGTCCTTCGGCGTTGCCTCGGGATCCGCTGGCGTTGCCCCAGGATCGGCCGGCGTCGCGCCCGGTTCGGTCTCTGCGCCCGGCGCTTCGTGCGGCGCGCGCGTCTCGCGCAACACCGCGGCGCGATGCTGCTGGAACACGCTTCTGAAATGCGTGTAGTAATCGAGCGAGCTCGCCTTCAGCGCGTCGAGCGCATCGATGTTGCGCGAGAACACGTCGATGCCACCGACGACGCCGATCGCGAAGCTCGCGACGGCCGCATCGTGGCCGTGCACGACGAGCGCCGGCGGCGTCGTCGCGAAGTCGACGCCGAGCCCGACCGTGTCGCGGACGTTCGACGAGCCCAGGAAGAGCAGCACCAGGTACGGACCGCTGTCGACGCCCCACGCGTAGAGCGTCTGTCCGAAGTCGCCCGACTGCCGCGGAAAGCCGTGCGACGACGCATAGTCGAAGAACCCGCCGACGCCGAGGATCGTGTTGGCGACGAAGCGCGTGAACGTCATGCCGGCCGCGTTGAAGCGCGCCTGCAGCACGTCATTCACGAAGATCCGTGGCTCGGCCAGATTGTCGACGAACGCGCGGAAGCGATCGCGGAAAAACTGCGGGACGATTGCGGCATACGCCTTGGCCACCGGCTCGAGCACCGCCGTCTCGAACGCGTCGTTGAACGCGAAGACCTTGCGGTTGAGCGGCTCGAGCGGATCGTTCGCCGAAGCCCGTCCCTGTGGCATCGTCGCGCAACCGGCAAGCGCCGCGCACAGCAGGATTGCGGCCGCCGCGCTCCGCGTGGCAGGAGGATGCGAGAATGCACACGCGAGGCGCCGGCCGGCGCGCCCCGCACCGGCCCCGAAACATCGGCGCGATCGGCGAGATGAGCGAAGGGACATCCCGCGTGGATTATTGCATCGACCGCAGCGAAGAGCGCCAACCATGACCGCGGCGATCCTCGACGCGCTTGCGCTCGGCTGCTTCGTGCTCGCCGCAGGCGGGTGTCTGCATGCGCTCGCCGCCGCGTCGCGCGTGCGCCGCTTTCGCGGCGAGGCGGGAGATCCCCTCGCCGAGCATCCGGGCGTCACGATCCTGAAACCGATGCATGGCGCCGAGGCCGGGCTGTACGAGAATCTCGCGTCGTTCTGCGAGCAGGATTACGCGGGTCTGGCGCAGGTGATCTTCGGCGCGCACGATCCGCACGACCCCGCGGCCGCGATCGTCGAGCGGCTGATCGCCTGCCACCCGGAACGCGACCTCGAGCTTTGCATCACCAGCGCCTCGCAGGGACCGAACCCCAAGATCGCGAACCTGCTCGGCATGGAGCCGCGGGTCCGCCACGACATCGTCGTGATCGCGGACAGCGACATCGCCGTGCCGCGAGATTACCTGTCGCGCACGGTGGCCGCGCTCGGTCGACCGGGCGTCGGGCTCGTCACCTATCTCTACCGCGGCGAAGTGCGCGGCGGCCTCTGGGCGCGGCTCGCGGCGATGGCGATCGATTACCACTTCCTGCCGAACGTCCTCGTCGGGCTCGCGATGGGGCTCGCGCGCCCCTGCTTCGGCGCCACGATCGCGATGAAGCGCGAGACGCTCGCGGCGATCGGCGGCTTCGATGCGTTCCTCGCGCACCTTGCTGATGACAACGCGATCGGCGAAGCGGTTCGCAAGGCGGGCCTGACCGTCGCGATCCCGCCGCTCGTCGTGCGTCATACGTGCGCCGAACGCGATGCCGGCGAACTCCTGCGCCACGAGCTGCGCTGGGCGCGCACGCTGCGCGCTGCGAGCCCGTGGGGCTACGCCGGCCTCGTGATGACCCATCCGTTGCCGTTCGCGATCCTCGGCGCGCTCGCGTCGGCACGGCCGCTCGCAGGCGGACTGATGATCGGCGCCGCGATCGCGTGCCGGCTCGTGCTGCAGATCCAGGTCGACCGCACACTCGGGCTGCGCTCGCGGTCGGGCTGGCTCGGTCCGATGCGCGACCTCCTCGCGTTCGGCGTTCATTTCGCGAGCTTCTTCGTCGGCGTCGTGAGCTGGCGCGGCCATCGCTACCGCGTGCGCGCCGACGGCACGCTGGTTCCACTTCCCAAAAGAGCACAGGACATGAACGCGTCATGATGCGAACGCTGTTCCTGCAGGCGCCTTCGTTCGAAGGCTTCGACGGCGGCGCGGGATCGCGCTACCAGGCGCGCCGCGAGATACGCTCCTTCTGGTATCCGACGTGGCTCGCGCAGCCGGCCGCGCTGGTCGAGGGCAGCAAGCTCGTCGACGCGCCGCCGCACCGGCAGACGCTCGCCGACGTGCTCGCGAGCGCACGCGACTTCGATCTTGCCGTCCTGCACACGTCGGCGCCCTCCTTCGCCTCGGACGTGAAGACGATCGAGGCGATGAAGTCGGTCAATCCGGCGCTGAAGGCCGGGATGATCGGCGCCAAGGTCGCCGTCGATCCGGCCGGCAGCCTCGCCGCCTCGGACGCGATCGACTTCGTCGCCGGCAACGAGTTCGACTTCACGATCCGCGAAGTTGCCGAAGGCCGCGACCTCGCGAGCATCGACGGCCTGTCGTTTCGCAATGCCGCAGGCCGTGTCGTCCACAATCCGCCGCGCGCGCCGCTCGCAAACATGGACGAGCTGCCATTCGTGACGCCGGTCTACCAGCGCGACCTCACGATCGAGCGCTATTTCATCGGCTACCTCAAGCATCCGTACGTGTCGCTCTACACCGGCCGCGGCTGCAAGTCGCGCTGCACGTTCTGCCTGTGGCCGCAGACGGTCGGCGGTCACCGCTACCGCACGCGCAGCGTCGGCCACGTGATCGAGGAGATCGCGTGGGCGAAAAAGGCGATGCCGCAGGTGAAGGAATTCTTTTTCGACGACGACACGTTCACCGACGACCTGCCGCGCACCGAAGCGATCGCGAAGGAGCTCGGCAAGCTCGGCGTGACGTGGTCGTGCAACGCGAAGGCCAACGTGCCGCGCAAGACGCTCGAGGTGATGCGCGACAACGGCCTGCGGCTGCTGCTCGTCGGCTACGAGAGCGGCAACCAGCAGATCCTGTTCAACATCAAGAAGGGGATGCGCGTCGAGTTCGCGCGCCGCTTCACGAAGGACTGCCACGATCTCGGCATCACGATCCACGGCACGTTCATCCTGGGCCTTCCCGGCGAGACGAAGCAGACGATCGAGGAGACGATCCGTTTCGCGACGGAGATCAATCCGCACACGATCCAGGTGTCGCTCGCGGCGCCCTACCCCGGCACGTTCCTGCACCGGCAGGCGCTCGAGAACGGCTGGCTCGACGACGCGCATGCGGAGCTGGTCGACGCGCACGGCGTGCAGATCGCGCCGCTTTCGTATCCGCACCTGTCGCACACCGAGATCTTCGATTCCGTCGAGACGTTCTACCGCCGCTTCTATTTCCGCAGCGGCAAGATCGCGTCGATCGTCGGCGAAATGATGACGAGCCCGCAAATGATGACGCGGCGGCTGCGCGAAGGCGTCGAGTTCTTCCAGTTCCTGCGCGAGCGGCGGCAGACCGCGCATTGACGGCCCACTCGCGCGTGGCCGCCGGTTCGAGGAAGCTGATCGTCACGGCGGACGACTTCGGTGCCGCGCGCGAGGTCAACGAAGCGGTCGAGATCGCCCACACGCGCGGCATCCTTACCGCCGCCAGCCTGATGATGAGCGGCGCAGCCGTCGGTGACGCGGTCGCGCGCGCGCGACGCCTGCCGGCGCTTCGCGTCGGACTGCATCTCGTGCTCGTCGACGGAACGCCGGTGCTGCCGCCTTCGGCGATTCCCGACCTCGTCGATCGCGACGGCCGCTTCCCGCGCGCGCTTTCGCGTGCCGGTGCGAACGTGTTCTTCCGGCGCGGCGCCCGCCGGCAGCTCGCCGCCGAGATCACCGCGCAATTCGACGCGTTTCAGCGAACGGGTCTTTCGCTCGATCACGTGAACGCGCATCACCACTTTCACCTGCATCCGACCGTCGGTGCACTCGTGCTCGAGATTGGCGCCCGGCGCGGCCTGCGCGCATTGCGCGTGCCGCTCGAGCCGCGCGGCGTCGTCGCGCGCGTCGATCCTTCGTCGCCGGCACGCGACGACTGGCGCGCGATTGCCTGCGCGAAGCTCTTGCGACGGCGCGCGCGGCGACGCCGCATCATGGCGCCCACGAACGTGTTCGGCATCGCGTGGTCCGGCGCGCTGTCGCGCGCGCGACTCGAAGGGCTGCTGCGCCACCTGCCGGACGGCGTCAACGAGATCTACGCGCACCCGGCGACGCATGATCGTTTCGCGGGCGGAGACACCGGCCACGCCGACGAGCTCGCGGCGTTGATCGACCCGGGCATCACGGCGCTCGTGCGCTCCTCCGATTTTTCGACCGGCGGCTATTCGGATTTCCTCTGGCGATGAAGCGCGTCGCGCGCGTGCTCGCGATCGTCGGGCTCGCGGTGGCGGCCGCGCTTTTCGCGCGCCAGAACGTCGCGCAGATCGCGCACCTCGTCGGCAGCGCGATCCCGGGCCTCATGCTCGCTGCGGCATTCCACGCACTGCCGATGGTGACGAACGCCATCGCATGGCGCCGGCTGTTCCCGCGCGCGGACCGGCCGCCGCTCGCGTTCGTGTTGCGCGTCGTCTGGATTCGCGAATCGGTCAACGGCGTGTTGCCCGTCGCGCGCGTCGGCGGCGAGATCGCCGCCTATCGCGTGCTGCGCAAACACGTGAGCTCGCGCGCCGCCGTCGCGGCGAGCCTTGCCGCGGACGTCGCGCTGTCGGTTCTGAGCCAGGCCGCGTTCGCGCTGCTCGGCATTTCGCTGTTGCTCGCGTCCGGCCATGGCGGGCGATTCGCGCGCGAACTCGCGTTCGGCGTCGCGGCGATGCTGCTCGCCGGCGGCGCGTTCCTGCTCGCGCAGCGCAAGGGCGCGCTCACCGGCGCCGCCGCGCTGATCGAGCGGCTCTTCTCGGGCAAGCTGCGCTCGGCGCGCGCACGCTCGCTTCGCGTCGATCGGGCGCTTCGCGACGTGCACGCGCGGCATGCGGACGTCGTCGCCTGCGTCGTTCTCCAGTTCGTCGCGTGGGTTCTGAGCGCAGGCGAGACGTGGCTCGCGCTGCATTTCCTCGGACATCCGGTCTCGATAGCCGAAGCGATCGCGATCGAGGCGTCGGTGCAGGCGGCCAACAGCGTTGCCTTCGCGGTGCCCGCTGCAGTGGGCGTCCAGGAAGGCGCGTTCATCGTGATCGGCAGCGTCGTCGGTCTCGACGCAACGACCGCGCTTGCGCTCGCGGCAGCGCGGCGGTTGCGCGATCTGGTGATCTTCTTGCCGGGTCTCGTGGCGTGGCATCGCTCGGAATGATCGGCTTCTTGTTTGTTGGCGGCGGGGCATAGGCCGCGCGGGCTCCGAGTCCGTAAACGCCGATCTACGGGTCCCGGCGCGGCCTTCGGTCGAAAAATCGTTGGCTCCCTCGGCCGCGCCACCCGTGACGATCGGCACTCCCAGTCGCCCGCGCGGCCTATGCCCCGCCGCCTTGGACACGTCGGTGCTGATGCGCGGCATGGCATGCGGCACTTCTGTAGAAAGTGTGCTGAATCGCAGCAGTAGCGCCTCGACCGGCAGGATGTGTCGAAGCAGCGGGGGACGGGCGACGCGGGCGACTGGGAGTGATCGCCGTAACGGGTGGCGGCGACGAGCGAGACATGTTTGTCGCGCGAACGAGCCGCCGGGTACCGTAGGCGATCGTTTACGGACTTGGAGCCCGGGGCGCCCGTTCCCCGCTGCTTCTGCAAGAAAACTAAGGTCGCTGCCTGGGAGGGCCGAGGAGTGCGGGCAGGAACAGGAGCGCCGACACGAGAGTCCATGCAAGCGAGAGTGCGAGCAATGCGCCCATGCTCGCGGTGCCTGGATGATGCGAAAGCCACAGGCTGCCGAACGCGGTGCCGGTCGTGAGCCCGCTCATGACGACCGCGCGCGTGAGACTCGATTGCAGCGGGTTCGGCCTGCCCGCGCGCCACGCCATGACGAAGTAGATGTTGAATGCGACGCCGATGCCGAACAACAGCGGCAGCGCAATGATGTTCTCGAAGTTCATCGGCAGGCCGATCAGCACGCACGTGCCGAGCGTGCCGAGCGCGGACAGGACGAGCGGCGCGAGCGTGAGCGCCACGTCGCGTGCGCGGCGCAGCGTCGCGACGAGGAGCAGCGTGATCGAGACGAACGCGAGCACGCCCGCCTTGGCGAACGCGTCGACGATCGTGCGGCTCGACGCCGCGATCGATACCGGCGCGCCGGTCGCGTCGGGCGCGACGGCGAGCACGCCGTCGACGAAACGGCGCAGCGCGACGTTGCCGCTCACGTCGCCTTTCGGGTAGACCTCGACGCGCGCCCGTCCGTCCGCGGTCACCCAATCGTGCTCGAGCGCATCCGGCAACGTCGCCAGCGTGACGGGCTCGGCCGAAAGCGCCGCGCGAAGCTGCGCGAGCGTCGTCCGCAGCGCCGGAATCAGCAGGATTCGCGCACGCTCGCGGGTCGCCTCCGGCGCGCCGGCCAGCGCACGCAGCGCCGTGGCGAGTCGCGACGCGGCCCTCGCGAACGGCGACTGCGCGTTTCCGCCGCGCGCCTCGTCGAGGCTTTGTGCGGCGTGCGTCATGGCCGCGACCGTTTCGGCGTCGGTCGGAGGCGGCTTCGTCGATGCGGGCGCGAGCGTCGGCTCGAGCAGCATCGCCGCGTCGCCGATCAGCGCAAGCTTCTCGTGCTGGTCCTCCGGGACGAAGCTCGCGAGCGTCACGACGTGATCGACGACAGGAAGCTTCTCGAGCTTCTCACCCAGGTGCACGGCGTCGTCGACCGACGGCGCGAGCACATCGATCGTGTCGGGCGCGGTCGTCGGATCTTTCGCGAGGTCGTAGAGCGTTGCGACGGATTCCGCGCGCGGACTGCGCAGATGCATCGGATCGAAATCGAAGCGGATCTTCGGCAGCAACGCGATGCCGGCAAGCGCCACCAGCGTGCCAACGGCGAGCACGACCGGACGCCGCGCGAGGATCCATCGATCGAGCGGCGCGAGCGCCTTGTAACCCACCTCGGCGTGCTCGCCTCGCGGCCGCAGCAACGCGACGAGCGCAGGCAGCAGCGTGATGCTGAGCGCGAATGCGACGATCATCCCGGTACCCGCGATGACGCCGAGCTCGGACACGCCCCGGTAGTCGGTGGGAACGAACGCATAGAAGCCCGCGGCCGTCGCCGCAGCCGCCAGCGCGAGCGCGGCGCCGACTTCGCCGCCGATGTCGCGCAGCGCCTGCCGCGAATCGCCGGTCGCGTGATGCCGCGCGCGATACGCCATCGCGAACTGGATGCCGAAGTCGACGCCGAGCCCGACGAACAGGATCGCGAACGCGACGGAGATCAGGTTGTAGGCGCGAAAGGCGACGAGGCCGAACGCCGCCGTTGCGACGAGCCCGACGGCGAGGCTCGCGAGGATCGCGGCGATGAGCCGCCACGAGCGCAACGCGATCCACAGCAGCGCGATGACGAGCGCGAGCGTGGCGAGCGTATTCGCGGCGGCGCCTTGGGCGATCGTCGAGAATTCGTCGTCGGCGAGCGGCACGGATCCGGTCAGCCGCACGCGCACCTGCTCGCCCTGCGCAACGTCGAGCGCGCGCGCCGCCGCGCGAATCGCATCGCTCGCGCGCGCTCCCGGCTGCAGCGCCGTGTAATCCAGCACCGGCTGCACGAGGATGAAACGGCGCAGCAGCCGCGCATCGGGCGCCTGCCCGGTGAACAGCGTATGCCACGAAAACGCCGAGGTCCTGTTGGCGACGATCGCGTCGAACGCGCCGGCGAGCGCGTCGAGCGGCTTCGCGAGCGCGTCGACCGCCGCCGGATCCTGCGCGGCGCCCGTTGCCAGCAGCGACAGCGCATCCATCAGGCCGCGCAGGCTCGGGTCGGCGGACAGCGTGCCGAGAAGCGGCTGCGCGGCGATCAGTCGCTGCGTCGTCTCGCCGATCGCCTTCGTCGATTCGAACAGCAGTCCCTCGCGCTCGAAGAACGGCCCACCGTCCGGACGCGAGACCGCGCGAAAGACGTCGTGCGCCCCTTCGAGGCGCCGGGTCAATTGCGCCGCGGCCATCTCGGCCTGCTCGGGCGTTGCGGCGTCGACGACGACGGCGATCAGGTCCGAGCGCTGCGGAAAAGCTTTCGTGAACGCAAGCTCCTGTTTGCGCCACGGCACGTCGGCGGAAATGAGCTTCGCCGCGTCGGTGTCGATCGCGAAATGCGTCAGCACGTACGCCAGTGCAACGGCGAAGACCAGTGCAGCGACGATGACCACCGGCAGCGGACGCGCCGCGCACGCGATCACCGTCCGGCGGATGGGCGAAACGAGGCCGCGGTCGGGCCCGCGCGCGTCCCTGCGCCTCGGCGTTGCGGCGGCGTCGATCATCGGCCGAGCGAAAGCGTCCGCGGCGGCGGATTGGCGCGCGGTGCACAATATCGGATCATGGTGGAAAAGCAAATGTACATCGGCCCGCCCTTACCGTCGGACGGAGTGCCGCCGTGCGCGTAGTCCTTGCACAGCCGCGAGGGTTCTGTGCAGGCGTCATCCGCGCGATCGACATCGTCGAGCAGGCGCTCGCCCGCTTCGGCGCGCCGGTCTACGTGCGCCACGAGATCGTCCACAACCGCCACGTCGTCGAAAGCCTGCGGGCGAAAGGCGCGCGTTTCGTCGAGCACCTGTCCGAGGTGCCGGTCGGCTCGATCACGGTGTTCAGCGCGCACGGCGTGGCCCGCGTCGTCGAGGACGACGCGCGCACGCGGGGACTGCGCGTGCTCGACGCGACCTGCCCGCTCGTCGCCAAGGTGCACGGACAGGGCAAGCGCTACGTGTCGCAGGGGCGCACCGTGATCCTGATCGGCCACGCGGGCCACCCGGAAGTCGAAGGCACGATGGG
>Ga0068856_100002500_pt1 | contig 18912 bp, 17 predicted proteins | sample KBSCornC62_FD_66595 | JGI IMG/M metagenome (GOLD analysis project Ga0068856, IMG submission 66595) | Corn rhizosphere microbial communities from Kellogg Biological Station, Michigan, USA - KBS Corn C6-2 | ecosystem: Host-associated > Plants > Roots > Rhizosphere > Soil ...
ACGCACGCTTGTCACCCCGTTGCGCTCGCAGCACGAGCTCCTGATCGACTTCGCGATCACCCATCCGCGGGCAGTCCCTGATTCGCGTCGTTGTTATGCCCGCCGAACGGCGGGCGCGGCGGCCTGCAATGTCGGAAAACCCCCTCGACGGAGGCTTTCGGCGGCACGTGGCGCACGCTTGGAGCAAGAGACCGTTGCGCGCCTGCCAAGTTCAGCAGATCACGCATCGGGCGATGCCGATAGTTGAGGACGGTATGGCGAAAGCGCAACAACCGGGCGGATCTCCCCGGTCGCGAGGCCGACGTAGTTGCGAACCGTTCGCACGCGCCAGGGCTCGAGGAGACGCCGCGCATGCGCGTCGGCGACACCGAGTTGCGAAAGAACCTCGACGATCGCCGGGTAGAGGCCCCGCTTCTGGCCGTCGGCGACCTTGATCGCGATGCCGATGCCCTCGCTGCGGATGCCGATCGCCTGCACCCCCTCGGCGCCGATCTTCGTGATCCAGTCGCCGCGGCCGGCCTGCATCAGCGCCAGGTCGCTGCGGAATTCGCCGGAGACCATCTCGGGGTGCGCCGTCATCGCGTCGGCAAGCACGCGCGGCGCCCGGCCGTACTCGGGATCGACGTCGGCCGTCGCGAGTCGGGCGAACGCGGTCGCGAGCGACGCGAGCGGCACCGCGTAGTTGGGCGCCGAGCAGCCGTCGATGCCGGCGACGAGCCGATCGCGCGCGACGCCGGTGAACGTCGACACCGCGCCGCGTATCGCCTGCTGCAGCGGATGGTCGAAGGCGAGATAGTCGTCGACCGGCTGGCCGTGCTGGACGCAATAGGCGAGCATCCCGCTGTGCTTGCCCGAGCAGTTGTGCTGAAGCGGCGAGTACGGCGGGGGCGGCGGGAGCTCGCCGCGGGCGTCGTAGAAGCCCGGCGCGTGCGTGCCGCACTGGAGGTCGACGACGGAGCAGCCGCAGCGCGCCAGCATGTCGGCGACCGCCTCGACGTGCCTCGGCTCGCCGGAGTGGCTCGCGCACATCAGCGCGACCTGCGCCCGCGAGAAGCCGAAGCGCTCGGGACCGCCGCCGGCGGTGAACGGCAGCGCCTGCAGCGGCTTCAGCGCGCTGCGGGTGAACGTGAGCGTGTACGGGTCACCGGCGGCCTTCAGCACCTGCCCGGCGCGATCGACGACCGCTACGGCGCCGAAATGGAGGCTCTCGACCGCGTGGCCGCGCCGGACTTCCGCGAGGGGAGCGTGCGCGGGTACGGCGTCGTCGTCGGCGGGCATTCGGGCGGTGGCGGGCAAACCGACATTATCGCATCCGCCTAATGCGGGGACTTGGCGAGCGCGGCCCGCACCTGTTCGAGCGCCGCCGGATCCTCGATCGTCGTGAGGTCGCCCGGGTCGCGCGACTCGGCGAGCGCCTGGATCGAGCGGCGCAGAAGCTTCCCCGAGCGCGTCTTCGGCAGCATCGTCACGAAATGCACGCGCGCGGGACGGGCGATCGCGCCGAGCTCGCGGTCGACCGTCTGCTGCACCTCGCGCGCCATCGCCTCGGTCGATCGCTCATCGGCGATCCGCGTTGCATCCTTGACGACGGCGAACGCGATCGGCACCTGCCCCTTCACGTCGTCGCGCACGCCGACGACCGCCACTTCCGCGATGCCGCTGTGCGCCTGCACCGCCTCCTCGATCTCGCGCGTTCCGATCCGGTGGCCGGCGACGTTGATCACGTCGTCGGTGCGGCCGAGCACGAAGTAGTAGCCGTCCTCGTCGCGCGTCGCCCAGTCGAATGTGGAGTACAGGTGGCGTCCCGGGATCGTCGCGAAATACGTCGACACGAAGCGCGCATCGTCGCCCCAGACGGTGCTCATGCAACCCGGCGGCAGCGGCGGCGCGACCGCGAGCACGCCCTTTTCGCCGGTGCCGACGTCGGCGCCGGTGGCGTTGTCGACGAGCTTCACGTCGTAGCCGTACACGGGGAACGATGGCGAGCCGAGCTTGCGCGGCGTTTCCTCGACGCCGGGTTGCGCGGCGAGGATCGGCCAGCCGGATTCGGTTTGCCAGTAGTTGTCGACGATCGCGACGCCGAGCGCGTCGCTCGCCCAGCGCGCCGTCGGCTCGTCGAGCGGCTCGCCGGCGAGGAACAGATAGCGAAGCGAAGCCAGGTCATGCTTGCGGATGTACGCGGGGTCGTGCTTCTTGAGGACGCGCGTCGCCGTTGGCGAGCTGAACATCGTCTTGACGCGGTTCTCCTCGACGATCTTCCACCAGATGCCGGGATCGGGCTGGATCGGCAGGCCTTCGTACATGATCGTCGGCGACCCGTTGATGAGCGGCCCGTAGACGATGTACGAATGCCCGACGACCCATCCGATGTCGCTCGTCGTGAACATCGTCTCGCCGGGCTCGAGGCAGAAGATGCGGCGCATCGACGAGGCGAGCGCGACTGCGTAGCCGCCCGTGTCGCGCTGCACGCCCTTCGGCTTGCCGGTCGTCCCCGACGTGAACAGGATGTACGACGGCTCCGACGATTCGAGCCACTCGCACGGCACGCGCGCGCCGTCGTGCGCCGTGCGCAACTCGGCGTAATCGGTGTCGCGCGAAGGCGTGCGCGAAAAGCCGCGGTCGATGCCGCGGTCGACGAGAATGACGCTTCGCGGCGGATGACGCGCAATGCGCAACGCCTCGTCGACGAGCGGCTTGTAAGCGATCGCGCGGCCGGCGCGCATGCCGGCGTCGGCGGTTACGAGCACCGCCGGACGCGCGTCGTCGATCCGCGTCGCGAGGCTTGCCGGCGCGAAGCCGCCGAAAACGACCGAATGGATCGCGCCGATCCGTGCGCACGCGAGCATCGCGAACACCGCTTCGGCGATCATCGGCATGTAGATCAGCACGCGATCGCCGCGGCCGACACCCTGCGCCTTCAGCATCGCGGCAACGGCGTTTACCTCTTCGAAGAGTTCGCCGTACGTGTACGTCCGCGACTGGTTCGTCTCGGTCGAGATGTAGATCAGCGCCGGCTGTTGCCCGCGCGCCGGAACGTGACGGTCGACCGCGTTGTGGCACAGGTTCGTGCGGCCGCCGACGAACCATTTCGCGAACGGCGGCCGCGAGTAGTCGAGGACCTCGTCGAACGGCGCGTGCCAGTCGACGAGCCTCGCCTCGTCGCGCCAGAACGCTTCGCGGTCTTCGAGCGAACGGCGGTGGAAATCCTCGTACGTCTTCATGGCCGCCGGATCCTAGGGATGCGTATCCGCCCCGACGCGCACGACGGTGCGCCCGCGCGCCATGCCCTTCAGGTACGCGTCGAAGTGCGTCGGCAGGTCCTCGAAGTCGATCGTCGCCACCTTGTCGTGGACGCGATCGGGACGCCAGTCGACGGCGAGCTTGTTCCACAGCGTCTGGCGCAGCGCCATCGGCGTGTTCGCGCTGTCGACACCGAGCAGCGACACGCCGCGCAGGATAAACGGCGCGACGCTCGTGTTGAGCTTCATGTCCGCGGCGAGCCCAACGGCGGCAACGGTTCCCGCGACCTTCGAGGTCGCGAGCAGCCACGCGAGCATGTCGCCGCCGAGGTTGTCGACTGCACCGGCCCACGTCGACTTCTCGAGCGGGCGAATCTTGCTGAAGTCGAGCGACGAGCGCAGCATCACGTCGCTCGCGCCGATGTCGCGCAGGTAGTCGGCCTCGCGCGTCTTGCCGGTGATCGCCGCGACGCGGTAGCCGAGCTTCGACAGGATCTCGATCGCGACGGAGCCGACGCCGCCGGTCGCGCCCGTCACGGCAACCGGTCCCGCATCGGGCACGAGCCCGTTGTGCTGCATCAGGTGGATCGCGAGCGCCGCGGTGAACCCCGCGGTGCCGAGCGTCATCGCGTCGAACGCCGTCATGCTCTCGGGACGGCGCACGACCCAGTCGGCGGGCACGCGCGCATATTCCGAATAGCCGCCGTCGTGCGACACGCCGAGGTCGTAGCCGGTGACGATCACCTTGTCGCCGCGCTTGAAGCGCGGATCGCCGCTCGACTCGACGGTGCCTGCGAGGTCGATGCCGGCTACCGTCGGGAACTTGCGCATGATCTTGCCGGTTCCCTTGTACGACAGCGCGTCCTTGTAGTTGATCGTCGAGTATTTCGTGCGTATCACGACCTCGCCCGGGTCGAGGTCGTCGAGCGACATGTCGACGAAGCGGCTCGCCACGACGTTGTCCTGCTCGAATGTGCGGTACGCCTTGAATGTCTGCACCGGAGTCTCCTTGCGACGGGAAGATGAAATCGGCGCTACGCGGCCCGCGCGTCCGCGCCGTCGGTGACGTGCGGCAGCGCCATGTAGTCGCGCGTGCGCATCTCGGATAGGCGGCTCGCCGTGCGCGCGAAATCGCGTGCGTTCAGCCCTTGGACGTACAGCGCGTCGGGAGGGACGGCCGCGGAGGCGACGAGCTTCACGCGATGATCGTACAGGATGTCGATCAGCCACGTGAAGCGCCGGGCGAGATCGCCGTCGTCCGCGCTCATCCGCGGAATGTCGGACAGGAAAAGCACCGCGAAGCGGCGCGCGATCTCCAGGTAGTCGCGTTGCGAGCGTGGCCCGTCGCAGAGCGCGCCGAATTCGAACCAGACGATGCTGCCCGCGCACCGGCGCGCGGCGAGCGTGCGGCCGTCGAGCGACAGGGTCGACGATTCGTCGGGGCCGCCTCGCATCGCCTCGAACGCCGCATCCATCGCGGCATCGGCGGCGCGGCCCGCGGGCACCAGAAACGTCTCGACGCGCTGCAGTGTGCGCAGCCGATAGTCGATGCCCGCGTCGACCTCGACGACGTCGAGCCACTGCTTGACGAGCAAGATCGCGGGCAGGAACCGCTCGCGCAGAAGGCCGTTCGGCCACAGGTCGTCGGGCGCGTAGTTCGACGTGACGACGAGCACGACGTCGCGCGTGAAAAGGCCGTCGAGCAGCCGGCCGAGGATCATCGCGTCGGCGATGTCGTCGACGTGGAACTCGTCGAAGCAGATCAGCCGGTGACGGTTCGCGATCTCGGACGCGACCGCCTCGAGCGGATCGACCTCGTCCTTGAGGCGTCCGAGCGCCGCGTGCACGTCGCGCATGAACGCGTGGAAGTGCACGCGCGTCTTGCGCCGGATCGCGACCGTCGCATAGAAGCTGTCCATCAGCAGGCTCTTGCCGCGGCCGACGCCGCCCCACAGGTAGACGCCGCGCGGTAACGCGACGCCTCCGAGCAGGCGCTTCAACGCCGACCGGCGCGCGGCCTCGAACGCGGCGAGATCGTCGGCAAGCTGTTGCAACCGGTCGAGCGCGGCGATCTGCGCGTGATCGAGCGTCGAATGCCGCCGGTCGAGCAGCGGTTCGAGGAAGTCGATGAGGCCGCCGTGGCGGCGCGAAATCTGGCCGGGATCGTCCGCCCCGAGCATCCCGACATCAGAAGTTCAGTGACCGCTTGTCGACGGCGAGCGCCGCCTCGCGCGTCGCTTCCGACAGCGTCGGATGCGCGTGGATGATCCGCGCGACGTCCTCGCTCGACGCGCCGAACTCCATCGCGACGACGCCCTCGGCGATCAGTTCGCTCACCCACGGCCCGATCGCGTGCACGCCGAGGATGCGATCGGTCTTCGCATCGGCCAGCATCTTCACGAAGCCGACGGTGTCGCCGAGCGCGCGCGCCCGGCCGTTCGCCGAAAACGGAAAACTGCCGCTGCGGTACGCGACGCCGTCGGCGCGAAGCTGCTGCTCGGTCCTGCCGACCCACGCGATCTCGGGCGACGTGTAGATCACCCACGGAACCGTGTTGAAGTCGACATGCGGATGCTGACCCGCGATCCGCTCGGCGACCGCGACGCCTTCGTCCTCGGCCTTGTGGGCGAGCATCGGCCCGCGCACGACGTCGCCGATCGCGTAGACGTTCGGCAGGTTCGTCTTGCAGTCGGCGTCGACGTCGACGAAGCCGCGCGCGTCGAGCTTTAGCCCGATGGTCTCGGTGCCGAGCCCGTCGGTGAACGGCACCCTGCCGATCGACACGATCAACCGATCGAACGTCGCCTTCTGCGCGTTCCCGCTCGCATCCTTGTAATCGACCGTCACGTCGCCGGTGCCGACCTTCACGTTCGTGATCGTCGCGCCGAGCTTGATCGCGAGTCCCTGCCGTGTGAACTGCTTCAACGCTTCCTTTGCAACCGCTTCGTCGGCGGCACCCAGAAACGCCGGCAACGCTTCGAGCATCGTCACGTCGGAGCCGAGACGGTGCCAGACGCTGCCCATCTCGAGGCCGACCACGCCGGCGCCGACGACGCCAAGCCGCTTCGGAACGTCGGGGATTGCGAGCGCGCCGGCGTTGTCGAGCACGCGAATGTTGTCGAACGCGACGCCGGGCAGTCCGCGCGGCGCCGATCCCGTCGCGACGATCACGTTCGTCGCTACGATCGTGGCCGACGCGGGATCGCCGACGCGAATTGCGTAGCGCCCGCCGTCGCGGCCTGCGAATGCGCCGCGTCCATGGAAGAACGTCACGTTGTTCTTGCGGAACAGGTACGCGATGCCATCGTTGTTCGCCGCGACGACCTTGCTCTTCCGCGCCAGCATCGCGCCGACGTCGATCGACAATCCGTCGATCCGGATTCCGTGCTCGGCGAATGCGTGGCCGGCATGCGCGTAATTTTCCGACGACTGGAGCAGCGCCTTCGAGGGGATGCAGCCGACGTTCGTGCAGGTGCCGCCGAGCGCCGGCCTGCCGCCGTCGCGCGTCCAGTCGTCGATGCAGGCGGTTGCTAAGCCGAGTTGCGCGGCGCGGATCGCGGCGACGTAGCCGCCCGGGCCGCCGCCGATCGCGATGACGTCGAATTGCCGCAGGTCAGCCATTCGCTTCGGCGCCGGTCATTGCAGCGGATGGCGCCAACGCAAGCCCTTGAACCTGCTGTAGTCGCGATCGGTCGTGATCCATTCGCAGCCCGATTCGATCGCCATGGCGGCGAAGTACGCGTCGGGCACGCGATTGCCGCGCGCATCGCAATCGCGGCAGAGGCGCTCGAAGATTGCCCAATGGCGGTTCCCCGGTTCGACCGGCACGCAGTTCGCCTGATCGCGTATCTGCTCGACGAACGTCAGCGCGTCGGCGAGCGGCGTCGGTCGACGGAACACCTTCGGATGCGTGACGACGCGAAGGAATCCGCTCAATACGAGATCGGAAACGCCATAGGCTTCGTCGCCGTTCAACGTGCGTTCGAACCATTTTCGATAGGCGACGTGACCCGTCGAATCTTCGCGGTGCGCGTAGACGAGTACGTTGACGTCGGGAAGAACCATGCGCCGCTACGACGATCCCATCGTGTCGAGCAATGCCGCCGAATCGTCGAGATCGACACCCGGCCGGAGGCCATCTCCGTTGAACGTCTTGAGCCGCACCCGGGTGCGCCTTGCGCGCGTCGCGCGGCGCGCGAGCGCGTCACGCAGTGCATCCTCGAGGATCGCCGTGAGTGTTCTGCCGGATTCCGCTGCGAACTTCTTCGCTTCGGTCAGCAGGTGCTCGTCGAGTCGGACGGTGGTACGCATGCATCAAACCCTATCAGGGTGACATAAATATGTCAACGCTCACAGGTCGAGCAGCATGCGTGCGGGGTCCTCGAGTGCTTCCTTGATCGCGACCAGCGACAGCACCGCCTCGCGGCCGTCGATGATCCGGTGATCGTACGACTGCGCGAGGAAGTTGATCGGCCGCACGACGACCTGCCCGTTCTCGACGACGGGGCGCTCGCGCGTTGCGTGCACGCCGAGGATCGCCGACTGCGGCGGGTTGATGATCGGCGTCGACAGCATCGAGCCGAACACGCCGCCGTTGCTGATCGTGTAGGTGCCGCCGGTCAATTCCTCGACCGTCAGCTTGCCGTCCTGCGCGCGCTTTCCGAAGTCGGCGATCTGCTTCTCGATGTCGGCGAGCGACATCTGGTCGGCGTCGCGCAGGATCGGCACGACGAGGCCGCGCGGACTGCCGACGGCGATGCCGATGTCGTAGTAGCCGTGATAGACGATGTCGTTGCCGTCGATCGACGCGTTGACGAGCGGGAATTTCTTCAATGCATGCACGACCGCCTTCACGAAGAAGCCCATGAAGCCGAGCTTGACGCCGTGCTCCTTCTCGAAGCGATCCTTGTAGCGGTGGCGCAGCTCGATGACCGCCTGCATGTTCACTTCGTTGAACGTCGTCAGGATCGCCGCCGTCGACTGCGATTCGACGAGCCGCTCGGCGATCCGCGCACGCAGCCGCGACATCGGCACGCGCTGCTCGGGACGCGATCCTTGCGCGGTCGGCGACGGCGCGCGCGTGACGGGCTCGCGCGGAGCGGGCGCCTGCGGTGCCGGCGGCGGCGACGGCTTCGTCGGCGCTTCCGAAGGCCGCGTCGCGCGGGTCGCCATCGCGTCGGCAACGTCGCTCTTCGTGATGCGGCCGCCGCGGCCGGTGCCGGCAACGCTCGCCGGATCGACGCCCTGCTCCGCCATCATCTTGCGTGCGGCCGGCAACGCGGTGACGCTCGACACGGATTCCGGCGCGGTCGACGCCGATGCTGCCGGACGCGCCGGCGCGGTCGCGGTCGGCGCCGATGCCGTCGCAGCAGCCGGCGCACCGCTCGCAGCGCCGGCCTTCGCGTCGGTATCGATGACGGCGATGACATCGTTCGACGTCACCGTCGCGCCGTCCGGCTGCTTGATCTCGGCCAGCACGCCGTCGTTCGGCGCGGGCAGCTCGAGCACGACCTTGTCGGTCTCGATGTCGATCAGGTTCTCGTCGCGCTTCACGGCATCGCCGGGCTTCTTGTGCCAGTTGACGAGCGTCGCCTCGGCGACCGACTCCGGTAGCTGCGGAACCTTCACTTCGACTCTCATCGTTGGGCCTTCGTCATGGTCGGGTTCGGCATCGCGCCGGCGAATGCGAGTCGCGAAAAGCGTCAGCGCGCGATCAGCATCTCGCCCGAGCGCAGCTTCGCGGCGAACGCATCCTCGATGAGCTGCTTCTGCTCGGCGGCGTGCTTCGCGGCGTAACCGACCGCCGGCGACGCCGACACCGGGCGGCCTGCGTACGCCAGCACCTTGTTGTCGTCGATGTCCTCACGCATGTACGCGTTCAGCCGATACCAGGCGCCCTGGTTCTGCGGCTCCTCCTGGCACCAGACGACTTCCTTCGCGGTCTTGTACTTCGCGACTTCGCGCCGGTAGTCGTCGTGCGGGAACGGGTACTGCTGCTCGAGCCGCAGGATCGCGACGTCGTCGATCTTCTGCTCGCGCCGGTACGCGAGGAGCTCGTAGTACACCTTGCCGGAGCAGACGATCACGCGCTTCACCTTCTTCGGCTCGATCGCGTCGATTTCGCCGATCACGTTCCGGAAGCGGCCGTTCGCGAGCTCGTCGAGCGTCGACACCGCCTCCTTGTGCCGCAGCAGGCTCTTCGGCGTGAAGACGATCAGCGGCTTTCTGAACTGGCGGATCATCTGCCGGCGCAGCAGGTGGAAGATCTGCGCCGGCGTCGTCGGCACCACGACCTGCATGTTGTGCTGCGCGCAAAGCTGCAGATAGCGCTCGGGCCGCGCCGACGAATGCTCGGGCCCCTGCCCCTCGTAACCATGCGGCAGAAACATGACGAGGTCGCAGATGCGGCCCCATTTGACCTCGCCCGCGCTGATGAACTGGTCGACGACGACCTGCGCGCCGTTCGCGAAGTCGCCGAACTGCGCCTCCCAGATCACGAGCTGGTTCGGCTCGGACGTCGTATAACCGTACTCGAAGCCGAGCACCGCGTTCTCCGTCAGCACCGAGTCGATGATCTCGAAGTCGGGCTGGCTATTCTTCAAGTGCTGAAGCGGAATCCACGTGCCGAGGTCCCACTTCTCGCGGTTCTGGTCGTGCAGCACCGCATGCCGGTGCGAGAACGTGCCGCGGCCGACGTCCTCGCCCGAGATGCGTACGCCGAAGTTCTGGTCGAGCAGCGTCGCGTACGAGAGGATTTCGCCCATGCCCCAGTCGAGCGGCAGCTTGCCGTCGACCATCGCGCGGCGATCCGCCATGATCTTCTCGACGCGCGGATGCAGCTTGAACTCCGGCGGCACCGTCGTCGCCTTGACGCCGAGCTCCTTCAAACGCGCCATCGGCACGGTCGTGTCGGCCGCATCGGTCCAGTGCCGATTCTTGTACGGAGACCAGTCGACGATGAACGGCGGCTTGTAGTTCGACAGCACCGTCGTATTCGTGTGGTAGCCCTTGTCCATCGCCGCGCGGTACGTCGCGATCATCTGCTCGGCGTCCTCCGCGGTGATCACGCCGTCGGCGACCAGGCGGTCCGCATACAGCTTGCGCGTGCCCGGGTGCTGGTTGATCTTCTTGTACATCAAGGGCTGCGTGATCATCGGCTCGTCGGCCTCGTTGTGGCCGAGGCGACGGAAGCAGACGAGATCGATGAAGACGTCCTTGTGGAACTTCTGCCGATAGTCGAGCGCGATCTCGGTCGCCAGCAGGCACGCCTCCGGATCGTCGCCGTTCACGTGGAAGATCGGCGCCTCGACCATTTTCGCGACGTCGGTGCAATAGAGCGTGCCGCGCACGTCGCGCGGATCGGACGTCGTGAAGCCGATCTGGTTGTTGATGACGATGTGGATGGTGCCGCCGGTGTAGTAGCCGCGCGTCTGCGCCATGTTCAGGCATTCCTGCAGCACGCCTTGGCCGGCGATTGCCGCGTCGCCGTGGAGCAGCACCGGCAGCACCTGGTCGCCGCGCGGATCATTGCGCCGGTGCTGTCGCGCGCGCACGCTGCCTTCGACGACCGGATCGACGATCTCGAGGTGCGACGGATTGAACGCGAGCGTCACGTGCACCGGACCGCCGGGCGTCGAGATGTCGGACGAGAAGCCCTGGTGGTACTTGACGTCGCCGGCCGGCAGATCCTGCGGCGCCTTGCCTTCGAATTCCGAAAAGAGATCGCCCGGTATCTTGCCGAGCGTGTTGACGAGCACGTTTAGACGGCCGCGATGCGCCATGCCGAGCACGATCTCCCCGACGCCTGCCGCGCCGGCGCGCTGCACGAGCAGGTCGAGCATCGGGATCATCGAATCGCCGCCCTCGCCGGAGAAGCGCTTCTGCCCGACGTACTTCGTGTGGAGATAGCGCTCGAGCGTTTCCGCCGCCGTCAGCCGCTCCAGAATGTGCCGACGCTCCTCCGGCGTGAACTTCGCCTTCGAGCGGATCGGCTCGAGGCGCTCCTGGACGAAGCGCTTCGTCGGCGTGTCCGAGATGTACATGTACTCGGCGCTGAGCGTCCCCGTATACGTCGCCTCGAGCGCCGCGATGATGTCGCGAAGCCGCATCCGCGCGGGGCCGGCCTTGAACGAGCCGACGTCGAACGGCGTGTCGAGGTCGGCGTCGGTGAAGCCATACGTGCGCAGATCGAGATCGGGCATGTACGGCGCTTCGTGGCGCTCGAGCGGATCGAGGTCGGCGTGGAACATGCCGAGCGTGCGGTACTTGCTGATGAGCCGCAGCACGAGCACCTGCTTGTGCATCGTCGTCTCGTCGACCATCGCGCCGGCGACACGGCGGTTGCGCGCAAGCTCGCGGAACGACTCGACGACGGACGCGTGCGGCACGTCGGCCGCGTCGCCCTTGATCTCGTCGAAGTAGCTGCGCCATTCGGGCGACACGCTCGCCGGGTCGGCGAGATACGTCTCGTAAAGCTCCTCGACGAACGGCGCGTTGCTGCCGAACAGCGTGCTCGTCGATTGGAATTCATGCATCGTGCCCATGGCGCGCGCCTCAGAGGGTTGTCTTTGAACGTTATCTGTCTGAGATGGGTTTTACGTTGCGCGGCGTCGCGCCGGTGAAGAGCTGGCGCGGCCGGCCGATCTTGTATTCGGGATCGGACACCATCTCGTTCAATTGCGCGATCCAGCCGACGGTGCGCGCGAGCGCGAAGATCGCCGTGAAGAGCTGGACCGGGATGCCGATCGCCTTCTGCACGATCCCCGAGTAGAAATCGACGTTCGGATACAGCTTGCGCTTGACGAAGTAATCGTCCTCGAGCGCGATCTTCTCGAGCGCCATCGCGAGCTTGAACAGCGGATCGTCGCCGAGGCCGAGATCGTTCAGCACTTCGTAGCACGTCTCGCGCATCAGTTTCGCCCGCGGATCGTAGTTCTTGTAGACGCGGTGGCCGAAGCCCATCAGCCGCACGCTCGAGTTCTTGTCCTTCACCTTGTCGATGAACTCGCCGACCTTCGCGACGCCGCCGTGCGCCTGGATGTCGTAGAGCATGTTGAGCGCGGCCTCGTTGGCGCCGCCGTGCGCGGGCCCCCACAGGCACGCGACGCCCGCGGCGATCGCCGCAAACGGGTTGGTTCCCGACGACGCGCAAAGGCGCACCGTCGACGTCGATGCGTTCTGCTCGTGGTCGGCGTGCAGAATGAAGATCCGGTCGAGCGCGCGCACGAGCACGTCGTTGACCCTGTAGTCCTCGCACGGCGTCGCGAACATCATCCGCATGAAGTTCGCCGCATACGACAGTTCGTTTCGCGGATAGACGTACGGCTGCCCGACCGAATACTTGTACGCCATCGCGACGAGCGTCGGCATCTTCGCGATCAGCCGATGCGCGGAGATGTCGCGCTGGTGCGCATCGTCCAGGTTGATCGAGTCGGGATAGAACGCGCTCATCGCGCCGATGAGGCCGGTCAGCACGGCCATCGGATGCGCGTCGCGCCGGAAGCCGCGCAGGAAAAACTGCATCTGCTCGTTGACCATCGTGTGATGCGTCACGAGGTCGGCGAAGCGCCGCTTCTCCTCCGCGTTCGGCAGCTCGCCGTACAGGAGCAGGTAGCAGACCTCGAGATAATCGCAGTGGACCGCGAGCTGCTCGATCGGGTAGCCCCGGTAGAGGAGCTCGCCCTTGTCGCCGTCGATGTAGGTGATCGCCGAGCTGCAGGCGGCGGTGGACAGGAAGCCCGGGTCGTAGGTGAACTTGCCGGTCTTCGCGTAAAGCGTCCGGATGTCGACGACCTGCGGCCCCATCGTGCCCGTCAGGATCGGAAGCGTGACCGGCGGCGAGCCGTCGGAGAATTGGAGGGTGGCAGTCGGTTCGGTCATCGGCGGTCCTTCGGTTCCAGGTTCAAAGCGGCGCTGACGAAGCGCCCGCCCGTCTTTCTTTGGGTTGGGGATGCGCGTTCGCGGCGCGTCGTCGACGGCCTCGCTTCATGCGGCGCGAAGCCTCGCGACGAACTGCGCCAGCGGAGCTTCGTCGACGTCGGCCTGCCCGCTCAGCACGCGCCAAAGCGCCTCGTCTGTCATATGGAGAAGCCGGTCCAGGTTTGCAATGTCGTCTTCCGTCAGCGCGTCCGCGCGGGCGTCGAGGAAGCGCGCGAGGATCAGATCGTTTTCGAGCATGCCACGGCGGCAACGCCAGCGGATCCGCTTCATGCGCGTCTCGTCGATCATGGGGTTAACAGGGTCAGAGACGGCTTTCGGTGTCGTCGCCCCGAAACCCGTCTCCGACCCTATACCGTCCGCTTCACCATAAGGTCCTTGATTTTCTCGATCGCCAGCGTCGGATTCAGTCCCTTCGGGCACACGTCGACGCAGTTCATGATCGTGTGGCAGCGGAACAGCCGGTACGGGTCCTCGAGGTTGTCGAGCCGCAGGTCGAGGTCGCGGTCGCGGCTGTCGGCGATGAAGCGATACGCCCACAAAAGACCCGCGGGACCGACGAACTTGTCCGGGTTCCACCAGAACGACGGGCACGCCGTCGAGCAGCAGGCGCAAAGGATGCACTCGTACAGCCCGTCGAGCTCCTCGCGCTCGGCCGGCGACTGCAGCCGCTCACGCTCCGGCGGCGCCGCATCGTTGACGAGATACGGCCGCACCGAGTGGTATTGCTTGAAGAACTGGCTCATGTCGACGATCAGGTCGCGGATCACCGGCAGGCCCGGCAGCGGCCGCAACTCGACCGGCTCCTTCAGGCTTTTCAGGTTCGTCACGCACGCGAGGCCGTTCTTGCCGTTGATGTTCATCGCATCGGACCCGCAAACGCCCTCGCGGCAGCTCCGGCGAAACGCGAGCGAATCGTCGACGGCCTTCACCCGGATCAACGCGTCGAGCAGCATCCGGTCGTGCGGGTCGAGCGCGACGTCGTAATTCTGGAGCCGCGGCTTGGCGTCCTTCTCGGGATCGTAGCGGTAGATGCGGAATTTCATCAGTAAGTCCGAGCCTTGGGCGGGAACGACTCGACGGTGAGCGGCTTCAACTGCACCGGCTTGTAATCGAGACGGTTGCCTTCGCGATGCCAGAGCGTGTGCTTGAGCCAGTTCTCGTCGTCGCGGTTCGGATAGTCGCTTCGCGCCTGCGCGCCGCGCGACTCGTGGCGCGCGAGCGCCGACACGATCGTCGCCTTCGCGACCTCGACCAGGTTGTCGAGCTCGAGCGCCTCGACGCGTGCGGTATTGAACGTGCGGCTCTTGTCGTCGATCGCCGTGCGCGACGCACGCGCCTCGAGCTCGCGCACCTTCGCGACGCCCTCGGCGAGCAGCGTCTCGTTGCGGAACACGCCGCAATGCGACTGCATCGTCCTGCGCAACTCGTTGCCGACGTCGGCGACGCGCTCACCCGACGTCGCCGCGTCGAGACGCGCGAGCCGCGACAGCGACAGGTCGGCGGCATCGGGGGGCAGCGCCCTGTGCCCGAGCGCCGCGAGGTTGCGGCCGATGATGAAATCACCGGCGGCGCGACCAAATACGAGCAGGTCGAGCAGCGAGTTCGTGCCGAGCCGGTTCGCGCCGTGAACGGAGACGCACGCGCATTCGCCGATCGCGTAGAGCCCTTCGACGACGGCGTTCGGGTCGCCGTCCTTCGGCGCAACGACCTGTCCATGGATGTTCGTCGGAATGCCGCCCATCATGTAGTGGATCGTCGGCACGACCGGAATCGGTTCCTTGATCGGGTCGACGTTCGCGAACTTGATCGCGATCTCGCGGATCGACGGCAGGCGTTTCATGATCACGTCGGGACCCAGATGATCGAGCTTCAGCAGCACGTAGTCCTTGTGCGGGCCGCAGCCGCGACCCTCCTTGATTTCCTGGTCCATCGAGCGGCTGACGACGTCGCGCGACGCAAGGTCCTTCAAATTCGGCGCGTAGCGCTCCATGAAGCGCTCGCCGTTGCAGTTGAGCAGGATGCCGCCCTCGCCGCGCACGGCCTCGGTGATCAGCACGCCGGCGCCGGCCACGCCGGTCGGATGGAACTGCCAGAACTCCATGTCCTCGAGCGGAACGCCGGCGCGCGCGGCCATGCCGAGGCCGTCGCCGGTGTTGATGAACGCATTCGTCGACGCGGCGAAGATCCGTCCTGCGCCGCCGGTAGCCAGGAGCGTCGCCTTCGCCTCGAGCGCGACGACCTCGCCGGTCTCCATGTCGAGCGCGGTGACGCCGATGACGTGGCCTTCGGCGTCGTGGATCAGATCGAGCGCCATCCACTCGACGAAGAAGTGCGTGCGCACGCGTACGTTCTGCTGATAGAGCGTGTGCAGCATCGCGTGGCCGGTGCGGTCGGCGGCGGCGCAGGCACGGCGCACCGCCTTCTCGCCGAAATTGGCCGAATGGCCGCCGAACGGACGCTGGTAGATCGTGCCGTCGGGATTGCGGTCGAACGGCATGCCGAAATGCTCGAGTTCGTAGACGACCTCGGGCGCCATCCGGCACATGTATTCGATCGCGTCCTGGTCGCCGAGCCAGTCCGAGCCCTTGACCGTGTCGTACATGTGCCAGAGCCAGCTATCCTCGGACATGTTGCCGAGCGACGCGCCGATGCCGCCCTGCGCGGCGACCGTGTGCGATCGCGTCGGAAAGACCTTCGACAGCACGGCCACCGTCAGCCCGGCCGCGGACAGCTGAAGCGACGCGCGCATGCCCGCGCCGCCGGCGCCCACGATCAGCGCATCGAAGCGCCGCGTCGCAACCTTCACCGCGGTCTTCCCCGAGTCTGCGTCACGGATGGCCCCACAGGATCGCGATCGTCCAGCCGCCGTACGCGACGAGCGCGCAGATCACGACGATCTCGAGGACGAGGCGCACGCCGGCCGGCTTCGCGTAGTCCATCAGGATGTTGCGCACGCCGACCCACGCGTGCCAGAGCAGCGCCACCATGAACAGGAACGTCGCGACGCGAAACGCGCCGTCGGCCAGCACCGCTTTCCACGTCGCGTAGTCGATGCCGCCGTTCCACAGCACGATGCCGAGCACCAGGATCGTGTAGAGCGTGATGACGATCGCCGTCACCCGCTGCGAGAGCCAGTCGCGCAGCCCGTAGTGCGCGCCGACGGGCAGCTTGTCGGTGCCGGCTACCACAGCCGCACCGCGATGATCAACGCAACGACGATCGAAGCGACGAGCACGAGCGCGGCGGAGGCGCGTGCCGGCGCGAGCCGGATGCCGACGTGCAGGTCGAGCGCGAGATGGCGCAGCCCCGCGAACAGGTGGTAGACGTAGCACCAGCCGAGGACGAGCAGCACGAGCTTGCCGATCGGCGTCGTGAACGGCGCGATCGTCGCCGCGTAGGCTTCGGGCGACGCGAGCGATCGCTGCACGCCCCAGAGCAGCAGCGGAATGCCGACCGCGAACAGCAATGCGCCGCTTATCCGGTGGAGGATCGAGACGATCGCGGGCAGCGGCTGCCGGATCGCGAAGAGATTGAGGTAGACCGGGCGCGGCCTGGCAGCGGGTCGATCGGCGGCGGGCACGCGTCAGCCTCGACGAGGCGCGCCGCAAAGACGCGGAAATATCGCGCGACCGCGTGGCGACGCCGCATTTGTTGGTTTTTGCACAGCATCAAATTATAGCGCGTGCGAAACAGCGCCGACCGCGACGCGCATCGAGGCGCCGCGCCGTCAAACCAGGGCGTTCCAGTAATGCTCGTTTCGCGTCGTGCACAACCCGCGCCGCAACTCGACGGGACGCTCGCCGTACGTGTACGCGACGCGCTCGACGGCGAGAAGCGGCGTACCGGGCGCGACACGAAGGAGCGAGGCCGCGGTGCCGGATGCAGCGACCGCGTGCAGCCGCTCCTCGGCGCGCACCATCCGCACGCCGAACTCGGTCTCGAAAAACCCGTACATCGACCCGGGATACGCGGAGCAGCGCTCGCGGGTGAGGCCGCGAAAGAGCGAGGCCGGAAGCGAGATCTCGTCGAGCACGGCAGGAATGCCGCCGTACTCGAGCACGCGGCGCAGCACGAAGATCGGGTCGCCCGACTTGACCGCGAGCTGGCGCGCCGCGTCGGCGCCCGCGCGCGCGCGGCGCAGGTCGACGAGCCGGCTTTTCGGATATTCGGGCTGGCCGTCGTTGCGGCGAATGCGCAGGAACCGGAAGTTCGACGCCTTCTCCTCGGTGTGCGTCGCGACGAACGTGCCCTTGCCCTGCCGGCGGACGAGCAGATTGTCCGCGGCCAGCGCCTGGATCGCCTTGCGCACGGTGCCCTGCGAAACGCCGAAGCGCGACGCGAGGTCGAGCTCGGACGGGATCGCCTCGCCGGGCGCCCATTCGCCGGCCTCGAGCGCGCGCTCGATCATCGCGCGGACCTGCCCGTAGAGCGGGCGGAAGGTGGCGGACGCCGACTTCATTCTTATATCTTATATCAGTTATAGGACCTTGACAGCCGCTGGCGGCCCCGCCTACCATGGCGGCAGAAAGAGCCGCGCCGGTTGCGCGGCCTCCGGTCCGAGGCGCTTCCCGTCGCGCGCGGCGTGCAAGGCGCCTTTTCCCGCGGATTCCCACGCTCCAGGAGTCGTCATGAAAGCACCCGTTCGCGTCGCGGTGACCGGCGCCGCCGGCCAGATCGGCTATAGCCTGCTCCCTCGCATCGCGTCGGGCGACATGCTCGGCGACGACCAGCCGGTGATCCTGCAGCTCCTCGAGCTGCCGCTCGACAAGGCGCAGGCGGCGCTCAAGGGCGTGATGATGGAGATCGAGGATTGCGCGTTCCCGCTGCTGGCCGGCATGACCGGCACCGCCGATCCGAACGTCGCGTTCAAGGATGCCGACATCGCCATGCTCGTCGGCGCGCGCCCGCGCGGCCCCGGCATGGAACGCAAGGACCTTTTGCTCGAGAACGCGAAGATCTTCATCGAGCAGGGCAACGCGCTCGATGCGGTCGCCTCGCGCGACGTGCGCGTGCTCGTCGTCGGCAATCCGGCGAACACCAATGCGTACATCGCGATGAAATCGGCGCCGTCGCTGCCGAGCCGCCATTTCACCGCGATGCTGCGCCTCGACCACAACCGCGCGCTCACGCAGCTCGCGCAGAAAAGCGGCAAGCCGGTCGGCTCGATCGCGAAGCTGATCGTCTGGGGCAATCACTCGCCGACGATGTATCCCGATTATCGTTTCGCCACCGCAGACGGACGCTCGCTCAAGGAGCTCATCGACGACGAGGCGTGGAACCGCGACGTCTTCATCCCGACGGTCGGCAGGCGCGGCGCGGCGGTCATCGCCGCGCGCGGACTCTCGTCGGCGGCGTCGGCCGCGAACGCGGCCGTCGATCACGTTCGCGACTGGATCCTCGGCAGCGGCGGCAAATGGGTGACGATGGGCGTCCCGTCGGACGGCAGCTACGGCATTCCGCCCGACTACGTCTACGGCGTCCCGGTGATCACGAGCGGCGGCGAGTACACGCGGGTCGAAGGCCTGCCGATCGACGCGTTCTCGCGCGAGAAGATGGACGCGACGCTCAAGGAGCTCGAGGAAGAGCGCGCGGGCGTCGCGTCGCTGCTGCCCAAGCGATGAGACATCCTGTGTCAACCCCCCGCGGATTTAGCGAGCAGTTGCGCGGCGCCATGTCGGGTCGGGTCATAAGGTTTGCGATCCGTCCAAGCTCGCCAGATCACGCGCACCCAGGC
>Ga0068856_100002503_pt1 | contig 18908 bp, 10 predicted proteins | sample KBSCornC62_FD_66595 | JGI IMG/M metagenome (GOLD analysis project Ga0068856, IMG submission 66595) | Corn rhizosphere microbial communities from Kellogg Biological Station, Michigan, USA - KBS Corn C6-2 | ecosystem: Host-associated > Plants > Roots > Rhizosphere > Soil ...
TCGGGCTCGAGTACACCGGCGAAGAGCTGAAGCGGAATCTTCGCATCGGGCTGCCGGCGGGTGTTGTCGATATTGTCCTCAATTTTCCCCCTGGCGTTGTGGCCGGGTTTCTGCTCGGCTGGAAGGTAATGCCTGCGGTGCTCCTTGGCGGAGTGACTTACATCTCGTCCTCTGGTGTGATCGCCAAAGTGCTGGCGGAGTTGGGACGCTTGTCCAAACCGGAAACCGCTTCCGTGCTCTCCGTGCTGGTCCTCGAAGACTTGGCGATGGCCATTTATCTTCCTCTCATTGCCGCGCTGTTGGTGGGTGGCGGACCCGCTTTCATGGCGCGATCGGTGGCCATCGCGATTTTGGTTGTCCTAGGAGTCCTGTTCATCGCCGTGCGCTACGGGAACAAGATCAGCGGCTTCACCGCCGGTCAATCGGATGAAATCATTCTGCTCACGATTCTGGGCGTGGTGCTGCTGGTCTCGGGACTGGCGCAGCGCTTCCAGGTCTCGGCTGCCATCGGAGCGTTTCTTGTCGGGATCGCCGTCTCGGGTCCCATCGCGGAGCAATCGCACCGCTTGTTCGCTCCGCTGCGCGACCTATTTGCCGCAACGTTTTTTTTCTTCTTCGGTCTGGAAATCGACCCCGCTAGTCTCCCCCAGGTCCTGCCGGTCGCCATCGGACTGGGATTAGTAACGGCTCTCACAAAAGTCCTAACTGGATATTGGGCCACTGGAAAAACCGCCGGACGCCAAGCACGCCTGCGGGCCGGCACCGCCCTGATTGCGCGTGGCGAATTCTCCATCGTAATTGCAGGCCTGGGTTCCACCCTCGAACCGGGTCTGGGGCCGCTATCGGCTGCGTATGTCCTTTTCACGGCAATCCTGGGCCCGTTAGCTGCCCGCATGTCCAAATGATCGTAGAATAAAGTCGCAGCGCCAACGGGATGGTTTTTGCGTCGGTCACCATACTGCGTCTCCTCCGCCGGGCCGCGCGATGGGGTGTGGACCGTCAGGTTTGTACCCGGTACATGCTGGAATTTCGGCGATCCTGCGCCCTGTTAAACTAAAAACGCTGAGCCTGGAATGGGTGTCCATTCCAAGAACACAGCTTCACACGCTAAGGAGTTACGGCCGCTTCCATGAAATATATCTTTACCTCTGAGTCTGTCACCGAAGGCCATCCGGACAAGATCGCCGACCAAGTGTCGGACGCTGTTCTCGATGCAGTGCTTACCGACGACCCGATGAGCCGCGTGGCGTGCGAAACGCTCGTAACAACCGGAATTTGTATCGTGGCTGGCGAAATCACCACGAAGACTTACATCGACGTTCCCAAACTGGTTCGAAACGTTGTCGATGGCATCGGCTACAACGACGCAGCCTACGGATTCGACTGCAAGACGTGCGCGGTGGTGAATATGATCCAGGCGCAATCTCCCGATATCGCAATGGGTGTCGACACCGGCGGGGCCGGCGACCAGGGCCTAATGTTCGGCTACGCCTGCAACGAGACTTCGGAATTGATGCCGCTGCCCATACTGCTCGCGCATAAATTAGTGCGCCGGCTCAGTGACTCACGCCGCGCGGGCGAATTGTCCTACCTCCGGCCGGATGGCAAGAGCCAAGTTAGTGTGGAGTACGTTGACGGCAAGCCTGCCCGCATCGATGCGGTGGTCGTCTCGACCCAGCATGGCGATGACGTTACCACCGCGCAGCTTCGCGCTGACGTCAAAAAATACATCATCGATCCCGTGATCCCTTCGCGGATGGTAGATTCTCAGACCAAATTCCACATCAATCCGACCGGGCGCTTCGTCATCGGAGGACCACATGGCGATACCGGACTGACCGGCCGGAAAATCATTGTCGATACCTACGGCGGCATGGGCCGCCACGGTGGCGGCGCTTTCTCGGGTAAGGACCCGACGAAGGTCGATCGCTCCGCCTGCTACATGGCGCGCTATGTCGCGAAGAATCTGGTGGCCGCCGGGTTGGCCGATCGGATCGAAGTGCAGCTCGCTTATGCCATTGGCGTCGCCGAGCCGGTCTCTATCTCGGCGAACAGCTTTGGTACGGGCAAAGTCGCGGACGCGCGGCTTGCCGAACTGGTCCGCGAAAACTTTTCGCTTACCCCGGCCGGCATGATCAAGTCTTTGAATCTTCGGCGGCCGATCTATCAGAAGACTGCTGCTTTCGGTCATTTCGGGCGTACCGAAGATTCCTTTACCTGGGAAACCACTGACAAGGTTGAAGCTCTGCGCGATGCCGCGCAATTGACCGCCGCGGCTGTGTAGTGAGAGTCAATCGCGCAACACGCGCCTACTATTTCAAGAATCGGAAAAGCAGTGTCCACAGTTGCAGATTGCAAGCGTTCAGTAGAAGTTGAGATTCCGCTCGAAGACGTCGAGCGGGCCAAGGAGCGTGTCACGAGCTCCATGCGGCAGCGCGTGCGCCTGCCGGGCTTTCGTCCAGGCAAGGCGCCCGTGAGCATGATTCAATCGCGTTTTGAAGGCGATATTCGCAACGAAGTGCTCGAGATCCTTCTTCCTCAGGCCTTTCGGACGCGGGTCGAAAAGGAGGAACTGAAAGTTGTGGGTACCCCCGATATTTCAGAACTTCAATTCGAGCCCGGTAAACCAATTCGCTTCAAAGCTGATTTCGAGGTCGCACCGGAGTTTGAGATCGCCGATTACCGCGGCTTGCCCGTGCAATACGAAGAACCTGTTGTTAGCGATGACGACATTGCTAAACGGCTCGACTCGATGCGCGAGAACAAAGCCGAATACGTGAATCTCGATCCGCGGCCCGTCGAAGATAAAGACTTCGTGATGGTCGAACTGAAGTCGCTGTCTGGTTTGGCCGAGCCCATCGAGCAGGACGTCCAAATAGAGGTCGGAGCGCCCGAGACCCTGGCGCCGTTTAACGAAGCTCTCGTTGGTTCGTCCCCAGGCGAAGCGAAAGAAGTGGATGTGACGTACCCGGCCGATTACGGACAAGAACGCCTTGCCGGCCGTACGGTGCGTTTCCGTCTCACGCCAAAAATCGTTCGCCGCAAAGAGCTCCCTGCGCTGGATGATGAGTTTGCCCGCGACCTCGGCGACTACCAAACGCTCGACGAACTGAAGGATGTAGTTAAAAAGACCATCTTTCATGAAAAACAGCATGCCGCCCAACAGCAGGCGAAAGAAACGCTGATCGACCGGCTTGTCGAAGCTAATGATTTTCCTGTTCCGGAGGCCTACGTGGACCGCCAGATCGAAAATCAGGTCCGCATGCAGCTTCGCGACCTTGCCGGTCCCGGTGTCGATCTCAACTCGCTGAACCTCGATTGGACGAAAATCAAAGAAACTCAACGCGAGAAAGCCGTCCGTAACGTGAAAGCCTCACTGCTTATCGAAAAAATCTCTGATCGTGAAGCCATTCGAGCCACCAAAGAGGAGGTCGATCGCGAGCTGCAGCGTCTGGCGCGTCAGGAACGGGAAGCTGTGGCCGTTACTCGAGCGCGATTAGAGAAGGATGGCACCTTAGGCCGTATTGCCAGCCACATCCAAACGGAGAAGACGCTCCAGTTTGTTTTCGACCAGGCTCAAAAACATGCGTAATGGGAAACGGAATTGGGCTCTAATGTTGATATACTGGAGACGAAAAGCCTTCCGATTGGGGCAAAGGGTCTCTTGATCTTTCTTTCTGTAGGAGAACCAGTTTGAAGCGCGCCGGATCTGACGATTCCCTCCGCTGTTCTTTCTGTCACAAAAGCCAGGACGTCGTTGGCAAGCTCATTTCCTCTCCCAGCGATTATCCGCGCGCCTACATTTGCGACGAATGTATTGCGGTCTGTAATTCGATCATCGAAGACGACAGGCATGAAAAAAGCTATGGATCGCCCGGTAAACTCCCGCGTCCTCTGGAGTTGAAAGAGTACCTGGACCAATATGTGATTGGTCAGGAAGCCACCAAGAAGAAACTGGCGGTGGCGGTCTACAACCATTACAAGCGCATCCAGATGAACAAGCAGCGCGGTGGCGAAGTGGAGCTTTCCAAATCGAACATCCTGTTGATCGGGCCGACCGGAACCGGCAAAACCTTGCTGGCTCAGACATTAGCCCGCATACTGGATGTGCCGTTCGCCATCGTCGATGCCACTACCCTAACCGAAGCCGGCTATGTAGGCGAAGATGTGGAGAACATCATTCTGCGCCTCCTGCAGAACGCGGATTGGGACGTGCAGCGTGCCCAAACCGGCATCATTTACATAGACGAAATCGATAAGATCGGGCGCAAAGACGAAAATCCGTCCATCACCCGTGATGTTTCCGGCGAGGGGGTGCAGCAGGCGTTGCTGAAAATTCTCGAAGGAACAATCGCCAATGTGCCGCCCCAGGGCGGGCGCAAGCATCCTCACCAGGAATTCACCCCAGTCGATACCACCAATATTCTATTTATCTGCGGCGGAGCGTTCATTGGTCTCGAAAAGGTGATTGCCCGGCGCGTGGGGACGAAATCCATCGGCTTCATCCCGCCGGAAGAAAAAGACTCGCTGCGCCGCCCACATCCGGCCCGCCGCGACGTGGACTTGTTGGCGCAATGCCAGCCGATCGATCTGATCAAGTATGGATTCATTCCGGAATTCATCGGCCGCATGCCGGTCAGCGCGGTTCTTGAGGATCTTTCCAGGGACGCCTTGATCCAGATTCTGACGAAGCCGAAGAACGCCATCATCCGCCAGTATCAGAAGCTATTTGAGTTCGAGAATGTTAAGCTCAAATTTAGCGAGGATGCGTTGGAAGCCGTGGCGCAGCTAGCCATGGAGCGCAAAGTGGGGGCTCGCGGTCTGCGCATGATCCTGGAAGATCTTATGCTCGACCTGATGTACTATCTTCCGACTTTCAAGAAGGTGCGCGAGTTCTTAGTCACCAAGGAAATGGTGCTCTCGCAGAAGATAAATATGGCCGTGCTCGAAAAGGCGGGCTAAACCGCTTTCGGCGCGAAACAAACACGCCGATTCGGCCGCTCTTCGGGCGTCAGAAGCTGTTGTCGTTCTCTAGTCCCAGGGCTTCGGGACGCAAATCGCCTGGAAAATTTGAGAGATGGTGACCACCAAAGATAAGACGGATACGAAACGATTGCCCATGATGCCCATCCGGGACGTCATCATTTTTCCGTATATGATGACTCCGTTTGTGGTCGGGCGCGAGTCCAGCGTGCGGGCGCTCGAAGAAGCGCTCCTCGGTGACAAGAAAATCTTTCTTGCCACTCAACACGACGCCTCAGTCGACGAGCCCCGTCCCGAAGAGATTTACTCCGTCGGCACGGTGGCCAACATCGTGCAAAGCCTTAAACAGCCCGATGGGAACATCAAAGTTCTGGTCGAAGGCGTCGAGCGCGGAAAAATTATCTCCGTCAGCGAGGAAGAAGGGTATTTTCGCGCCGTCGTTAAAACGGTCGCCTACAAAGTCGAGCCGGGTACCCAGCTCGAAGCCCTCACCGGACGTGTAACCAATCTTTTCGAACAGTACGTCAAGCTCAGCCAGAATCTGAACTACGAGACCATGATCGCCGCCATTCGCGTGGACGATCCCGGCAAACTCGCCGACACAGTCGGGGCCAATCTGCAATTGACCATCGAAGAGAAACAGGAATTGCTCGAGATCTTCGATCCTATTGATCGACTCACCCGCGTGGCCGACCTGCTCGACATTGAGATTGAGAAATTGAACGTCGATCGCACCATCCAGGGCCGTGTCAAGCGGCAGATGGAGCGCGCGCAAAAAGAGTACTACCTCAACGAGAAGATCAAGGCAATCCAGAAAGAGCTCGGCCGCGGCGAGAAGAGCGAATTCGACGAGCTGAAAAAGAAGATCGATACGGCTGGCATGACCAAGGACGCGCACGAAAAGGCGACCGCTGAATTGAAGCGCCTCGAAAGCATGCCGCCAATGTCGGCCGAATCAACCGTCTCGCGGAACTATCTCGATTGGCTGCTCGCGGTGCCGTGGAAAAAACGCACCAAGGAAATCCGCGATCTCCGTCATGCGCGCCAGGTCCTCGAAGGTGACCACTATGGTCTCGAAAAGATCAAAGAGCGCATTCTGGAGTTTTTGTCCGTTCGCCGGCTGGTGCAGAATCCCAAAGGTTCGATTCTTTGTTTCGTCGGCCCCCCCGGCGTAGGTAAAACATCGCTCGGAATGTCGATCGCCAAAGCCACTGGCCGAAAATTCGTGCGGCTGTCGCTCGGGGGCGTGCGCGACGAAGCCGAAATTCGCGGCCATCGCCGCACCTATATTGGCGCTCTCCCTGGCCAGGTAATTCAGATGATGAAGAAGGCCGGAACCAGAAATCCGGTCGTCATGCTAGACGAGATCGACAAGATGTCGATGGATTTTCGCGGCGATCCGTCGGCCGCGTTGCTCGAAGTTCTCGATCCGGAACAGAACTATATGTTCATGGATCATTACCTCGACGTCGAGTACGACCTGAAGGAAGTTTTCTTCATCGCGACGGCGAACGTTCTACACACCATTCCTTCGGCATTGCAGGATCGCATGGAGGTCATTCGCTTGTCCGGCTACACCGAGTTGGAAAAACTCGAAATTGCCAAGCGCTTTTTGGTTTCAAAACAGCGTAAGGACACCGGAGTTACCGACTCGCAAGTCGAGTTTCCGGATGCCGGTCTGCAAGCTCTGATCCAGTCCTATACACGCGAGGCGGGTGTTCGAAACCTGGAGCGCGAGATTGGGAATCTCTGCCGCAAGGTGGCGCGCAAAGTCGTCGAAGCTCAATCACCTGTCACGGAAGATGTCACCGAAAACGGCGAAGCTCTCGAAGTGATCGAAGAAGAGGCGGCGCCGGTCGAAGAAGCCACCAGCAAAAAAGGCAAGAAGAAAGCCAAGAAGGAAGAACCGGCCCTGGTCGCGATCGAAAAGGTGGTCATAACGCGCGAAACAGTGGAGACCATGCTCGGTCCCGCCAAATTCCGCGACGTGGATCTCGACAAACAAAACGAGATTGGTGCTACTACGGGCCTCGCTTGGACGGAGGTCGGCGGTTCGATTCTGACGACCGAGGCCATGGTGATGGAAGGCCGTGGAAAGCTCACCACCACCGGGAAACTCGGCGACGTAATGCAGGAGTCCGCGCAGGCCGCCATGAGTTACGTACGCTCGCGAGCTCAATATCTTGGATTGCCGAAGGATTTTTATCGCCATCTCGATATTCACGTCCACGTGCCGGAAGGCGCGATCCCGAAAGACGGTCCTTCGGCCGGTATTACCATCGCGACCAGTATCTGTAGCGCGCTTACAACTATTCCGGTGCGCTGCGATATTGCGATGACAGGTGAGATTACTGTCCGCGGCCGGGTTCTACCCATCGGGGGCCTTAAAGAAAAACTACTCGCGGCGCATCGCCAGGGAATTTTTGAAGTCGTATTGCCGAGAGACAACGAAAAAGATCTGGTCGACATCCCCGAGAACATCCGCAAGGAAATGAAGCTCCACTTCGTCTTCTCCATGGACGAGGTCTTGAAGATCGCATTGGAGCGGGAGATTGTTGCCCTGCCGCTTGCTCCGCCGACAACGGCGGAACTTGGGCAGCGGCCTAGTGAAGACAACTTGATGCATTAAGGCTCGCGTCGATCAGGCGCTCGAAGCCATGCTATCTGAAACGTGAAAAAAAAGCCGTGGTGGAAACCGAAGCAGTACCGGCGGGTCTGATTATCAGCGCCGCCTGCCCCGCCCAGTTTCCTCGAGACGGCGGCCCATGTGAGATTGCCTTCTTGGGGCGAAGCAACGTGGGCAAATCGAGTCTGTTGAATAGTCTGGTAAAACAGCCGGGCTTGGCGTTCACAAGCGCCCGTCCCGGATGCACCCAGCTGATTAATTTTTACCGGATCGACGACGATTTGCATTTCGTCGATTTGCCCGGCTACGGCTACGCGCGAGTTTCGCTGGATGAACGCGCGCGTTGGAAGGGGCTCATCGAAAGCTATCTGCTCTCAAGGCGAGTGCTTGGGCTTTCGTTTCTGCTACTCGATGCCAGACGTGGCTGGATGGACATGGACCTGGAACTCAAATCCTGGCTCGAGTTTCATAACCGTCGATATCAGGTGATTGTCACCAAGATCGACAAACTGAAAAGCAACAATCAACGGAAAGCCGGCTTGGAAGCGATTCGAAAAAAATTCCCGGATCAGCAGCCACTGCCGTTCTCGGCCCTCGATGGCCGGGGAGTGAGGGAAATTTGGCAAACCATCTCGAAGATAAAGAATCAGAAGTAAACCCCGCGGCTGTCACCGAAGGCAAGCCCAACGAGAATCCAGCGGAAACCAACGGGGAGAGCAAGTCAACGGCCGAAGGCGGCGACGGCAAGGCTAGTGAGGCGCGTCCGGAACGGTCCGCGCGCGCGAAAGCGGCCGAGCCCAAGACCAATGGTCGTGCGCCGGTCAGTGAAGCCGCCCGCAAGGCCGCCGCACCGGTATCGGAGGTCAAAGCTGCCGAGCCGAAGCCGGTCGTCGAAGCTGCCCCGGCACCGGCGGTCGAAGCTGCCGCCAGCGCCACGCCTGCTGCCGCCGGCACATCCGCGCCGCCGGCTCAAACTCAAACCAATCAGGGATTCCCGGCGCGCCGCGGCCGGCACTCAATTGGCAATACCGGCGCGCAAGGCCAAAGAAACGGCGCCACCACGCTCGATCTGGTCGAGCTGAAAGATATGAGTATCCAGGCCCTCAACCAGACTGCTAAGGATCTGGGCGTGCCTGGGGCAGCCGGCCTTCGCAAACAGGAACTCATTTTTAAGATTCTCCAGACGCAAGCCGAAAAAAGCGGCCTGATCTTTTCCGAAGGCGTTCTCGAATGCCTGCCCGATGGCTTCGGCTTTCTGCGCGCACCCGAATACAACTATTTGCCAGGTCCCGATGACGTTTACGTCTCGCCATCGCAAATTCGCCGCTTCGATCTTCGCACGGGAGACACCGTGTCCGGCCAGATCAGGCCGCCCAAGGAAGGCGAGCGCTACTTTGCCCTGATCAAGGTCGATGCCATCAACTTCGAGCCGCCGGAGGAAGCCCGCAACAAGATTTTCTTCGACAATCTCACGCCACTTTATCCTGACGAACGGCTAAAGCTCGAAACCGCCAAAGATAATTTCTCTGGCCGCGTCATGGATCTTCTCACGCCCGTTGGCAAAGGCCAACGCGGTTTGATCGTCGCTCCGCCGCGCACCGGTAAAACGATGCTCTTGCAGAGCCTCGCGAATTCGATTACTACCAACCATCCCGAGATCAACCTGATCGTCCTGCTGATCGACGAGCGTCCCGAAGAAGTCACGGACATGCAACGCTCAGTCCGGGGCGAAGTAATCAGTTCCACCTTCGACGAGCCGGCGTCGCGTCACGTACAGGTCGCCGAAATGGTGATTGAAAAAGCCAAACGCCTCGTGGAACACAAACGTGATGTTGTCATTTTGCTCGATTCCATCACCCGTCTCGCCCGCGCCTATAACACCGTGGTTCCGCCTTCCGGCAAGGTGCTCTCCGGCGGCGTCGATTCTAACGCGTTGCAGCGCCCTAAGCGCTTCTTCGGTGCGGCCCGCAATATCGAAGAAGGCGGATCTCTCACGATAGTTGCCACCGCCCTCATCGACACCGGCAGCCGCATGGACGATGTGATCTTCGAAGAATTCAAGGGTACCGGCAACATGGAAATTCATCTCGACCGCAAGCTGGTCGACAAACGCGTGTTTCCGGCCATCGACATTAACCGTAGCGGCACGCGTAAGGAAGAGTTGCTCATGCCGCGCGAAGAACTCAACCGCGTCTGGGTACTACGCAAGGTCCTCAATCCGCTTTCTCCCGTAGAATCGATGGAACTGCTGCTCGACAAGCTGGGCAAGACGCGTTCGAACGCCGAATTCCTGGCCGCCATGAGTGGATAACCAGTACGCATGGGCCGAATCCGGATACTCTCCGACAACGTCGCCAACAAAATCGCGGCCGGGGAAGTGGTGGAGAGGCCCGCTTCGGTCGTAAAAGAGCTTCTCGAAAATTCACTCGACGCTGGCGCCACAGAGATCCGCATCGATCTCGAAAATGCCGGCCGCCGGCTGATTCGTATCCAGGACAACGGTGACGGGATGCTGCGAGACGATGCGCTTCTCGCCTTCGAACGGCACGCCACCAGTAAGCTGAGTGACGTCAAAGACCTGCTGGCCATCGCTACGCTCGGCTTCCGCGGCGAAGCGTTGCCCTCTATCGCTTCAGTAAGCCGCTTGCTGCTCGAAACGCGCTCGGCCGATGAGCAAACGGGAACGGCCGTCGAAATCACGGGCGGCAAACTCGTGCGCTGTGACGAGATTGCGCGTCCGCCCGGCACCACGATCTCCGCCCGCGATCTTTTCTTCAACGTTCCAGCCCGGAAAAAATTTCTACGCTCGGATGCGACCGAACTCGCGCACACTGGGTCGCTCGTGACACACTACAGCCTTGGCCACTCCGACAAGCGCTTCGAGCTATACCACGAAGGTCGCGAGTTGCTCAATGCTGCACCGGTCGGGAGCCTCCGCGATCGTGCGTTTCAGGTTTTCGGGTCGGCGATTATCGACGATCTTACCGATCTGCATCTGAAGACATTTGAAATTCCCGTTCCATACCCTCCGGAAGCCGAACCGGCCCAATTCGCCCTCGAAGGCCTGATTTCCGGTCCGCATGTTCAAAAACTGAATCGCAATTCGATTTTCCTGTTTGTCAATGGCCGCTTGATCCGCGACAGGGTTTTGTTGCACGCGATTTCCTCTGCCTATCACAACCTGATGCCCGCGGGTTGCTACCCGTTCGCTCTGTTGTTCCTGCATTGCGACGCGAGCGAAGTCGACGTCAACGCGCACCCCTCCAAGACCGAAGTCCGCTTTCGCCACAGCTCCGCGATACATGATTTCGTCCGAGATACGATTCGCGAATCCTTGATCGAAAGCCGCCCGGCTTCGAGTATTCCCATTCTCCCCGTGTCGCCGGTTCCAGGGGCGCCACGTGCGTCCGTGCAGCGCGCTGCCGCCCTGCCGTTCTCTGAATTCACGGGGATGACCGAAGCTGTCTTGATAGAGCCCGAACCCGCTGCGAGTGAACCCACGGAAGATGATAACGAGGCGCTGCCGGAGGTAACCGTCGCGCCGCTTTTACGGCGGCCAGGGAGGGAGGCCTCCCCGGCGCCTTCACCGCCGGCGAGTCCTCTTCGCAGGATTCCGGATACCCACGGCGCGCTCGACCAACTTCCTCCCGATTGGGATCGGATCGATTCTCTCAGCGCGCTCCCTGATTTGCGGCCGTTGGGCCAACTTCACGACAGCTTCATCGTGGCGGCCGGCCGTGACGGCTTATGGATCATCGATCAGCACGTCGCCCATGAACGCATTTTGTTCGAACAGGTGCTGCACCAACGTGCTGCCGGTGTGGTCGAGATACAGCAATTGCTCATGCCTCTCGTTCTCCAGCTCACTCCCGGCCAGCAGTTCGAATACGCGCGCATCGCCGATGAATTGAATGCCTATGGATTCGAAACAGAGCCGTTCGGCCAGCGAACCATCGCCATTAAAGCCGCGCCCTCGGGAGTAGGGACCGGCGACATCGAAAAGATCGTATTCGAAATTCTTGAGATAGCCGAAAAGGAACTACGCTCCGCGTCACTCGACGAAATTCGCCGCAACGTGTGCGCCACCATTGCGTGCCGGGCGGCAATCAAAATAAATACGCGGCTCGAGCCCAAGAAAGTCGACTGGCTACTGCGCGCTCTAGCCGCTTGCGAATATCCGATGACCTGCCCGCATGGACGCCCTATCGCTTTGCGTTACAGCATGAAGGATATTTTGAAAAGCTTTCACAGGATCTGATTTACTCACTCACAGCGCAGCGCGGTCATCGGATCGACTTTTGTCGCCCGGCGTGCCGGAATGTAGATTGCCACCAACGCCGTTGTCGCCAGTATTGCAGTGACCCCCAAGAGGGTCGCGCCATCGTTTGCCGGAACTCCGTACAGCAGACGAGACATCAGACGAGTTACTCCCAGTGAAGCCGCGACACCAAAGATCAACCCGGCCGCAATCACGGGCATAGCCTCATGAGTCACCAAACGGAGAACATCCCCCGGCCGAGCGCCGAGCGCCATCCGAATGCCGACTTCGTGCGTCCGCTGCGCGACTGTGTAAGACACAATCGCATAAAGGCCCACGCATGCCGTCACCAACGCCGTGCCCGCAAAAATTCCTAACAGTAGGAGACAAAGTCGCGTTGGCCCCAAGGCAACATCGGCCAATTCCTTGAGCGTCCGGACATCATAGATTGGCTGTTCGTGATCGATCGCGAGCACCTGTCTTCGCACGGGATCGGCCAACAGGGCAGGAGCCTGACGAGTCTTTACCAACAGCGCCATATCCCGGCCCGCTTCCCTGTGCTGCCACAAAGGAGTATAGATTTCTGGTGACGCTGGATACGAAAGATCCTGCACGCGGCGCGACGCGATTTGCCGCGAATCTTTCACCACACCCACAATTTCGACGACTGAGGTTTGGTTCAATCCAACCGCCGCGCCATGCAGATCAAATATCTCGTCAAGACGAATCTGCTTGCCTAGAGGATCTTCATTCGGGAAGTAGACGCGGGCAAATCGCTCATTGATCATGGCGACTCTGGTACCAAGAGGCCCATCTTGTTCGGTCAAAAACCGTCCCGCGAGAAGCGGTGTGCCGATTACTGCAAAGTACGCTGGCGTAACTGTCCGATAGTACGCCGCGGACCTCTCCGGCTGGCCTGGGATCGAGAAATGACGCAACGCGCCGCCCTCCATCGGACGAACGGAAGTCGCAGCTACGTCCGTGACGCCCACATGCGACTTGGTGCGCCGCATGAATTCACGAAAAAAGTTAGTTGTGTCGATTTCTCGAGGATATTTCCACTCCGGCAAGGCAATTCGCAAAGTCAGAACGTGGTCCGGCCGGAAACCGAGGTCCATCGACGTCAATTGTCGATAGGTCCGCACCATTAGCCCCGCACTCACAATCACGACGAAGGCGAGCGTCATTTCCACGAGCACAAGCGTCCCTCGCACGCGCCCAGCCCGGCTATCCGTAACGGACCTGGTACGGCTTTCCCGCAAATTGGCGGCCACGCCGCGCCGTGAAATAAAGATCGCCGGAGCCAGGCCGAACAAAATCCCCAGCGTAACAGCTACTGCAATGCTGATGATAAACGCCGCTGGTGTGGTGTGAATCTCGGCCTCTTCTCCTATATATTGGGCGGGGACGAGCGCGAGAATCGGGTGTAATGCCCAGATTCCCAGCAGAAATCCTAACGCGCCCGCGATTGCCGAAAGCAAAACACTCTCGGTCAAAAATTGGCGCGCCAGGCGGGCTGGTGTAGCTCCTACCGCCAAGCGCGTGGCGATCTCGCCCGCTCGCGCCTTAGCCCGGGCCAGCAACAATCCCGCAATGTTTGCCGATGTGATCAGTGCCAGCGTGCTGACCGCTGCCAGAAGCAGGTAGAGCGCAATCCGAAGGTCGCCGACCACCACCGCTCGCACGTCGAAAGGCAGGTACACTAGGCCCGCGTATTCCGAATGCGCGCCTCCGTACTCGGCCTCTATACGACGCGCTAGGTATTGAAGCTCCGGTCTGGTTTGTTCCGCCGAAACTCCTTCTTTGGCAATTCCGGCCACGGTCAGACGACGATCCGAGCGGTCGTTCGCACCCGGCTCGAGCCCGAGCGGTGTATAAATATCCGCTCCCCACTGCTGGAATCTACGCGGTGTGATTCCAATAACCGTATAAGAAATGCTGTTCAGTTTGATCGTCTTTCCAATTAGGGCCGGGTCGCGGCCAAATCGCGCGTTCCACAGCCTGTAAGTAACGACCGCTACCTTTGGTCCTCCGGGGCGATCTTCCTCCGCAGTGAATACTCGGCCGAGGATTGGCGTGATGCCATACAACGAAAATGCGTTCGCAGTGATCTCGACTACTGGCACTTGCGCTGGCCCCCCCGGATGCTCGATTCTCTCGGCTAGCGTTGCACCCGAATGATGGAGGGCAAACAGGCCATCAAAAGAGTGGTGAAGGCGCGCGAGATCAAAGTACTCGGGAGCGGAAAACGTCACCAATACCGATTTGTCCTTGGTGAATCTCTGATTCAACAGCACCACTCGGTTCGCCTGTGGGGTTTGTCCGAAATGAATATAAGCCCCATCCAAAATGCTGAACAGGACCGCCGTGGAACCGATTCCTAGTGCCAGCGTCAGGATCGCGACCGAAGAAAATCCGGGGTTTCGTAAGAGCAGCCGAAAGCCGTAACGAACGTCCTGGAAGCCCGTTTCCACCGTCACCCCGATTCGTATGTCACGAACATTCTCTTTGATCTCTTCCATCCGGCCCAGTTCGAGCCGCGCCTCTTGCAGGGCGTCATCACGGCTCTTTCCGGATCGCACCTTTTCATCGATCAGAAGATCCAAATAGCTGTGGACTTCCTGGTCAAGGTCTCGATCGAGCTGCTCCTTGCGAAGGATGTTTCGCCAGAATCGATACAAGCGATACGTCACGGCTACCCTTACGTCGCCTGCAGAGCGCTTGAAATGGCGAGAGAAATCCGTTTCCACTGGTCCGTCTCCGCTTCGAGTTGGCGGCGGCCCGGCTTGGTCAGACAGTAAAATTTGGCGCGGCGATTGGTCTCCGATTGTCCCCATGAAGAGGATAGCCAACCAGCCTCCTCCATGCGGTGCAGGGCAGGGAAGAGCGAGCCGGCTTTGACCTCGAACGTTCCATTTGTAATCTGACCTATGCGGCGCGAGATTCCCATTCCGTGCAACTCTTCAAGCGCGACGGCTTTCAAGATCAATAAGTCGAGTGTTCCCTGCAGCAGATCTGGTCGCGAGGATGCCATATTGTTCTTATAGAGAGGCTATGGGAAGAATAGCCGGTCTCTTATAGGCTGTCAATAAGAAAGAATGTTATTCGGCACGCAACATTGCCACGGCATCCGTCCGAATGGCGCGAATCACCGCCGGCAGCGCCGCCAGCAAAACGGCCGAGAGGATCGTCAGGGCCGGAAGAGCGAAAACGCTAATGTCGGAGGAAGCAATTTGATAAAGCAGGCTCTTAATGTAGGGTTTTAATAATAGCCCTGCGCCCGCCCCCGCTGCGGACCCTAACAGCACCATCGAAAAAACATCCAGCGTGACCAGTCGAGCGATGTTGCGCGCCGGCGCTCCCACGGCAATCCGAATGCCGAACTCGCGGCGTCGCTGGAGTACCGAATAGTCCAGCACTCCGTACAATCCGATTCCCGCTAGCAACAATCCCACGCCTGCGAAAAACAAAGCGAGCATCGCTAGCAACCGCTCGCGAATCGTCTGCGCTTCGTTGATTTCCGTCTGCGTTCGGATATTGCTGACGCGAAACTCCGGACGTGCGCGCGCAATTTCCCGTCGTATTATTCCGGCGACCGTTAGGGGGTTTGGATTCGTCGTTCGCACCAGGAACGTGGCACTGCCGAGCGTCTCAGGCGCTGTATAGCGAAGCGGAACATAAGCAGTAGGGGTGATAGGCTCGCGCATATTCCGGTAGCGCGCGTCGCGAGCCAGCCCTATGATCTTGTAATGCTGCTTTCCTCGGTCAAATGATTTCCCAACCGGGTTCTCGCCGTTGAAGTTCAACTTTGCGAATGCTCGGTTGACGATCGCCACTCCGGCCGTGGCATTTCGCGTCCCAGGCACCGTGTCGTCCGGACGAAAATCCCTGCCGTCAAGAAGGGGAATTTTCATCGTGTCGAGCCAGCCCGGCGAAACGTTCAGAAAATAGTGCAGAACATCTCCTGGCGGCTGTCCGTTCACTGCAACGAAGCCATTGGCGCCGTTCCCGCTAAGCAGCGGCCATCCCGCCACCGCAACTCTGTCCACGCCCGGTATCGTACGTAAATGATCAGCCGTTTGATACCAAAATTCCGTGGCTTGCGGGCGTTGTGCCACGGTTTCGAGAGTAAGAAGCCGCTCCGACGAGAATCCGGTAGGCTGTTGAGACAGTTTTTTGAGGGTAGAGACAAATAAACCGGCTCCGAAATGAACAAGAAAACAAAATGCAACCTGCGCTGCGATAAGGGCATGCATTAGCCGCCGCCGCGAGTGCGGATTGTCTCCGCCTTTGAGTGCACTCGACGGCTTAACGGAGGAAGCCCGCAGTGCCGGCAACAGACCGAATAAAAACGTCACTGCTACGCTGAGCGCCGCGGCGAATCCTAGCACTCGCCAGTCCGCTGGCAGAACCAGCCGCGCTGGATTGTCAGCAGGATTGATTCGCGCGACAATGAATGGCGCGGACCACCACGCAAACAGTCCGCCAACCATCGTGGCGAGTATCGCCAGCAGCGCGCTCTCGACCAACACCAACTGGACCAGACGCGACCGCCCCGCACCGATTGATACGCGCAACGCCATCTCGCGCGCTCGCCCTGTGGCCTGCGCCATTAGTAAGTTCGCCGCGTTCGCGCAAGCGATCAGCAAGACCAGTCCGACGATCACGGCAAGAGCCTCCAGCGCAACTCGGTAACTCTGCCGCATCTCCGAAAGCCCGGCGGCTGCCGGTTCCACCACAATCTTCTGATCGAGGAACCGGTTTAACCGCTGTGCAGGCCAGCTCGTAAACCCTTTCGCTCGCTCGCCCTGGACCGTTGTCCAGATTGCCTGTAACTGTGCCCGTACTCGTTCGGCGCTTCCGTTGAGCTTTAGTTGGATGAATGTTCTGATCCAGCTCCAGTCGTCATGCGTAACGCCCGCATGCATCATCGTTGGTAGGAAAATGTCTGTAAAGAATCCAGGCTCCGTCCCGGTGAAGAGTTTAGGCGCGACTCCCACTATTTCCAAACTGTCGTTCCCCATGCGGAACGTCCGGCCGATTACTCTCCGATCTTGTCCGAAACGACGTGTCCAATAATCGTAGGAGAGCACCGCATAGGGATGCGATTTGGGTGTGAGATCGTCCCTTTCGTTTAGCAAACGTCCCAGCGCAGGCTTGAGTCCGAAGGCGCTGAACATCCAGCCCGAAACATATTGTCGATGCGCCTTTTCCATCTCCGTGTCCGATGCGTACGTCAAATCGGCACGCTCTACCCAGGAAACGGCAATCATCTCGGCGTCATCCCGCACTGCGGCCCGCATCAAACGGAACTGCGGATATTCATTGCTATCGGTCGTCCGAAACGAGCCGTCCGGTCCGGTGCCGCGAGTGAGCATCGCATATAGACGATCCGCGTGCGCCACGGGCATGGGTCGCAACAACAATGCATCGATCAAACGAAACGCCGATGTCGATGCCCCAACGGCAAGTGCGAGTGACAGCACCGCTGCCGCAGAAGTCGCTGGCTTCTTCGCTAATTGCCGCCACCCGAACACGAGATCGGCGCGCAGCGAATCGAACCAAACGAGCAGTCTGATGTCGCGGCTCTCTTCCCGATGCCGAAGGAACGACCCGAACTTCTTCCGTACTTCGTCCGGATCACGGCCATTCGCGATGGCCTCCTCTATATGTGACCGAAGTTCCTCATCGATTTCGTCGCTTAAACGATCGCCGCGGAAGACGTTCGAGATGCGCGACCAAACAGACATATGAAGTTATCTTATTATATAGACATCTTGGTATGGCCCAGGCATGCTGCTACTCCCACTCGATCGTGCCGGGCGGCTTGTGAGTGAGGTCGTAGAACACCGCCGCAATTCCATCGATCGCAAGCAACTCCCGCGTCAGCCGTTCCAATTGTTCCCGCGCCATTAGCACGACATCCGCAGTCATCCCGTCAACCGAATGAATCGGCCGCAGCGCGATCGACTCACGCGCCTCGCCTGCGCCAACCGGCAAGAGAACCACCGGAAACTGCCAGACCCGATCGTCAAATCCGCTCGTGTCACAAAAACGGCGGACGATTGCGTCTGCTTCGCGCAGCAAATCGAGCCGCGGCTTGGTAATCGCAGCCTTGAAAACCTCGAATGACGAGAGCGGTGCTTTCCCGCCGCACAATGCAACTACGCGATTGATATCCCGTCGATTGTTGGTCAACGCAGGCGCAGTTTGTTGAATATCGTCCATAGTTGGTTTCTGCGCAAGCGCAAGCACGGCACGATAACTGCGCGCGTCTCCCTGTACTCCAACAGAACGCAAAGGCAGCAGAAAGCCGTCCGTCGTCTCCGTCAGCCCAGCCTGTTTTTCCGAGCACAAACAGCGGATCGCCAGTCCGGGACCGGGAAAAGGATGGCGCGAAAGGAATTTCGCTGGAATACTAATTTCCCGGCCGATCTCGCGCACCTCGTCTTTATAGAAAGACGTCAATGGCTCTATGATGCGCCCAGCATCGATCAATGCCTGGATGCCTGCCACGCGATTGTGATGGGTCTTGATGAGATCTGCCTTCGTCGTCCCGCCGGATTCGATGGTATCGGGATAGATGGTGCCCTGGCCCAGGATCCAGCGGCCGTCGAGAAAATGTTCGGTTGCGAGAATCCGTTCCTGCACTTTCACGAATTGCTCACCAATCGCTCTTCGCTTCTGTTCCGGATCGACCATCCCTTCAAGCGCGTTCAAAAACTCTCCCTCGGCTCGCTCCGCGAGAAAATTCTTTGCGCCCAGTTCCGCAAAGATTCCTGTTACGAACTCCGTCTCACCCTGGCGCATCAGGCCCGTATCTACATAGATACCCAAAACCCGTTCTGGCCCAAGCGCACGCAGGCACAGCGAATACGCGACTGTCGAATCCACGCCTCCGCTCACGAAAAAGAAAATATTCTGATCGCCGGCCGCCGCGCGAATTTGCTCTTCTACCAGCGGCACGCGCTGCGAAACATCCCAATCCTTTTCTACTCCGCAGATATCGAACAGGAAATTTTCCAAAATCTGACGACCGGC
>Ga0068856_100002504_pt1 | contig 18905 bp, 15 predicted proteins | sample KBSCornC62_FD_66595 | JGI IMG/M metagenome (GOLD analysis project Ga0068856, IMG submission 66595) | Corn rhizosphere microbial communities from Kellogg Biological Station, Michigan, USA - KBS Corn C6-2 | ecosystem: Host-associated > Plants > Roots > Rhizosphere > Soil ...
ACGTATTCTTCCGTGAGGTCGGTGGTGAAGACGGTGTAGCTCGTGCTTCCCGCATGCAGGTCCACCGTCACTTTGAAGGCCTTCTTCGCCGCTACGGCCTGGAGCTTGGCAAATGGTGTCTTCGCTGGCATGCCGCCGCGGACCGCGGGCACTTTGTCGTAATCGATATCCGTCGTGTCCGGATCCATCGCCGCGCCGGAGTAACCAACGGCATCCAGGATGCGACCCCAGTTTGGATCACCACCCGCCCAGGCACATTTCGTGAGGGTCGAGTTGGCGATGGCCTCCGCGGCAAGCCGGGCGTCTTTTGCCGATTTCGCACCGCGCACCTCGACCTCGATGAATCGGCTTACACCTTCGCCATCGAGTACGATCTTCATCGCCAGATCGTGGGTGACCGCGTCGAGCGCTGCCTGGAAGTCCTCGAGCTCCGGCCGCCCTTGCGCACCGCTCGACAGAAGGATGACCGTGTCGTTCGTGCTCATATCACCGTCGATGGTGATGCGATTGAAAGAGCGCGCAACCGAAAGCCGCAGCATGGAACGAAGTTCGGCCCTGGTGAGGGCGGCATCGGTCGTGACGACGCACAGCATGGTCGCCATGTTCGGATCGATCATTCCCGCGCCCTTGGCCAGGCCGCCCACACGGAACTTGCGGCCGCCCGAGACGAACTCGCGCGCCGCCTCCTTCGAGACCGTGTCGCTCGTCATGATCGCCTTTGCCGCGGCGCCACTCGACTTTGTGTCGAGCTTCGCAACGAGCTCCGAGGTTTTCGCCACCATCTTCTCGATCGGCAGCGGCACTCCGATGCGGCCCGTCGAGCAAACGAGGACCTCCTCGGGCTTCGCGCCGAGAGCCACGGCCACGGCAGTCGCCGTCGCCCGGGAATCGGCAATGCCGGCGGGACCCGTGCATGCATTCGCGTTGCCGCTATTCAGAATCACGGCACGCGTGGTTTTCGACTTGAGATGCTCGGTCGAGACGAGCACGGGAGCCGCCTTTACCTTGTTGGTCGTAAATGTCGCAGCTGCCACGCAGGGCGTGAGCGATGCCACGAGAGCCATGTCATCGCGCGTGCCCACAGGGTATTTGATACCCGCCGAAGCCGCCGAGGCGACGAATCCTTTCGGCGCGCAGATGCCGCCGTCGATCTTGCGAATTTTGGTCATTTAAAATAGGGCCGCCGTCTCGTCGAAGCCGGCCATGAGGTTGAAGTTTTGCACCGCCTGACCCGCCGCGCCCTTCACGAGGTTGTCCTCGGCGCTGAGCAGGATGAGCCGACGCCCGCGGGCGTCGTATCGGCACGCGATATCGCAGAAGTTCGTGCCCGTCATGTGTTTCGTGTCGGGCAGCGACTCCCGATAGCGCACAAATGGCTCGCCCTCGTATGCCGCGGCGAGTGTCTGCGCGATCTGTTCGGGTTCCACGCCGGGGGCAAGCCGGGTAAAAGTGGTCGTGTGAATGCCGCGCGTCATGGGCGCGAGGTGCGGCACGAATGTGATCGCCACACCCAGTCCCGCAGCCAGGCTGAGCTCCTGCTCGATCTCGGAGAGGTGCCTGTGCTTTGGCAGGCCGTAGGCCCGCATGCTCTCGTTGCATTCCGCATAGAGCAGGCTGATGTCCGCCTTCCGGCCCGCACCGCTCACACCACTCGCGCTCGACACGGCAATACTGTCCGGCTCGATGAGGCCTGCCCGGAGCAGGGGCACAAGTGGAAGCAGGATGCTCGTCGGATAGCAGCCAGCCGATGCCACGAGCCGTGCCTTCCGGATCTCCTCCCGATGCAGCTCCGGCAATCCGTACACCGCCTCACCCAACGCCTCGGCAGCCGGATGCGGCTCGCCGTAAAATTCCTCGTAGACGCTCGCATCCCGCAGCCGGAAGTCCGCGCTCAGGTCGATCACACGCCGCCCGGCATTCACCAGGGGCAATGCAAACTCGGTGGCCAGTCCATGCGGCAGCGCGAGAAAGAAAAACTCAGCACCCGTCGCGAGGAGGGCGTCCACTTTCGAATCGATAAACTCCAGCCCGCTCGCAGCCGGCACTCCGGCAAGCCTCGGAAGCACATCCGCCACGGGCTTGCCAGCATGCGTGCGCGAGCTCACCCCCGCGATGCGTACGCCGGAATGGCGGCACAGGAGAGCGCACAGCTCCTCGCCCGAGTAGCCGTTCGCGCCGACAATAGCGACATTTACTGAAGACATCGCGAAAACGCTATCGAGACACCTCCCCCCGCGCAAGCGTGTCTAGGATGCCCGCTGATTACAAAATTGTCCTGCGTCGAAGTTCCATGATGAGAAGGACGTCAGCAGGGGCAGCCCGCCTCGGTTTATCTCGCCCCTTCCGTTCATCCTGTTTGGCGTGGAAATCCTGAATACCCGGACTTGACCCCGACACAACTCTGCCGTTTACTACCCCACTCGCCGGGGATTGCCCTGGCAAATGAAACGGGCCGTGGCTCAGCTTGGTAGAGCGCTTGAATGGGGTTCAAGAGGTCGTGGGTTCGAATCCCGCCGGCCCGATTTATTTTTAAACGGGATGAGAACCTTCAGGTTCGACTGCCTTGCGCGTAAGCGCAAATCCGTTCCGGGGCGCAGCCCCACTCCGCAGGTTCCGCGCAGCGGAACAATCCCGGCGGCCCGATTTATTTTTAAAGGCGGGATGAGAACCTTGGTTCGATTGCCCTTGCGCGAAGCGCAAATTCTTTCAGGGCGCAGCCCATTCCGCAAAGCTCGCGCAGCGAGATCATCTCGCCGGTCCGATGGCTTGAAATTCGTCCGAATGTGCCGACCCTAGAGTTCCATCGCTCCAACTTGACCAATGGGTAGCATTATACTACCTTTCCCCCATGGGACAGCCCGTCAAACTTTCCGACACGCTCGTGCTTGATGCACGTTTGAGCGCGCAGATCGCCGAGCGCTCCATCGCGAGCCAGATCGAGTTTTGGGCAAGCCTCGGCAAAGCGATCGAGCCGTTGCTTCGTTTCGATGATGTCCTGCGACTGCGAAAGAGCGGCGCCGCCCGCTCTCTGAGCGAGTGTCTTACGGACGTGTCCACCCGCGATGGACGCAAACGCCTGGAGCAGACCTTGAAGGCTCGGCCTTATCCGCACTATGAGCCCGATCCAGAGGATCCCAGCCTCCTGGTTCGGATCGATGCGAGCGGCGAAAGGACGCGCGGCCGCTTTGTGAAGCGGAAATTCGTTCCTGCGAAGTGATCTCCCTGCCAGCCGATCGCCCGATCGTGGTCGCAATCTGCGGACCCAATGGCGCGGGAAAATCGACGTTCTACGAAGCCTTTCTTGCGCCGTCGGGCCTGCGATTCGTTAACGCGGACGAGATCGCGAGGGAACTGGATATCGGCGCGTATGCCGCAGCGACAATGGCGGCGCGTATTCGCGGTGAATTGGTTTCCAGAGGCGAGAGTTTTATTTTCGAGACCGTGCTGTCCGACCCCGTGGGCGAGAAAGTCTCTCAGATGATGGCGTGGCAAGAGAGAGGCTATGCCGCGGTGCTCTGTTTCGTGGGGTTGGCCAATGCGAACATTTCGGACACGCGCGTGGCAATGCGCGTGTCACAGGGCGGGCATGACGTACCCGTCGAGAAATTAAAAGGCCGCTTTCCGCGCACGCTCGGGAATCTCAAAAGGGCCGTTTCGGCCCTGGATTACGTGCTGGTTTACGATAACAGCGACCTACGCTCGCCCTATCGATTCCTCGCGAGATTCGAAGGTGGAGTGGTGAAGCACGTGGAGACCAGCCTGCCAGCATGGTTCAAGCGAGTGCTGCCAGGGTAAGCGGATGCGTCGCCCATAGGACGACAACAGCCAACCGCGCGCAAGCCTCGCCGACGAGGCGTAATTTTTACGCCTCGTCTTCCTGCTCTTCGCTGACGACGGGGGCGATGGCCTGGAGCTTCTCGTTGCCGGCGAGGCCGATGAGCTTCACTCCCATCGTGTTGCGGCTGGTCTCGCGGATCTCGGCGACCCGCGTGCGCACCATCTGGCCGCCACTGGTGATGAGCATGATCTCGTCCTTGTCCGTGACGGTGAGCGCGCCAACGACCTTGCCGGTCTTGTCGGCGGTCTTCATCGTGATGATGCCTTTGCCACCGCGCGATTGCTTGCGGTACTCGTCGAATGGCGTGCGCTTGCCGATGCCGTTCTCACCCGCCACGAGGAGCATGGCATCGCCTCGCACGAGCGCGCTGCCGATGACCTTGTCGCCCTTATCGAGGCGGATGCCCCAGACGCCGACTGTGTTGCGGCCCTGGTCGCGGAGCTCCTCTTCGCTGAAGCGGATGCTGATGCCCTCGTGCGTGACGAGCACGATGTCGTCGTGGCCGCTCGTGAGCTTCGCATCAATGAGTTCGTCTCCCTGTTCGATCTGAATGGCAATGATGCCGCCCTTCCGGATGTTCGAGAAATCGGAAAGGTTCGACTTCTTCACGATGCCCGCACGGGTGGCGAAGAGAATGTGCAGGTTCTCGTCCCAGGTCTCGTCCTTCGTCGCTGCTCCCGAGCCCGACATCTTGGCCTGGATGCGCAGGGTGGCTGCAATCTGCTCGCCACTCTGGAGGTCGAGGAGATTGGCGATCGAGCGGCCCTTCGATGCGCGGCCCATCTCTGGAATCTCGTAGACCTTCTCCACGTACACGCGACCGCCCTTCGTGAAGAACATGAGGTAATCATGCGTACTGGCGGTAAAGAGATGCTCGACGAAGTCGTCCTTCTCGCCCTCGACCTGCGCCTCGCGCGTGGTCATGCCGATCACACCCTTGCCGCCGCGACGCTGCGCGCGGTAGGCGCTCACGGCCGTACGCTTGATGAAGCCCTTGTGCGTGATCGTAATGATGCAGCCTTCGTTCGCGATGAGATCCTCCATGCGGATCTCGCCCTCGTCGGGGACGAGCTGGGTGAGGCGCGGGCTGCCGTGCTTCTGCTGGATCTCGCGAAGCTCTGCCTTGATGATCGCAAGCACGCGGGATTCCTTCGCCAGGATGTCGAGGAGGTCCTTGATCGTCGCGAGGAGCTCGTCGTACTCGCCTTTGATCTTGTCCCGCTCCATGCCGGTGAGGCGATAGAGTTGGAGATCGAGGATGGCATCGACCTGCCGCTCGCTGAGCTCGTACATGCCGCTCGCGAGCTTGGCCTCGTCGCGGATGAAGATTCCCAGATGCTCGACGGTCTCGCGGCTCCACTCGAGAGCCAGGAGCTTGACCTTCGCCTCGTCCCGGCTGCCGGAGCTACGGATGATGCGGATGAAGTCGTCGAGATTCGCGAGTGCGACGAGGTAGCCCTCGAGCAGCTCGGCGCGATTCTCGGCCTGGCCGAGCAGGAAGCGGGTGCGCCGGAGGACAACCTCCCGGCGGTGCTCGATGTAGGCGGTATTCGCCTCCTTGAGCGAGAGCAGCTTCGGCCGCCCGTGGTCGATGGCGAGCATCGTCACGCCGAACGACGATTGCAGCGCGGTGTGCTTGTAGAGATTCGAGAGAACGACGTCGGGATTCGCGTCACGCTTGAGTTCGACGACCACGCGGGTGCGTTCGTCGGACTGGTCGCCCACATAGCTGATACCCTGAATGATCTTTTCGTTCACCAGCTCGGCGATGCGCGAGACGAGAGTCGCGCGATTCACGCCATAGGGGATCTCGGTGATGACGATCTGCTCGCGGCCGCCCTTCATCTCCTCGATGACCGCCTTGCCGCGCACTTTGAGCGAGCCGCGACCGGTCTCGAAGTATTGCTTGATGCCTCCGACGCCACAGAGCATGCAGCCCGTGGGGAAATCCGGCCCCTTCACATGCGCCATGAGGCCGTCGAGGGTGATATCGGGGTCGTCGATCTGGGAGCAGATGCCGTCGATTACCTCGGAAAGATTGTGCGGCGGAATGTTCGTCGCCATGCCGACGGCGATACCCGTGCCGCCGTTGACGAGGAGATTCGGGAACGCAGCCGGAAAAACGGTGGGCTCGGTGCTCGTCTCGTCATAGTTCGGGACGAAGTCGACCGTGTCCTTGTCCATGTCGAGCATGAGTGCCGCGCCGAGATGCGTGAGACGCGCCTCGGTGTATCGCATGGCCGCCGGCGGATCACCTTCCACGGAACCGAAGTTGCCCTGGCCGTCCACCAGTCGCTCGCGCATGGCCCATGGCTGCGCCATGTGGACGAGCGTCGGGTAAATGACGGCTTCACCGTGAGGGTGGAAGTTACCGCTCGTGTCACCAGCGATCTTGGCGCATTTACGATGCTGGCGGTTCGGATAGACGCCGAGCTCGTGCATCGCGTACAGGATGCGCCGCTGCGAGGGCTTCAGCCCGTCACGCGCATCGGGCAGCGCACGTGAAATGATGACCGACATCGAGTAGTCGAGGAACGACTTCGACATCTCCTCGGCTACATTGACCTTCTCGACTTTTTCGTTCTGCGTGTACATCGGTCGAACTAAACAGGATTTACAAGATTTCTGGGATTAACGGGAACTGCATCCCGGCGTTTTTGATATTTGCGCCGAAATTCCAGCGACGAGACTCCAAAGTTGATCAATAGACCGACGTCGTGTCCGGTCGCGACAAAGTAATTTATGGTCTGCACTTCCTGTTAATCGTGTCTGATTATCAGACGTCCAAACGGGCGTTGAGGGCGTTATCCTCGATGAACTGGCGGCGCGGCTCGACGACATCACCCATGAGGATCGTGAACATCTGGTCCGCCTCGACGGCATTGTCCTCGTTGAGGTCGACCTTGAGCAGCTTGCGCTTGTCGGGGTTCATCGTGGTCTCGAAGAGTTCCTTCGGGTTCATTTCACCCAGACCCTTGAAGCGCTGGATGATCATGCCCTTGCGCCCGATCTCGAGCACCTTGCTCAGGATCTCAGGCACCGCAAAGATCGCATGGGCGGTGGCCTTCTCGCCTTCACCCTCGATGAGCTCGAACAGGGGCTGATCCGCCGCGGCGTAGTGCTCGACCTTGAGTCCCTTCTTGGCGAGCTCTTCGATGAGTTTCTGGACCGAGGCTGATTCGTGGAGCTCGACGAGACGCGCACGGCGGCGCACTCCGTCGCCCTTCTTCGAGGCGACGATTGGCGACCCGTTGCCATTTCCGCCTTCCTCCGCAGCTGCCTCGACCTCGAATAGGTTGAGGTCGAGATTCTGCTCGTGGAAGGCGCGGATCGACTCCTCGCTTCCGAAGTAGCGCACCGTCTCATTGTTGCCCTCGCGAATCTTCACGAGATACTCGGGCAGTGCATTCGTCGCCGCGTCGCGATGCGTGAGATAATCCTCGAAATCGCCGCCGTGGCGGCGAATCGCGTCACTGAACTTCGAGAGGCGCTCGAGCAGAGCGAGGATCTCCTTGAGCTGGGCCGGGCTCAGCTCCTTGCCATCCGCAAGAATCTTCAGGCGCACTTCATCCGCACCTAGTCCGATGAGGATCTGGTTGAGCTGCGCGTCGTCATCGACGTACTCCTCGCGCTTCTTGCGCTTGATGCGGTAGAGCGGCGGCTGGGCGATGTAGACATACCCACCGCGCACGAGCTTGGGCATCTGGCGATAGAAGAATGTGAGCAGCAGCGTGCGGATGTGCGAGCCGTCCACGTCGGCATCGGTCATGATGATGATGCGGCCGTAGCGGAGCTTCTCGAGATTGAATGCCCCCTCCTGATCGCCATCGCCGATGCCGGTGCCGATGGCGGTGATCATCGTCTGGATTTCGTTATTCTGAAGCACCTTATCCAGACGGGCCTTCTCGACGTTGATGAGCTTTCCGCGAATCGGCAGGATCGCCTGGTATCGGCGATCGCGTCCCTGCTTGGCAGAGCCGCCTGCCGAGTCACCCTCGACGATGTAGAGCTCGGTAAGGCTCGGATCCTTTTCGGAACAGTCGGCCAGCTTGCCGGGCAATCCGCCGCCGGTGAGCGCGCTCTTGCGAACGGTCTCGCGCGCCTTGCGGGCGGCCTCACGCGCACGTGACGCCATGAGCGCCTTCTCAATGACTTTCTTCGCGACCGCGGGATTCTGGTCGAAGTGAGTCATCAGCCCCTCGTATGTGATGGAACTGACGATGCCTTCGATCTCCGGCACAACGAGCTTCGCCTTGGTCTGGGACTCGAAGCTCGGGTTCGGATGCTTCACCGCGAGGACGGTGATGAGACCCTCTCGAACGTCGTCGCCGCTGATCGAGGGATCCTTCTCCTTCAGCAGATTGTTCTGCTTCGCGTATTGGTTGATCGCACGCGTGAGGGCCGTGCGGAAACCGGTAAGGTGGGTGCCGCCATCGGGGTTTGCGATGGCATTGGTGAAGCAGAGGATCTGGTCGTTGTAGCTGTCGTTGTACTGCAGGACGACGTCGACGAACATGTCGTCTTCGACCTCGACCTGATCCTTCGTCTTGAACTTCACCGGGCGCTTGCCCGCGAGAACGATCGCCTTCGGGTGCAGGAGCTGCTTGTTCTCGCCAAGCTGCCTCACGAACTCTTCGATACCGAGCTTGTAAAGATAGACTTCCTTCTTCGTGGCCTCGCCGCGCTCGTCGGTGAGGACGATCTCGAGCCCGGGATTGAGGAATGCCAGCTCGCGCAGTCGCGCCGCGAGTTTCGCAAATTGGAACTCCGTCGTGATCGTGAAGATCGTCGGGTCCGGCATGAACGTGACCAGCGTGCCCGTATGCTTCTTGTTCTTCACCTCGCCCACGACCGTGAGCTTCTGAGTCGTCACACCGCGCTCGAAGGCCATGTGATAGACCTGCCCGTCGCGGGTCACCTCGACTTTGAACCAATCCGACAGGGCGTTCACGCACTTGGCGCCCACACCGTGCAGACCACCGGAGTACTTATATGCGCCCTGGCCGAACTTGCCTCCCGCATGGAGATTCGTGAGTACGAGCTCGAGCGCGGGAATCTTGAACTTCGGATGAATGTCGACCGGAATGCCTCGTCCGTTATCCCGGATCGAGCAGGAGCCATCGACGTGAATCGTCACATCGATCCGCGTGCAGTATCCCGCCAGATGCTCGTCGATCGAGTTGTCGAGCACTTCGAATACGCAGTGGTGCAAACCACGCTCATCGGTCGGCCCGATATACATTCCCGGGCGCTGCCGCACCCCGGCCAGTCCCTCAAGTTTGTCGATTTTGGAAGCGTCGTATGACTGCTGCGGGGTACTGATCGGATCGGACATTGAAGGTAACGAGGGCTGAAAAACTTCCGCGAAGTCTATGCGGCCCGCACCGCAAGGGACAATGGTTTTTTGCGCCCGCTCATATCGAACTGCCGCAGAATGTGGTCTCTACCACCGGCGCTGGCACAATATATGGGGCTCGATTTGCCCCCGGAAATCTCCATCCCGATGGGAGAATGGGCTATTCCGAGTCGTCGAATTTAGATGTCTTCCTTCCTCGGCGGAAGTTTCGACGAACTCCGGCGATGCATGTCCATCCCGACAAGCATGCGGAGCAAATCCGAGCGAGTGCAGCGTTTCCGGCGACAAGCCTCGTCCAGCCACTTTACATACCGGGCCCCAAGCTCGACTTCCAAATTGCGCAACCCGGAAGGATCCTTACCACCCAAATCCGCAGGCTTGGATAAAATCTCCGCAGAATCCGGATTTGAGACACGCAATTCCTTCTCTTTTTCGAAAGAGGTAGTGAGTGGAAATTCCATGCCGAAGATTTTCGCAAAATCATCCGGGGAAGGTGGACTAAGTCTTTCGCACATTGGATTTCCTTCTCGCTATTTTGCTGTCAGTCACCACTGACATTCTCGATTATCTTTAAGATTTCCCATTTCCCCGATACGTCATCCCCCGACTTTCCTATTGCTAGTAGGTCAAAATATGGTGAAAAGGAATCATCGCCATTCTGAGATTGAGATTGAAAACATTTCGATAACCGAAGGGCGAGAGAAAAAAAATCCACTAGATTCAAATCAACAGAGAAGGATTCTCGACTATGTCCAACGACCAAACAGCGACTTCGAAGAGTTACGATGAGGACAAGCTGCGTGCTGCCAAGATCAGCATCAGCATGCCCGAGGCGATGGTCGATTTCATCGACGAGCAGTGCCGGGCATTCCGCGTCGGTCGCAGCACCTACCTCCAGATGCTCCTGGAAGCGGAGCAGCATTCCCCGCGCAAGGAGTTCACGAAGCGCGCCCTCGACTAAGTCGACATCGGCTTTCCCCCGCAGCACCGCGCCGGTCTTCCTACCTCTTCCGGCGCGGCCTTGCTTCCGCAGCGCCGCAGGGCATCATGCTGGTCATGATCCTGCGTGCGGTGTGGTTGTTTTTTCTGGCTGGCTTGATGCTGGCCACGACGACCTATAGGCGTGACGATACCTTCGTCAACGGTACGGTCTATTTCGTTGATGCAGATTGCTATGCGCGGATGACTCGCGTCGAGTGGGTTGTTCATCACCCGTTCCATTCGATTCGGAGTCACGATTTCGAAAACTTCCCGCAAGGAATTGAGACGCACACCACAGCTCCACTGGATTGGTTGATCGCCCTCCTTGCGGTAGCATTTGCTCCATTTACGCCGCATGCATTGGACATGGCGGGCGCGTGGATTTCCCCATTCCTCGGCCTTGCCACCCTCATTGCTCTCTGGGCATGGAGCACGCGACTGCGGCTGCCCTTTCGCCATGCGATGCTTTTCCTGCTGGCGGTTTCGCCGATCCTCATCCAGGCATTCCGACTCGGCCGGCCCGATCATCAGTCTCTGCTGCTCCTACTAATCGCCGGAGGACTTGCCGCCGAATGGACCCTCTGGTCCCGGCCCGGACGGCTGGCGGCTCTCGCGTGGGGGGTATCGTGGGGCGTCGCGCTCTGGACCAGCCTTTACGAGCCGCTCATTATTTTCGCCCTCCTGCTACCACTCAGGATTGGCTTCCTGCGAAAGGCGACCTTCTCGCGGACATGGGGACTCGCCTGGGGCGTAGCCCTCGGCATCTTCGGACTGAGCATTGCATTCGATGGGTGGAGAGCAGACATGCCCTCACCGGAGATCCGGGAGTATTTTGCGAATTGGTCCCAGACGATTGAAGAACTCGGCCACCTCTCTCCCATCTCCCCCCAATTCGCCGGCTGGCTCACTTGGCTTGCACCCGCCCTGCCGTTCCTTCTCATCTGGCGGTATGTCCAGACGCGTGACTCCAGGATCCTCGCCATCCTGGCGCTGCTCGTCGCGACCTATGCGCTCACCTGCTGGCAGATCCGCTGGGGCTGCTATCTCGCGCTCGTCGCTGCGATGACACTGCCTTTCGCGCTCACCGCGATTCCCTCCCGCATCGCCGCGTCGGCACTCTTCGTGATCTGCTTGTATCCCGTCGCACAGCAATGGGATGCCATGCTCCATCCCGATGAGACGGCGCAGGCCGCGCGAGCAGACCAGACACTCGACAATATCCGGCTCCACGACGTGGCGCGCGCTTTGATCTCGAGCGACCGCACGGGCATCCTCGCGCCATGGTGGCTCTCTCCCGCCATCGCCTACTGGTCGGGCCAGCCATGCGTGGCAGGGAGTTCTCACGAGAGCCTGCCCGGCATCGTGGATACAGCTCGGTTCTATATGAGCACCGATCCGGAGCAGGCGCGGCAAATCCTCGCGGCCCGGCGCGTCTCGTATGTGGTCGCCTACGAGCCGGATCGCATCCTCCAGACATCATCCTCCCTCCTCGGCCAGCCGGTCCCCACGCACTCGATGGCAGAGACCCTCTACCTCGATCCCCACAGCGCCCCGCCTTTCCTCTCCCTTGTCTTCTCGAATCCCTATTTCCGGGTGTACGCCGTAAATTGATCGGAGCCGCCGATGCGACAATTGCTCGTGCGCGCATCCGGATTTCCGGCACATTCTCGGGAGTATGGACTACGATTTTGCAGTCATCGGCGGAGGAAGCGCCGGGTATGCCGCCGCACGCACAGCGGCCTCGCAGGGTCTCAAGACGGTCGTCGTCGAGGGCGGGGCGGAAGTGGGTGGCCTGTGCATCCTGCGCGGCTGCATGCCGAGCAAGACATTGATCGAGTCGGCCAATCGCATGCTCACGCTGCGAAGAGCCGAGGAGTTCGGACTGCGCGCCGATGCCATCGAGGTCCATCCAGCGGAAATCATTGCGCGTAAGCGCCGGTTGATTGGCGAGTTTGCGGATTATCGCCGCGAGCAGCTCGAGAAGGGCGCTTTCGATTTCATCCGCGGCCGCGCCCGGTTTCGCGATCCTCATACGATCGAGATTTCCTGGCCCGGCGAAGCCCCGCGCGAACTCCGCGCCCGCAGCTTCCTGATCTCGACCGGATCCATCGTGCGCATCCCGTCCATTCCCGGCATCGAGAATAGCGGCGCGCTCACGAGCGATGACGCACTCGAGCTCGAGTCACTGCCGCCCACGCTCGTCGTGCTGGGCGCAGGCCCCGTGGCATTGGAAATGGCCCACTACTTCGCCGCTCTGGGCGTGGAGGTCACCATTATCCAACGCGGTCCGCAGCTCCTCACCGGCCTGGATGCCGACGTTGCAGGCGCGTTGGAAGATGCCCTGCGCAAGCGCGGGATTACGATTTTCACGGGCACCCGCATTCTCTCGATCGAATGCGCGTCGGGCAAAACGCGCGTTACCTTCGAGCATGCCGGAACCCACCGCACTGTCGAATGCGCGCAATTGCTCAATGCCCTGGGCCGCCAGCCCGCGATCGGCAACTTGGGCCTGGACGCTGCGGGAGTCGACCATCCAAAAGGAACGATCCGGACCAATGCCCACCAACAGACGAGCCAGGCCCACATCTTCGCGGCAGGCGACTGCTGCGGCCCGCACGAGATCGTCCACATCGCCATCCAGCAGGGCGAGATCGCCGCGCGCAATGCCGCATGCGTGCTTGCCGGAGAGCCGGAAGAGAAGCTCGAGACAACCGATTATCGGCTGAAGCTTTTCGTCGTTTTCACCGAGCCTGAGGTCGCCATGGTCGGCATCACCGAAGCCGAGGCCCGCGCGCAAGGCATCGATGCGCGGTCGGCATCGTATCCGTTCAATGATCACGGCAAGTCGCTCGTGATGGGAGAAACCGAGGGGTTCGTCAAACTGATCGCCGACTCTGCCACTGGCGAAGTGCTTGGCGGGGCCGTCGTCGGCCCGCATGCCGCGGACCTCATTCATGAAGTCGTCGTCGCAATGCATTTCCACGCAACAGCCGCCCAGTTTGCATCGATTCCTCACTACCATCCCACGTTGAGTGAAATCTGGACCTATCCGGCCGAAGATTTGGCCAGCCTTGGCGCCTGTTTGAAAACTCCGAAAGGCTGCGTGGAAAATTAAAAAGAGAAGAAGGCATATAGGGTTATGTACCACCCTCGCGGGCGAAAGCAGGGACGACCGCCTGGCGGCGTTGCGCCTCGCTTATAGCCCAGAGAAGATGCGCACTTAGCGCGCAAGATAGGGGAGATCCCTGTCTTCTCTCCAGTGGCCGCCCCTCCTTACTTTCTCGCGGCCTCCCGCACTTCTAAAATGGCCTCTTACGAGTTGACAGGAAGGGTGCGAGAGTTAGCTTCGCGGAACAATCCCATGAATCTGAATAATTTGACGACAAAGCCCATGTCCGAACCCACCCCCGGCGGCGCCGCAAAGAATGTCCTTGCCAGTGATGTCGAAATCAAAGGCACGATCAAGTTTGAGAACGAGCTGATCTTCGACGGCAAGGTCGAAGGCGAAATCCTCTCCGAGGGCTCGCTGGTGATCGGAAAGAATGCCGAAGTTCGCGGCGAAGTGAAGACCAAGTCGGTGACAGTGCATGGCACGGTCTTCGGCAACATCACGGTCACCGAGAAGGCGGAGCTGAAATCCAGCTCGCAGCTCACCGGCGATCTAAAGGCGACCCGCATCATTATCGAAGAAGGCGCCACCTTCATCGGTAAGTCCGAGGTCACGCCGAACAAGGCGGTCAAGCCCGCGGCATCGTCGGCCCCGAGCGAGCCGCGCAAACTCCCCATCCCAGCCTAAGGCAATCCCCGGCGCGAGCCGGGCGGAGTGCAGATGTTTGGGGGCATCAAAAAGGTTCCCACAAAGTGCCCGTGGTGCGGCTTCGAGCAACTCGAGCCGCCGGGCCTCATATCGACATACTGCCGGGGGTGCGGCGATCACTATAGCGTCGCCGAGCCCCTGCCCACCCAGCCTGCCCGCCATGCCCGGTCGCCCCTGCACGAGCTCCGGGCGAAACTTCAGGCGCGTCATCAGCGTCACATCACCTGCCACGAATGCGGGAACGAGCATGTCGTCCTCCCACATTCATCGGCCACAATCTGCCCCTCCTGCGGCGCGCAGATCGATCTTCAGGACGTCCACATCCGCACCCATACGACGCGCATCGTCCACACTCGCGGCTCGGTGCACGTGGAGGCCGGCGGCTTCCTCAATGCGACCAGCGTCACCTGCGCCAATGGCTATGTGGAGGGGCGCATCGCCGGCAAGGTCACGTGCTCCGGCACCTTGCGCCTACGCGGCTCCGGCCTCTGCCGCGCCCAGATCACCACGAAGCACCTGATCATCGATCGCGGAGCAAATCTTCGCTTCGCCTCCCCGATTTACGCAGACGAGGTCATCGTGCGCGGGTTCATCGAGGCCGACATCCATTGCGGCAGCGCTCTGCGCATTGGCCGCTATGGCGGACTGGAAGGTGACGTACAGACGCGGGCCATGGCCGTGGACAAGGGAGGGCACTACCTCGGCGACGTCGAGGTCTCCATGAGCATCCGCCTTCCCGACACTTCGCCGACTGTAGAGGAGCCCATTCGTGTCCTGCCAGGCTGGCAAACACGACTGGCCTTTGGCTAAAGCGCTTCAATAGAAGGCGTGGCCTCTACCCACGGCGGTCGCGGCGCGGCGCGCCCTATCGACCCAAAGAATAGCTTGCGCCGGGACATCCGGCATTTACCGGGCCCGTTTTCTGCGGCAGGGCGAGTCGCGCCGTCGGCCGCCGTGGATTCTTTATGCAATGCAGGCGTCGCCTTGAATGAACTTTCGTGTCAGATTCACAAGCGCCGTGCGGCAGCATGACTCCCCCAAAGGTAGGGCCAGCCAGTCCCTTGGCCGCCGACTTTTTGAATTCTCGGGTTAGATAGCCATGCCCGCAGGCGGGGCTCCACGCGAAATGAAAATGGAGTCCACGGCTCGGACGGAGCCTCGCCCTCCCACCCAAAGAACGGGCTCGCGCCGAAAACACCCGGCATTTGCCGGGTTCGTTTTCTGCGGTAGGGAAGCCGCGCCGTCGGGTTCCCTAGATTCCTTATGAAGCGGACATTCCATATAAGCTTCCTGCCTGAATTTTTGAGTCAGGCGCGATGCCTCAACAGAAGATGGTTCTGCGTCGGCAAAAAAAGGGAGGGCGAAGCTCACGCTTGCCCTCCCGCTCAAATCTTCGCGCTCGCGATATTACTTTGCCGGAGCAGGCGTCGGGCTCGCGGATGCCGACTGCAATGCTTCGAGCATACCAGCCGAAGCCTGGGCCGCGATACTCGTCGGGAAACGCTTCGTAAGTTCCGTGTAAATACGCACCGCGGCGTCGCGCTGACCCTGGCCAAGCTTCAACTCCGCCTCGGTCATCAGCGCCGAGGGCGCAACGAACGATGTGGAATCCGTCTGGGAGATGCCTTCGAGCTGTGCCTCGGCCTCTGCGGTTTTACCCGCGAGCGCGAGATTCTCGGCTGCGGCGAGTTTCGCCAGAGGGGCAAACGGGTGTTTCGGCTGCCGCTGGGCGAATTGATCGAGCACCGCATTCGCGTCGTCGTATTTCTTCTCTGCGCGCAGGGATTCTGCGAGCAACAGCGAAGCATCACCGGCCTCGGGATAGGACCCGTAGCTCGCAATCACGGCGCGATAATCATCGGCCGTTTTCGCATTCGCAAATGCCTTCGCTGCGCCGGAGCTGCGCGCGCTGGAAAAGATCATCCAGCCGAACACGGCCACCACCGCCACCACCACAAGGGCCGCGCCGATGAGAACCTTGCTCTTGTGCTGCTCCCAGAGGAGTTCGAAAGAATCGATCTCGAACTCGGGTTCGTCCGACGCCGAAGCGTGATAAGTCTCTCGTGCCATGGCGGACAAAATTACACTCCGACCTGTGCGCGGGCCTCTTCGGCCAGCGCGGTGCTGAGGTAGCGCTCGCCGGTCGAGCAGGCGATGGTGACGATGAGCTTGCCGGCGTTCTCGGGGCGCTGGGCGAGCTGGATCGCCGCCTGCACGTTTGCACCGGTGCTGATGCCGACGAGCAGACCCTCTTCTTTCGCGAGGCGACGCGCCATTGCAAAGGCTTCGTCGTTCGTCACGGTGACGACTTCATCGACGATGCCGAGGTGGAGATTGTTCGGCACGAAGCCGGCTCCCGTACCCTGGATCTTGTGCGGACCGGGTTTGACCGGCTCGCCGTTCCGCGTCTGCGTGATCACCGGGGAATCCTTCGGCTCCACTGCCACGGCCTGGAAGCTGGGCTTGCGCGATTTGAGAATTTCGGCCACGCCGGTGATCGTGCCACCCGTGCCCACTGCGGAGACGAGGATGTCCACCGCACCGTCGGTATCGGCCCAGATCTCCTCGGCCGTCGTCTTCTGGTGGATGGCGGGGTTTGCGGGATTGTTGAATTGCTGGGGCATCCAGGCATTCGGGGTCTCCGCGACGATCTGCTCCGCCTTCGCGATGGCGCCCTTCATTCCCTCCGCGCCGGGCGTGAGAACGAGCTTCGCGCCAAGCATGGCCAGAAGCGTGCGGCGCTCGAGGCTCATCGTCTCGGGCATCGTGAGAATCAGGCGATACCCCTTCGCGGCGGCAACGAATGCCAGAGCGATGCCGGTATTGCCCGAGGTCGGCTCGACGATGACAGTCTCCTTGTTGATCAGGCCTTTCGCCTCGGCATCCTCGATCATCGCCATGCCGATACGATCCTTCACGCTGCCGAGCGGATTGAAGAATTCGCACTTGAGCGCGATCGTGGCCGGGAGGCCTTCGCTGACTCGGTTCAATTTCACGAGCGGAGTACGCCCGACGGTCTCGACGATATTGTTGTAAATTTTGCCCATTTCAGTGCGGTGGGGTTGGGAGTTTGGCAGGCTACACAAGCCCCCTCTCTCCGGCAAAGGCTTTCTTTTCATCGCCCAGAATGGAGAGGCGCTCTCGGGCGAGGCGCCGATTGCCCCGCCGGACGTTTTGCCCTATTGTGCTCCCCATGCCCTCGTTGCTTTCGGAGTCCGAAATCGAAGCCGCCCTCCGCGGCACGCCGGATTGGCGAATCGACAATGGCGAAATCGTGCGAACCTTCGCGTTCCGCAATTTCGTCGAGGCAGTCGATTTCGTGAATCGTGTCACCGAGATCGCCGAGGAGGCAAATCACCATCCCGACGTCGATATCCGCTGGAACAAAGTGACCCTGCACCTTTGCACCCACAGTAAAGGCGGCCTCACCCCCGCGGATTTCGAGCTCGCGGGACGGATCGATACTCTGTCGTGAGCCGCTGGGCTTGACATCCTCCAGCGCCCTTCCATTTATTTGCGGCAGCGGGCTCCGCGCCCGCCATTGCTTTTTCCCAGTCTCAACCAATCCAGCGGCCTAGGAAAGCAGGGTGTAATTCCCTCACTGTCGCGCAACGGTCAAAGTCCGATCTCGAACCGCTGGAGAAAACCGCACCGCCCTGAGATGGGCAACGGCGCCGCGTCAGCGTCCGTGCCGGGGGTAGTCCTTTCAAAAACGGGGGAAGGCTGTCCTTCCAAATTCCCGTGCTCTTCAGAAAGGACAAACTGTGAAATTTCACGTATTCAAGGCATTCGTTCTCAGCTCGATTGCCGCAGCGGCACTTCTCTTCCCGGCAGTTGCTCAATCCGTCTCAAGCTTGAACGATCTCAATTATTGGGGGAGCGGCTCCAATCATGCGGGCGTAGTCATTGCATGGAATGATGGGAAGACTACTTCCACGTTGGCGTGGGGATATTCTTGGAATGGCACTGCCACCGTATGGGATATGCTCGTCGCGTTGGCTGAAAGCGATCCACGTCTGTTTATACGTGCTGATACCGCAAGTTCGTTCGGAGCCGCGCTCTTTGGCATCGGCTATGATGCCAACAACGACCAGCTTTTCTCCGTAGTCGGTGCTCAAGATTCCACAGGAGCCGCAACCACCCCGTCGTTCACAAACGGCCTTTCCGATACAAATTCCAATTCAAGTACGATCGAGGGCCCTGCATCCTCCGCATCTGCAGCCCCGATGGAGAAGGCGGATCATTACGTTGAAGGCTGGAACGACAATGGCTTTTGGGAGCTGTTTATCGGCACCACCGGCACTGCCTATCCTACAAATTGGACCAGCAGCAGCTCAGGGGCCAGCTCGGTTACTCTCACCAATAACGGCTGGTACGCTTTCAGCATTACAGCACCTGATTATACCTCCAATACCCCAAGCACTGCCGTAGCTGCCGAACTTTCGACTCCGACTCCGACTCCGACTCCGACTCCGACTCCGACTCCGACTCCGACTCCGACTCCGACTCCGACTCCGACTCCGACTCCGACTTCCACTCCGATTCCAACACCTCTCGCCCCCTCTGTATCGGTGTCTGGAAAATCCACCTTAAGGACGATTAAGTCGGTGTTTTCGATTACCGGATTCGCATCTGGCCAAGTATCAAAGGTCATTTATCGATCTGTAACGACTCGCAAATGGCGCGGGGCTGTCGGGACAAACCATTGGGTCATTCGAGCAACGCTAACCCCTGGGTTGAACCGCTTCATTATTGTCGCGGTAGGCCCTGGCGGAAGCTCGACACAACTGAAACTCTCCATTATCCGGAGGGACTAAGAGTGGCCATAGTTCACCCTGGCGATAGGGTCTCCTTGCAGCCGAGAGGCTTCACATTACTGGAGACGCTCGCCTGCGTCATGGCATTCAGCGTGG
>Ga0068856_100002508_pt1 | contig 18895 bp, 20 predicted proteins | sample KBSCornC62_FD_66595 | JGI IMG/M metagenome (GOLD analysis project Ga0068856, IMG submission 66595) | Corn rhizosphere microbial communities from Kellogg Biological Station, Michigan, USA - KBS Corn C6-2 | ecosystem: Host-associated > Plants > Roots > Rhizosphere > Soil ...
GCGCACTCGACGCCGGCGAGCGCGGAGGCGACGAGCACGGCGCCCCGTGCCTGGCCGACAGAGAGCGCGATGCGGGCGTCGGCGCCGACGAACGACTCCTCGAGCGCGACGGCATCCGGCTCGTGCTGCTCCACCAGCTCCCGCACGCCCTCGAAGATCGTCCTCAGGCGCAGCTCCGGCCGCTCGCGCGCCTCCGTTCGCCAGCACCCGTGGACGAGGGCCCGGAGGCGGCCGTCGCTTTCGTGGACTATCGCGTACCCGCAAGCAGCAGTTCCCGGATCGATGCCGAGGACCTTCACGCGGTGAGGTTAGGCACCGCACCGGACGTTCCTTCGCGCACAGGAGCAGTGACAGGCTTAAGCCTGTCTCTGCAGTTCGGGCTGCCTACGGCGGGACTAGACCGCGACCGCTTCCAGGACGTGCTCCGGGATATCGAAGTTCGCGTACACGTCCTGAATGTCGTCGTTCTCCTCGAGGCCGTCGATCAGCTTCAGCACCTTCCGCGCGACCGACTCCTCCTCGATCTCGACCGTCGTCTTCGGGAGCATCGTCACCTCGGCGTCCGTGACCGCGAATCCGGCCGCCTCCAGCGCCTCGCGCACGGAGTGGAGGTCCTCGGGCGCGCAGGTGACCTCGAATGACGAGCCCTCCTCGGCCACGTCCTCCGCTCCCGCGTCTGCGGCCGCCAGCGTCAGCTCCTCCTCGTCGGTCGAGTCCCGATCGACCAGGACGACGCCCTTGCGCTCGAACAACCACGCGACCGCGCCCGACTCGGCGAGGTTGCCGTCGTGCCGGGCGAAGGTGTGCCGCACCTCGCCCGCTGTTCGGTTGCGGTTGTCGGTGAGCACATCGACGTAGACCGCCACCCCGCCTGGCCCGTAGCCCTCGTACGAGATGTGTTCGTACGACGCCGCGTCGGCGCCGGTGCCGCTGCCCCGCGCGATCGCCCGCTCGATGTTGTCCTTCGGCATCGAGGCGTCGCGCGCCTTCTCGATCGCGTTCTGGAGCGCGAGGTTCGAGGCGGGGTCGGGGCCGCCGTCCTTGGCGGCGACGATCAGCGCGCGCGTCAGCTTCGTGAAGAGCTGCCCGCGCTTGGCGTCGGCGGCGCCCTTCTTGTGCTTGATCGACGACCACTTGCTGTGCCCGGACATCGGGGCGAATTGTACGGGCCGTCATTCCAGCCGGTCCGCGAGATCTGGACGGCAGCCGTGCGCCGCCCAGCCGGCCGCCGTCCCGTTGTGGATCGCGTCGCGGATGGTCGGGTCTGCCCCGAGCTCGAGCAGGAGGTCGACCGCTTCCTCCTGCCCCGACTGCGCGGCGAGATGGAGCGGCGGCACGCCTTCCCCGTGGGTCGGCCCGCCGAAGGTGCCGCGCCCGTTCGGGTCTGCGCCGAGCTCCACCAGCCGCCGGATCGCCGCCAACCGCCCGTTCGCCGCCGCCCACGCGAGCGGCGTGCCGCGATACGGGTCCGCCTCGACCCGGGCGCCGAGCTCGACCAGCCGGTCGATCGCCTCGACGCGGTCGGCCTTGGCCGCCCACACCAGCGCCTCGTCGAGGATTTCCTGCGAATCGCCGGACGGCTGCCACTCCGGGAAGCCCCCGTGCGGGCGGTAGAACTCGCGGTGCGCGCCCGCGGCGGGCGTGCCCGCCAGCTCGTCGATCAGGTCGACCCGGCCGAGGCCCGCGGCGACACGCAGGTTGCGCGGCTCGAGCCCGAGCAGGTCGACGACCTCGCGGTGCCCCCAGAAGAGCGCCGCAACCAGCGGTGTGCCTCCGTCGCCGCGCGCCGAGAGATCGGTGCGCGCGCCCGCCGCGAGCACGAGCCCTGCAAGCGACCGGTCGTTCGAGTAACCGGCCTGGTGCAGCTTCGTCCAGCCGTAGTCGTTGCCCCGGTTGACGTCTGCCCCACGCTCGAGCAACAGCTTGACGCTCTCCAGGTCGCCCGCCATTCCGAGCAGGTCGTTGCCGTTCGTCCCGCGCGTGCGGACGAGCTCGGGATGCTCGTCGAGCAGCCCGGCCAGCCGGTCGTTGTCGCCGCCCTCGACCGCGGCATAGGCGAGCATGAACGGCGTCGCCGGCTCCTCGCCGTTCGCGAGCGCGGTCACGTGCCGCGTCAACCCGGCCCAGCTCGAGTACCCGTGGCGCTGCGCGAGGTCGCGGCGCGCCGACGCGAGCGACACGCCGTTCACCGTCGCGATTCCCTGCGCCCTGCCCTCGTAGTACTCGAGATCGGTGCGGAACGGCTGCTCGGCGAGCTCGTGGACGAGCGCCGGCCAGCTCGTGTAGCCCTGCTCGCGCGCGAGTACGGTCTGGGCGCTCGCGAGCTTGACCCGCAGGTCGCCGAATCTGGCAACAGCGTCCACGTCTCCTGCCCGCGCCGCCTTGACCAGGTCCTTCGCCTGCTTGCGAAGCTGCTCGAGGTTCATCTCGACCTCCTCCCTCTGAGGCCCGTGTCCGCGGCGGGCGGGGAAAGAGATCGATTCGGTGCTGCGGCAACCAGCTGGAGGTGGGCTCAGCCCTTCCCGCGGACCGGGTGCGCCCTCGCGCGCACCGCCGATCCTAGCTCAGACGCTCTCGGCGAAGCTGTCGTCGCGCCGCCAGAGCAGCATGCCGACCAGCGCGAGGAAGAGCCCGAGGCAGAGGAACGCGACCGGCCCGGCCCAGGACGCCGGGGTGGTCGATCGCTCCTCGCCGAAGAGGTCGATCGCCCGGCTCGAACCGCCGCCGACCGAGTAGTGCCAGGTTGCGAGGACGAGCCCGATCGTGCCGATCACCGCGTAGCTCGAGCGCCTGATCCCGGCGCCGACGGCCATGAAGACGAGCCCGAAGACGATGATCAGCGCCCACTGGAAGTCGGACGAGTGCCACCAGTAGAGGAGCGCACCGCCGGTCGTCAGCCCCGCGACGGCGTGCACCCAGAATCCGTACGGCCGGGTGTCGCCGCCGTCGTTCGCGAGCCCCATCACGAACAGGAAGAGCCCGACGAAGAGCGTCACCCAGGCGCTCCAGTTGCCGCCGCTCGACACCAGGTCGGTGACGAAGTACCAGCCGAGCCCGGCGAGCACGAGCGAGAAGAGCGGGAACCTGAAGATGCCGAGGCCGATGGAGGCCGCGATCAGGACGAGGAGCTGCAGTGCAAGGCTGCCGATGTGAAAGCCGCCGAGCGGCTTGTCGTCGGGCAGCCAGCCGAACCACGAGAAGAACGCCCCGATCATCAACGCGAAGAGCCCGAGGCCGACGAACCCGAACAGTCCCGCGAGCACGCGGTGTCCGCGGCCCAGCAGCCCGAAGGCGAGCATCTCCGCGACCGCCCAGAAGAGCACCGACCAGCCGGCGAACGCCCCTTGCCCGTGGTCGCCCGAGATCACCCCGAGCCAGGCCACCGCCGCGATCAGCGCCGTCAGGGCGCCCGTGTACGCCAGGAACGACCCTGTCATCCAGGGTGCGCGGTTCACGACCACGCGGCGATCCTCGCAGGGCGCCCGGACGGAACCTCCTGCCCCCTAAGCTAGTCCGGTGGGCGAGGAGCGCGCGATCCTGCCGGTCGGCAAGCTGCCCGGCGAGCTGCTCGCCCGGTTGATCGCCGCCTACGGCTCGAGCGATCCGACGGTCCTCGTCGGGCCAGGCGTCGGAGGCGACGCGGCGGCGATCGACCTTGACGGCACGACGCTCGTCGTCAAGTCGGACCCGATCACCTTCGCGAGCGAAAGTCCTGCCCAGTACCTCGTCGATGTCAACGCCAACGATCTCGCGTGTCTGGGAGCGACGCCCCGCTGGATGATGGTCACGGCCCTTCTGCCCGCAGGGACGAGCGAGGACGACGTCGAGACCCACTTCCGCGAGCTGCGCGACGCCTGCGTCGGGCGGAAGATCTCTCTCGTCGGCGGCCACACGGAGGTCACGTCCGCGGTCAGCCGCCCGATCCTCGTCGGCGTTCTTCTCGGCGAGGCCCGTCGAGACGCGCTCCTTCGTCCGGGTGGCGCCCGCCCCGGAGACGTCCTCCTGCTGACGAAGGCGCTGGCGCTCGAAGGCACCGCGCTCGTCGCACGCGAGCTCGGAGACCGGCTCGGCGACCTGGTCGGTCGTGAGATCGTCGAGCGCGCGTCGTCGTTTCTCGCCGATCCGGGGATCTCGGTCGTCCCGGAGGCGCTGGCCGTCCTGGACGCCGGTGGAGTGACCGCGTTGCACGACCCGACCGAAGGAGGGCTGGCCATGGGCGTGCGTGAGCTCGTGCTTGCCGCCGGCTGCGGGGTGACGATCGATCGCGAGGCCGTGCCGGTGCTGCCCGAGACGGCGTCGATCGCCGCTGCGCTGGCTCTCGATCCACTCGGGATGCTCGCGTCCGGAAGCCTGCTGGTCGCAGCCGACCCGTCGTCGGTGGACGGCCTGATTGCGGCCTGCGACGCGGTCGGTGTCCGCCTGACGCAGATCGGCGAGGTGACCGATCGGGCGGACCGCTTCACGCTGCGCGTCGACGGAGCCGAGCGGGAACTGCCCGTCTACGAGAGCGACGAGGTCGGGCGCGCCCTCAGCGGTGCAGCGGGCTCGTCAATCCGCTAGGAAGGCCGTCACCTCTTCGCGGAAGCGGTCACGCGCCTCGACGAAGATGAAGTGGCCGCAGCCGGGCAGCACCACGGTCCGCTGGCCGGGGACGAGTGCGAAGTCGGCTGCACAGACCGGCCCGGTGATGAAGTCGTCCTCGCCGGTGATCACGAGCGTCGGCGTCGAAATCGCCGGCAGGTCGGGACGCAGGTCGAAGGTGTTGAAGACCTCGTCGTTGAAGAGCAGCAGAGCGTCGGCGACGGGCACCTCGCCGCGCAGTGTCTCGAGGTACGCCTGCTCGGCGTCCCCGTAGCGGGCGAAGTAGAACGGGAACTCGCGGATCGCGAGCTCCCCGAGCTCCGCGTCGGTCTCGAAGCGGCCGGCCTGCTCGTCCTCGAGGGCGGCGCGGGCGTCGGCGTACCACGGCTCGGCAGCCTTCGCGTCCATGGCCGCTTCCATCACGGCCTCCTGCTCGGCCGCGAAGCGGGCGAGGGTGCTGGCGAGGACGAGACGCTCGACGCGGTCCGGATGGGCGGCGGCGTAGGCGGCCGCGACCACGCCGCCGTGCGAGTGGCCGAGCAGGAGCATCCGCTCGAGCCCGAGGTGCGCGCGCAGCTCGTCGAGATCTGCGACGTAGTCGGCGGTCTCGTATGCGCGCGGGTCGGACGGACGGTCGGAGCCCTCGGTCCCCCGGGGGTTGAGCATGACGAGCGTGAACACCGCGCCGAGGCCGGCGAGATCGCCGAAGTACCGCGCCGAGAACCCGGGCCCGCCGGGGTGACAGACGAGCACCGGCCCCTCGCCCTCGCGCCGGTACGAGAGGGTGCGACCGTCGGCCGTGCGGAACGTCCCCACGCGGCGAGGCTAGTCGATCACTCGGCGACGCCGGGCTCGATCAGGCCCGTCTCTTCCCGGCCGGGCGCCTCGATCGGCCGCCGGAGGAAGAGGTATTCGTAGAGCAGCGCCGCGATCACGCCGCCGGCGAACGGGCCGACGTAGAAGATCCAGGTGTAGCTCTCCCAGACGTTGTAGACGAGCTGGGGCCCGAACGCACGCGCCGGGTTGATCGCAGCGCCCGTCAGGGGCCCGCCCGTGAGGATGTCCATCGTGACCACGAGACCGATCCCGAAGCCGGCGACCGCCCTGAACGCGCCGCGCTCGTCGACGGCGGTGGCGAAGACGACCAGGACCAGGAAGAACGTCATGATCGCCTCCAGCGCCATCCCCGCACCGCTTCCCACCGACGGGTGCAGGAGCGGCGCGCCGAGCCGGGCCGGTGCGATCGCCTCCTTGGGGAAGATCCACCAGAGGAGGAGCGAGGCCGCGACGGCGCCGGCGAACTGCATCAGCCAGTAGATGAGCGCGAGCCTCATCCGAATGCGTTGCGTGGCGACGAAGCCGAGCGTGATCGCCGGGTTGAAGTGGCCGCCGGAGATGTGCGCGAGCGCTGTGACCATCACGGCGATCGCGAGGCCCTGCGCGACCGCGACCCCGATCAGCCCTCCCGAGCCGACCATGATCGCCCCGCCGGCGACGAAGACCAGCGTGAACGTGCCGATGAACTCGGCCGTGCCGCGGCGCAGGTAGTCGCCTTCCACGGACCGGCAGCGTAGGAAGCGAGTCGGACGGCACACCCGTCGGGCGATACCGGACCAAAAAAATTCGCCGAGCCGGTGGCGCTTTCGTCCGCCTAGCCGACCAACCTTCCGCTTCCGCGTACTGCCGCCCGGCTGGGCCTCGACCTAATCGCGCTCCGTGCTCGGCGCAAGCGGAAACCTAGAGCCTTCGGACAGGTCTTGCAAGGGCATCGGCGGCGGTTTTTCGCGCAAATTGCGGGCGCCTTCGATTCGATTCGAATTCGGTCGTACTCCGATCTATACTCCGCCCGTTTCTGTCATCAGAGGAGAGAGGGGTTCAACCTATGTCTCGTTGGGAACGGCTGTCGCCTCTTGCCGGCGTGGCCGCCGTCGTGCTCTGGATCGTCGGCCTGGCGTTGACGAAGGCGCCGGACACGTCGAGCGACAAGACCGACGCGCAGATCCTGACCGTCTACCAGCACAACGCGAACAGGATCCTCGTCGCGTCGTGGCTGTTCATGCTCGGCTGTGTGTTCTTCCTGTGGTTCGCCGGGACATTGCGCGTGAGGATGGCCGAGGCGGAGGGCGGAGGGCACACGTTCACCGGCATCGCCTTCGGCGCCGCGGTCGCCGCGGTCGTCTTCGGCATTGGGAATACGGCCGGCCCGGTCGCTGTCGCGATCAACAAGAACGACGTCAGCGCCGCCACCGCCGGCGCGTTGACCCACCTGACCGACCTGTTCTTCGTCGGCACGGAGATGAGCCTGATCGCGATGTTCGCAGCGGCCGCAGTGGTCGCCTTCCGCACGGGCCTCTTCCCGAAGTGGTGGGCGATCCTGATGTGGATCGTCGCGGTGGTGCTCGTGATCGGCCCGATCGGTTGGGCGGCCGTGATCTTCGCCCTTCCGATCTGGACGCTCGGCACGACGTTCATGCTCATGCGGCAGCGGAGCGACCGGGCGCAGGTCGCGCCGGCGGCCGCGTAGCCCGCGCGCGGGCCCCGCGTTACGCTGCGTGACGCGGGGCCCGTAGCTCCGTGGGCCTGTAGCTCAGCGGTCAGAGCAGGCGGCTCATAACCGTCAGGTCCCTGGTTCGAATCCAGGCAGGCCCATTCGGAAGGACCGCCCAGCTTGGACGTGCGGGCCGCACTAGGCGCGCCCACCGGCACCGGCTCGGGCCCCTGAATGGCGGCCGGGGACGAGCACGGTGGCAAGCATCAGCCCGTAGGCGATCGACATGGCGGTGACGAAGGTGTCGAAGCCCGCGTCGATCCCGCTGATGGTCTGGCCGGTCAAGAGCTGGAGCACGCTGTTGAACCCAGCGCTTCCCGGCACCAGCATGAGAACACCGGGAACGATGAAGACGAGCGGAGAACGCGGGACAACGTGCTCATGAGCCCGCCCGCGAGCCCGATGGCGAGCGCCGCGATGAAGACTCCGGCCGCCGCGCCGAAGACGGCCTTGCCCGCCGCATTGGCGAGAATCGCCAGGGCGGTCGCCGAGCACATCACCGGAGCTGCCCTGGCTCGGGCCCGCAGGGTGACCGTGAAGGCGAGCCCTGCCACGACTGCCGCGAGCAGGTGCACCCCCGAGAAGGACGTGTTCGGGATGCTCGGGGGCGAGACTCCGAACCAGCTGGCTGCGATCGAACGGCCGATCCCGACGCCGAAGACGAGGCCGAGGAGCTGTACGAGCGCATTGGCCGTGTTTGCCACACCGGACTGGAGGTGCTGGGTCGGCGAGCTCGCGCATCCCGATCGTCAGCGCCATGCCCGGCAGGAACGTGACCAGCGCAGCGAGGCTCACGATGTCGGGTGAGGCCCTCAGGCCGAGCTCTGCCAGGGCGGCGGCACCGAAGCTGGCAGCGACGGCTGCCAGAGGGGCGATCACCGGCTCGGTTCTGGCGGCCCGCGCCGCGACAACGGCAATCCCCCCACTGCCAGGCCCACGATGCCGCTCCCGAGGACGTCGCGCCACCCACCGCCGAGTACGGGCGCGAGCGCTGCCCCGGCAAGCGCATAGGCAGCCAGACTCACGAACCAGGGCCGGCTGAGCGGACGCGTCTCGACCTCGCGCAGTCGCGGAAGCGCACCCCCCGCGTCCAGACTGGCGTCGAGCACGCGCTCGACGATCTCGTCCAGCCGGGCGATCGCGTCGAGGTCGACCGCCGACGGCCGAACGCGGATCGAGTAGCTGCGCTGGTCCGCGAGCGCTCCGATCGAAACGTCCACGAGTGTGGGCGTCGCCGAGACCTGGGCTCCTTCGAGTCTCAGGCCGGCTGCGAGCGCCAGCACCCGCTCCTCCAGCTCCGCCGTCGAGTAGCCGGCGTCATGGCCGATGCGGGTGAACTCGATCAGGAACTCGGCAGCCTCGGCCTGGGCCGGCGCGCCCGGGGGAGCCGTCACGGCCGGGCGAGAGGCGTCGAGGCCCTCATGTCACGGCGATTCTCGTTCATTGTCAGGGCTGGCACAGCGGGATAGGGCGGTGTATATAAGAGTGCCGTCGTCGGCGAGGGAGTCCAGATGAGCGAACAAGGGAGCGCCCCGGCCGAGCCCCAGAAGAAGGGCCGGTTCAGCCTTCCGTCTGCGTACACGATCCTGTTCGCCCTGATCGTGTTGGCAGCGATCGCGACCTGGGTGATCCCAGCCGGGGTCTACAACCTGAACGCGCTGGGCGAGCCGATTCCGGGCACGTACCACGAGGTAGCGTCGCATCCGTCGCGAATCCTCGCGGACTCGCTGACGGCGCCGATCAACGGCCTGTACGGCATCGAGGACGCGAAGGGAAACATCAATTACTACAACTCGGGCTCGCTGTTCGGCGCGATCGACATCGCGCTGTTCATTCTCGTGATCGGCGGGTTCCTCGGCGTGACGATGAAGACCGGGGCGATCGAGACGGGGATCGGCAACCTCGTCCAGCGGATGAGGGGCAGGGAGCGGTTGATGATCCCGGTCCTGATGTGCGTCTTCGCATTGGGCGGCACGACGTACGGGATGGCCGAGGAGAGCCTCGCCTTCTACGCGCTGGTGATCACCGTGCTCATCGCCGCCGGCTTCGACGCGCTCACCGGCGCCGCCGTCGTCCTGCTCGGCTGCGGAATCGGTGTGATCGGCTCGACCGTCAATCCGTTCGCCACGGGAATCGCGTCGGGAATCGCAGGCGTCCCGATCAGCGAGGGCCTGATCGGACGCCTTGTCATCCTGATCGTCGGGCTGGCGATCGGGATCTTCTTCGTCATGCGCTACGCCGATCGGGTCAGGAAGGACCCGTCGAAGTCGCTCGTCTACGACATGAAGGCCGAGAACGAAGCCCGCTTCGGGGCCGACAGCGGCGATGCCGGCCAGGCAGCGCTCACGGGTGCTCAGAAGGTGATCCTGGCCGTGTTCGCGCTCGCCTTCGTCGTGATGATCTACGGCGTGATCCCGTGGGAGGATCTCGGGATCCCGTTCCCCACCTGGTGGTGGTGGTTCCCGGAGATGACCGCATCCTTCCTGCTGTTCGCGATCATCATCGGCCTCATCGGCCGGTTGGGCGAAGGCCAGCTGACGACCAGCTTCGTCGACGGCGCCCGCGACCTGCTCGGGGTCGCGCTCATCATCGGCATCGCCCGCGGCATCACCGTGATCATGAACAACGGCCAGATCACCGACACGGTCCTGCACTGGGTCGAGAACGCCCTGGGGGACACAGGCGAGGTCGGGTTCCTGATCTTGATGTTCCTTCTCTTCCTGCCGTTGTCCTTCCTGATCCCATCGTCCTCGGGGCTCGCGACCCTGGCGATGCCAATCACCGCTCCGCTGGCGGGCTTCATCGGCGTGTCGACCGCGCTCGTCGTCACCGCCTATCAGAGCGCCTCGGGCGTCATGAACCTGTTCATCCCGACGTCGGCCGTCGTGATGGGCGGCCTCGCGATCGCCCGTGTCCCCTACGGAACCTACCTTCGCTGGGTCTGGCCTCTGCTGCTCGTACTCAGCGGGTTGTCCGTCGTCGTGCTCGCCGTATCGGCGGCGCTGTGAGAGGAGGGCGGCATGCGACGCGTCGTTGAGTGGGCGCTCATCCTGGCGGCGGCGGCGCTCGTGGTCGGCCTGATCGCCTACGCCCGTGGGCCGAAGCATCACCGCGGCGACGAGCTCGGCAGCCACGGCACGAAGGTCGTCGTGGTCCACGTCGTGCCGTGACGGCGATCGACGCCGGGGCTCTGGCGGGGCTCGAGCCCGCCGGGTGCTGGCGGCACTTCGAGGCGTTGACCAGGATCGCGCGGCCGTCACGGCACGAGGAGCAGGCGATCGAACACGTCCGTTCCTGGGCGGCCGACAGCGGTTTCGAGTCTCGCCAGGACGGGGCGGGAAACCTCGTCGTGCGCATTCCGGCTTCCGCGGGTCGCGCGTCGGCGCCGGTTCTCGTCCTGCAGGGACATCTGGACATGGTGTGCGAGCGCCGGCCGGACAGCCCCAACGATCCCGCCGAAGGTCGGATCGTCCTCGTGCGCGAGGGCGACTGGCTGACGGCAGACGGGACGACGGTCGGTGCGGACAACGGCATCGGCATCGCAGCGATGATGGCGCTGGCCGATGACGGCTCGCTTCCGCACGGCCCACTGGAGCTGCTGATGACGGTGAACGAGGAGGTCGGCGGCCCCGGGGAGGGTGCAGGCGGGCTCGACCCTGCGCTCATCAGCGGGTCGATGCTCCTCAACCTGGACAGCGAGGAGGACGGCAAGCTCACCATCGGCTCCGCGAGCAGCACCGACACCGAGATCCGGGTCGAGAAGCCGCGCGAGCCGTGCGATGACGGCGCGGTGATGCTGTCGGTGTCCGTCAGCGGCGGGCTCGGCGGGCACTCCGGCATCGACATCGCCCACGGCCACTCGAACGCGCTGAAGATGCTCGGGCGGGCGCTCCGAGAGACGCTCGGCACCGTGCCCTTCCGGCTCGTCGCTCTGGACGGCGGGAACAGCGTGAACGCGATTCCTCGGGATGCGGCCGCAAGGTGCTGGGTCTTGCCCGAGCGTGAGGCGGCATTCCGCGCAGCCGTGGAGCAGGCGGCCGTGACGATCAGAGATGCGTACGCCAAGACCGACCGGGGCATCGACGTGGCGGTGGGCGCCGCACCCGAGGCGGCGAGCGCCTGGACCGACGAGGGGACCCGGAGCCTGCTCGACCTGCTCGCGATCGTTCCGAGCGGGCCGCTGGCCATGAGCTCGGACTTCGAACGGTTGGTCGAGACCAGCACCTCGGTGGACGAGGCGATCACCGGGAACGGGCGGCTCACGCTGCGCAGCCTGTCGCGCTCGTCGAACAGCTCGGCACTTCCCGACGTGATCGCCGAGCTCGATGCGGCCGCGCGGCTCACCGGCGGCTCGTTCGAGGTGATGCAGGCGGATCCCGGGTGGCGGCCCGATCTCGGCTCGCCCGCACTCGCCCTTTGCCGACGGGTGTACGAGCGCCTCTTCGACGAGGCTCCGATCGTCACGGCAGTGCATGCCTGGCTCGAGACTGCCGTGATCGGGGACCGGGTTCCGGGCCTCGACATGGTGTCGTTCGGCCCGCAGATCGAGGCGGCCCACTCACCCGACGAGCGCGTCAGCATTCCGACGGTCGAGCGATTCTGGCGGCTGCTCGCCGGCGTCGTCGCCGAGTTCTCAGCCGCCTGAGGTCAGTCGAGGGAGACTGGCCGAGCCTGCTGCGTTCGCAAGTTTTCCGCTGGGAAGTGATGCACCTGGCAAGGCGTGAGAGGATCGTGGCCGCGTGGAAGAGGTGATCGCCACCGGCCCGGGCCCGGCGCCGGGCGGACGGCACCCAAGAGCGCCGAGCCTGCTCGACGCTCTGTTGCCCGTGGTCGTCCTGATCGGCCTGATCGCGCTCACGATCTGGCTCTTCGGGATCAGCGCGACCGACGGGCCGCTCCAGGTCGCATTGCTGCTCAGCGCGGCGTTTGCGAGCTGGTGGCGCTCAAGAACGGTTACACGAGCGCGGCGATCGCGGACGCCGCGATCGGAGGCGTCACCACCGCGATGAGCGCGATCTTCATCCTGCTCGCAGTCGGTGCTCTGATCGGCACCTGGAACATGGCCGGCACGATCCCGACCGTCGTCGACTATGGCGTCCGGCTGCTCAACCCGACCATCTTCTACCTGACGACCGCAGCGATCTGTGCCGTCGTCGGCGTCGTCACCGGCAGCTCCTGGACGACGGCGGGGACGCTTGGCGTCGCCTTCGTCGGCATGGCCAAGTTGATGGGCCTCTCGGAAGAGATCGCTGCCGGCGCCGTCATCTGCGGCGCCTACTTTCGGCGACAAGATGACCCCACTCTCGGAGACGACGATCCTCGTGCCGAAGCTCGTCGGTGGCGGGCTCACGGTCGGACAGCACATCCGCAACATGTTCTGGACCGCCGGCCCGGCGCTCGGCATCAGCCTGCTCCTCTTCCTCGTCCTCGGGTTCACCGCCAATCCCGCGGGGACCGTGAGCACCGACGCCGCGGTCGACATCCTGGAGGGCGAGTTCAACATCACCGTGCTCAACCTGTTGCCGCTCGCACTTCTGGTCGTGTTCACGCTCAGAAAGGTGCCGCCGTTTCTGGCGATCCTCGGCTCGGCGCTGTTCGCGGGCTCCTCGCCTGCTTCACGCAGTGGTCGGTGGTGAAGGCGTTCGTGGCCGAGCCTGGGCTCGGGCCGGTCGCCACCGGCATCAAAGGAATCTACGCCGCGATGGCGACCGGCTTCGTCAGCAAGAGCGGCAACGCCGCTGTCGACCAGCTCTTCTCGCGTGGCGGGATGGCGAGCCTACTGAGGACCATCTGGCTCGTCCTCGCGGCATTGTCGTTCGCGGCGATCATGGAGTACGCCGGCTTCCTCGAGCGGATCTTGCGGCCGGTCGTCGCGCACGCACCCACACGAGGACGCCTGATCCTCGCAGTCAACGGCAGCGGCGTCGGCCTGAACGTCATCGCCGGCGACCAGTACGTCGCCGTCGTTCTGCCCAGCCGCATGTTCCGCAGCGAGTTCGAGCGACGCGGCCTCGCACCCCAGGTGCTCTCACGTGCAGTGGAGGACTCAGGCACCGTGACCTCGGTCCTCGTGCCCTGGAACACCTGCGGCGCCTACATCTCCGGTGTGCTCGGCGTGTCGACGGCCTCGTAATTCCCCTACTGCTTCTTCAACTTCCTCAGCCCGCTCCTCGACATCATCTACGGATTCGTCGGCTTCAAGGTTCCACCTCTGGCGACGGAACCGGAGCCCACCGCGGCCCCGGCGGCGACGGCCCAGCACGACGTCCGGAATCCTCCGGACGGCTGATGTGAAGAATCGACTAGACGGTCCGCGACGACGGCGATCGCGTCGTCTTACGTGACAACGAGAACCGTCGACGTTCAACGGCCAAGCGCCGACGCGAAAGGAATCGCCAGACTCGTTGGCGCCGCATGATCTTGCGTACGAGTATCCCGGAGCGTTTCTTTGCTCGACCGGGCCGTGCGTTATTGATCGGGGTCGCCTTGCTCGGCCTGGTGGGGCTGATCGCGGTCGTCGTTCCAGCTGAGCCGCTCGCGATCGACCGGCAGTGGTCGAGGACGATGGAGCACATTCAGACGCCGCTCTTGACGCATATTGCGCTCGTCTTCAACGCGCTCGGCAGGGGTCTCGGCTGGGCGCTTTCACTCGCGGCCGTGGGGATCGCCCTCGCCCTCCGGCGACGTTGGCTGGCCCTCGCCGCGTTGAGCGTCGCCGAGGCACTGACCTCGCTCAGTTCAACCATGCTCAAGGCACTGGTCGGCCGGCCACGACCCCCGGATGGCCTGGTCCAGCCTCTCGGCTCGTCGTTCCCCTCCGGTCACGCCGCCTACGCCGGCGCGACCTGCGTGGCACTCGTCCTGCTCTTCACGCTACCCGGGCGGCGCCAGAGGTGGTGGACGGCCGCCGCGCTCGGAGTGCTCGGGATGGCTTGGAGCCGCACCTACCTGCAGGTCCACTGGCTCTCCGACGTCGTCGGCGGGTCACTCCTCGGCATCGGTATCTCTCTGACGGTGTTCGCCGGCGCGCAGTGGTTGACAGCGGGCTGGCGCTCAGACACCGGCCATGGGACCTAGGAAACCCCGGCTATGTTCCGGCGGGCGGTGGGCTCGTGGCCGGTTTGTGCCCCTTCGAGCGCCGGATCAACCAGACGACGCCAACCACGACACAGGCAAAAGCGAGGATCCCGAACGCGATCCAGCCCCATTGCGTGCTGCTCGTGTCCGTCTCCTCCTGGTTCGCAGCGGCAGCTGCACCGGCCGCTGCCGCCGCGCCCGGCCGCACGACCGCGACTGCGGACGTTTCCGTCACCGTGGCCGTCTCGGTTTGCGAGACGGTGACGGTCTCGGCGGGGACGATCCTCTCGACCGTCTCGCCGGGGACCGTCTCCGTGAGCGTCTCGGAAGGAAGCGTGACTGTACTAGGGCCTTCCGAGGCTGTCTCGGTCGGGACGTCGCCCGTCAGCGTCGCCGTGACTGCGTCGGAGCTCGCAGCCCTCCCCCCTTGCGCAACCAGCACGCCGGAGACGAGCAGACCAAGCATCCCAAGGATCGCGGCGACGGACAGCTGCGCCATGCGGATCGACTTGACGCGACGGCCGCGCACCGGCTTCCCTCCCACGACACGAGCGTACAACAGCCAGCGGCCGTCCCGGGCAGAAGGCGAGTCCCGCGTCAGTCGCTAGGCCCCACCGGGATTACGAATCCGTGCCGCCCGCAAGCGGGCCGAACGAGCGGGCAAGTAGGCCGGAAGCCGGCTTCGAGTGGCGGAAGTAGCTTGCCGCACACGCGACGCCCTCCCGGTTCGCGTCATGGGTGAGCGAGTTCGCGGTCTGCGACGCCGATCTGCCACGACACGCCGTAGCGATCAGTGGTCCAGCCAAAGCACGAGCTGAAACCGTAGTCGTCGACCGGCATCTTCACGTCACCGCCTGAAGCGAGGTTGTCGAAGAGTGACCCCACTTCGTCCGCGTCGTCGCAGCGCACGAAGATAGACATCGACGGCGTGAAGTCGAACGCGTGACGGATCGGGCTGTCGAAGGCGATGAAGGCCCGGCCAGCCAGATTGAAGTAGACGCGCGTGCCGCCAGGTTGGTCGTCGACAACGCGATCGATGCTCGATCCGGGAAGCAGCGACACGTACCACTCGGCAGCCTCGCGCGCCCGGCCATCCTGGAACATCAAATGCGTGATCACGTCTGTCATGGCTCAAACCTACCGGCCGTCCCGAGGATTGCCGAAGGCGCCCCAGAGGGTGCGCGGCTCGCCGCTCAGGTACCGCCGGTCTCATCGATGGTGACGGCGCCCGCCGTACGTTTACGGGTAGCAGGCAGCGTGCCGTTGTCGGCGAACACGCTTGCCCGATCGCTTATGGTCCGAGGCGCTCAGTAGGGATCAATGCGTCCACTTGAAAGGGGAGGGCATGCGCACGAAGCTCACGCTGCTTGCGCTCGGCGTTCTTGCGGTCGTGTTTATGGCCGCGTCGTCGGCGAGCGCGCGTAGTGCCGGCACCCAGGTTCCGCTCGCTGGGACCGGGTCGGCACAAACCGGGGCTTTCACGCCATCCGACGGAGCCGTGACGGACGAGGAGTTCGCCGGCGAGTCGGACAGCGACGAAGGACCTGGCGCCTACGCGGGGTCGATCGTCAACCGGAGCCTCTCGTCAGGCGCCGGAGGCGGTGCTTTTGTACAGAGCGGCAAGAAGGCGAAGTCGAGCCCGAAGTTCGTCACCGGGTTCGAGGGGCTGAACTTCTACCAGCAGCGCTACGCACGTGGCGGCAACCAGTTCTCGGTCGAGCCGCCCGACCAGGGCATGTGCGTGGGCAACGGCTTCGTGGTCGAGGCCGTCAACGACGTGCTGAACGTTTACAACACGTCGGGCCAGTCGGTGCTGCCGGACAACACAGCGACCAACATCGTCGGCGGGTTCCCGCGCAACGTGAACCATGCCGTCGACCTGAACTCGTTCTACGGCTACCCGCCGGCGATCGACCGCTCGACCGGCATCCGCGGGCAGTTCGTCACCGACCCGAGCTGCATCTACGACGCGGCGACGCAGCGGTTCTTCGTCGTCGTGCTCACGCTCGAGGTCGTGCCGACGACGGGTGCCTTCACGACCGCGAACCACCTCGACCTTGCGGTCAGCCAGACGTCCGACCCGACCGGCGGGTGGAACATCTACCGGCTGAACGTCGCGAACGACGGCACGAATACCGGCGGCGTCAATCCGGGGCCGTACCTCGGCGACTATCCGCACATCGGAGCCGACGCGAACGGCATCTACCTGACCACCAACGCCTATCCGTGGTGCTGCAACGGCTTCAGCGGCGCGCAGATCTACGCGCTCTCGAAAGCGCAGCTCGCCGCCGGGGCGTCGTCGGTGAACTTCGCCCACATCGACACGTCGGGCCTGGTCAACGTGCCCAGCGACGCCGGCTCCACGCAGCCCGGCTTCACCGTCTGGCCTGCGCAGTCGCCCGGCACCGGCTCGTTCGAAACGGGCAACGGCGGGACCGAGTACTTCCTCAGCTCGAACGCCGGAGACGAGGCGACCAACCCCGTCGCAGGCACCGGAGGCCCGCACACCTCGAACAAGCTGATCGTGTGGAGCCTGACGAACACGTCATCGCTGAACTCGGCAACGCCGTCGCTGACGCTCTCGAACAAGATCCTGACCGTCGGGCAGTACGGCGTTCCGCCGAAGCAGCAGCAGCCCGGGTCGGGGCTCGCTCCGACCACGTCCACGCCGCAGGGCTTCTGCATCAACGACACCCTGACCTCGACGATCGTCGGGCTCGGCTGCTGGCGGCTGCTGTTCGGGGCCGAACCGGCCCACGACGAGGTCGTCTCGCGGCCTGACTCGAACGACACCCGCATGCAGCAGGTGATGTTCGCGAACGGCAAGCTGTGGGGCGCGCTGGACACGTCGCTGAACCCTGACGGCGGCGCGCAGCGGGCCGGCATCGCGTACTACGTGGTCAATCCGTCGGCCGGGAAGATCGTGGTCCAGGGTTACCTGGGGGCGACCGGGTACGACTTCACATATCCCGCGATCGGGGTCACGCCGAGCGGGCGTGGCGTGATGGCCTTCACTGCCACCGGCAACTCGACGTACCCGAGCGCCGCCTACGCCGCGATCGACGCGCACGTCGGCGTCAGCACGTGGGACGTCGTCACCGGCGGGCTCGGAGCCGCCACCGACGACGGCTTCACCAGCTACAAGGCGCAGGTCGGCGACCCGCCGCGCACCCGCTGGGGTGACTACGGCGCGGCATCCGTGGACGGCAACTCGGTCTGGATCGCCAGCGAGTACATCGCCCACGCCTGCGACTACACCACCTGGGGCGGCCCGTTCTTCCTGGGCGGCACGGGTGACAACCTGCTCGGCACGTGCGCCGGCGCAAGCCACGGGCCGGGCTCGCGGGCCGCGCTCGGCAACTGGTCGACGCGGATCAGCAAGTACACCCCGTAAGCACCGGAGCACCACACGGAGGGCCGGTCTCGCGACCGGCCCTCCGTGTCTCTATCCTGGTGAACGGGTATCCGGGTAGCGATGAGACGCCCGCTCACCGTCATCACCATCGCCGTCGGTGCGGTGATCGTGCCCGGCAGCTCCGCGTCCGGGGCCGTCGTCAGGAGCGGACTGCACGGGACGATCACGCGGGGGCCGATCGCGCCCGTGTGCGTGGCCGAGCAGCCCTGTACGGCTCCCGCCGCCGGCGCTGTGATCGCGTTCTCGCGCGGCCTCCACGTCGCGCGCGTGACCGTGCGGCCCGACGGGTCGTACCGCGTGCTCCTGCCGCCCGGCCTCTACGCGGTCAGAGCCCTGCGCGGGCCGATCGAGCCGATCCGCGTGCGGGTCCTGCCCGGCCGGAACCGCGCCGTCGACTTTTCGATCGACACCGGCATCCGCTGAGCCCCCCCGAAACCCCCCAGGACGAAATCCCCTCTCACGTCAACGGAGCAGGGTTAACAGCGCGTTGCGCAGGAACCGCTGCAGACGTGGATCACCGCGACCGGTGATGTCGTCGAGCCTGGTGGCGAAACGTATCGAGCCCGAGCTGAACACGACCGACCCCGACGGCGCTGTGTACCGGACGGCGTCCGCGTCGACGTGGTTCGGTGGCCTCGCTTCGAAGAGGATCGTTGTCCCGGGCTGCGCGCAGCTCGTGACGAGCGTGTCGTACTCGTAGCCGACGAGGTCGCGTAGCACCGCGCTTCGCGTGAAGCCGGTGCCGACGAACCAAGGGTTCGGCGGGCCGGTGCCTGCGCCCACCGCGGTGTAGTCGGCATTGCCGATCTCGCCCCATTGCACGCCGAGCAGCTCGCACTCGGGACGGCCGAGCTCGCGGAAGCTAATGGTCTTCAACGCGGGGTCGGTCTCGGGATCCCGATCGGCAGTACGGTATTCGACGATCGTGCGCCGGCCGTTCTCGTAGCGCATCTGCCAGTAGCCGGTGTTCGCGCCCATGAAAGCAAGGTTGACGCCGACGGCCCGCGCGGCTTCGAACGCGTCGCGCATCGTCTTCGTCCAGTACTCGTCGTGGCCCGCGGTCATCACGAGCCGGTGGCGAATGAGCTCCGCGGGGTTGCGGTCGGTGTCGACGTCGGTCGTGTAGGAGACGTCGTAGCCGTTACGCTCCAGGAAGCGCGCAAGCGGGAACTCCCATGCGGACGGCAAATTCGCGCCGGGGCCGCCTTCGACCGGCGCGCCGCTCATCTCGAACGGCCGGTCGAACGAGACGTGGTCGTCGCCGATGCCCGTGT
>Ga0068856_100002511_pt1 | contig 18891 bp, 25 predicted proteins | sample KBSCornC62_FD_66595 | JGI IMG/M metagenome (GOLD analysis project Ga0068856, IMG submission 66595) | Corn rhizosphere microbial communities from Kellogg Biological Station, Michigan, USA - KBS Corn C6-2 | ecosystem: Host-associated > Plants > Roots > Rhizosphere > Soil ...
AAGCTGGGCCAAGTCGGCTTCCTGGCCTGGGCGCGTGCGGACGGCAACCTGCTGGACAACGCCGCGGTCAAGCTGTACCAGCACAGCGCGACCTGATCCTGGTCGAGGGGCTTGGGCTGCATTCGTGAGAGTGCAGCCCTTTTTTCCATTCGCATAAGGAGCCGTCATGGCAACCAACCCCAACCCCAAGAAGCGCGAAGCCGCGGCGCCGACGCTGCGCGCCCGCGTGCTCGCTGACATCGAGGCGCTCGGCCTGAAGGTCGGCCAGATCTTCGAAGCCGAAGAGGCTGTCATCAAGTCCATGTTCGAAGCCGGCCATGTCGACGCGCATCCTGACGCCGTCGCCTATGCCGAGAGCACCGGCGCCGAAGTCGTCTCGCAACCGCTGGTCGACGCGTCGGCCGAAGCCCCGGCGGCGTGATGTTCGAACTGCGCTACGTCCTCGTCACGCCTCCGACGGCTGAGCCGTTGGCGCTCGCGGACGTGCGCGCCCATCTGCGCATCGATAGCGACGACTTCTCGCAGGACGCGACGATCTCGCTGCTGATGCTTGCCGCGCGTCGGTATGCCGAGTCCTACACGGGACGGTCGCTGATGACGCAGCACTGGCAGGCGGTCGCGGACCGCTTTCCGGGCTGGTATCCGCTCGTCGGCGCGCCGTGGAATGCCTATGTTCCTGCGCCGGTGCTGAATCAGCATCTGGACGACCAGATCATCAAGCTGGGCCGCGGCCCGGTTCAGTCGGTCGAGTCGATCACGTATGTCGATCTGAACGGCGTCACGCAGACGCTGGATCCGTCGACCTACATCTTCGACAACTCTGACCTGGTGCAACGCGTCGCGCCGGCCTACGGGACGGTCTGGCCGGTTGCGCGCCAACAGTTGGCGGCGGTCAAGATCAGTTTCACCGCGGGCGTGTCCGATCCGACGCTGGTGCCCGCCACCATCCGCAACTGGATGCTGGTCCGCATCGCGACCGCCTACGAGCACCGCGAAGCCGAAGAGATCGTCGCCAAGGGCAAGCTCCAACCGCTCGAGTACGTCGACACGCTGCTCGACTCCGAAAAGGTGTGGGCGCTGTGAACGGCCTGCCGAGCGTCAACGGACTGCGCCACCAGATCACGCTGCAGAACCGATCGACCGCGGATGACGGTTTCGGCCAGGAAAAGCAGACCTGGATCGACGTTGCGAACTGCTTTGCGCAGATCGAGGCCGTCTCCGGTCTCAGCGAAGTATCCGGTAGCGCTGAGGCGTCGCCGGTCAAGTACGTGATGTTCATTCGGTACCGCGCCGGCGTGAACGCGCGGATGCGCCTGATCTATGCGGGCAAGGTGTTCGAAATCGACGCCGTCACCGACATGGAAGAGCGGCACAAGTGGCTGCAGATCGAGTGCACGCAGGGTCTGACGGTGGGCTGACATGACGACCCTCGTCCAAGACATTTACACCGCGCTTGCCGCGTTGAACCCAGCCGGCGGCGTCTGGAACGCGATCAACACGTCCGAGCCGGCCGAAGCCGCGACCGTTCCGTACATCGTCTTTCTGCGCATCGTCTCGACGGTCAACAACAGCTTGGGCGGCGCGAGCGGGCTGCAGAACACCCGCGTGCAGATCGATGTGTTCGATCGCACCTACAGCAGCGCCGCAGCGCTCGCTGACCAGGTCGTCACCGCGATGACGACCGCATTTCCGACCTGCACTCAGGTCTCGACGTTCGACGTCTATGAACCCGCCGTGAAGGCGTACCGCATCAGCGCTGACTTCAGCGTCTGGGCGACCAACTGATCCAGCGTGCCGCCGCGCGGCCATTTCCACTAGGAGTCCTCAAATGGGCATGCTTTCCGACTACACGCAGAACTTCCTGATCGACGCCCTGTACCGCGGCGGCGCCCTCAACTCGGGCGGCACCGTCAACAGCACGGCCACCGTCAAGGGCATCTGGACCGCATCGACGGCCTACGTGGTCGGCGACACGGTCGTCCCACACGCCAACATGACGGGCGCCGGCGGCAAGTTCCTGCGCTGCACGACGGCCGGCACCAGCGGTGCGACCAACACCCTGGCAGTGCCCGCGGTCGGCTCGACCCTGACGGACAACACCGTCACCTGGACGGCGGTCTCCGGCGTCCCCTGCGTCTCGTCGCGCTACATCGCGCTGCTGACCTGCACGAAGGGCGTTCGCGTCAACTCGACGGCCTATGCGCTGAACGACACGATCGTCTTGACGGCCAACGACACGAAGATTCACTACTACAAGTGCACGACCGCCGGTACGACCGCGGCTTCGCAGTCGACGCTCTACCCGGGCGCCGCGAACGAAGTGATCACGGACGGTACCGCGGTGTTCACCGAGCAGAACGCCGGCCTGGACAGCAACAGTGCGATCCTGGTGGAAGCGTCGGGCACGGGCTACGCGCGCGTGAACCTGGCCTCTAGCCTGGCCAATTGGGCCGGCACGCAGTCGGCCGCGTCGACTACGTCGTCCACGGGCACCGGCGGCACGACCTCGAACAATTCCGCGATCACCTTCGGCACGCCCAGCGCCAGCTGGCAGCCGGCCGCCGGCGTCATCTGGGGCTATGCCGAGTTCGACCAACTGACCGGCGGCAACCTGCTGGGCTGGGCGCCGCTGACGACTGTGCAGACGGTACTGAATGGCCAGGCCGCGCCGAGCTTCGCGATCAGCGCGCTGACCGACACGATCGGTAACTAAGCTTCAAGAGCGCGCGGTGTTGCGGCGTTGCGCGCTCGATCCCTTAAACGGTTGATTGCGACGAGATCCTAAATGGCAATCGTCCAGAAATCATCCGCCACCGTCAATGGCGCGAGCACGATCAACCCGTCGCTTTCTGGGGTCGCGGCGGGCAATACGCTCGCGCTGGTTATCTCATCGACGCTGACGACCGACAACACGCCAACCGATTCGGCTGGTCAAACCTGGTCGAAGGCGTTTTACCTTGTTAACTCCGCTGCCGCGACGGTCGCGGTCTACTACCTGCTCAGTGCCAATTCCGGCGCGCACACGCTGACCTGGACGGCCGGCGGACCAAGCTTCGTCGGATATTCGTTCATCGAGTTGCCGGCTTGCACGGCTGTCGATGTCATCGGTACGCTGGGCACGGCTGTCAACAGCGCCACCACGCTTTCGTCGCCTTCGATCACGACGACGAATGCGGCCGACGCGATCATCGCGGTCTTCTGCGCCGACACCGCCTCTGGCTCGACTAACGCTGCGATCACCGACCCGCCAACCGGCTACACGTCGGTCTACGCGCAGCAGAACACTTCAGTCAACGTCGGCGCCCAGCATTCCTACAAGGAAGTCTCGTCCACCGGTGCGCAGTCTGCGACGTGGACGTTCAATGCCGACACGAGCGGATCGACTTACGCTGCCGCGGCCGTCGCGTTCAAACAGTCTGCTACCGGCGCGTCCTTCGCATGCGCCGGCCAGGCAAAAGCTACCGGCGCCGGCGCTCTGACACCTAGGCCGCAGTTCGCGGGTGCGGGTTTCGCAAGCGCGGCGGCTTCTGCCCTGCTGACAGTTCGATCGCCGCTCGTGAGCGCAGGCGCCGCAGGCGCTTCGGGTTCGGCCGCACTGACGGTCAGGGGGGCGCTCGCCGGCGCCGGCGTCGGATTGGCCAGCGGCTCCGCGGGATTGACGGTCCAGGTGGCGTTCTCAGGCGCGGGTATCGCCGCCGGCAACGGCGTCGCGGCGCTGTCTACTGGAGCCAGCGGCGCGAACCTGGCCGCCATGGGCGTTTCATCGGCGGCCGGCGCTGCATCGCTCACAACGCGCGATGCGCTTGCGAGTTCTGGTCGGGCCGACGCGTCGGGCGCGGGCGCGCTGACGGTGACGACGCAGTTTGCCGGCACTGGCGCAGCGGTCGCGGCCGGGTCGGCTGCGCTCGCCACGAGCTCGAGCGGCGCAGCTTTCGCCGGCGCCGGCTCTATCGCGGCGCAAGGATCCAGCTCGCTGACAACGCGTGCGGCTCTTGCTGGTAGCGGATTCTCGATCGCTACCGGCGCGGGCGTCTTGATGATCGGCGCCGGCGGCATCTCGTTTGTCGCGACAGGCCGCGCAGCGGCGACAGGATCGGCAACGCTAACGCCGCGCGCGAAATTCGCTGGCGCGGGGGCTGCGCCGGTCACTGGCCTGGGCGCGCTGGCGCTCGCGAGTCAGTTCGTTCCGGGAAATATCGCGGTCTGGCTTGTGCCGGAACGAATCGTCGCGACGAGGGTTTCGCAGCGAAGCACGGTGGCGACGATTCCGGCTCGGCAACTCGTCGCGCAGGCAATCGACTGAGGAAGAGAAATGCAGATCCTGGAAAAGCGCAGCAGCGATTCGAGACGATTCGACATCGACTGCTCGCTGCTGCTGGCGGCTGGCGAGACGATCACCGGCGCCGCAATGCCGACCGCAACGCCCTCGACAACGCCGGCGATCACGTTCGGCACGCCGGCCGTGAATCTGTCTCCGGTGACATACACGGACCCGTTCGGCAGCACACGCACTGCGCCGACCGGCCAGGTCGTCCAGGTGCAAATCAGCGGCGGGGCAATCTCGTCAGGCTACTTGACGCAGGACTACGTGATCCGCGTGGTTCTGGTGACCAATCTGAATCCGGCCGTCGAAGCGACCGTGAAATTGCGGCTCAACGATACGCCCTGAACCTTCCCGCGCGCCCTGCGCATTTCGCCCGCTGACGAGCTTTTCGCAGCGGGCTTTTTCTTTGGAGCTTCCATGACTTCTACCGCGATCAGCGCGCAGGGCTCGATCCTGCAGATCGGCACGGCCACCGGCTCGGCCAAGACGCTGACGGCCGCCGCCGTCGGCTATCCCACCATCATCACGTCGACCGCTCACGGCCTGCTGAACGGCGACGTCGTGACGATGGCGCTGTGGGCCGGCACCGGCGCGACGCTGCTGAACGGCCTCTCGTTCGTCGTGCAGGACGTGACGGCGAACACTTTCATGGTCGAGGTCAATACGACAGGCCTGACGCTGACGACCGGCAGCACGCCGACTGCGACGCCGGTGGCCTGGACGCAGATCAACAACCTGAAGACCTTCACCGGTCTGGACGGCGAGGCGTCGGAAATCGACGTCACGAACCTGTCGAGCGCCGCCAAGGAATACGTCCTCGGCCTGGTCGACAACGGCAAGTTCTCGATCGAAGTCGACTATGACGGCAACGATGCGGGCCAGCTGGCTTGCGTGGCCGCGCAGCAGTCCGGTGCGAAGAAGTCTTTCAAGCTGACGCTGCCCGACACCCACACCTTCACGTTCAACGCGTTCGTGAAGAAGGCGCCGCTGTCTGGCGGCGTTGACCAGGTCGTCAAGCGCGGCTCGATCGATCTGCGCATCACCGGCGCCTACGTGTTCGTCTGACCAATAACAACCGGGCGTGCCGGCCGCGCCCGCATAAGGAAGGCTACCCATGTTCCTCGATCGCGCATCCATCATCGGTGCACAAGATCTCAAGACCGTCGATGTCGAAGTACCGGAGTGGGGGGGCAGCGTGCGTCTGCGCATGCTGACCGCTTCCGAGCGCTTTGCCGTCAACGATGCGGCCAATGCCTCCGGCGAGTTCGATCCGGCAAAGTTTCAGACCGTCCTCATCGAGCGCACGGCCGTTAAGGAAGACGGCTCGCCGTTGTTCGACGCTGGCGACGCTGCCGCGCTCGGCGCCAAGTGCTCGAGCGCCATCGCGACCGTCTTCGCTGCGGCAGCGGAACTCAACGGCCTAGGGCCGAAGTCGACGGACACTGCTGAAAAAAACTGACGAGCCGGCCGGAGCGCCGGTTTCTCTTTCGGTGGGCGATGAAGATCGGGCGCACTCCGCGCGAGCTCGAGTCCTCCGTCACGAGCGAAGAACTCACAGAGATGCTCGCCTTCGAGCGCCTTGAGCCGTTCGGATCGCTCCATGACGAGCAGATGCATGGTGCGATGGTGGCGCTGACCGTCAACCTGAACCGCAAAAAGGGCGTCGAGCCGATCACGGCCGGGCATGTCTTCCCGGCGCTCGGGAAAGCGCTTGGCATCGGCAAGGCCATCGAGTTGAAGGACCCGAAGGCCATGTCGAAGCTGATCGCGCAAAAGCTGTTCGGCTTCACGGGGAAGAAACGCCATGGCAGATAGCGTCACCGTCGAGGTCAAGGGCCTCGACCAGTTGCTCCGCGACCTCAAGGCGTTCCCCGCAGCCGTGCAAAAGCGCGTCCTCAAGGGTGCCGCGGCCACGGGCGCGTCGGTACTCCGCAAGGAAGCGATCCAGCGTGCACCGGTATCGACTGGAAAGGTCGAAGATGGTCACCCGCCGCCGGGAACGCTGAAGAAGGCGATTTACCAGGTTCGGATGAACCAGGAATGCACCCCGACGCGCGAGGTCTTCAAGGTCGGCGTGCGCAGCGGGAAGAGGGCACGTTCCGTCGGCAAGAAGGGCACGAACCTCGATGCTTATTACGCCAAGTGGGTCGAGTTCGGCCACTTCGCCCGCGTCCCGCACGAGATGACGAAGACGGCCAAGGCCGCAGGCCGGATGCTGGGCGTAGCCAAGTGGATTCCGCCGCATCCGTTCATGCGCCCGGCCATCGCCGCAAAACAGGCTGATGCACTGCGTGCGATGCAGGAATACATCCGAAATCAGATGCCGCTGGCAACAGCCGCTTTGCAATACCTGCACGCGGCCTAAGGAATCGAATGTCTCAAGGCGATGTCGAAGCGAGGGTCGTAGCTGATACCTCGGGCCTGCAAGCCGGCATGGTGCAGGCTGCGGTCGTGACCGAAGCGCAGATGAAGAGGATCGCGCAGTACGTCAAGTCCGCAAACGATGCGACCGCGAATCTGGGCCGCACCAGCCAGAAGGCCGCCAATGATGCATCGGCCGCCTACACCTCGATTGCCGAGGGTGCCAAAAAGGTCGAGGGCGCACACGCCGGCGTGAACCGCGAATTGCTGGTGCTAGCCCACGAGATGAGCCAGGGCAACTACAGCCGATTCGGCGGTTCGCTACTCGTGCTCGCCGAACGCACGAACTTCCTGTCGTTCGCCCTCAGCGGCACCGGCGCGCTCGTCTCGGCGGTCGGCGCCGCGGTGCTCGGCACCGCCGCCTTGATGGCTATGGGAGCGATCGAGGCCGACAAGTTCGCAAAAGCGCTGCAGCTCACCGGCAACTACGCGGCGGTCACCGAGGAATCGATCAAGGGCTTGGCGGAAGCGCAGTCCAAGCAAACGGGTCAGACAGCTGGCGCAGCGCGCGGGTCGGTCGAGGCTTCGGCTGGTTCCGGCCTTTTCGGGCCGTCGGAACTCGCTGCGGTGTCGCGTGCGATGGGCGACTATCAGAAGCTCACTCGCGCGACTGCTGAGGAGGCGCTGAAGAACTTCGCGTCTATCCAGGATGGCGTGGCGAAGTGGGCTGAGGAGCAGAATCGCTCCGTCCACTTCCTGACGGCCGCCGAGTTTGAGCACATCAAGTCGCTCGAAGAGTCCGGCCAGAAGCAGCAAGCGGCGATCGAGGCGCTCAACGCCTATTCAGGCGCGATCGAGACGCGCGGGGAGCCGGCGGTTGGATCCTTGGCACGGGCGTGGCATGCCGTTGCCGATTGGGCGAGCCGGGCAGGCCAGGCCATCATGGACGTCGGCCGCCCGACCGACCAACTGGCGGCGGGTCTGCATGCGATCGATCAGCAGATGGCGCTGGTTCGCCAGGCAAACACAGGGAATCCTGCAGCTGCGGCTGATCTGCTGGATCGGCTCTCGCAGGAGCGCGCTCGTCTGGAGCAGTTGCAGTTTCGCGCAGGCGAGCGTCGATCGGACAACGCGACGAACGCCGGCTTGCAGCAGGCCGCTATCGAGGCGGACAAGTATGTTGATAGCGTCCTGAAGGGCGCCAAGGCACTGAGCCAGCGCACCGAGGAGCTGAAGAAGTGGGATGCGGCCGTCGCCGCGCGTGCGGCCGCGGGGAATCCGCTGTCGCAGAAGGACATCGAAGCTGGGCGCGCCGAGATCAACAAGCGCTTTGAGAATCACGGCGCCGTCACCCAGGCGAACGAATACGCCAACCTGATGGCGACCATCAAGGCGTTCAATCAGGAGACAGACCAGCAGATCGCCGTGCAGCGCAAGCTGACCGACGCCGAGCAGTTCAACATACGGACGCATGAGCAGCTGACGAAGTCGGGTAAGGCTCTGACCGCGCAGCAGCGCGCCGAAGTCTCGACGGCAATCGATCTAGCCGCTGCACATCGCAAGGATGCCGAGATCCTGGCCAAGGTTCATGAGCTCAACACGCCGCAGCAGGATTTCCGCTCGTCCGAGATCGGCAACGAGGAAGCCACCAACAAGGCCCTCCGCGACGCGCAACTGGCTGATGAGGCGATCCGGCACAACAAGATCGCCCAGCAGGAGTTCAACGACTCCGCATCGAAGGGATTTGAGAAGGCGTCGCGCACATTCCTTCAGCAGGCCAGCAATAACGCCGCATTCGCCGAGCAGACCTTCAATGATGCCGTTACCGGGATGACGGACGCGCTTACGCAGTTCGCGACCACCGGAAAGCTCAACTTCAAGTCCCTGATCGACACGATGATCTCGGACTTGATCCGCTTCGAGATCCAGCAGCAGGAAGCCAAACTAATCGGCGGATCGTTCAATTGGGGCGGTGGATCAAGCCCGCTCAGCCTGCTCGGATCGTTGGGCGCAGACAAGTCTTCTGGTGCCACGGGTACATTTGCCACTTTGTTTTCTGGAGAGTTTGGCGGCGGCTTCTATGCCAATGGCCTGGACTACGTGCCATATGACGGCTTCCCCGCCATCCTCCACGAGGGCGAGCGCGTGACGAGCCGGCAAGACGCAGCAGTCGAACGATCCAGCCGCGGCGCGACGATCCACATTGACCAAAGCGGCGCGAGCTATGGCGCCGGCGTGGATGCGGCCGGCGTCTCGCAGATCGCCCGCGCGCAAGCGGAGCGAGCCAAGGCGGAAATCTACCGCTCACTTTCGACGGGGCGTGCCTGATGACGATCTATGCATGGCCTTTCCCGGTGAGCCGATTCGAGATGCGGATCCTGCCGAATACGCGGATCTTCACCGGACCCTATACGCCGACAACGCAGGTGTTGGACCTGCTCGGCGAGCGTTGGATGATCAGCCTGGACATCCCTCCGACCGACGACACGCAAATCACCGTCGCGGCCCGCGAGGCGTTCTTCGATCGCCTGAAGGGTCCAGCCAACTGGATCGCGATGGGGCACCAAGTCATCACGGCGCCGCTCGGGACGCTGGACGCTGGAACGGCTGCTACCTGGAAGAACGCGTCCGCGGTGACTGCCGTGTGGAAGAACGCGTCTGCGGCAACAGCAACATGGAACGCCGGCCTTCCGGTGGTTGCGGCGGACATCGCTCAACTGGCGAATACCGGAACGCTCCGCACGATCGCCGGCCGCACCCTCAAGGCCGGCAGCATGTTCAGCATGGGCGGACAACTCGTTCGCTTGATGGCCGACACCGTCGCGGACGGCGGCGGAAACATGCCCATCGAGTTCCAGCCGCGCGCGCGTCAACTGATCCCGAGCGGGACCGTCATCGTCTATAGCGCTCCGACGGCCAACTTCATTCTCAAGCCCGGTACTCCGAACGTGCCGACGTCTTGGACGCCTGGCATGACCAACGGCGCCACCATCGAACTTATCGAGGTCTTCTGATGACTCAAGTCACTTTCAGCGCCGCAACGACGCCGCAACTTACCGACCTCGACGCGAATTTCACGCAGCTGTACAACCTGCGCGAAGTCTTCTCGACTCCGGGATATGTGGCAGCAACGCCAAAGATCTCGCTGGACTCTAGCGGCAATTGGGGTCTCGGAATCTCTCCCGGCGCGAATGTGAAGTTGTTCATGAGCGATGGGACGATCTCGTCGTTTGTGGGCTACAACTATGCGACGAATACCATATCCGGCTTTGGGACGAACACGGCCCATGCGGTCGGCATCCTCGTTGGTGGAGCGGAAAAGGCTCGAATCGATACGACCGGAAATTGGTTGGTAGGGACCACGTCCGCAGCTTCCTCGAACTCCAATAGCTTTCTCTGGTTGCAATCGAGCGCCTTCGCGCTGATGCAGCACATCTCCGGTACCGCTTCTGGCGCGGCATACGCCGCATTCAACTACAACGCAACCCAGATCGGATCGATCGCGCAGAGCGGCACGACGGCCATCGTCTACAACACGACGTCCGATTACCGGCTGAAGAACAATACTCAGCCGCTGAGCGGCTCGGGTGCATTCATCGATGCCCTCAAGCCGAAGACGTGGTCTTGGGCGCAGGACGGCAGCCGCGGTTGCGGATTCATCGCGCATGAATTCGCGGAAGTCTCGCCGACATCGGTGTCCGGCGCCAAGGATGCAGTCGACGCGGAGGGCGCTCCTGTGTACCAGGCAATGGATGCCAGTACGCCGGAGGTCATCGCGAACATCATCGCTGAGCTGCAGGACCTTCGTCGCCGCGTTGCGACCCTGGGCGGCTGATTTATGCGCTCCCTGACGACCGCCGGCGCTGCTGCGCTGACGGGGCAAGTCATCGTCGTGGCGATCCTGGTTGAAATGGATCTGACGTCGCAGCTGTTGCTCAACACGTCGAGCCTGTCTCTGACGATCAACGGCCTGACGTATTCCGGCGTCGGCGGTCTGGGCCAAATCGATGCGATCACCGAGACGCCGAACGACTACCCGAAGGTCCGGTTCACTCTGGCCGGTGTGCAGCCGACATCGATTTCGCTTGCGCTGACGGAGCCCGTACAGGGCAAAGCGGTTCGAATCAAGATGGCGCTGTTCGATTCGGCGACCGGTGCGCTGATTGACGTTCGCACCCGATACGCCGGCTACCTCGACGTCATGTCGATTGTTGACTCCCCCGCAAGCGCTTCCATAAGCGTCACGAGCGAGAGCGCGATGCTCGACCTCATGCGCCCAGCAAATTCGTTCTTCAACGATTCGGATCAGCAACTTCTGAATCCGGGTGACTTGGCATTCCAGTACGTGAACGACCAAGTCGAGATGAAGATCGTGTGGCCGAGCGCAGCCTTCTACAGGAAATAGAGATGCGTCTGCGCAATTGGCCCAGCCGGTTTGCCGAGCTGGTCGACTCGTCGCGCGCGCGGCCGTTTGAATGGGGCGCGCACGATTGCTGTCTGTGGGCAGCAAGCGCTGTGGACGCCATCACCGGGCGTGACCCTGGCGCGCAATGGCGCGGAGCCTATACCGATGCCCGCGGAGCGCTCGACCTGCTGGAAGGTATTGGCGACCTTGAAGGCGCCGGTGCACTGACGGGCAAGCCTATCCCGATTGGCAACGCATTTGTCGGAGATGTTGGCCTCGTGACTTGGCCAGACGGCACGGAGTCGTTGGCGGTCTGCTCGGGGCATGACTGGATGTGCGCCGGCGATGCTGGTCTCATCCGGCTGCCTATCGATGCTGCGCGGGCGGCATGGGGAGTCGGTCGTGTCTAAAGGCGTCGCCGCAGTCGCGGAACTCGTTGCCGCCGCAGTCCTCGTATACCTGGGCGACTATAAAGACGCCGCGGCGCTGGCTGCCGCTGCCTTCAGCACCTGGCAGGCCGGCCAGCACGAAAAGCAGGCCAAGAATGCGTACAACGCGAGCCTGCGCGATCGGTACGCGATGATCCGGTCGTCGACCGCGCCGCGCAATCTCGTCTTCGGCCGCTGCCGCGTCTCCGGACCGATGTTCTTCGCCGCCAGCTATGGTGCAGATAACGAGCACCTGACCTTCTGCGTCGCCCTCGCAGCGCATGAAATCGACGCCGTCGAGGCAGTGTATTTCGACGACAAGCTGCTGACAATTGACGGCGCAGGGAACGTCATCGGCGTCCAGTTGCACGAGTCGTTTTCGATCTCGACCAGCGGCGCGACCGTGACCATCCAGAAGACGCCGACGTCCGGCTCCGTCACGGCCAGCGCGCGCTATGGCGATAACGTCGTCCCGCTGACGGTTTCAGTGACCGGGACGAGCGTCACGGTGTCGGGTGCGACCGCCGGCGTCACAGGGCAGCTGGACGTCTACTACAAGCCGAGCCCGGATCCGTATGCGCCTTCGGGCTACGTGCAGCGGTCCTATGCGTTCACGGTCACCTCGAGCTCGCAGACTTTCACGCTCCCGAACGTCGACAGCAACGGCAAGCCGATCTCCGCGCCGAGCCCGTCGGACGTGCATGCGACCTACCGGATCACGTCGCAGTACGCGGACGACGCCCTGACGGTCAGCACCTTCACAGTGACGGGCTACAGCGTGGCCTGCACTGGCCTGACCGTCGGCCGCACGATCGTCTTCTACTACCAGACCTCGGAAGGCGCCACGAAGGCGCGCGTTCGCTCCTACCTCGGCGCACCCGGCCAGGCGGCGGACGCGACGATGATCACGAACCTGCCGAGCACCTGGACAAGCAACCACAAAGCATCCGGCGTCGCGTATCTTGTCGTGGAGCTCGACTACGATCAAGACGCGTTCATCGGCGGCGTGCCCAACGTCTCGGCGGTGGTCCGCGGCATGAAGTGCTTCGACCCGCGAACGAGCACAACGGCGTGGACCGAGAATCCGGCGCTGCATGCCCGCGCGCTGGCTACGCACGCCTTCGGTGGCCGGCTGCCGACCTCGGCGATCGACGACACGTCAGTCATTGCCGCTGCGAACGCATGCGATGTCTCGGCGGCCTACGTTGTCGGTACCGCAACGCATGTGCGCCCGATCTACAAGGCAGGATATTCATACACATGCGACCGCAAGCCGGTCGACGGATTGACCGACCTCTGTCAAGCAATGGGCGGGTCGTGGGTCTGGTCGGACGGCCAACTGCGCCTGTTCGCGGGCACCTACGTGACGCCGAACCCGCTGACGCTGGATGAGACGTGGCTCTCGGACGATGAATCGCCGCAGGTCCGTGCCGGCCTGGCGCGCCAGGACCTAGTGAATACGGTCACATCCTCATACGCGGACCAATACCAGGACTTCGTCGTCGTGCCGGCGCCTAAGATTTCGCCGTCGGCCTATGTGACGACCGACGGTGCGGTCCTGTCGCAGAACGTCGATTACCCGGCGGTGACGTTCTCCGGGCAAGCGCAGTATCTGAGCTCGTGCATGCTGCGGCGTCAGCGTCTGGGGCTGATGGTCAAACTGCGCTGCAACTACCGAGCATGGCAGGTCCAGGCCCGGGACGTCCAGCTCGTGACGCTGTCGCGCTTCGGATGGGTGAACAAGCCCTTTGAGGTCCTCGAGGACTCGTGGGCCGCGGATGGCTCGATCGAGCTCACGCTGCAGGCGACGGATCCGTCGATCTGGAACATGGACGCCGGCTTTAGCGCCTCGCTGGTGACGCCGAACACCCTGATGCCGCAGCCCTGGGGAATTCCGGGGATCACCGGCCTTGCCGCGACATCGAGTGATGCGACGCTGATTCGTCAGGCTGACGGGACCGTCGTGCCGCAGATCCAGGTGACGTGGACCGCCATCACCGACAGCCGCGTCCTACAAGGCGGCTACGTCGAGATTCGGTACTGGCGCATGGGCGACTCGTCGGACACGTATTCGACGATCAAGGCGCTCGGGACCGACACGCAGGCATTCCTTCCGGGCGTGCGTGTGGGATCGCAATACGTCATTGTGGCGCGCGCGGCCAGCGTCGTGACACAGTCGCAGTGGACGGCGCAGGTATTCGCCACCGCGGCCGGCAAGAGCAACCCGCCGTCCAATGTGACGTCGCTGACTGCAGCTGAGGTCTACGGCGCGATCTTCTTGACGTGGGACCAGCCAGCGAATTTCGACTATGCGAAGACGGAACTTCGCCGCGGCGCGAGTTGGGCGGCCGGCGTTCCGCTCACAGGCTCGCTGCCGACCTACGTGCGCGGCGTCACCTACCTGTGGGCATGGCCGGCGCTCGGCTCCTATACCGTCTGGGCGGCGCATTACGACACGAGCGGAAACGTCAGCGCGACACCGGTCAGTGTGTCGGTGACGGTGGATGCGGGGATCAATATCCACGATGGCAGCGTTGCGACGGCCAGCGCCGTTAGCGTCACTCAGGTCAGCCACGCTCCTGATGGAGAAACGTTCCGAACGAGCGTCGTGTCGCTGGCCTATACGCCTACGCAGAACTGCAACGCAACGCTGACGGTTTCGGGAACTGCGAGCTATGCAACGAGCAGCACGAATAGCACGGCGCAGTTGAAGGGTGGCATCTATATCTCCGGCGCGTTCAACTCGCCGACGCCGCCGACAGACTGCCTGTACCTCTATTCGGTCCCTGGCACGTCTCAGAACGTCGGCAGCGGTATCAGCGGCTCGAGGACATTCGCGCTCACGGCCGGTACCGCCTACACCTTCAAATTCCTGGCGTGCAAGTTCACATCGGGTGACTCTGTGACCGTCGATAGTATCGAAATGCGTTTGGACGTCCTTAAGGGCGTTTGAGGGAATAGACATGTCCATTGACCCGAAGAACGAAGCCATCAAGCAAGCCCTTAAGGAGGGTATCCGCGAGTGGCTGGATGATCAATTCAAGGAGCTCGGCAAGTGGACGTTTCGCGGCTTGGCTGCGGGGATGCTTGCCGGAGTCGTTTGGCTGATGCTGGTGTCGAGCGGCTGGGTGCACAAGTGACCGACGAAACGCTCGAGCTTGAGTGTCGGCTTCGGTTCCTCAACCTGTGCGTTCGCAATCTGCATGGGACTCCGCCGACCGACATCGACCTGTTTATCGCAGGCTTTTGGGCGGCCGTAGAGGCGCTTCGAAACCCACGCGATGCCTCCGAGCTCCAGACCCTGACAAGCCTGGCGCAAGCGCGAGCCGAAGGGCTCATCAAGTAGGAGAACCAACATGGTGAACAGCCCCGAGACCCTCATTGCGTTTGAGGAGGGTCGGCGCCACGACGCCTATCAAGACACGCTCGGCTACTGGACTTGCGGTATCGGTCACCGCTTCACGGACTCACTCCCGCATGACGGCGAAGTCTGGAGTGACGAGAAGATCGATCAGGTCTTCGCGGCCGACTATGCCCGCGCCTTCAACGGCATCCACAGCGTGCTGCCCTGGGTGGACGGCCTCGACGACGTGCGCAAAGCCTATCTCGTCTCAATGGCGTTCCAGCTCGGGGTGGGGGGTGTGCTGCAGTTCAAGAACATGCTGGCCGCCCTGCGGGATCAGCGCTGGAACGACGCGGCCGGCAACGTGCGCGCGTCGCTCTGGCACAAGCAGACTTTCCTCCGCTCGGAGCGTTGCGCTCGGGCCTTTGAAACCGGAGCCTGGCAATCGTGAAACTCGTCGACAACTGGAACAAGCTCCACAAGACCTTCAGCGTCCAAGCCATGGCGCTGGCCGGCGCGATCCAGGCCGTATGGCCCACGATCCCCGACGACATGAAGGCCGCGTTGCCGCACAACGTCGTCCATTGGGTCTCGCTCGCGTTGCTTGGAGCCGGCATCTTTGGCCGGATGATTGACCAAGGCGTCGCTAAGCCGAAGGATGAATCGTGATCGGGCTGGGCATTGCGGCGCTCCCGCAGAAGCTCGTCGCTGAGGCTGTGGGCCTGCTGGTTGAGATTGCGCTTGTCGCCGGCGTGACCTACCACTACACGGCCAAGCACTTCAAGCTGAAGGAGCAGGCTGCCGCCGCCGCCCAGGTAGCCGCGAATCTGGCGCAGTCCGAAGCAAATCGCGCCCTCGAAAACCAACTCGCCAAGGCGAAACAGGATGCTCTCGATGCCCGCACTTCAGCTCAGACTCAGGTCGCTTCCGTCGCTGCTGCTTTTCGCGCTGATAGCGACGGGGTGCGCAACGCCCTCGCCGTCGCCCTCCGTGGCTCCGGTGGCGATTCCCTTGCCGCCTGTCAGCAACGAAGTGCCAGAGCCGGGGACCTATTGGCGGATGGTCTGCGCGTACAGGCAGAGCTTGCAGGAGCAGCTGAATCTCTCGCTGCCGACGCTCGCGCCGTGCGCGACTACGCCGCCAAGCAGCAAGCCCTGACGGAGACGAAATGAATCTCGTCTATATCGAATGGGATGACGCCAGCACGGTCGACCCGGAGACTGGTTGGGTCGACCGCGAAACTGCGCCGGCCGCCGAGCCGCGGATCTTCAAGCAGGCCGGCTTCATCACGGAGGAGACGGCAGATCACATCGTCCTGACGTGCGCCTATGACGACGCCCAAATGGCGCCGCGCTCGCGCATCCCGGTTGGCATGATCCGCCGGCGGGTCGACCTGACGGATCATGTGAGGGAAGAATCATGAACCTTGCCGACTGCGCCACAGCCCGACAGCGAGAGTTCCTCGAGGCCATTGAAAAGCACGGAAGCCAGCGAGCCGCGGCAAGGGCGCTGAAGTGCTCTGAGAGCACGATCCGCACAGCTCTCGACCAGCTGCGCAAGAAGGAAGCTAGGCTCGGACATGCGCCCGGCCACTTTGATAGCGGCGTGGCGCCTGGCTACCTCATGGGTAAAGTCACCGTTCAGCGTGACGCCGGCGGGGAGATTGTCCAGACGTGGGAGCGGCAGTCGCCGGATGCCGGCATGATGCGTGCGGCAATGGAGGAATGGGTCGCGGTGCTCAGCGATAGCATGAGGCCGCTGCCGAAGCCCACCAAGCAGCCGAAGCACTGCGATGACGATCTGCTGGCTGTCTACCCACTCGGGGATCCCCATTTCGGAATGTATGCCTGGTGGCAGGACGCCGGCGCCGACTTCGACTTGGACATCGCCGAGCAGCTGACCATCGGCGCCATCGATCGCCTCGTCCTGAGCGCCCCGAACGCCTCGACAGCCCTGATGCTGAACCTCGGCGACATGTTCCACGCCGACAACCAGCGCAATCAAAGCCAGTCCGGGCACCAGCTCGACGTTGACGGCCGATGGGCGAAAGTGCAGCAGGTCGGCCTCAGGGCCAAGATCCATTGCATCCGGCGCCTGCGAGAGAAGCATGCCCGGGTGATCGTGCGGATCAACAGGGGCAATCACGACGGCCATTCGGCCTATGCGCTCGCCCTGATGTTGTCGTGCTACTTCCGCGAAGACCCGGCGGTCGAGATTGACCTCTCGCCGGCGGTCGCGTGGTATTTCCAGTTCGGGCAGACCCTGATCGGCACCACCCATGGCGACACCCTCAAGGGCGCTGACCTGGCGGCCATCATGGCGTCCGACAAGCCCAAAGAATGGGGCGATACGACGCATCGCTTCTGGTACGTGGGCCACGTCCACCACCACGATAGCAAAGAGTACCGCGGCTGCATCGTCGAATACTTCCGCACGCTGGCCGCACGCGACGCCTGGCATCAGGGGCAGGGCTATCGCTCCGGCCGCGACATGCGCCTGATCGTGATCCACAAGCAGCATGGCGACATTGAGCGCCATAGGTGTGACATTGGGATGATTGCAGCCTAAGCCGGTGTAAATCTGGGTGTAAATCGCTGGCGGTCAGACTGCCTTTTCGCCTACAATGGCTGTGCTTCCCCGAGGAAACCGTGAGCCGCCGATGACCGCCACTTGCGTTCACACGGCAGGGGTCACAGGTTCAATCCCTGTACCACCCACCAATAAAAAGGCCTGTAAGTTCAACGACTTACGGGCCTTTTCCTTTTCTGGGTGTGATTGGCTTCGCCGGTCTGGTGTAAATCGCGGTGTAACGCGCCCAGCTTGTTCAGGGCTGCGAGCTGCGGCTTGAGCAGGACGTGGGCATAGCGCTCGGTCGTCTTCACCGAGGTGTGACCGAGGATCTCGCGCACGACGTGCAGATCGACGCCCAAGCCCAGCATGATCGTGGCGCAGGAGTGCCGCAGGTCGTGGAAGTGCACCTCCGGGTAGCCGGCCGCCTCGCGGGCGCGCCGGAAGCCGCTCTTGACCCCCTCGAAGCCAATCGACAGCGGCAGGTACTCCAGCCATGGCCGCAGGGCCGGGACGATCGGCACCTCGCGGTAGCGCAGCGTCTTGGTGTTGCCTGCGGGGATGCGGATGCGATCCTCGAGGATGTGCTGCGCCTTAATCTTGCAGACCTCGCCGCGGCGGCAGCCAGTCAGCAGCGCCACCCAGATGGCCGCGCGCGTCTGCTCGCTGGCGTGGTCGGCGATGAGTTGAACCTCTTCCATGCCAAGATAGACCGTGCGCTGGTTGTTCTCTGGGATGCGCTTGACCAGGCTGCTGTAGTCTATAGGCGTGGCACCGCGCTCCCAGGCTTGGTGGAGCGCCTTCTTCAGCGCGCCCAAGCTGCGGTTGACCGTGGCCGGCTTGTAGGCCTTGAGAAGGTCATCCCGGATCTCGGCGGCCACCTCGCGCGCCTCGCTAGCGCGCCGTCCCTCTAGCCAGCGGCCGATGCGAAGGGCATGGAACTTGGCCGTCTCAGGGCTGCGCAGCGTGGCCGTATGCTCTATGTAGCCGGACATCACCACTTCCAACAGTGGGTCTCCGGGAATGACGACGGCCCGACTGCCGGCCTTGGCGTGCAGCGCGCGGACTAGCTCTGCTTCGATGCGCCGGGCATCACTCGCAGTTGAACCCGCCGGGAGGCGTCGGTGAAGGCGGCGACGGCCGACGCAAGCCTCTGCGTGCCAGCGGCCTTCGGAGTCTTTTCGGGTGGGCATTGGGCTCGGTCAGTAGTCCAGGCAAGGACGGCAGCCAGGTCGAACCGGCGCCGGCAGCCGACAAGCATACTCGGACAGCCTTCCAGCACCATCCTGGCGACCGTGCGCTCGCTGCAGCGAAGGTGTGCCGCGAGCTCGGCGGGCGTCATCACGGCTTCACCCCCTCATCACCCAGCGCGCGGATGGCGGCAGCCACTCGTCGGTCTTCGCGGCTTGCATCCGAGTAGCCGTATCGATTGGCGTTCTCCGCCATGATTTCAGCCAGCTGA